>Ga0163150_10000406_pt1 | contig 81031 bp, 61 predicted proteins | sample OliLakLV19P2IB_FD_148628 | JGI IMG/M metagenome (GOLD analysis project Ga0163150, IMG submission 148628) | Freshwater microbial mat bacterial communities from Lake Vanda, McMurdo Dry Valleys, Antarctica - Oligotrophic Lake LV.19.P2.IB | ecosystem: Environmental > Aquatic > Freshwater > Lake >... | reverse complement strand
AAGGCAATGTCGTCGTTGCCTTCACCCGTCAGGTGAAGAGAAACCAGTGCGGCCGAAGGGTTCATCACCCCTGATGTTATTGACCAAACCCTGCCTCCACCACTACTTCAATTGCGGAGATTAGGTTCATTCGTCTGCGCTAATTCGCCTGCCCTTCTGCTCGTGGAATTGGCTGGTGGCAGACGAATTGGGGCAGACGAATTCAGCTCCAAACAGGACATGAATTCCTCTGGCTTGGGGGCAACTCAACCCGAACTCCGAAGTTGAACCACGGATGGACACGGATAAACACGGATGGCTGCCCATGGGGCTTGGAATCAGCGCGGCACGAAAACGCCTGCGGGCCGGAAAAAAGTTCGCGAGGCTGGCTTGGATTTCATCCGTGTCCATCCGTGTCCATCCGTGGTTGTTGATTTCCTGCTTCGGAGTTCGGTCTCAACTCTTCGGACGAAATCCTGGCGGAAGATTCGAGGGCGCGGGTGGATCTGCGGATTCTCCCGCCACGGGCACCACCGTGGCATTCGCGGGCACGAAATTCGGATCAATCTGCGTGAGCCGTTCACGCGCTTTTTTCGCCGCCGTGGTCGAGCCGTATTCGGTGTCGATGCGGTGCAGGAGCGCGATGGATTTTTCCGGCTGGTTCAATTTGCCGGAATAAAGGTTCGCCAGATGAATGGCCGCCCAGCCCCAGCGTTCGGGCGGGAGTTTCTTCTGCAACACTTCCTCGTACTCGAGCGCGGCGGCGAGCGGGTTGTTCAGGTTCGCCTCATAAATTTCCGCGATGCGCAAGGCGACGAACTGCTCGCGCGGATGGTTCTTCAAGTAACTACGCATGGCGTTCAGCGCGTCGAGATACTTGCCGTCCTTCCACAGTTCCTCGGCCTGCTCGTACTCGGGATCGGCGGGCGTGCCGTCATCGGCGAACAAAGTTTCCTCGGCTTTGCGCGCGAAGAATTGCGACACGTCGTAGGCGAGCAGCGCCGCGAAGCCGATGGCGAAGAGGAGCAGCCCCAGCCCGCGCGAGACCATGCGCGAATAGCCGCGGCTGGAGGCGCCGGCGACTTCGGTGAGGTCGTTCGCGTCGCTGGAATTTTTCGCAGCGGCAAGATTGGTGGCCTCTGCGTTGGTGTTCGCAGAACTGTTGGTCGCGGCGGCGAGCAGGTTGGGGTCGGGCGCGAGGTTGGTGGTTTCGGTGACGTTGGTGTTTTCGAGACCGGCGAGACCGGTGGCGCGGCGCTGGCTGGCCACGGTCGCCTGGCGATAGCTGCTCATCGTGAGCGAGCCGAACACCACCACGCCGAGGATGCAGATGGCGTAAAGAACGAGTTTGATTTTCCGGCTCATGCCCGGCGTGAACTTACGCGAAGCTTTTCAAAAATCCCAAGCGCGAACTTTTACCCGCGTCTTAGCCGGAACCATGCAGTTGATCGCGGGACCGCGCCCGCCCGGGCGCCGTGGGCCGCGCCTCGCGGCCCACGGAGGGCACCGGAAAACACTCACCGTTTGGTGCGGTCCCGCGCGTCGGGTTCAGCGCGGGGGCGCGCTGAACTACAGCCGGGGCGGCTGTGCTCCCCGGTCTTTTCAACTGCATGGTTCCGTCTCAGGTGAGGATGCCAATCAGCGCCGCCGTCAGGTAGCACGCGAGCAGTCCGCCCAGCATGGCGCGCAGTCCGAGCCGTGCGAGGTCGCCGCGCCGCTCCGGGGCCAGCGCACCAATGCCGCCGATTTGAATGGCGATGCTGCTGAAGTTGGCGAAGCCGCAGAGCGCGTAGGTCGTGAGCGTGATGCTGCGAGGATCGAGGGAGGGCATTTTTTCTCCGAGGGCGAGGTAGCCGATGAATTCATTGAGCACCACGCGCTGGCCGAGGATTTCGCCCACGGCGATGCAGTCTTTCGCGGGCACGCCGAGGAGCCACGCAAACGGCGCGTTGATCCAGCCGAAGATCGTTTCGAGGCGCAGCGGATTCGCGATGCCGAACCAGCCCTGGCCCCAGCCGATCAGGGAGTTGAGCAGCGCGACCACCGCCACGAAGGCGATGAGCATGGCCATGACGTTGATGGCGAGCATGATGCCTTCGCCCGCGCCGCGACACAGCGCTTCGAGTCCGTTCACGGTGTCGCGCGGAACCTTGGCCGTGGCCCCGGCGGCCGTTTCACTGACTTCGGTTTCCGGTCGGAGAATTTTTGCCATGAGCAGGGCGGCGGGCGCATTCATCACCGAGGCGGTGAGCAGGTGGCCGGCGTTGATGTTGAAGGAAACGTAGGCCGCGAGCACGCCGCCCGCGATGGTCGCCATGCCGCCCACCATCATGGCCATCAGTTCGCTCTGCGTCATGCGCGGGAGGTAGGGCTTGATGACGAGCGGCGCTTCCGTCTGGCCCATGAAGATGTTCGCCGCCGCCGCGAGACTCTCGCTGCCGCTGGTGCCCATGACGCGCCGCATGACCCACGCCACGGCGCGCACCACACGCTGGAGGATGCCGTAGTGATAGAGCAGCGTGGAGATGGCCGAGACGACGATGATGGTGGCGGAGACGGTGATGACGAAAATGAAGGCGTTGCCCGGCCCGAGTTTTTCCCCGAGCAACGGTTTGTTCGCGAGCGGGCCGAAGACCATGCCCGCGCCTTGCTCCGCCGCGTTGATCAGCGCGAGGAACGCGCCTTGCGCGCCTTCAAACAACGCCACGCCCGCGCTGGTGTGAAGAATGAAGAGTGCAAAGGCGATTTGCAGTCCGAGGCCGGTCAGCACGGTGCGCCAGGGAAACCGTTTGCGGTCGTAGGAACAGGCCCACGCGAGGGCGATGAAAGACAGGAGGCCGAGAAAACTCACGAGCTTGAGTTGCACGGGCCGCAGGTTAGAAGTCGCCCTTCGCAATGTCTAGGCGTGTCTGGACAACTCCGGCCTCGCGCGCTCGCCAGACTTGCCGCAAACTTTTTCTGACCACCATGAATCAATTCCATCTCGCCATTGACCTCGGCGCGGAAAGCGGGCGGCTCATGCTTGGCACGCTGGCCAATGGCCGGATTTCGCTCGAAGAGTTGCATCGCTTCCCCAACACGCCGCTGCGCGTGGGCGATTCCTTGCACTGGAACATCGAGGCGCTGTTCGCCGAAGTGAAAGTTGGTCTGCGCAAAGCCGCCGCGCTCCAGGTGCGGTTCTCCAGCATCAGTACGGATTCATGGGGCCTGGACTACGTTTTGTTCGACGAGGACGATCAAATCATTCCGCCGACTTTCCATTATCGCGACCCGCGCACGGCGCGCGGGGTGGAACGAGTGCGTGGGTTGGTGCCGCGGCCGGAAATCTTCGCCGAGACCGGACTCCAGTTCATGCCCATCAACACGATCTACCAGCTCGCGGCGGAAAAGCCGGCGCGGCTGCGGACGGCGAAACAACTCTTGCCCGTCGCCGACGCCTTCAACTTCCTGCTCTGCGGCGTGGCGCGCGCCGAGGAGTCGCTGGCCAGCACCACGCAACTCTACAATCCACGCACACGCGACTGGTCGGCGCGTTTGCTGCGCGCGCTGGAGCTGCGGCGTGAAATTTTCCCGCCCATTGTTCCGTCCGGCACGGTGCTGGGTTCGCTCAAACAGGAACTCGCGCGCGAACTCGGCATCAAGGCGATGCCCGTCATCGCCTCGTGTTCACACGACACGGGCGCGGCGGTCGCGGCGGTTCCGGCGCACGGTGACGACTGGGCGTATCTCAGTTCCGGCACCTGGTCGTTGCTGGGCGCGGAACTTTCGTCGCCGCTGCTCACGGACCAATGCCGTGAGTTCAACTTCACAAACGAGATCGGTCACGGTGGCTCGGTGCGTTTGCTGAAGAACATCGTCGGATTGTGGATCGTGCAGGAGTGCCGCCGCGAATGGGCGCGCGCGGGCACGGACTTTGATTACGCCACGCTGATGAAGCTCGCCGCCGAAGCCCCGCCCTCTGTGTCGCAGATTGATCCCGACGATGCGCGCTTCGTCGCGCCCGGCGACATGCCGGGGAAGATCGCCGCGTTCTGCCGCGAGACTCGCCAGCCGGTGCCGCCCACGCCTGGAGCCACGGTGCGGTGCGTGCTGGAAAGTCTTGCGCTCCTCTACGCCCGCGAGTTCGCGAAACTGGAAACGCTCGCCGGGAAAAAGTTTGCGCGCCTGCACATCGTGGGCGGCGGCAGCCGGAACGAGTTGCTCAATCAGTTCACCGCGAACGCGCTCGGTGTGCCCGTGCTCGCCGGGCCCGTGGAAGCCACGGCGCTGGGTAACGTGCTCGTGCAGGCCATCGCGCTGGGGGGTGTGCCTTCGCTCGCGGCCGCGCGCGAACTGGTTGCGAAATCTTTTCCGCTCACGCGCTACGAGCCGCAAGACCCCGCCGACAACGTGCCCCCGGCGTCCCGCCGGGTCGCGGCCTGATGAGGACGAATGCCGCTCGTCGAGTCGATCCGGCTTGGATATTCGGCAACCCAGACCCGGCGGGACGCCGGGGGCACGCTTGGATTCCTCCTTTTCCTCCCACGCCCCGTTGCTACGCTCGCGTCCGTTCACCAAAGAAAAATTTATGCGCTACCTCGCCACGCTCTTGCTCGTCGCCATGTCCGCCGCGCTCCGCGCCGCGCCGCTCACGCTCGTCACCAATGTCGAAGTGCAGCCCCTGCACGCGCAGGTCACGCGCGTGCATCAGGCGCTCGCGCATCTCGGCGCGCCGTTGAGCGCGGAGGAAATCAAACAGCTCGACGACGCCCGCGCGCTGCCCGCCGCGCAGGCCATCGAGCGGATGCAGACCGTTCTCGACCGCCATGCGCTGTTCGGCGTGAACATCAATCCCGAGATGCGCGTGAAAGTTTTGCGCGGCGAGGCGAAGGCCGAACTCGACGAGCAAGGCTGGCGCATCTTCCTCGTGAAGGTTGAGAACACCGCTGGCACCACCGCGCCGCTCAAGGCCGTCAGTCCGAACGCGCAACTCCTGCACAACTCTCCGGCCGCCGAGGTCGCGAACCGCTGGCTCGACCTCGCGATGTTCGATGCGCAGCCGCTCGCGCCCACACTCAGCGGTCTCGCGCTCGAGTATCGCATCATCCAGGTCCACAGCCGCGACGCGGGGCAGCGCGAGGGCAAGTTCTCTTTCAACGTCGGGCAAGGCACGCAGGACATCGGCTTCCGCAACGAGGTGGATGTGCTGTTCAATTGCCGGCCCACGCGTGAGATCACCTTTCGCGTCCGCGACGACAAGGGCGAGCCGACGACGGCGGCGTTTCTGATTCGTGATCGTTGGGGCAGAATTTATCCCGCGCTCTCGAAGCGCCTCGCGCCGGACTTCTCGTTTCAAACGCAAGTCTATCGCGCGGACGGTGAGAAGATGAAACTGCCCGATGGTGCCTACACCATCGAGCTGTCGCGCGGCCCGGAATCCATTCGCAAAGAATTTGCCCACACCATCAAGCCCGACACGCGGGAACTTTCATTCCAGGCCGAGCGCTGGATTGATCCGGCGGCCACCGGCTGGTGGTCGGGTGATCATCACATTCACGCGGCGGGCTGCGCGCATTACACGAAGCCAACGGAAGGCGTGTTCGCCGAGCACATGATCCGCCACTGCAAGGGCGAGGACTTGAAGATTGGCGCGAATCTGACGTGGGGCCCGTGCTTCGATTTTCAAAAGCAATTCTTCTGCGGTGCCATCGACAAGGTTTCTCAATATCCCTACTTGCTGCGCTACGACATCGAGGTCAGCGGCTTCGGCTCGCACCAGAGCGGGCATCTCGTGCTGCTCCGCTTGCAGGAACAGATGTATCCCGGCGGTGCTTCCGACAAGCACTGGCCCACGCTCGGGCTGAACACGCTGAAGTGGGCGAAGAAGCAGGGCGCGGTCACGGGGCCAGCGCATTCGGGCAGCGGCATTCAAGTGCCGGAGAAAACTCTCCCCAGCTACACCGTGCCAAAATACGACGGCATCGGTGCGAACGAGTTCATCGTGGACATCACGCATGAGGTACCCGGGCCGGACGGCAAGCTGGTGCCCGCGATCGATTTCACTTCCACGGTCGATACCGATCCCATCGCGGAATTGAACATGTGGTATCACAGCCTGAACGCGGGCTTCCGCGTGCGCATCAGTGGCGAGACGGATTTCCCGTGCATCTACGGCGAGCGCGTCGGACTCGGTCGCAGCTACGTGAAGCTCGATGGCAAGCTCACCTACGACGACTGGTGCGAAGGCATCCGCCTCGGCCGCGCCTACGTGAGCGACGGCTACAGCCACATCCTCGACTTCAAGGTGAACGGCGCGGCGATGGGCGAGAAGGGGAGCGAGGTGAAACTTACCGACGCGGATCTCCCGAAATCGGGATTACAGTCCGGTCCGAAACAATTCGCCGTCCGCGCCACGGCGAAGATTGCCGCGCGGCTCGACGAGGTGCCGAATGACTACGCGAAGCAACGTTTCGCCTGGACGATTGAGAAAGCGCGCCTCGCCGGAACGCGCACCGTCCCCATTGAGTTGATCGTCAACGGCCGCTCCGTCGCGCGAAAAGAAATTGTTGCCGACGGAAAGCCGCAGGACATCACCTTCGAGACCACCATCGCCAAAAGCAGTTGGGTCGCCCTCCGCATTTTTCCCTCCGCGCACAGCAACCCCGTGTGGCTGACCGTGGATGACCAGCCCGTGCGCGAACGCCAAAGCCTCGAATGGTGCTTGAAAGGCGTGGACCAATGCTGGTCGCAGAAGAAACGCTTCTACGCCGCCAGCGAAATGAACGATGCCGTGGCGGCCTACGACCACGCGCGGAAGATTTATCAGCAGCGGCTGGCGGAAGCACCGTGAATGCAGCCCGTGTGGAACGATCGCGCTGTGGCCCGTCATGCCGCGCCGCGCGACACGCCGGAGTGCGTGGTCTGAAAAAACTTTTCCAAGACCCCGTTGCGGGATCGGTTTTGTCCCGTAGCGTATCCCCGAAATTAAGGAGGCGCGAAGCGATGAGTGAATTGAGCGGGAGAAAACCAAAAACCGACGTGGCGGCATGGAAGCAAATCGTTGCGAAGTACCAGCAGCCCTCCACGCCGCGCGCGCTCTGGCAGATCACCAACACCCTCGTGCCCTTCGCGTTGCTGTGGTACCTCATGTATCTCAGCCTCCCGATCTCCTGGTGGCTGGTCGTGCCACTGGCCATGCTCGCGGGAGCTTTCGCCGTCCGCATCTTCATCATCTTTCACGACTGCGGACATGGCTCGTATTTCAAATCAAGCGGGGCGAACGACTTGACCGGCTTCCTCGCGGGCCTGCTGACCTTCACGCCCTATTACCACTGGCGCTGGGAACACAACATCCATCACGCCAGCTCGGGCCATCTCGACAAGCGCGGCGTCGGCGACATCTGGACCCTCACGGTGCAGGAATATCTCGAGGCCTCGCGCTGGAAACGGTTCGCCTACCGGCTGGCGCGCAATCCCTTCCTCCTCTTTGGCATCGCGCCGATTTACCTCTTCCTCTTCCGCCAGCGGCTGCCTTCGCCCGGAGCCAGCCAGCGCGAACGCCACTCGGTCCATGCGATGAACGCCGCCCTCCTCGCCATGGCCGCCGCCTTGAGCCTGGTGTTCGGAGTGGTGCCTTACCTGATCATCCAATCGATCGTCCTGATGGTGGCCGGCGGCCTGGGCGTCTGGCTCTTTTACGTGCAGCACCAGTTCGAAGGTGTGTACTGGGAGCGCGGCGAGGACTGGGATTACACGGCGGCGGCGCTGCAAGGCAGTTCCTTTTACAAGCTCCCGAAAATTCTCCAGTGGTTCTCGGGCAACATCGGCTTCCACCACATCCACCATTTGAGTTCCCGCATTCCCAACTACAACCTGGAACGCTGCCACCGGGCGGACCCGCTCTTTCAACAGGTGCCCCCGATCACGCTCCTCGCCAGCCTCAAATCGTTCACCTTTCGCCTCTGGGATGAGAAGGGGCGCAAGCTCGTGAGTTTCGGACACATCCGGCATCTGCCGCGCCGCCGCAAACCGCGTCCGTTCTCCTGAGTGGTGGAGTCAGTTACTTGCCCAGGCAGATTTCCACCATCGGGGAGACGAACCGGCACGCGGCTCTTCGGGGGTGGTCACGTCGCGGAGTTCAAACTTGCGTCCGGCTTCACGGAAAGAAGCGCAGTCCTCTGGCCAGAGCGGCACTTGCGTGGAGGTCCAATTCACGGATCTTGCTCTCCTAATCTTTTGCGTCTGTCCTCGCTTCGATAAAGGAATGGCCACCCTCGTCCGTTCTTCGCTGGTCCTCCAACCGCAGGAGAACCTTGAGTTCATCGTCCGCCAACTCGACGCCCAAAACGTATTTGACCCGTAGCTGGCTCAGTTGTGATTTCTCCGTGATGGTCATTGAGAAAACCTTGCGCCGCCTACGACCCAGTGACCATAGCGGTTTCCGCGAAAATCATTCTCCTCACGACAAAAGAACTCAGTCGTCTCGCTCGGCCATTTCTTACGTGTCGTGGACGGGTCGAAGGGGGAATCGGTGCTCGGCGGAATGAAACGGCAGGCATCGGATGGACACGGATGAACTGCCGCTGTGAGGGCAGGAAGAAATTCATCGATTCGTGATTATCCCGAAACCGTTCCCAGCAGTTCCTCATCCGTGTTTATCCGTGTTCATCCGTGGTTGAACCTTGCCTTTTCAATTGGCCGGCCATGAAAACAAAACCGGCGTCCTGAATTTCTCCAGAACGCCGGTTCCACTGAGAGCGGGAATTACTTCGTGCCGAGGATCGCGTCCTTCGCGGCCTTGGCCACGCGGAACTTCACCACGCGTTTCGCGGCGATCTTGATCGTCTCGCCGGTCGCGGGGTTGCGGCCCATGCGCGCCTTGCGGTTCACGAGCACCAGCTTGCCGAGACCCGGCAGCGTGAAGCTGTTCTTCGCATTTTTGTACGCGAGCTCCACGATGGAAGCGATGATTTCGGTGGCCTGCTTTTTGGTCAGGCCGTTTTTCTCGGCGACGGCCGAGGCGATTTGTGACTTGGAGAGTGCTTTTGCCATAATATTTTTTAGTTACTGCGGCGCGCAGTAAAGCGACGCCTCCCGCGTGTGCCAAGGGAAAAACCAATAAAATGTGGGTTTTTTCAGCCTCGCTTCGGGACAAAGTTTTTCGCATCGAGGCCTTCCGCGTTGAACAACTGCGCGCGTGAACTGGTCTGAGGAGCGCATGGTGCGGAGAAAATCGTGGAGTGAAAATGTGCGGCGCGTCTTTCGTGTGGGGTGCGCGGCAATACTGCTGGTGTGCGCAGGCGTGAGTGCGGCGGGCGCGGAGGCGCGGCTTATCGCATCGCCAGAACGCGGCTGGCCGCAATTTCGCGGACCGCGCCGCGATGGCATCAGCGACGAACGCGGCCTGCTCGCGCAGTGGCCGGAGAGCGGCCCGCGCGCCGGGTGGTCGGTGACGAATCTCGGGCGTGGTTTTTCTTCACCGGTGATTTCCGACGAGCGACTGATCATCACGGGCGACTTCAACGAGCATCTCGTGTTGATGGCTTTTGATCTCGAGGGCCGTCCGCTCTGGCGTGCGACGAATGGCGCGTCGTGGAAAGATTCTTATCCCGGGGCGCGGGCCTCGGCCACGTTCAGCGCGGGGCGCGTGTATCACCAGAACGCACACGGTCGCGCGGTGGGTCTGGACGCGGCCACGGGACGCGAACTGTGGGCGGTGGACGTGTTGAAACAATTCGGCGGCAGCAACATCACCTGGGGACTCAGCGAGTGCCTGCTCGTGGATGAGCGCGCGGTCTTTGTGACCTCGGGTGGCAGCGAGGCACTGGTTGTGGCGCTGAACAAAACCAACGGTGCGGTGTTGTGGAAGAGTCCGCCGTTCCATGACGCCGCGCGCGAGGGCGTGGTGGAGAACGCCAGTTACGTTTCGCCGATTCTCGTGCAATACGGCGCGCGGCGTTTGCTGGTCGGCGCATCGTTGCGCCACTTGTATGGTGTGGATGCCGACACGGGCGCACGGCAGTGGACGCAGCCCATGCCCACGTCCTACTCGGTGCTCGCGATGATGCCCGCGCTCGTCGGCGACGGGATATTCATGAGCGCGCCGCACGGTAAAGGCGGACGACTCTGGCGTTTGAAAGAGATCGGAAGTTCCGTCAGCGCCGAAGAAGTCTGGCGCACCACGCTCGACACCTGTCAGGGCAGTGTGGTGGCGCGCGATGGAAAAATCTTCGGCTCCTTTTATCCCGGACGCAAAGGCTGGGCCGCCGTTGATGCGAGCAACGGCAGTGTGCTCTATCAAGCCTCCGACTTCGTGAAAGGCGCGGTGCTCCACGCCGATGACCGTCTCTACGCGCTCAGCGAAGATGGCTGGATGTTGCTGCTGGAACCGCTGATCACGGAGTTCGCCGTGCGCGGAAAATTCCGTTTCGCCACCGCGCGCGGCAATGATGCCTGGGCGCATCCGGTGATTCTGAATGGCCGTCTCTACCTCCGCTACCACGACACGCTCACGAGCTACGACGTGAGGCGGTGAGATCCTCGCATCTTGGATGCGTGTGCTGATCGTTACTCCAGCGCCTCCAAAAAACTCATCTGGAAATAGCCGCTCATCTCCATCATCAGCCACGCGGGGAGTTTTTCACGGGCGAGATTGTGCGGTTTCAATTCGCCGGGTTCGGGAGAGCCGAGGCGCAGCCAGTGGCCGACGCGAATGTCGTTCAGCACCTGGAGCAGCCATTCGGAGTCGGTGCGTTCGAGGGTGAAGCGAAAGCCGGCCTTGTTCTTCTTGAATCGTTCGGGCGTGGTCAGCCACGCGTGGAGATGCTTCTGGTTCGCGGTACGTTGTTCATCGAGCGCTTCATCGAGCAGATGTTGATAGTCGGTGGTGTGCGTGTCTTTCGGGTTCCTGCTCACCGATTGATGCGCGGGCGGCACGACGGGATAAGTCTGGAGGAGGTCCAGCAAGGCGTCGTGCTCCGGCGCGCGGAGTTGAAAGAGGACGGCCTGGTCGTCGGCGCTGACTCGTTTCACGCGTCGCGCTCCAACGTGGCGTGCAGCGTGTATTTCTGGAGCTGATGCACGTAGAACTCCGCCTTCTCCAGGCTCTCGCGGGCCAGCACGCTCTGGCCCTGCTCGTGAACCTGCATCATGTGGTGCTCCGCTTTTTCCCGCTCCCAGCCGAAGACTTTTTGAAAGACGTGGGTGACGTATTGCATGAGGTTCACCGGATCATTCCAGCACACGACGAGGTAGGCAGGCTCCAGTTCATCCTTGGTCCGGGTTTCCTTCTCCAGATCGGGGAGCGCGAGCGGTTCAGCGATGTTAGCCACGACGGGAAAATAATTTTGGCGCGGACGATTGTCGAGCAGCGGGCCGAAGTGAGGTCAAAGCTCCTTTAGCCGGTAGAACTGCGCGGTGTTGGTCGTGGCGTTGGTGACGTTGAGGCTGTTGCCCACCACGCCGCGCACGCTGGTCTCGGTGGTCCAAATCGCGGCGGGCAAGGCGCTCGCGGTCTCCAGCACAAAGGGGGCGTTCGTCGGCCACGCGATGACGAGATTGCTGGAGGCACGGCTGAGTTGAAGGGTGGGCCGTGATTCATCGCCATCGAGAATGCCGTTGAGGTTGCGATCAATTCCCGCGCGCGGGCCGCTGCCGGGCGGGACGCCCATGACCATGACGGCGCCGCCGGTCTGCACGAGGCTGACGATTTGCGCCTTGGTGAGTGCGGAGAAGTTGGTGCTGTCGGCGCGGTAATTGTTGGAGGCCGCGCGGTACAGGAACCCGCGTTGCTCGCCGGCGATCACCGTCTTCACCACCAGTTCGATGTTCGTCATCTTCACCGCTTCCTGTTCGAGGAAGGCCCAGTTGCCGCTCGCGAGCGCGATCACGGCGTTCGAACGCGCCGCATAGTTGAGTCCGACGGCGGGCGCCGTGCCGGTGTCGAGGCATTGCACGAAGGCGCTGATGTTCTGCTTCTGCACCGTGTCCGGCGCGAGCGTGCCGAAGACGGGGCGCGAGAGAAATGCGAAGAGGCTGGGATCGGAACCGTCATGCACGAGTCCAAAGCCGAGGACGCTGGCCGCGCCCGGCGCGTTGGTGAAACGCATCTTCTGATACGTGGCGCGGAGCTGCGGCACTTTGAAATCCTGCGGCTCGTCCAACGCTTGCGCGGGCGTGAAACCGCGATCCGTGCCGTGGGGCAGGGCGTGGCAGGTGTTGCAGTTCAGGCCGATGAAACCCAGCGATCCGTAATTGGTGCTCACGTAGGCGTTGCGTCCCGCCGTGGGATTGCCGCCGCCGAAGGTCGCGGGCAGCGTGCGGTTCAAGTTTTGGTTCGGGTTCGATTGATAGACCATGGTGTTGATGTAGTTGCGGTAGAGGTTCATGTCCGCCTCAGAAAGGGCGGGGCCGCCGAGCAGGCCGTCGAACGCCCCGTTAAAGTGGGTGAAATTCGTGCGGTCGCCGCGCCAGTGCAGGGGATCAAGTCCCGCGAGGCCACGCAAGGTCTGCGTGGTCATCGGACCTTTCATCGGATGGAAAACCACGTTGGAAAAAATGCCGCCGGGGAAAACCGTCTGCGAGCCGGCGACTTTCATGCGGTTCGTTTCCAGATGGCCGGCGGGATCGCCGAGGTCCCACGCCAGCATGTCCATCTCGCCATCAATGTGGCACGACGCGCACGACACGAGTCCGCCGCCGGAGAGCTTGGCGTCGTAGAGGAAGCCGCGGCCTTCGCGAATGACCTGTGGCGTCGGGTCGTGACTGCCCACAGGAATTTCGCGGACGATGACGTTGTTGAACGGATCGATGACGGTGATGGTGTTCGAGATGCGGTTGAGCACGTAGAGCGCGACGCCGGGTTTGAGCGCGAGTCCGCGCGGGCCGCGTTTGGTGCGCGGGTTGGCGACGGAGCCGGGCGCGCTGGGATTCAAGTCAAAGCGCGCTCCGATGTTGCCCGTGTCCGCGCTGACTTGCGCCACGCGGTCGGAGCCAAACGCGGCGAGGTAGTAATTGCCGCCGCTGGGACCGAAGGCGATGGCCGTGGGCTGCGCGAGGGCGTTCGACTGGTTGGCGAGGTTCGGGAAATTCGTGTAGGCAAATCCTGGGTTCAAATCGTAGCGCGTGACGACGCCGCTCGTAATGTTCACGCGGCTGATCTGGTTGGTCACGAAGCCGCCGCGAAGGACTGGCTCGAAGCGCGTGGTGTTGCGCGCGTCGGTGTTGGCCACGTAGAGGTCGCCACTGCCGGGATTGATGCCGGGTCGGATGGCGATGGCGAAGTTCACCGTGCCGACGCGCGGGAAGTAGCGCGTGATGGCGAGCGTGGCGGTGTCGATTTCCACGATGTCGTTGTCCGGCATGGTGTATTTGATGGGCGCGTTCACGCCATTGGTCCATGCGGGATCCGTGGCATCCACGATGAGGCTGACCTGCGGCGGCGGTGGAAGGTTCGGATTCGTGGGCGCGGGCGGCGGCGGCGCTTTCTCCAAAGGGATGAGCGTGGTGCGATTGCCCGAGAGCGCAAAGGCGGCATAGACGCGCGTGCCGTTGGCGTTCACACAGAGCGAGCGCGGGTTTTCGCCGAAGACGGGAATGTTGGTGATGCTGGCGTGCGAGACTTGGTCGAACACGGCGATTTGATTGTTGCGACTGCAACTGACGAACGCGCGGCCATTGGCGAACACCACGTCCGCCGGCTCGTCCTTCACGTAAAGCGTGTCGGTGACAGTGTGCTGCGACACGGAGACGATGCTCACACTGTCCGAAACTTCATTCACGACCCAGGCCTCGTCATTGCTCACGGGATTCACGGACACGGGTTCGACGCCGACGGGAATTTCCGCGATGAGGATCGGGTTCTTCGGATTCGTGACATCGAAGACCGAGAGGCGGCCATCCGGCGTATTCACGGCGAAGAGGCGCGAGCCATCAGGCGAAAGGCGCACGGGCGAAGTCTGCTTGGCCTCGTAGTTGACGAAGGGTTGCGCGCGGAGTGAGGCCGACGCGGTGAGAATAAACAGAAGCGCGAAAGCCGCGCGGGCGATGGTGAGTCGAGTCATGTTAAAAATTCCCGGCGTGGGAAGAACATCGCGAGCCGGGCAGTGACGGCACCGTAACAGGATCAAAGTTCGGCTCCAAGCGCGGAACGTGGGCGGACATGAATTCGTTGACCTTGTTTGGCGGATGGTTCTGGGACAAACTTCCACCGTGACGAAAGTGAAACAGCCGAAGCTTCCGAAGTTCAGCCATCAATGGATTGATGCGATGAATCTGGAGATGAGCCGGCTGGCCGCGCGCAAAATTCGGCGCGAGCCGGCGTTGTTTGCCCAAGTTCTCGAAACACTGCAGCGTTGGAAACGCCTCCAGCACCCGGCCCCGCCGGCGTTGCTCGAATGGGATCGCATCCTGCGGCAAAACTCCCCCCAGAAAGTTTTGGCAATGCTGACCCAGGACAATGAGGAGGGGAACCGGCTTCGGCAGAGCGATCCATTCACCAATATTGTCGGGCAACGAGAGCGGCTCCGAATTTTTAAACGCTATGCGAAAGGGTGAGCTGGAACACTTGCTGCGCAGCGTTGGGGAGGTCACCAGGGATCGGGAATTCATCTTGTTCGGCAGCCAGGCGATTCTGGGATACATGAAAAATCCGCCGGACGCCCTGCTCAAGTCGATGGAGGCAGACGTGTATCCCCGGACGTACCCCCAGACGCAGATGATGATTTTTCCGGCGTTGGGCCGCGGCTCTAAATTCCACGACAAACATGGGTACTATGCCGACAGCGTAACGCCGGAACTGGCGACGTTCCCCGAAGGCTGGACCACCGGATGATTCCTTTTTCGAACCAGAACACCGGCGGCGTCACGGCGTGGTGCGTGGAGATTCACGACATCACGGTGAGCAAGCTGGCGGCGGGCCGGCCCAAGGATGTTCGTTACATTCTCGCGCTCCTACGGCATAAACTGATCGTCGTGAAAACGCTGCGAGAGCGAATTGATTTGCTGCCCTCGGAGTCCGACCAGCGACGGTTGCACGCCGGGTTCGATGATTTGTTGAAACAATTTCGTCGGAGCAAACGAGCCAAACTGGCGAAGCAAACCAAACCTGTGCGCCGGAACAAATAACCATGTCCTCCACCCTCAAAGCCCTGCGCGCGCTCTCGGACTCGACACGCCTGCGCATCATGGCGCTGCTCGAACGGGACGAACTGTCCGTCAACGAATTGCAGGAGATCACCCGCATGGGGCAGTCGCGCATCTCCACCCATCTGCGGTTGTTGCAGGAGGCGACGCTGTTGCAGTCGCGGCGCGAGGGCAAACGCACCTTCTACCGGCTGAATGAAAATGCGGACCCGTCCGCGCGCGACATCATCGCGCTGGCGGTGCAGGGTGCCCACGAACTGCCCGAGTACGAAGGTGACGGCGTGAACTTGAAACGCATCGTCGCGCGGCGGAAGCAGAAAGAGCAGGTGTTCTTCAACGAGGTGGCGGGGCGTTTCGACCGTAGCTACGGGCCGGGCCGGTCCTGGCAGGCCTTCGGACATTTGCTGTTGAGAATGTTGCCGCCCATCACCGTCGCCGATCTTGGCTCGGGAGAAGGATTGATCAGCGAACTGCTCGCGCGGCGCTGCAAGAAAGTCATCGCCGTGGACAACTCGGAGAAGATGGTCGAGTTCGGCGCGCGCAAGGCGAAGAAGAGCGGGTTGAAGAATCTGGAGTTCCGCCTCGGCAATTTGGAGAACCCGCCCATCGAGCCGAACAGTGTGGACCTGGTGATTCTCAGCCAGGCGCTGCACCATGCGGAGAAGCCGGATGAGGCGTTGCAGGCCGCGTATGCACTGCTCGTGCCCGGCGGCGAGTTGATGCTGCTTGATCTCGCCCGGCACAAGTTCGCCCGCGCGCATGAACTCTACGGCGACCGCTGGCTCGGCTTCGCGGAGAGCGATTTGCAACGCTGGCTGGAGGCGGCGGGATTCAAGAAAATCGAAATCCACATCGTGGCGCGCGAGGAGCAGCCTCCGCACTTCGAGACGTTGCTGGCCTCGGCGCAGAAGTGAACGACCGGCGGGCTGGATTGGAAACCGTTCTTGCCGCCGTGCGCGAGTCAGCGTCAAATCGCCGCACATCCGTGGACCGGAACACCCGAACGCACGCAGGACGAATCGCGCTGGCCCTCTGTTGCGCCAGCGTGCTCCTTTGTTCGTCTGGACGGGCGGAAGATCAGACGAATTTTCTTTTTCAACTCCGGCCCCATCAGCGCGCCGCGACCGGCGTGCCGCCGCAGTCGCCGGAGCGTTTCAATCCCGATGCGGGCGTGCGTTTCGCGCCCAACTATCTTGCCGAGGCCGAAGTCGCCTATGAATTACGCTGGCGCACGAATTTCATCGCGCCCGCAGTCCAGCCGCCGTTCAACCCCGATCCCGGCGCGTCGCTGAAACAGCCGGTCGTCGCGCCCAGGCCATTTTTCCAATACGACTCCGTGCCGTTGCCTGTGTTCAGTGGCGATGCGATTCCGCCGGAGTTGCAACTGCCGCGCGCGCCGGTGCTCACGAGTGAACTGCTCCTGCGCGAACCGGAAGCCCCGCGCGCGCCTTACGGCTGGGAGCCGCTCACCAACGGCCTCGCGCTCCCGCGCACCAACGCCGTCGAGAACACCCCCATCAATCACGTCTGGCATCTCGCGGATTATCCCGTCTCAACCGCGCATCGCCTCACGGCGAATTCCACGCCGAACTCGGATCGCTACCGCGTGCCCTTCGTGCCGTGGCGGCGCTACACCAGCGGCGATGTTGAGACGCCGTATCAGCACGAGCGCACGTTTCTCTGGCATCCCTACTTCCAAAGCCGGCTCAAGGGCGACGCGCCCGTCATCGGCCAGGACATTTTCCTGAACCTCACGGCGGGCAGTTCCACCGAGGTGGAGTTCCGTCGCATCCCGACGCCGAGCGCGGTCAGCTCGGCGCGCGAGGGCAGCTCGGAATTTTTCGGACGCAGCGAGCAGTGGTCGGTGCAGCAGAATTTTTCCTTCGCCGTGGAACTCTTTCGCGGCGAGACCGTGTTCAAGCCCGTGGAATGGGCTGTGCGCTTGCAGCCAGTGTACAACATCAATCATGTGGACGTGCGCGAGACCACGGTGCTGCGCCCGGACCCGCGCGGCTTCGGCGGACGGAACAACGCGCCGTCCGGTGCGAACATTTACAACGTGCAGAACCCCGGCGACATCGGCGGGATCATTCCGGGCGTCAGGCCGGTGACGGATGATTTGCACGGGCGCGCGCATACCGAGCGCACCAAGCAATTCTTCGCGTTGCAGGAAGCGTTCGCCGAGGTTCACATCCGCGACCTCTCGGACAATTACGACTTCATCGCCGCGCGCGTGGGCAACCAGGTTTTCAACAGCGACTTTCGCGGCTTCATTTTCAACGACGTGAACACCGCCGCGCGCATCTTCGGCAATTACGACAACAACCACTGGCAGTACAACGCCGCCATCTTCGACATGCGCGAGAAGGACACCTTCTCCGACTTGAACCGTTTCGAGGCGCGCGACCAGCGTGTGATCATCGCGAACGTCTATCGGCAGGACACGATCTGGAAGGGCTACACCGCGCAGGCCAGCATCCACGCGAATTTCGACGACGGCGAGGAGCACTACGACCGTGCGGGAAATTTCGTGCGCCCCGCGCTGCTCGGCGAAGGCCGCGAGCATCAGGTCAACGCCGGTTATCTCGGCTGGGCTGGCGACGGCCACATCGGACGCTGGAACGTGTCGCATCAAGTGTATCAGGCGTTCGGCCACGACACTTACAACGGACTCGCGGGCCGCCCCGTGGACATCAACGCGCAGATGGCCGCGCTGGAAATTTCCTACGACCGCGACTGGATTCGCTACAAGGCGTCGGTCTTCTACGCCAGCGGCGACCACGACGCGGAAGACAACACGGCCACCGGCTTCGACACGATTCTCGACAATCCGAATTTCACCGGCGGCCCGTTCAGCTACTGGGTGCGGCAGGGGTTCAATCTCGCGGGCACGGGCGTGGGCTTGAAGCAGCGCAATTCGCTCGTGCCGAACCTGCGCACGAGCAAGGCCGAGGGGCAGGCGAACTTCGTCAACCCCGGCGTCTTCATCTACAGCCTCGGCGCGGAAATCGAGACCACGCCGAAGCTGCGCACTTTCCTGAACGCGAACTACATCCGCCTCGCCGAGACCGACGCCATCAAGACCGCGCTGCTCACCGACAAAATCCGTCGCGAGATCGGTTTCGACCTCAGCATTGGCTGGCAATACCGCCCGCTGCTCACCGACAACATCATTCTCTCCGGCGGCTTCGGCGCGCTGATTCCCGGCCGCGGCTTCCGCGACATCTACCGCCGCAACACCTCGCCCGTCCCCGGCTACAATTCATCCAGCCGCCGCGGTGAAGTGGATGACTTCCTTTACAGCGCGGTGATGGCGCTGACGCTCACCTACTAACCCCGCGTAGCGGCGTCTCGGCAGAGCGCCGCCATAATTTTCTTGCCGAAGAGCCACCACCAAAACACGTTCGCCCCATGTCCGCACCGCTCACTCCGCAATCTCCTCACCGGTGATTTCTGCCCCGCGGTCGCCCCGACGGTGCTGCGAGTTTGGACTGCGGTGGCAGAGCGACAGCGGCGACACCGCTTTGAGAAAGAATGAACCTCACGCCAAGGCCGCGAAGGTCGCCAAGAAGTTTTGCCTTCGCGACCTTCGCGGCCTTTGCGTGAGGCATTTCCTTCTCGGAAAATGTTGCCCGCTCGAAAGCGCCGTCGCCGCTGTCGCTCTGTCGGCGCAGTCCATAATCCCCGCACCCGCCGCGAGCGCCATCGGCGCGGCATCTTTGTAGAAACGAAACCCAAACAAATCCCAGCCCCATCGGGGCGGCATGGTCGGCAGCCCCGAAGGGGCGTCATTCGACAGCCCAGGGCGCAGCCCTGGGTTACAGATCCAAAATGTCCTCCAGCCCTGAAGGGGCGAAACCACTTTCTCCCGCCCCTTCAGGGCTTGGGGAATTTATGGAAACGCCCACCCAGGGCTGCGCCCTGGGCTATCGAATGACGGCCTTTCAGGCCGGCCGAAGCGTGGCGCACGCGGAGCGACGCGCCCAAACGACGCCAGACCGACGGCGACGCGCCGTTCGGCTTTGGAGTGCTGTGACTTGTCACAGCCTTTTCGTGTCGCGACTTGTCGCGACACGGGGGCGTGAACGGCGCGACCGGTGATCAATTTCGGAAACGCTCCCTGCGGATGCGGCAGCCTCGGCGACAAGTCGCCGAAGGGGGAAGGCGGTGACAAGTCACCGCACTCCAAATGGCGACGCGCCGGGCCGGGTGCGGCAACCCCTGGCGGCTCCGCGCTTGCGCACGCCCAAGATTCAACGCCTCTCCGCGCCATACGGGCGCACCATTTACGCCGTCGAAATCGAGGGCGACCTGCGTTCAGCCTTCTATCTGGACGGTGAATCCGCCGTTTCCCTGATCGTCGGCACGCACGACATCTACAAAGGTTGAAGTTGCGGCGTGGCGGTGCGGCCCCGTATCGGTGGGATGAAACTCCGTCGAACCGCCCCCTTCTTCGTAGCGGCGTCGGCCGACCGCCGGAAATTTTGCCCCTCCCCACCCTCGTAGCGGCTCCTCGGCGGAGAGCCGGTGAACTTTTTGGTCGTGAATCCGCAGAACGTGCCTTGCCAACGAATGGTAAACAAACGTAGATCGCTTTATGAAACCCGCTGATACGCAGGACGATGAAATATTTCCGTACAAGTTCGATTACGGTGATCCGGGCATGTTTCTGGAACTCTACGTGCCGACAACTTATGAGGCTGAGGTGCGACGAGTGCTTGAGCTTGGCGCAGACATCCAAAGGATCAGGGAGTATTTGCGTGTCAACATCGCGCAGGTTGGGCAATTGCTTTCCGACAATACAGAGTTGGTGAAAAAAATCTCCGGGAAGGAGCAAGAGGGAAAACGGATTGCAGAATTGCAGCAGGTACTCGAGGGGTTTTCAATTTATCAAGGTGATGGTGCTTTTTTTGAAACCGTCGAAGGCTGTCCTACTCGCATTTGCAAAGAGCCCGTCTCAGTCGTACGGCTGATGTTCATACCTCCGTTCGAGAAATGGTTTGAAGAATGGTTTCCAAACCAAGTGATAGCGGAACTGACAAAAGAACTTTCTGCGGCGCGGTTTACGACCCGCCAATTCCTGCGATTCTGGACTCACAGCAAAGATTACGCCCCTCCTAAAGAGGGTCTGATCGAAGAGCACAGATTTCCCAAACACGATCAACTGCTCATAAAACTTTATGAATGGCTAGATGACATCGCACTTTTGGTCAACGGCTACGTTGTTCATCAATTGTGCCGGGAATCTCTGCGGAGGTACGACGCCGGTTTAACGAAGAATGCAGAAGTTGAGATCTGGGTTGGGTCGTTCAGAGGCCTAGCCGTGAACAAAGTTAAGCACATTGGCATTGGCAAATGAGACGGGTGTCACTCTTGCAGGTGCAACAAAGTTTGAACTTCAACCTCACTGACCGCGCGATTGTAGATGCGAATGTCGTCGAGTTGTCCCCACAGCGGGTGATTGCCCGCCCCGGGCTTAGTTCGCCAGCCAAAATCCAAAATTAAGTTTTCGAATGGTGCTTCATTCCCAGTTGCCACAGTTCCTTGCGCCAAGGCGATTCCATCTCGGTAAATTGTTACCAAGTTTGCAGAACGCGTCAGTTGAACATTGTACCATGTGCCTAAAATCCAGCCCAGCGGAGCAGTCTGAAGACTTGGCGCAGTAAGGCCAAAGCCACTGTAAAACTCGATGGGTGCGTTGGTATCGCTGAAAACTCCTATTCCCAGCTGAAACTGGCCGTTTTCTCTATTCGCAAAAAGCAGGTGGTAATCGGGACCGAACAAAGAAAGGTTTGCCCAAAGTGAAACACTGAAATCGTCTGTAGAAGCAGGGAATCCATTGGAATTAGCCGTTGAAATCGTGTCTCCAACCCAAAGTGGAGGTTCGCCTATGGCTGTAAAAATGTAGGAGTTGCCCGTCTCTCCAAAACGATTGGTGCCAAGAGTAGCGCCACTGACAATTCCATGGTTGGCACGTCCGCTTTCGTCATTCGAGTTCCCGTTAAAAGGATAATAAAGAACCAAACCATTCGTCGGCCCCGACTCGCGGATACGGAAGAAAGCCTGCACGTTGCTTCCGGTCAAAAAGCCTGCGTCGTATCTCAGCCCATCCCCTTGAATTGGTGTCCCCTGCGTTGTCCAGACCGCAGGTGTGAGGGAGGGAGAACTCTGAAGCAGGTAGAGTTTTCCCAGTTCGGTTTGAAAACTGACTTTGACCGCTTTTTCAATTTGCAGACCAAACTCGGCAGCATTGGTGTTCTGCGGACACAACGCAGAACACAATGCCAACAGAATCGAAGAACAACACAGGTTTTTCATAGCAGTTCGTTTTCAACCTGCTGTTTTGCAGGCGTGGCATTCGACGCATTCCATAGCGCGTATTCAAGCCGCAAAGCTGAAAGTTAACGCGGGACTTATCGCCACCAAAGTGGTGAAGGTGGACGCGGCCAACGACCTCGCGTTGCTCAAGGCGGAGGGCCGGTTTGCGGCGTTGCCGGTGGTGGCGAGTCGCGGGATGCGGCTGGGGTTGGAGTTCAAGCTTTAGCTTGTCTGCGCGCCGGACACGCTAAAGCGTGAACTCCAACTGGCGCGGGGAGAAATCGCCGCGCTGTCCGGCGCGCAGGATGACGCGCGGTATTTTCAAATCAGCGTGCCGGTGCAGTTGGCGTTGGAGTTCAAGCTTCAGCTTGTCCGCGCGGGAAGGGGAACACGCTGAAGCGTGAACTCCAACGGGCGTTACCCGAGAATGTGAATTACGCGGTGAAGAGCAGCTTCTTGCTCAGTTTCCTGGAGTCGGTCCCGGAAGTGTCGGCGAAGCTGGAAAAAATGGCCGCGCTCTCACGAGGCGCAGCTACGGAGCGGAAGTTTGAGGACGTGGTGAAGTCGGCGGAGCAGGCGGCGGTGCTGGTGCTGGTGTATTGAGCCGGAATTTTTTAACCACGGATTTCACGGAGGACACGGATGGGGAAAGGAATTGTTTTCATCCGTGTCCTCCGTGAAATCCGTGGTTGCTCCATGCCTTCTTGGAGCCGGTCAGAAAAAGTGTGGAACGGGCCACCAGCCCGTTCCGCTGGGCAACCTGCCCAGCGGAAGGGGAGTGGGCCACCTTGGCTGGAGTCAGGCCTGCCTGCCTCGCGCCGCCCTCACCCTTCCGCCGGGCTGGTAGCCCGGCGGCACAGGCCAGTGGCCTGTGCTACCCATCCCGAATTTTCAGACCGGCTCTGAGCAGCCGCTACGTCTGTCCTTCATGGGAAGAATATGGCGGCGGTCTGCCGACGCGCCGCTACGGGGACGAAGAATGTGGCGGCAGGCATCCTGCCTGCCAGTGAGGGCCGGCTTCCAGCCGCCCGGAAAAATGCCGGCCTAGTCGAGCCGCTCTAAAATGATCGTGCGCTTCTTACTTCGAGGCCTGGTCCCGCCGGGCTGGAAGCCACGGCTCACCGTCAGCCAGGATGGCTGACGCCACAGGCTTTTAGAACAGTGTTGGCTTTCACAGATCGTTCGGGCAAACATCCGCGCGCCAACAATCCAATGCGCGCACGGCTCCTTCAATTTCGCGGCGGCCTCGGGCTGGCCCTGCTTCTGGCAGCCAGCCTGCCGTTGCGCGCGGCCAACTCCGATGACGGCTACGGCCCGGCCATTTCCACCGCGCGTGAACTGCCCAAAGGCGCGGCTCCGGCGCGGCATCCGTTGATCGATCAAACGTGGGAGAGCGCGCGCAAGAAGAGCGCGGGTTGCCTCGAATGTCACAAGGGCATTGACACGCTCTCGATGCACGCGTCGCCGAACGTGGTGCTGGGCTGCACGGATTGTCACGGCGGGAACGCCACGCCGGGCCTGATGATGCGGACGGCGCACGTTTCGCCGCGCCACGAACTGTTCTGGAAAAGTTCGGCGAATCCCAGCGACTCGTCGGTGTTGTTGAATCATGAGCGCGCGGAGTTTGTGAAGTTCGTGAACCCCGGCGACTTGCGCGTGGCGCAGGAGACGTGCGGCAGTTGTCATGGTGACATCACGGCGCGCACCGGCCACAGCATGATGCGTCACGGCGCGATGCTCTGGGGCGCGGCGCTCTACAACAATGGCGCGTTTCCGTTGAAGAATTATCGCTACGGCCAGGCTTACGGGCCGAACGGCGAGATGCTGCGCCTGACGAATCCCTACGTGCCCACGCCGGAGGAGACGCGTACGAACGGCGTGCTGCCGTTCCTCGATCCGCTGCCGCGCTTCGTGCTGGGGCAGCCGAGCAACATCCTGCGCATCTTCGAGAAGGGCGGCGAGAAGCAGCTTCAACTCGGCGTGCCGTTCACGGGCGAGCCGCCGGGCAAACCGTTGCGCCGCTTGAGCGAGCGCGGGCTGGGTACGCTGAACCGCATTGATCCGGTGTTTCTGAATTTGCAGAAGACGCGCCTGCACGATCCGTTGCTCGACTTCATGGGGAGCAATAATCATCCGGGCGATTATCGCTCCAGCGGCTGCTCGGCGTGTCATGTGGTGTATGCGAATGATCGTTCGCCGACGCACTCGGCCTATTACAGCAAGTATGGCAATCAGGGCCTGAGCTTCAGCGGCGATCAATCCATCCCGAAGAACGAGAAGGGACATCCGATCAAGCACCAGTTCTCGCGCTCGATTCCCACGAGCCAGTGCATGAACTGTCACATGCACCAGGGCAACCTCTTCGTGAATCCGTTCCTCGGTTACACTTGGTGGGATCAGGAGAGCGACGGCGAGTTCATGTATCCGAAGAAGCAGAAGACGCCCACGGAATCGGAGCGGCTGGCGTCGTTGCGCGACAACCCCGAGGAGGCGGCGTCGCGCGGCTTGTGGGGCGACAATGATTTTCTGGAGAAGGTTTCGGAGTTGAATCCGAAGCTGAAGCAGACGCAGTTCGCGGATTATCACGGGCACGGCTGGGTCTTTCGTGCGGTGTTCAAGAAGGACAAGAAGGGCAACCTGCTCGGGCTGACGAACAACATCATCGCGCACACGGACCCGAAGAAGTTCGCGCAGGCGGTTCACTTGAAGGACATCCATCTCGAACGCGGGATGCAATGCGCCGACTGCCACTTCGACATGGACGTTCACGGCAACGGCAAGCTCTACGGCGAGCCGCGCGCGGCGACGACGATTGAGTGCATTGACTGCCACGGCACCGCGGATAAACGCCCGACGCTCCTGACCACGGGCAACGCCACGGGCACGGATGGCAAGCCGGTGGACTTGGGCAAGGGCATCACGCCGTGGGGACCGCGCTTTACGTGGGAGGGCAAGAAGTTGTTTCAGCGTTCCACGATGAGTCCCGACGTGCGCTGGGAAGTGCCGCAGACGCGCGACACGATTGATCCCACCTCCCACAAGTACAACGAGAAAAGCCGCTACGCGAAAACGATGCAGCGCGACGGCAAATCGTGGGGCGACGTGCCAGCGTTCCGCGATGCGAACGGCGCGTGCCCCGATCTCGCGCACGACAACAAGAACGTCTCCTGCCAGGTCTGCCATTCGTCGTGGGCGACGTCGTGCTTCGGCTGTCATCTGCCCATGCGCGCGAACCAGCGCGTGGCGGCGAACAAGTTTGAGGGGCAGATCACGCGCAACTACACGCCCTACAATCCGCAGGTCGTGCGCGACGACGTGTTTCAACTGGGCAAGGACGCTACTTACAAAGGCAACCGCCTCGCGGTGCTGCGCTCGTCGAGCGCGGTCATCGTCGGCTCGCAGAACGGGCAGCGCGAATGGATTTACTCGCAGCAACAGACGGTGAGCGCCGAGGGCTACAGCGGGCAGGCTTACAATCCGCACTTCCCGCACACCACGAGCGGCAAGGGCACGACGAAGAATTGCGCCGACTGCCACGTCTCGAAGGACAACGACAACAACGCGTGGATGGCGTCGCTGCTGGGCTTCGGCACGGGCACGGTGAATTTCTTCGGGCGCTTTGCCTACGTGGGCACGGGCAAGGACGGACTCGAAGCGGTGGTGTGGACGGAACGCGAGGAGCCGCAGGCCGCGCTCGGCAGTCATTTGCACAAGCTGGCGTATCCGGACAACCACGCGAAGCACGAGGCGAACGGCGGGAAGTTGAAAGAGGCGTATCATCACGGCGGGAAGGAGATTCTCGATCTCACCTTGCGCGGCGAATACCTCTACACGGCCAACGGCGCGAACGGCTTCGAGGTCTTCGACGTGGCGAACATTGATAACAAGGGTTTCAGCGAGCGCATCATTAGCACGCCGGTTTCGCCACTCGGCCAGCGCACGCGCATTGATACGAAGTTCGCCACGAGCGTCACGCTGCCGAGCACGTTGGGCATTGATCCATTGCGCCTGCCGTATCCGAGCAACAGCGTGGTGGAACTCGATCCGAAGAACCAGCCGGGCAAGATGATCACGGTGTACACCGGGAACGAGGAGCAGAAGATCAGCCTCATCTACGCGTGGGTGTTCATCACGGACCGCGAAGAAGGACTGGTGATGACGACCGTGGAGACGCTGGTGGATGGCGATCCCAATAACAATTTCTTGGACAAGAGTTTGAAGACCGTTCGCTACAACCCGGAGGGGAAACTGACGGGCGCGATGCACAGCTTCATGGCGGGGACGAACCTCTTCGTGGTCGGTGCGAAGGGATTGTTTGTGCTCGGCTTGAGCAACACGGAACTGATCGCGCCGACGTTGCTCGGGGAGTTGAGCGCGGGCTTGAAGAATCCGAAGCACCTCGCGGTGCAGTTCCATTACGCCTTCGTGTGCGATGACGAGGGATTGAAAGTGATCGACATTAGCACGCCGTCACGACCGAAGCTGGTGCCCGGCGCGACGGTGCCGCTCAAACAGGCGGGCCGGCTCTACGTGGCGCGCACCTACGCCTACGTGCCGAACGGCGCGGAAGGGCTGGCGATCATTGACATCGAGAATCCCGAAAAGCCGCGCCTCGAAGAAATGTTCAACGCGGGCGGCGCGTTGAGCGACTCGCGCGCGGTGCAGATTGGCTCCGTGAACGCCTCGATGTATGCGCTCGTCGCCGACGGAAAAAACGGGATGCGTGTGTTGCAGATGATTTCGCCGGACACCGTGCCGGGCCACATGGGTTTCAGCCCGAAGCCGAGTCCGAAATTGATCGCAACTTATCCCACTCACGGCGAAGCGGTCGCCGTCTCGCGCGGATTGGATCGGGATCGCGTGGTGGATGAAACCGGAAATCAAACCGTGGTGTTTGGTCGTCGCGGCTCGCGCCCGTTTAACCTCGACGAGATGAAAAAGTTTTATCAGCACGCCGATGGCACGCCCTACGCCGTCGAGGATGTCTCTCAAGTCGTCCCCGAAGTTCAAGGCCGGGGCGAGCCGCGGCCGCCGGCCCAAGCGGACGCGCCGCAGTTCGCAGCACCACGCGCGGAGCGGTTGATGAGGCGCGGTGAGTGACGCGGCTTCACTTCACGCGGCTCGTGAAATAATTCGCTGCGCGTCAGAAAAATTCTTACACCGCGCGTGCAAATCCAATCGAATGAGCGCGTGAAAAATCCAGTCAGTTGACGCGCATGAAAAGTTTTCGACTCGCCCTCCGGGCACTCTGGCTCGTCGGCGCGCTTTGGCCCGGCGCGTCGCTGCCCGCAGCCACCGTGACCAACCGTTGGGATGCCAACGTGGCGGCCGGACTCACGCTCACGCGCGGCAACAGCGACACGTTGTTGAGCACGCTCACTTTCAAGGCCATGCGCAAAGCCACGAACAACGAGGTGCTGCTCGGGGCCGCCGGTTCCTACGGCGAGGCGACCACGCAGCGCGACGAGGACGACGAGGAGACGCGCACCACGGCGGCCAACTTCCAGGCCTACGGACAGTTCAATTATCTTTTCACCGAGCGCTTTTACACCGGCGGGCGCGTGGACTTTGTGCATGACGCCATCGCGGATTTGAAATATCGCGTCACCGTCAGTCCGCTGGCGGGTTATTATGCGGTCAAGAATCCGAAGACGAAACTGGCCTTCGAGCTTGGCCCGTCCGGGGTGTTCGAGCGGCAGGGCGAGGAGGACAACCAATACGCGGCGCTGCGCCTGGGGGATCGGTTCGAGCACAGGTTCACGACCAAGGCGCGACTCTGGCAGGCCTTCGACGTGATCCCGCAGATTGATCGTTTCTCCAACTACCTGCTCATGGGTGAACTCGGCATCGAGGCGGGCATCACCGACAAAGTGCTGCTGCGCGCCGTCCTGCAGGACACCTACGACAACGAGCCGGCCCTCGGCCGCAAACACAACGATCTGAAATTGATCACGTCGGTGGTGTACAAGTTTTAGAAAACCTCGCGCCTCGATTGGAGTGCCGATTTCCAAATCGGCGCGGGCCGGTTTTGGTGACCGTATCTTCCGGCTGGCAATTTCTCCCGCCCCACAAACACTGCCTCATGCTTGAAGTCGAGGAAGCCCGGGCGCGCATCAGCGCCGCCATCACACCGCTGGCCAGCGAAATGATTCCGCTGCGGGAAGCCGCCGGGCGCGTGCTCGCGGAGTCCATGGTCGCGCCGCTCGCGCTGCCGTCGTTCGACAACTCCGCAATGGACGGATACGCGGTGCGCGCGGCGGATGTCGCCGGGGCCGGCGCGGATTCGCCCGTGACGCTCAGACAAATCGGCGCGGTCGCCGCCGGCGCGATGTTCACGGGCGCGGTGGAGCAGGGGATATGCGTGCGGCTGTTCACCGGTTCGCCGCTGCCTGCCGGGGCGGATGCCGTGGTCATGCAGGAGGACACGCGTGCGGCGGGCGAAGTCATCACCGTGTTCGATGCGGTGAAGCCGTGGGAAAATGTGCGGCTCGCGGGCGAGGATGTGAAGCGTGGGGAAACGGTCGCGCAGGCGGGCGAACGGTTGAGCGCGGCGCGGCTGGCTTTGTGCGGCGCGCTGGGCATGGAACGCGTGCGCGTCGGCGCGCGGCCGGTGATGGCCATTCTTGGCACGGGCAACGAATTGATCGAAGCAGGCACGCCGCTCGCGCCGGGACAAATTTACGAGAGCAACCGTCTCGCGATCGCCACGCTCGTCGCGGACTGTGGCGGCTGCGCCAAAGTATTTCCGCTCGTGCGCGACTCGCTCGAAGCCACGCGCGCCGCGCTGGAACAGGCCTTCACGGAATGCGACGCCGTGATCACGACCGGCGGCGTCTCCGTGGGCGATCATGATTTGGTGAAAGCGGCGTTTGAATCGCTCGGCGGCACGGTGGATTTCTGGCAAGTGGCGATGAAACCAGGCAAGCCGTTCGTGTTCGGCAGACTGGGCAGCAAACTTCTTTTTGGACTGCCGGGCAATCCCGTCTCCGCGTTCGTCACGTTTCTCGTGCTGGTGCGTCCGGCCTTGTTGCGAATGCAGGGCGCGACAGATTTATTCTGGCCCGCGCATCCCGGCGTTCTCTCCGAGCCGCTGCACAATCGCGGCGGGCGGCGGCACTTCATGCGTGTGCGCGTGGACGGCACCGGACGCGTGTGGGGCACCGGCCCACAGGCCTCGCACGCGCTCGGCGCGCTGGCCCGCGCGAATGGTCTCGTGGACGTGGCCCGGGAGACGATGCTGGCCGCAGGGAGTGCCGTGATGGTTCACCCACTGCCCTGACGGAGCGCGAGCGTCGCTCGCTCGTTCGTTACTTCTCACACATTCGAGCCAGCGGGACGCCAGCGCTCCCACGCTCCAGTCCCACCTCTTTCCCGCCGACAATTCAAATGGATGTGGTTGGCACTTTCTCAGATTAGTTGAGTCACGATTCCGCGCTGGCGTTGCGCGCCAAGCTGGATGCGTTCAAGGAGCAGCAGTTCTGAAAGCACCAAACCTCAAGCTCCAAGCTCCAGAGAAACACCAAGCTCCAAACTTCAAAACGACTGTCCCTCGATCCGGCGCTTTTGGTGTTTGGGATTTGGAGCTTACTGGAGCTTGGAGCTTGGAGCTTATTTTCACACCACCACCACGCTGTTCTCCAAAACTCCGATCCCTGAAATCTCAATCCGCACCACGTCGCCTGCGTGGAGCGTGAAGTCATCGCCCGGCACCACGCCCGTGCCGGTGAGCAGCACCGCGCCATGCGGGAAAGTTTGCGAGCGGAACAAGTATTCCGCCATCTCCGTGAACGTGCGTTTGATTTGCGACACCGACGTGTTGCCGGAGAACACGGCTTGGCCCGCGCGCGAAATTTGGATCGCAATGGTCCAGGCGCGCGCAGCTTCTTCGTTCTCACCCACCACAATGCACGGCCCCACCGCACACGCGCGGTCGTAGATTTTCGCCTGCGGTAGATAGAGCAGATTCTCGCCCTCGATGTCGCGCGAGCTCATGTCATTGCCCGCCGTGTAGCCCACGACCTGCCCGCGCGAGTTTAGCACCAGCGCCAGTTCCGGCTCCGGCACATTCCACGTCGCGTCGCTGCGGATGCCCACGGCGTCGCCCGTGCCCACGACTTTTTCCGGCAGCGACTTGAAGAACAGCTCCGGGCGCGGCGCGTCATAAACCTTGTCGTAAGCTGTGGCGCTAAAATCCGATTCCTCCATGCGCGCCTTCTTGCTGCGCAGGTATGTGACGCCCACCGCCCACACCTCCTGCCGCTCGACCGGCGGCAGCAACCGCACTTCGCTCGGCGAAACTTCCGGCAAATTCTGCGCGGCGAGTGAACTCAAGTACGCCGCGAGATCATCGCGCTCCAGTAACGGAGTGAGCGCCATCACGCCCGCCGCGCTCAGGTCGGAGATCATTCCGTCCTCGGCGAACAGACCGATACGGATTTGATCTTGGTTCAGGAAGCGACAGAGTTTCATAAATGGTTCAGGTGGTCTTCGGTTTGAATTTTCCGGCCAGCACATCTTCAATGCCTTGAGTCAAATCCATCTCGCGTGCCCAGTGCCGCAAATAGTCGGTGTCGAGTTTGCCTTGCTGGACGGCCGCGACACCGGCGACGTCGAGCCGCTGGCGTTCGGACGGAGTAATTCGATCCCAGTGGAGCTTGTGCAGGATGACATCTTCCGCTGTCGCCAGCCAAACCTCGCGTCCAAACATGGGTTGCCGCGTGCGTCGCCGGAACATCTCCCGCTCGAAAGGAACCGGCTTCAGCAGCCAGAAATCAATCTTGAGCGTGGACCGCGAATCAATCGCGTTGAACTGGTGCGGTGGTTGATAAGCCGCGCGCACCATCGCCTCGTCGATGTAGAACTGATCGCGAAAGGACTCCACCAAGGCCGGCACCTGCGACGGCGGAAGCTGGATGACGAAATCCAAATCGTGGGTGGTGCGGGGGATGCCCCAGAAGTTGCTCGCCATGGAACCCGTGACCATATACGTGACGCTGGCCCGATCCAGTCGTTCCAGCGTATCCAATAGTAGAGTGTCCTGGTTCACAGACTGCGCGCCAGCGCCAGGCGCTCACTCAACAACCGGTTCACGGCCACCTCATCCGCCTCCGGGTGCTGGCAGCGGATGCCGGCCCGCGTCACGTCACACGCCAGCTTGAACAGATCAAAACCGATCTTCACGCGCTCCTCGCCGGTCATCTGGCGGTAGCGCTCGATCTGCATCTTCGTGGCGGCTTCAGGACTCATGTTTGAATCTTGGAATCGTGACGCGGCGAACAAATTCACCATGGGAGATTTCCTGAACGCCTCCTGATTCCAGTTCGCTCTCCCGCTCCGCGACATCTTCATCAGTGACGGCGGGCGCAGGCAACGGCAGGGTTTTCAGCAACTCGGAAACCAACGCCCTACGCTGGCGGGTGGTCAGTGCTTTCGCTTCCTGTTTGATCTCGGTGAAGCTCACGGCGGCAAGCTATCGAAGGCTTCCACCTTTGGCAATTGGTCGTTCCGCCAACTGAACCAGATCATTCGTGCAGTTGCAGTTTTCCCAGCTTGAATGAAAGTCCTCGGCCATGAGTTCAAAAGGTTTTCCATCGGGCTCTCCGGAACAGGTCCGAACAACGCTTGTCATCTTGGGTGCCGGGTGTTCGCTGAAGCGCTATCCGCTCGCGAAAGACATGGTGACGCACCTGAAGCAATTCGCTGAAGACTTGGGCGAAGGCGCGCTTCGGTTGCGTAAGCTCGTTCGTCAAACCGTGGACATATTTGAGCGCCTTCGCGCGACAGGAACGGTGGCCCAAACGCTTGATGATCTGGCTCGCTTGGTCCACAGCGGACACTTGGCCGACAATAACGTCGGTGCGAATCAAATGCGTAATGACCGCTTGGTGGAAGACGCGAAACTTGCAGTGGCAGCACTTTTTCTATCGAAGGAAGCTGACGCCCTTGCGGATGGCCTAGCAGGGTATCGCAGTCTCATGAATCGGATATTTTCGAGCGGCTTTGGCTCTGATTGCAGCACGGTGTTGAAGAACACTCCTTATCGTGTTCTCACGTTCAATTACGACCGGCTGTTTGAATTGGCATTCCGCCAGTACTTTCCTTACGACGGCACCGAAGCGTTCTACGGGCCGACCGTCTTGAACTCTGGACTCTTTCAGGTCGTGCCGCAGCAAGTTCAGGTGGATTTGAATCGGTTCAGTTTCCTGAAACTGCACGGGTCGATTGGCCTTTACGCCTTTGAAAAGTTCGGCGGCTGTCACCACGTTCACCAAATCCCAGACCCGATCCAGCAAACTCCAATTACGGATGACGAGTTCTTCGTACCTGACGGTCACGGAATCCATTCAAATAACCCCAAGCCTGCTTTACTTGTCTTTCCGCACGAGAAGGGTTTCCTCACTGGTTACCCCGACAACCATTTTCCATTCAGGTTTTACATTCCCGAGGTTTGGAACGCTGCTCGCCATTTTGCGAGGCAAGCGAAAGAAATCTGGTTTGTCGGTTATTCTTGTCCTGAGCCAGATTTTCCGGCTTGGAGTTCGCTGATTGCTACCGCCGAAAACTGTGAGCAAATAGTGGTTTTCAACCCTGCTGCTGCTGACATTTGTGAACGGCTCAAACTCCGCCTGCCCAAGAAGACCAGTCTTTTGCATCCAGCCAATCACTCGTTCGATCAGTTCTGAGTCAAAAAAAAAGTGCTACTTGCGATACCACTTTCGCATGTAGTGGCGGTGTCCAAACCAATCTTCGTTAAGGTGACAGTGAAAACAAAGTGTGACGAGGTTGGTTGAAAAGTTCTTCCCTCGCTTTGCTCTCGATTTGACGTGGTGGACTTCCAGTGCGTCGGCAGGAAAAACCTTTTCACAGCATTGGCACCGGTAGCCGTCGCGTTCCAAGATTTGCCGCCTGTAATCGCCCGTGATCTGCCTGCCCTTGGTGCCTCCGCCAACAAGTTCAATTCGGCTGCTGGCGGAATTGCTCGACGGATATGACGGATAAATTGGCTGTGGATTTTGCTGATTCCATTCGTGCTTCTTTCTCTCAACGTAGAACATGTTGACGAAGAACCCGACCACAGGCCCGAAGCAGAAGAATGGCGGCGCAAAAATTGCGAGACCCACGCTGACGCCTCCCACGATGAAAACTTGCGTCGCCAACGAAGGCAATTCTCGCTTTCGCTTTTGGTCCCAAGACTCGTAGACAGCTACCTTCTCTTCGTAATCTTGGAGCTTGCCTGAGAACTCTTGTTCAGCAGCGCGATCTATCGGGCGTGCCACTGTTTTGGCGCAGCGGTAACAGTAAATCTTGCCGTCGAGCCGGATTTTAGGGTGGCCCCTGAGATTTTTATCACAAGTTGAACAGAGTTCCGCCATTACGCCGAGTAATCCAGATACACCGTCTTGATGCGCGTGTAGAAATCAATTGCGCCCGCGCCCTGTTCCTCGAAGGAGTCGGTGCTGCTTTTCTTCACGCCGCCGAACGGGGTGCAACTCATGCGGGAACCGTAGCATCGCACCGAAGCTGGCGGCAATTGATTCTGCCTTTGTCATCCCGCGTGCGGCCAAGTAGGGTTCCGCCATGACAACGACACCGGAAGCGATGGCCTTCGAGCGCGGCGTGCGTCCTGTGCTCGATCTGGTGCTGCCGCAGAAGGCCGAGGCGTTATTGAAGTTTCGCCCTTCCCCTGAATTGCAGGCCCGCATCGAGGAACTCGCGGGCAAGTCCACCGAGGGCGCGCTGACCGAGGCGGAGCGATCCGAATATGAAGGCTACGTGCGCGCCAACAAGTTCGTGGCTGTGTTGCAACGCCTGGCGCGGCAGATGGCGAACGCGGCGTGACCGATGAGTCCCGCCACGAGAGCTGCGGTGCGGGAACGCGCGGGGAACCGCTGCGAGTTTTGCCAGCTCCACCAGATTGATTCACCACTGGCGGCTCTGCACATCGAACACCTCATTCCACGCATTCACGGAGGCACGGACGACTTGGAGAATCTGGCCCTGGCCTGCATTGACTGCAATCTACACAAGGGCACGAACCTCACTGGCATTGACCCCGAAACCAACCGGGTGACGCCGCTATTCCACCCGCGACGGGAGCGATGGGATGAGCATTTCGCGTGGCGCGGGCTTTATCTCGTCGGTCGCACGGACGTGGGCCGCGTGAGCGTGCGCGTGTTGCAGATGAACGCGGAAGATCAACTGGCCGTGCGCTCCACGTAATCCACCTCACGCCGCTACCTCACGGCGAGTAATCCAGATAGACCGTCTTGATGCGCGTGTAGAAATCAATCGCGCCCGCGCCTTGTTCCTTGAAGGAGTCGGTGCTGCTTTTCTTCACGCCGCCGAACGGGGCGATTCCAACAGCCGCACTGGTTCTGAGTCAGTCCCATTCGCCCAACTCGATCAAAATGGCGCGGAGTTCCACCCGGTCCTCGGAATTCATTTGCAGGACCCACGCAGTGGTGCGGCCCACGGCCGTCAGCCCCGCAATACGATTCCGGTCCAGTTTGAAGTGCTCGGCCCAACGGTCGCGGCGCGGGTCAAAGAGTCGGGTGATTTTGTTGGTGTCGGGATCGCGTCCGGTCAGGTTCGGCCCCTTGTGCAGGTTGCACTGGTGGCAGGCGAGCGCCAGGTTTTCGAGCGTGTCCGTGCCGCCGTGTTGGCGCGGGTTGATGTGCTCGACGTGGAAGGGGTGCGTGTCGTCGTGTTCCTGCCGGAGCCGGCAATACTCGCAGCGGTGGCCAGCCCTTTGCCGCACTTGTTTGCGGAGGGCCGGACGCATCAGGAGGCGGCTTGATGCTTCAGATACCGGCGGGCTTTTGCTTTGAGGATGGCGACGAAGTTCGCGACGCGAACGCAGGTTTCGTACTCGCGCTGTTCTTCCGCAGTCAACGCCCCTTCATTGCATTTCTCAGCCAGCACGGACACGCGTTTTGCCGCGATGGGATCGGGCTTCATCTCCGTCAGGGCCTTGGCGCTCGCCGGGTTGAGCGAGCGGCTGACCGGCTCCAGCAATCGCTCCAAGCTGCTAAAGGATGAACCGCGTTTCATGCTGGCAAGTTACCCGGACAGAGGTGTTCCGCCAAGTGCTTCGTTCGACCGAATCCTCACGCCGAGTAATCCAGATAGACCGTCTTAATCCGCGTGTAGAAATCAATCGCGCCCGCGCCTTGTTCCTTGAAGGAGTCGGTGCTGCTTTTCTTCACGCCGCCGAACGGGGCCTGGAGCGCGAGTCCGGTGCTGATCTGGTTGATCTTCACCACGCCGGCCTGGATGCGCTCGGAGTAGAGCATGGCCTTCTTGAGGTCGCGCGTGACGATGGACGCGGAAAGGCCGACATCCACGCCGTTGGCGACGGCGATGGCTTCGTCGAAATTTTCCACGGCGATGATGGCGATGACGGGGCCAAAGACTTCCTCGCGCGCGATGCGCATCTGCGGCGTGACACCGGTGATGATGGTCGGCTGCATGAACCAGCCGTGCGCGAGATCGCCATCGCTCAGGCGCGCGCCGCCATAGACCACGGTGCCGCCCTCGTTTTTCGCGATGTCGATGTAGTCGAAGTTGCCTTTGAATTCCTGCTCGTTGACCGCCGGTCCCATCGTCACGCCTGCCTTCAAGCCACTGCCAACGACGATGGCTTTGGCCTTCTCGATCAACTTCTCGGTGAACTGCGCTGCGACGGACTTCTCGACGATGACGCGGCTGGTCGCGGTGCAAGCCTGGCCGGTCAGCCCGAAGCCTGCGATGGCGACGAGCTTTGCCGCCAAATCCAAATCGGCGTCGGCGAGAACAATCGTGGGGTTCTTGCCGCCCATTTCCATCTGCGCACGAGCCATGCGTGGAGCGAGTTGCTGATAAATCTGCGTGCCGACTTTCGTGGAGCCGGTGAAGGAGAGCGCGGCGACGTTCGCGTTCGACGCGAGTTCACCACCGACGGCGCGACCGTCGCCGGTCACGACGTTGAACACGCCCTTGGGCAGCCCGGCTTCGGCGAGCACCTTCGCCAGTTCAAACGACATCGCGGGTGCCTGCGACGCGGGCTTGAGCACGACGGCATTGCCGCTGACCAGCGCGGGCGCAAGTTTCCACGCCGGGATGGCGATGGGGAAATTCCACGGCGTGATCAGGCCGACGACACCGAGCGGTTCGCGCTTGGTGAAGAGAAGATTCTGCGGCAGGTCGTGCGGAATGGTCTGCCCACCAATCGTGTAACTCAGCCCGCCGAAGAAGCGAAAGATGTCGGCGGCGCGCTGCACTTCGCCGGTCGCCTCGGCGAGCGTCTTGCCTTCCTCGCGCGTGAGCAGTTCGGCGAGTTCCGCCTTGCGTGCTTCGAGAAGCTGCGACGCTTTGCTCAAGACACGCCCGCGCGCTACGGACGTCATCGCGGCCCAACCGGCCAACGCCGCCTGCGCGGCGTTGATGGCGTTGGTGGCTTCGGCCTGGCCGCTCTGCTGATAGCTCGCCACGGCTTCGCGCGTGTCGGCGGGATTGTGGTTCGTGAAGGTCTGGCCCGTGGCGGCGTTCACCCATTCGCCGCCGATGAAATTTTGATAACTGCGCATAGTCGTTTTGGTTTGCGGGCCAGACGCTAGGGAATCACCAAGGCCGCCGCAAGCATCGGAGCAAAAGAGCGGAGACTTGGAGTGCGGCGACTTGTCACCGCCTTTTTGTCTGGCGACTTGTCGCCAGACGCCGCGCGACAAGTCGCAGCGGCGGGAAGGCGGTGACAAGTCCCCGCACTCCAAGTCAGCACCGCTCCGCAGTTCCAACTGGCACTGGCGGCCTTCGTCATCGCTGTTGCCGAGGTGCGATGGTCCGTGCAAATTCCCCGCCACATCCATGAAAGCGTCGTCACTTTTTTCCGGGCCGGGAAATGCCTCACGCGAAGGCCGCGAAGGGCGCAAAGTTTTTCCCCCTTCGCGTCCTTGGCGTTCTTGGCGTGAGGCCGTTCTTTTCCTGACCTTCGTTTCCTCCCTCGCCCGCGCCGCCGATCTCGTGCCGATTCCAGATTTTGGTCTGCGTTTGGAGCGCGGCTTTGCCATCAGTGAATTCGCCGGGAACGATCTCGCGCCGGACGTGTGGTGCATGACGCTCGATGCCGCCGGGCGCGTGGTCGTGGGCAACGGGAACTCCATCCGCGTGCTCGTGGATGAAGATGGCGATGGCGAGGCGGAAGACTACATCACCTTCGCCAAAGTGGAACGCGGCGTGATGGGCCTGTGCTTCGACGGCGATTCACTTTACGCCACCGCCGACGGCTGGCTGCAACGCTACGACGACGCGAACGGCGACAGCATCGCCGACGGCCCGCCGGAAAAATTATTGCCGCTCGGCTTCGGCGAACACGGCGGTCATGCGATGCGCAAAGGGCCGGACGGCTGGTGGTATCTCATCGGCGGCAATGACACGGGTTTCACGACGGAGAAACACGCGACGCTTCCGAACTCGCCGGTGCGCAAGCCCGAAGCGGGCGCGCTGCTGCGGCTCACGCCGGACGGACGGCAGGTGGAAATCATCGCGCACGGTTTTCGCAATCCCTACGACTTCGACTTCAACGCGGATGGCGACCTCTTCACCTACGACAGCGATGTGGAGCGCGATGCTTTCCTGCCGTGGAATTTTCCGACGCGCATTTACCACGTCGGCTATGGGCAGCATCACGGCTGGCGGCTCACCGGCTACAAGCGCAGTTGGCCGCGCCCGGATTATTACGCGGACACGGTGCCGATGCTGTCGCGCACCGGTCGCGGCTCGCCGACGGGCGTGACGACCTACCGGCACCTTCAATTTCCTCCGCGCTTTCGCGACGGCCTGTTCGTCGCCGACTGGACGTTTGGAAAAATTCTTCATCTCCCTCTCGAAGCAAACGGCGCGAGCTACACCGCAGATGACGCCGACGTGTTTCTCGAACCCATCGGCACGCAAGGCTTCGCGCCCACCGATCTCGCGGTCGCGGCGGACGGCGCGCTCTACATTTCCATCGGCGGGCGGAAGACGCGCGGCGCGGTTTATCGCGTGGAATGGATGGGGGCGCAGACGCCGCCGAATCTCGCGCCGCTGGCCAACGTGGATCTGAACAACGTGCTGCTCGCCGCGCAACCGCTGGAGGCCTGGTCGCGCGCGCTCTGGATGCCGGCGGCGCAACGGCTCGGCGCACAGGCTTTCGGTCAATTCGTCTCAGATAATTCCTGGCCCGATGAATACCGCGTGCGTGCCATCGAGGTGCTCACGGAAATGTTTGGCGGCGTGCCGCCGTTGCGCGCGAGGGCCGCGCTGCAATCCGGCTCAGAACTCGTGCGCGCCCGGCTCGCGTGGTCCGTGGGTCGCGCGCCCGGCGAGAACGCCGCGGACCTGTTGCTCACCCTCGCCAATGATCGCGACGACGCCGTGCGCCGCTGCGCGCTCGACGCCATCGCGGATCAAATCACGCTGTTCAATAACGCGGCCCTCGTGCGCGTCACGCAAGGCAGTCTTGCACACGCGAATAAATTCGTCCGCCTCGCCGCCGTGCGCGTCGCGAGCCGTTTGCCCGGCGACGCGTGGCTCGAACTCACGACCGTGCTGCCGAAGAATTCTCCTGCGGTCGCCGAAGCCGCCATCGCCCAGGTCTGGCGCACGCCAGATCGAGTGACGCATCCCGAAATCATCCCGCCGCTCACGAACCTCCTCGCGCAAACCACCGACGCGAACGTGCGCCTCGATGTCGTGCGCCTGCTCATTCTCGCGCTCGGCGACTGGCACTTGAACAATCCTTCCGTGGAAGTCTTCACGGCCTACGAGTCGGCGACGGAGCTGAAGGAGTTTGATCTTCCAGCCTTGCGCAAACTGGCCCGCAGCCTCTTTCCCTCCGGCAATGCATTGCTCGACACCGAGACCGCTCGCCTGCTCGCCATGCTGGAGGACGACGAGAAGCGCACCGCCGGACTGTTCTTGAATCTGATCACCGACCGCAGCGACGCGAGTTCGGACTTTCATTACCTCACCTGCCTCGCGCGCGTCCGGGCCACGGTACCGGAGAATGCGCCGCGCATTGCCGCCGCGATTCTCTCGCTGAATCGCAAGCTGGGCGGACAGGAGGCGCGCGTGAAACAAAATTGGAGCGTGCGCCTCGCGGAAGTGACGCAGCAACTCCTCCGGCGCGACCCCGCGCTCGCCGATGCGTTTCTCCGCAACCCGCAGCTCATCACACCAGGGCAGGTCTTTCTCGCGGGCGCGTTCGAAGGCGAGAAACATCTCGCCGTTGCCCGCGCCTTTCTCAACGCGGTGCGTGCGAACACCGCCTTTCCCTGGTCCAGCGAACTCGTCGCGCTGCTCAACGTGCTGCCGACCGAAGACGTCGCGCCGCTCTACCGCCGCCACTGGCACAACGTCGCGTTGCGCGATGAAATGTTGCCACGCCTCGCCGAGCAACCGCTCGCAGGCGACCGCGCGAAATTTCTCTCCGGGCTCAGTTCGCTCCAGCCGTCCGTCGCGCGTACGAGCCTCGGCGCTCTGTTAAAACTGCCGCCCGATCCCACCGGCACGAATCTCGTCGCGCCGCTCAAGCTCTTGCACAAGTCCCTCGGTGAACCCGCCGAGCAACCGCTGCGCACGAAGCTCGTGACGCTGATCGGCACCAGCCTGAAGCACGAATTCCAAGTCATCGAACCGCTCAACGCCGACGCCGTGGCGCTGCGCAAGACGTATCAGCCCGTGTTCGATTTCGTGGGCGGCAAATATCCCGGCCTGCTGCGCGCAATGAATGCCGAGGACAACGACGACCCAGTGAAGTGGACCGCGACGTGGAAGCAAATCGCCTGGGCGCGCGGCGACGCCCGACGCGGCGCGGAGATTTACACGCAGCGCGCGTGCGCCTCCTGTCACGGCGGCGCGGCGGCCATCGGCCCCGATCTCGCGGGCGCGGGCCAGCGCATGTCGCCCGAGGATTTGATGAACGCGATTGTTTTCCCGAGTCGCGACATCGCGCCGCCGTATCGCACCACGACCTTCCGCCTGCGCAACGGCGAGACTTACACCGGCATCGTGGCCTTCGAGTCAGCGGACGGCTGGATCGTGCAAACCGGCGCAGGCACCACCGCGCGCATCGACAGCGCGAACGTTATTTCGCGAACGTCGAGCACGGTGTCGGTGATGCCGAGCGGCTTGCTCAGTGGATTAAACGCGCAAGGCCTGGCGGACTTGCAAGCGTATCTGCGGACGATGGGACGCTAGTGGCGCAGGCGTCCCGCCTGCGATAGTCCGGCGGCCGTCCCGGCTGCCGGATCAACACCAGCCGGGACGGCCAGTGGACGAGTGGCAGCCGGGACGGCTGCCCCACTAAACCGGAACCATGCAGTTGAAATCCACCATGCCTCACGCCAAGTCCGCGAAGGGCGCAAAGGAATGGGCCGTCTGGTGGTGCGGAGACCTGGCACTGAAAAGTGTTCTTCCCCTACGGGCCAGTCCATCCAAGTCCATCTTCTTCTTCGCGTCCTTCGCGGCCTTGGCGTGAGGCTTCAACTGCATGGTTCCGGCTAAACTCAGTGCGTCATCGCGTACACGATGGCGTTGATGCCCATGGGGAACGCCTTCGGCTCGGAGAAGATGCGGAAGTAATCGGGGTCGGCTTCGCGTTCCCAGCCGTCGCCGAGATCGGTGTTGTGGCAGATGAGCATGATCAGGCGGCCCTTGTCGTCGGAGATGCCGCGATAGTGCGGCTCGTGGTCGCCGCCGTTTCGGAATTCCTTCAGTTCGTGCGTCGTGCCGCGGCTCTGGTAGTAGCGCATCCACGGCAGGCCCGGCACCTGGGGGTATTCTTTCAAATCAAACACGGTGTGAAAAATCGGATGGGCCAGCGGGAGGTCGGTGACTTTCTGTTTCGGAAATTTGTCGGCGGGAAACAGTCGTTGCAGTTCGTCCTCGAAATTCTTCCACTCCCGGTCGCCCCAGAAGTCGTCCACCATCAGGAAACCGCCGTTGAGCAGATATTTTCGCAGCAACGGAATTTCCTGGTCGGTCAGGAAGCCGCGCCCTGGCTCGATGAGGTAGAGGAACGGGTGGTTGAAGAGATTCGTGTCGGTGAGCTTCACGGTGCGGCTGTCGGAATCAACCTTGATGGCGGTGATCTGTTGCAGCCGGTAGGAGAGACCCAGATCGCACGCGGGGAAATCAATCAGCCAGCGCATGTCGGCGTCGGAGCTGCCCCGGTTGTACAAATCGTAGCGCGCCACGTACTGGAGGCGGGTGAACTGGAAGACGTCGTTCGTGAACTCCGGGTCCACCGGCCACGTCGGCGTGGCGTTATCATCGAAAGCGCGACCGGATTTGATTTCCTGCCCGGTGAACCGTTGCAGGTCATCTTCATCCGCCGCACGCAGCGACGCGGCTCCGAGAAGGCCGAGGACCAGGATGAGGTAGCGGCTCCAGTTCATTTGTTGGGCGCGACTGTGCGCGCTCGGTACGGGCGGTGCAACTGTGGGATTGTCAAAATGCCACCACGTAAAGGAGCGCGGACCGCCGAGTCCGCGCGATCATTTGCACCATCCATACAACATTGGTCAGGAGGATCAGGAACACGCGGACTCGGCGGTTCGCGCTCCGCAGGCCCAGGGGCGTCACCGCTTCAGGAACTCGACCTTCGCCGTCAGTTCAGGCGTGAGGAACTTGTCCGGGTCGCGAATCTGGACCTTGAGTTGCAGCGTGCCTTTCTGGCGGTTGGCTTCCGGGGCCATCTCGGCCACGTAGCCGCGATAGATTTTGTCGGGATACGCTTCGGGACTCACGCGGCATTCCTGGTTGAGCGAAACTTTCGCCACGTCCGCTTCGTTCAAATCGATCTCGACCTGCAAATCTTTCGTGTCGGCCACGGCGAGAAAGGCGGTGCTCGGGCCGCGCCCGCCGCCGAAACTCTGCGGCGTCACCAACTCACCCTGATCGACCAGCTTCTCCAAAACTACGCCGCTGATCGGCGAGCGGATGACGGTCCATTCGAGATACGTGCGCGCGAGTTGCGCGCCTGCCTCGGCCTGCGCCAGCGAAGCCTTTGCGGCGGCCACGCGCAGGCGGGATTCGTCTTCGATTTGTTTGGTCTCAATGTTTAGCGCGATCAATTCGTTGACGCGGCGGTAATCAATCTCCGCCTTCTCCACGGTGACTTTTGCGTTCGCGATCTGCGCCTCGCCTTCGAGCACGCGCGACTTTTGCTCGGCGTCATCGAGCAGCACCACGATCTGGCCGTTCGTCACGACGTCGCCTTTCTTCACGCCGATCCATTTCACCACGCCGAGGAAGCGCGGCGAAATCTCGATGCGCTCGCGGTTCACGATGTAGCCGCTCACGGTCAGTACAGAGTCGGAAGCCGAGCCGGACACCACGACGCTGGTCGAGGCATTGACCGGGGCGGTCTTGGTGGAAGGATTCTTGTCCGGCAGGCGGTTCGCGACGCGCTGATCCTTTCCGCGCGCGAAAGCGAACCAGAGCGCAGCCGCCGTCGTGAGGATGACCGCCCCGAAGATGAACCATGGCGTGCCCCGGCTGCGCTGTTTGCTTTCGGAACGGATGCGAAGTTTCTCGAGTTGTTGCGAATCCACGACGGGGCCGAATAAAGCAGCTTGGCGCGAACAAGCACGGAAAAATTCACGCGGTCCATTTTTTCGCCGCCGAGAATTCCATTCGCCTTAACCGCCCCGGCCTGTTAACGCTTTTTGCAGGAGCCAACATGCCAATCATTGCCTGTCCCGAATGCGGCCGCGAAGTTTCCACCGCCGCGAAGTCATGCCCGGCCTGCGGCTTTCCCGTGGCGGACAAGCTGCCCGCGCCGGTCTCCGCCTCGCTCGCCACCGATGAACTGCTCGCCGAGGTGCGGCCTTCGTGGTGGCGCTACTTCTGGTGGCTGTGTTTCGCGTGGCTGATCATCCCGTTCATCGTCGCGTGGGTGAAGCGCAGCGCCGTGGTCCTGCGCATCTACCGCCAGCGCATCACGCTCGAACGCGGCCTGCTCAACAAGTGCGAGCGCGAATTCTTCATGCGCGACGTGCGCGCCATCGACATCGATCAAAGCTTCATGGGGCGTATGGTCGGGGTCGGCGACATCACCATCTCGACGGCGGCTTCGGCGGATGGAACGGAACGCGTGGAAGGCGTGCCCAATCCCCAGGCGATTCGCGACCTCATCATCGCGCAACGGCAGGGACACTAGGCACCCAGACTTTCCGGTGCGCGCACCGCCTCATCACCGTGCTGGCCGCCCGCCCGACGCGATCACCGCCGCCACGTTGTTCAACGGCGGCACCAGCACCCAGCGCCCGTTCACCTGGCAGAAATCTCCAGGGCGCGTCGTGCTGCCGGTCTTGTCCACGGTCAGGGAAAACACCGGCAGGTCTTGGGCCATCCAGCCGCGCGTGCGCCACTCCTGCACGAGGCCGCCGGGCGGGCCGGGGCGCACGCGCCAGATTTCTTTGCTCGCCTCCGCGTCGCGCAACGAGGACGCAGGCGCGCGTTTGATCTGGCGGTTCACTTCGTCCACCACGAGCCACGCGGCGGCGGCGTGTTTGCGGAACATGCGCTCGGTCTCCGCCTTCGTCGGGTTCAGCGCGAGCAACGTCCGGCTGATTTCCGCGCCGCTGCCGTTGCGCAGCGTCGCCTCCATGCGCTCGTAAAAATCCACCAGGCTTTTTTGCGACGGATCGAGCGCGGGTTTGGCCCCGGTCGTTCCTCCGGCTTTGCGGAGCAGGCCAATCACCTCGGCCTGACCGGCGCGCAACGCGTAGGCCAGCGGCGTTTCTCCACGTGCGTCCGGCGCGTCCACCTTCGCGCGGTGACGAAGCAGCGATTGCGCGACCCCGGCCTGGCCGCTCGCGGCGGCGGAATGCAGCGGCGTGAGCGCGGCGGCTCCATCAATGGCGTTTGGGTCTGCGCCGGCGGTCAGAAGCAATTCCACGACGGCGGCATTTCCCACGCGCGCGGCCTCGCCGAGCGGCGTGCTGCCCGCGCGGTTGCGGACGTTGACCTCGGCACGTTGCGCGAGGAGCAGCTTCACCAGTTCCGGCTGCTCCGGGACGAGCACAGCGAGCATGAGCGGTGACGTGTCGAAGTTGTCGCGCACGCTGGCGGACGCGCGCCCCGCCAGCAGCAGGCGCGTCATGTCCACGTCCCCGCGCCGCACCGCGACGTGGAGCGGCGTCACGCCGCTGTCGGCGCGCGCGTCCACTTTGGCGCCGAGCGCGAGGAGCACCTGCGCGACGTTCGTCTGTTTTTTTCCGGCGGCGACGTGCAACGGCGTCAGCCCTTTTTCATCCGTGGCGTTCACCAGGTCGGGCGAGGACTTGTAGAGATATTTGATCTGCTCCACGTCGCCCACGCGCGCCGCCTCGTGAATCGGATAACCCACGGCCATCAAGTCGGCCTCGCTCGGCGGCTTCGGTCCCACGGCCGGCGCGGCGCTGGTGGGCGGCAAGGGGCGACTGGCCGCAGCGGCCGGCGCGGAGTGGTTGGTGGTGAATAGTGCGGACGCGGGCGGCGCGGCATTCGTGCGGGCGGTCGCCACGCGCGCCGGGGGCGGGACGACTTTTTCCAGGCCGCCCTGCGCGCGCAGATAAGAGGCGATGCTGGGGTGTTTGCTGCCGGCGAGTTTCAGCGGCGTCAATCCGCTGAAGTCCGTGGCGTTCACATTCGCGCCACCGGCGACGAGCAGCTTCACGATCTCGAGATGCCCGGCGCGCGCCGCCTCGTGCAACGCGGTCGTGCCCCCCTCGCGCGCGCTGATCGTGGCGGGATTCGCGCGCAGCAGGCTCCGCACTTTTTCCACGTCGCCGCGCCCGGCCGCGTCCTGCAACTCGCCCGCCGAGACGGCAAGCGCGGCGCACAGCCAGCAGACAGACCAAAGGTGTTTCATCCCGAACATTCCAGCACGCGGGCGTGAAACCGGTCAAGCGAGGGACTGAATTCAAGTGGGGCAGCCGTCCCGGCTGCCGGGCGGCCTGTGGGCGTCTCGCCTGCAGATTCGACAGCCGGGACGGCCATCGGACGAATGGCAGCCGGGACGGCTGCCCCACTACATTACCGCGCGTGCAAATCGCGCACGCCGTTCCTCAGCCCGTGCAACTGCTGCACCTCGGCCGTGGTCAGCGCGCGCTTGAACACCGCGAGTTCATCCCACAGCCCGACGTAACTCAGCCCCAGCCCGATGAGGCATTTCTCCTCGTCCCAGGTGAATGTTTGCTGGCGCGCGCTGAGCGTCGCGGCGTGTGCGCCGTCGAGATACAGCTTCGCCACGCCGTCATCGCGGCCTGTGTTGAAATGCTCGAAGGTGAAGGCCACGTGCGTCCACTTCCCGCGCGCGAACGGAGTCGTCGCGGAAGTGGCGAGGGATTTTTCCGACGCGGCCACGTCCCCCCATTTTTTGTTCGCGGGATTCCACACGCGCAAATCCGCGTACGCGCCGAGGCGGAAAGGAATGTCATTCGTGCGCTTCTCGAACTCGACGAAGAAGCCCGCGTCATTCCACGCGCGCGGCGTGATTTGAATCGGATCGCAAAAGCCCGACTCCAGTTCGCCCGCCGGATCAGTGCTCAACCAGAACGAGACTGTGCCGCTCCAGTCGTTCGTCCGGTACGCGACATTCTTCGCCGCGCGGAAGAACGGCATCGGCGATTTCTTTTTCGTGAACCGCAGCGCGTGACCGAAGCGTCCGGCGTCGCGCACCAGTTGCACTTCGCCACTCGCAGGCAGACCGGGGCTGGCCTCCGCCTGCTTGCTCAAAGACGGGGCGTGACGCAACGCCGGATCGCCCAGCGCGAAATCCGCATCCAGCCCGTGATCGAAGGAGGCGTGAAACGTCAGTGCCTCGCGCAGCGCGGCGGGTGAGGAAGTTTTCGTGGTCGCGCACCCGCTAAGGAGCGCGGCGCAGGCTGCGGACAGGACCCAACAAACCGGTGAACATTTGGAATTCATAGAAATCTTGGATGACGTAGGCCGCCGGCTTCTTCGAGAAAAATTTTGTGGTCGTTACTTCTCCGCGACGCAGTGGAGAAATTTCTCCCCCCGCAAATAAATCTCCCTGTCCACCAGTGCCGCTGACGCACTGAAAGAGTCGTTGAGATGATTCCCCGCCAGCGTGGCGGTCTCCTTGTCGTGGCGCAGCACCACCGTCGTGCCGTCGCGCGCGCAGCCGCCGCTGCACATGGCTGCTGAAACGACGATGTCATTTGGCAGCCTCTATTTTGAGCGGACGCACTCTGGGATCGAGGGCTGTCAGCGTAATCATCCCGCTCTGCTGCGGCTGGCCAGAGCGCGTAACCTCGAACGCCAACGGCAGATTCACCGGCAAGTCCTCGGCCACGCGCGTGAGCGCAAGGTCGCTCCACAACACTCCTTTCGCCTGGCTGCGGCCGTGAAAAATTTTCTCCGCCAGACCGAGCGTGATGAACAGGGCGCGCGCCTCCGAGTCGTCCAGGCCCGGAGCCTGCAACGACACCATGCGGCCATCGTAAAAATTCCGCGTGCCGGCATCCGGCAGCGCGGGCAGTTCCAGTTCCAGCGTGCGCACCGCGCCGAGGGCGAGATCGAGGTTTGACGCGAAACCGCTGCCGCGCACGCGCTGCCAGCCGATGAGCTTTCCCGGCACGCGCGCGACGACCACATATTCGGCACCGGCCTCGGTGTCGATGCGCACCCGCCCGCGCGCATCCGACAAATCACTCGTCACCGCCGGGCGTTCGCCAAGCAAATGGCGTTGCACAATCGCCCCGCTCACAGGCTTTCCCCCATCCAGCACGCGCACCGTCAGCCAGGCGTGTCCGCGTTCGGGCGCGGGGAGATAATTCGTGCTGCTCAAATCGATCACGGTTTCCTCTCCCGCACGGACGGAAACGGTGATGTTGCTGACCGGGCCAAATTCAAAAGGGTTGTAGCTTACGAGTTGATACGCGCCCGGCGCGACGAAGGGCGCGTGCAGACCATTGCTGCTCAACGTGACCCTGTAGCTCGTGATGTCCGCGCTCTCGCCCGCCATCAGATACACGGATTTGGGATTCGTCGTCAGGCCGGACGGCGTGAGCACGCGCACGGAACCGGCGGGCTGCAACCGGATGAGGAGATCGCGATTCGAGGCGTTGGCCGACGGCGGCTGCGCCAGCCAGCCGGGCAACGTAACCGTGTTACCATCCGCGCCGTATCGATGGATGTTCAGAAAACATTCTTCCGGCGCCCATTCGAAACGAAACTGGCCGTCCGCGTCGGTCACGGCCTTGAGGCCGTGAAAAATCCGGTTCGGCCGCATCGGTCCCGCGTTGATGCCAGTCTGCTGTTTCAACTGCTCGCTCGTTGTGAACGGGGAAAGAGTTGCATCGGCCACGGGCCGCCCATCGGGATCAAGCAACCGCCCGCGCAACGATTGGCGGACGGAGCGGTGCAACGAATCGGGCACGGAAATCTCGACGACGCGGTTCGTCTCGCCGCTCACGTCGATGCGCCGGCTGAATTCATTCCAGTTCGTGCCCTGCGCCCGGCGGATGTTGATGGTGTCGGTGTTTGTCTTGACGAAAATGTTCCAGCCCCCGGCGTCCCAACTGCCGCCGCCGCTGCTCGTGACCGTGCTGCGACCGCCCGCAAAACCGTCCCACTCGTAAAGCCGGATGTCGGGAAGGATCGCCCCGCGCTCATCGACGAAGCGAAGGGTCACGCGCTTGCGTTCGCCCGCCGGTTGCGACGCGCGGGAGTGAAGTGTGACCTGGCCGGCGCTGGTCAGCCCGTTGTCATAGACCGAGAGCGGCGGCATGGGGCTGAAAGAATGTTGCGCGCCAAAGTAGATCGGCAGTTCGTAGGCACCATCGCGCCGCGTGCGGGTAATTTCATCGGGAGGTTGAGTGCCGGACGGCACCGCGCCAAACGCGCTGCGGTTCAAATTCCAGTGACCTTCTTCGGAATGGACCTGACGGATTTGAATCGGATGGCCTGACGCCGGAGAACCGTTTTCAAACAACAATGTTCCCCGATGAATGCGGCGCACTTCGGGCAGGGTGATCGTCACGGCATGCACCGGCTCATCCCAGGAGCGCGGATTCAGCGGGTAGAGAAACGGAAGTCCTTCCGGCGACCGGATCAGCAGAAATTCGCCGCAATGCTCGATTCGAAACTTCCCCGAGCGTCCAGTGCGGAAAAAATTTGCGGCGGCGAAACTCCCAATCATTGGACCGCGATTTGATCCGCCGGAGGAAACCAGTTCCGTGTCGCGCGCCACCCACCAGCCCTTTGCCGGCTGGCCGTCCGCGAGCAGCAGCCGGCCTGCGAGAACGTGATCGCCCAGCAACGAGCGTGCCTCCTTTTCCGTCAGCCGCACGGCCACTTCTTTCGCGTCCGCAGGGAATCGGCGCAAGGCCGTGCCGATCTTCAACTCAGGATCAGCCCCGGACTGCGGCCGGACAAAACGAAATTCCGCATGCTCGTCCAGACGCCCGCGCGCGGTCTGCCGATAGCCGCCGCTGGCGTAGTAGATCTGGATTGGCTGCCAGTGAGCCAGTGCCGCCGCCGCGCCGGTGATCCGAATTAGCGTCGTCGCCGCGCGTTCAAGCTGAAAGCTCTGCTCGATGCGGGCACCGGGAAAAGCCGACCACCACGCATCATGTGGAAGGAAGCCGTCTCGCTCAATGCGCCACGAGCCGCGATGGTCGATCTCCGTCACCGCGTTGGTGAGCCGCACCTGTAGTCGCGCCTCGCCGTCGCGGTTTGTCGTCACGCGCACCGGCTTCCGCGCGGGATGCTGTTCGGAAAACTTCAACAGCACCGTCGCGCCGGCAACGGGCCGCCCGGTGGCATCCGTGACGCGGACGTTGAACTCGGCGGACTCCATCGGATCGAGCGCCAGCGCCGCGGACGTGCCCAGCGCGAGAGCCGCGCCAGCCATTCGTCCCATCCAGTTTTTGACGGAGCCGCCATCCATAAGTTGAGATTCACGCATGTTCTCGCTTGATGGAGACGGGCGCACAAGCTGGGATTTTCTTACCTGACGCCAAAGCCCGGATTATTTCTCCGCGATGCAGTAGAGAAACTTTTCGCCGCGCAGATAAAGTTCCTTGTCCACCAATGCCGCCGAGGCGCTGAAGGAATCGTCGAGGTGGTTCACGGCCAGCGTGGCGTTTTCTTGGTCGTGGCGCAGCACGACCGTGGTGCCGTCGCGTGCCGTGATGTAAAGGCGGCCGCTCGCGCCGACCGGGGACGAGAAGATGAAATCGCGAAGGCCATCGAGACGCAGCGGCTCGCCGCGAAGTTCGCCCGTGGCCGGATCGAGGCGGACGAGAATGTTCTGATTGTGGCGAAGGTGATAGAGCGTGTCGCCGTAGAGCAGGGGCGAGGAGACGTAGGGCGTGAGGCGGTTGAGTTTCCACACGACATTCGTGGTCGCGGTGATGTCGCCCCGCGCGCCTGCAAGACGAATCGCCACCATCGCCTGCGAGTAGTAGCTGTTCCCCGCGATGATGATTCCGCGCCAATGCACCGGCGAGGAGACGACATTGTCCGTGAGTCCGGCGCATTCCCAAAGCAGCGCACCGGTCGCGAGGTCGTAGCCGCGCACGCGCTTGGTGGCGCTGACGACGACTTGTGGTTTTCTTTCGCTCTCGACGACAAGCGGTGTGGACCAGGAAGTCTTTTCATCGCGCGCGACTTTCCATCGCTGCTTTCCCGTGCGCTTGTCGAAGGCGTGGAGGAACGAACTGCCCTCGTGATCCCAGTTCACAATCAGCGTGTCGCCGTGGAGCACGGGCGAACTGCCCTCGCCGTGCGAGTGCAGCGTCTGCATCTTGCCGAGGTCGGCCTGCCACTTCACCACGCCGTTGGTGTCGAGACAGTAGAGGCCACGCGAACCGAAGAAGGCGTAGATGAACTGCCCGTCCGTCACCGGCGAGTTCGACACGGGGCTGCCAGTGTCGTGCCCGCCTTCGTGCGGCCATTCCTCGCGCACGACGCGTTTCCAGAGCACGCGCCCGTCGGTCCGGCTCAGGGCCAGGACGAGATATTGATTGGTGCGCGTGACCGGCACGCTGTCATGCACGCCGGGCGCGGAATCGTGGACGGGCTTTTGTTCCGCGCCGACCGGCGTTGCCGCCAGCACATACACGCGGTCGTCAAAAATGATCGGCGAGGAATGTCCCTGGCCGGGCAGCGCGACTTTCCACCGCACATTTTTCTTCTCGCTCCATTCGACCGGCGGATTCGCCAGCGGCGCGACGCCGTTCGCGAGCGGCCCGCGCCATTGGGGCCAGTGGCTTAAACTGTTCGTCGCAGCAAGCGCGGAGCAGGCCGTCGCCCAAAGCCAAAGCGAAAACAGCAGCCGCAGGAACGCGGGAGATTGGAAATGACGCATAGGCTGATTTTCTGTGAACGGCTGGCAATCTGAACGGGACGAGGGTTGAACTCAAACCATTCCTGCCGAGAGGGCGATTGGAAGTGGCGGACACCAAGCAGGAGCGTGGGCGTCTCGCCCGCCAGAGCGCGCTGAATATTTCCGACCTCCCCACACGGTCGGGGCGGCACAACTCGTGGTTCCATTCAGGCGGGCGGGACGCCCGCGCGCTCCTGCCCGCCACTTTCAATCGCACCCTCCTGCCGACACCTTCTTGTGTCGCGGCCCCAGCGTCCTCTAGTCTGCCGTCTTCTAAAAATGAACCGAATTTTGTGGTCATGGACTGTGGTGTCGCTGCTCTGGGCCGCTGGCGGCAGCGCCGCCGAGTCGAACGGGGTGCAAGTCCTCCGGGACATTGAGTATGCGCGGGCGGGCGAACTGGCGTTGAAGCTCGATCTCCATCTCCCGCGCGGGAAGGCGCGCGCGCCGCTCCTCGTCTGGGTGCATGGCGGCGCGTGGCGCTCCGGCTCGAAGAGCAACATGCCGCTCGCGAAACTCGTCGAGGACGGATACGCGGTGGCCAGTGTGGATTACCGCCTCTCCACGCAGGCGAAATTTCCGGCGCAGATACATGACCTCAAGGCGGCGGTTCGTTTCCTGCGTGGCCACGGGCTGGAATGGAAGTTGCCGGTGAAGAAAATTCTCATGGCGGGCGATTCGGCGGGCGGACATCTCGCCGCGCTTGTGGGCGTGTCGAATGGTCATGCGGAACTCGAAGGCGAAGTCGGCCGGGATCGGGCGCAGAGTTCGGACGTGCAGGGCATCATCAGTTTCTACGGCGGTGCCAATCTCACGACGATTCTTCAGCAGTCCACGCCGCACGGTCTGAGTGTGCGCGTGCCGGCGCTGGAACTCTTGCTGGGCGGACAGCCGGACGAGGCCCCAGTGCTCGCGCGGCTCGCCAGCCCGGTCTTTCACGTCGATAAGAATGATCCGCCCCTGCTGCTGCTGCACGGTGATCAAGATCCGCAGATGCCGGTGAACCAGGCGCTCGAACTTTTGGGTGCGTACCAGAAGGTCAAAGCCCAAGTGCAGTGGGAAGTAGTCCACGGCGCAGCGCACGGAGGGGCCGTGTTCTACGACGACGAACGGATCGCCGTGGTGAAGAAATTTTTGCGGCGACATTTTTGAGCAGGCACTGGAGGCCGCGCTCCCAGGCCTCGGCCTTTCTGCTTGTTCGCCCTCGCCCCGGCGGCCATCTTACGCCTGCTGTGAAAAGACCCAATTCCATCGGTCCGCGCCGTGTGAGAACGGCTCGTCGCGGCATTGCTTTCTCCGTCTGGTCGTCGCTCCTGCTCGCAGTCCTGTGCACCACCGCCGCGCCTCCGACCGCCGCGGTGAAATCGGTGGTGAGCCAGTACTGCGTCACCTGCCACGACGCAGACGTGAAGAAGGGTGGACTCGATCTGGACCGCATCAGTCGCGACGACATCACGCGGCATCCGGCCGAATGGGAAAGCGTCATTCGCAAGATGCGCGCGCGGCAGATGCCGCCCGTCGGCAAGGATCGGCCGGTGGACAAAGTATTCGACGAGATGGCGAAAATGCTGTCGTCCACGCTCGACCGCGCGGCGGTGAAGAATCCGAATCCTGGACGAACGGAAACTTTTCGCCGGCTCAATCGCATCGAGTATCAGAATGCGATCCGCGATCTGCTCGCGCTCGACATTGACGCGACCGCGCTGTTGCCGAAGGACGAGGCCAGTCATGGCTTCGACAATGTGACCGTGGGCGATCTTTCTCCGGCGTTTCTGAACCGCTCCATCTCCGCCGCTGAAAAAATTAGCCGCCTCGCGGTGGGCGCGCCGTATCGCCAGCCGGGCGGCGACACCTATCGCCTTCGCCCCGATCGCACGCAGGAAGAACACGTCGAGGGACTGCCGCCCGGCACGCGCGGCGGCTTGTTAATCGCCCACACCTTCCCGCGCGATGGTGAGTATGAGATTCAAATCCGCCTGACGCGTGACCGTAACGAGGAGGTCGAAGGACTTCGAGAAACGCACGAGGTCGAAGTGTTGCTGGATGGCGAGCGCGTGAAACTGTTCACCGTGGCTCCGCCCAAGGGCGACCGGAATTTTGAGAAAGTCGATGCACATCTGAAAGTGCGCGTGCCCGTGCAGGCCGGGCCGCATCAGCTCGGCGTGACGTTTGTGAAGAATCCTTCCTCACTTCTTGAGAACCGTCGCCAGCCTTACCTGGCCCGATACAACATGCATCGGCATCCGCGCCTCACCCCGGCCCTCTATCAGGTTTCCGTCAACGGTCCTTACGACTCGAAGTCGCCGGGGGATTCGCCGAGCCGTCAGCGGATTTTCGTGAGCCAGCCCGCGAAGCCTGCCGAGGAAGAGGCCTGCGCCGAAAAGATTCTCGCCACGCTCACGCGTCGGGCTTACCGCCGGCCCACGACCAGCGCTGACTTGCAGAAGCCAATGGAGTTCTACCGCCAAGCGAAGTCGGAGAACGGTTTCGAGGCGGGCATTGAAGCCGCGTTGAGCGCGGTGCTGGCCAATCCCGAGTTCTTGTTTCGCATCGAGCAGGAACCGGCCGGCGTCGCTCCGAACGCAGTCTATCGCATCAGCGATGTGGCGCTGGCCTCGCGCCTCTCGTTCTTCCTGTGGAGCAGCATTCCGGACGATGAACTGCTCGCGACGGCGGAGCGCGGCGATTTGCACCAGCCGCGCGTGCTGGAAAAACAAGTGCGCCGGATGCTGGCCGATTCCCGCGCGCTGAATCTCGTCCGCAACTTCGGCGAGCAATGGCTGCACCTGCGCAATTTGGAATCCATCACGCCCGACCTCCGGCTTTTTCCCGACTTCGACGACAACTTGCGCCAGTCTTTCCGCCGTGAAACTGAACTGCACTTCGAGACGATGCTGCGCGAAGACCGCAGCGTGCTCGACTTGTTGCGCGCGGATCACACCTTTCTGAACGAGCGGCTCGCGAAGCACTACGGCATCCCCAACGTGTACGGCAGCCACTTCCGTCGCGTGGCCTTGGACAAGAACAGCGAGCGCGGCGGATTGCTGCGGCAGGGCAGCGTGCTTACGGTGACTTCGTATGCGACGCGCACCTCGCCGGTCATTCGGGGACATTGGATTCTGGGAAATCTTCTCGGCACCCCGCCGCCCCCGCCGCCCGCGAATGTGCCCGCGCTCAGGGACACCACGATCTCGGCGAATCTTTCCGTCCGCGCCCGCCTCGCCGAGCATCGCGCCAACGCCGCCTGCGCGAACTGCCACAACTTGATGGACCCGGTGGGTTTTGCGCTGGAGAACTACGACGCGATTGGCCGCTGGCGGACGCTCGAAGAAGGCCAGCCCGTGGACGCGACCGGCGGACTGCCCGACGGCAGCAAGTTCACCGGCGTGGCCGGACTCGAAGCCGGCTTGCTCAAACAGCCCGACCTGTTCGTCGGCACGCTCACGGAGAAGCTGCTCATCTTCGCGCTCGGTCGTGGCGTGGAACCGTCCGACGCACCCGCCGTCCGCAAAATTGTCCGCGACGCCCAGGCGAATGACTATCGCTTCTCGTCCGTCATACTAGGCGTCGCTAAGAGCATACCATTTACGATGAGGCGAGCGCAGTGACGGCGCGTCTTCCCATTACCGCCAAAACCTGATTGGAAAGTCTCGCCATGTGCTGCTTGGAAAGCCGGCGCTAGATGGCTCGGGCCGAAGGACGTCGGAAGCGCGTCATCTTCATGGTCTTGTCTCCTCGAAAGCTGTTGAGGCACGTAGGCCACGGATGTATCCGTGTCCACCATGGAACGGCCTGAGCCGTAAACGCCTACACGAGTTCACGGAGAAACGCATGGAAAAAACAATTGCAACAGCGACGGAAGCGGGAAAGTCGCAGGAGCATCCGACCTTTGCCGAAGCCTTTCGCTTTTGGCTGAAGCTTGGGTTCATCAGCTTCGGCGGACCGACCGGCCAGATTGCCATCATGCACACGGAGTTGGTCGAGAAGCGGAAATGGATCAGCGACAACCGTTTTCTGCACGCGCTGAACTTCTGCATGTTGCTGCCCGGGCCGGAAGCGCAGCAACTGGCCATCTACATCGGCTGGCTTTTACATCGAGTCTGGGGCGGCATCGTGGCTGGCGCGCTCTTTGTCATTCCGTCGATGTTCATTCTTTGGGCGTTGAGTTTCGTTTACGTGCAGTTTGGAAACGTCCCGTGGGTCGCCGCGATTTTTTACGGACTAAAACCGGCGGTGCTCGCGATTGTCGCTGCCGCAGTCATCCGCATTGGCAGCAAGGCTCTCAAGAACGAAGTGATGTGGGCGATCGCCGTGCTGGCCTTCGTCGCCATTTATTTTTTCAAGGTCCCGTTTCCGGTCATCATCATCAGCGCGGCCCTCATCGGTTTCATTGGGGGCAAACTTTGGAAGAAGAAGTTTCTCATCGTGAGCGGTCATGGCGCGAAACACGCCCTCGCCGACCAGTCGATTCTTGATGATGACTCGACGACGCCGGCCCACGCAAAACCCTCTTTGCGGCGAGCGGTGAAAGTCATTCTTGTTTGCGGGGTGCTCTGGTGGCTGCCCGTCGTCGCGATTGGCTTGGTGTTTGGTTGGGGCCACACGTTGTTCCAAGAAGGAATGTTCTTCAGCAAAGCTTCCATGGTCACGTTCGGCGGTGCCTACGCGGTGCTTCCTTACGTTTCGCAGCAGGCGGTGGAGAATTATCACTGGCTGAGTGCGGGACAGATGCTCGACGGCCTGGGTTTGGCTGAAACGACGCCCGGCCCGCTGATCATGGTGTTGCAATTCGTTGGCTTCCTTGGGGGTTGGAATCAACCCGGCAGCCTCTCCCCGCTATTTAGCGCAACGCTCGGCGCGTTCATTACCACCTGGACGACCTTCGTTCCCTGCTTCCTTTGGATTTTCCTCGGCGCACCGCACATTGAACAACTGCGCGGCAACGATAACCTCACGACATCGCTGTCGGCCGTGACCGCCGCCGTGGTGGGCGTCATCCTCAACCTCGCGGTTTGGTTTGGCCTGCACGTTCTCTTTCCGGCCAAGGGCGCCGTGGATTGGTTTGCCGTGGTCGTGACCACCATCGCATTCGTCGGAATGGTGAAATGGAAGTGGGGCATCATCCCGGTCGTGCTTGGGGCGGGTGCGCTCGGTTTGATCTACAAACTCGTTCTTGGGTTATGAAGTGGATCACGCACCAGAAGGTGAACGCGGATCACGTTGCGCGTCCGCAGCTGATCCATCGGGCAGCGATCCGCAGGCGGAATTCACTTTCGTCCCGCGCCTCCGCTTGAACATCTGGACGACCGCAAATCCCCCTCTTTTGCGCAAACAAACCATGCTCCGCTATTGCCACACCTGAGGCTTTGCGGGCAGGATTGGCATTGAGTATGAAAGTTGAATCCGTCGGACCTTCCATCATCACGAAAAAGTTCATGCCGCGACGGACGTTTCTGCGCGGCGTGGGTGCCACGATGGCGTTGCCCCTGCTGGAGGCGATGGTGCCCGCCGCGACGCCGCTGGCGAAGACCGCCGCCCAGCCGGTGCGCCGCCTTGGGTTCGTCTTCATGCCGATGGGCTGCGACATCACGCGATGGACGCCGCCCGGCGACAAGCTGGATCAGCTTTCGCCGATTCTCAGTTCACTCGCGCCGGTGCGGGAGCACATCACGGCGATTTCAAATTTGGAATTGCAGAACGCCTACCCCGGCAGTCACGCGACCTCGAACGCCGCCTTCCTGAGCGCGGCCAAGGCGAAGCTGACGGAAAGCACGGATTACTATCTGGGAACGACCGTTGATCAGATCGCGGCGCAGCGGATCGGGCAGGGGACGCAGTTGCCCTCGCTGGAACTCGCGATGGATTTGCTTCAGGTAGTTGGGCAATGCGACAACGGCTACGCCTGCGTTTACCAGAACAACCTCTCCTGGTCGTCGCCCACGACACCGCTGCCGGCGGAAGCGCATCCGCGCATCGTGTTTGAAAGTTTGTTCGGCGAAGGCGGCAGCGTCGCGGAACGCCGCGCGGCGCTGAAGAAGAAGGCCAGCCTGCTCGACTCGTTCGCTGACGATCTCAGCCGACTGAAACGCAACCTCGGCCCCGGCGACCGCGCGAAGGTCACCCAATATCTCGAGACGGTACGCGAAGTGGAGCGGCGCATCCAGAAGGCCGAGACCGAGGCGAAGGACAATCCGCTGCCGGATTTGGATCGTCCGGTGGGCGTGCCCGCCGCTTACGCCGATCACGCGCGGTTGATGTTCGATTTGCAGGTGCTGGCGATGCAGGGCGATGTCACGCGCGTCATCACGTTCCAGCTCGCGCGCGAGACGAGCAACCGCACTTACCCGGAGATTGGCGTCTCCGATCCGCATCATCCGCTTTCGCATCACGGCAACGATCCCGCGAAGATCGAGCGGATGTCGAAGATCAACGCCTTCCACGTCTCGTTGTTCGCGGAGTATGTCGCAAAGTTGAAAGCCACCCGGGAGGGCAACGGCACGTTGCTCGATCACTCGCTCATTCTCTACGGCAGCGGCATCGGCAACCCGAACATCCACGACCACACGAACCTGCCCATCCTCGTTGCGGGCGGCGCGGCGCACGGAATGAAAGGCGGGCGGCACATCAAATTCGCCAAGCCGACCCCGCTGGCCAATCTCCACCTGACGCTGCTCGACAAAGCCGGCGTCCACCTCGACTCCTTCGCCGACAGCAATGGCAAGGTGGATGAGTTGTTCCAGCCGCTGGGGATTTGAAAACAGAAATGCCGCGCGAGGCGTTCCGTCTTTGCCTCTCGCCCTTTGATACCTCGATGAAACAACGGCATTGTGACCGCTGCGGGACTCCGCTAGCTTTTCGGCATGGCAGCGACAACTTCAGCGCCCCACATCTGGCTTGATGAACAACAGCGCGCGTGGCTTGACGACACGAACGTCAAAGTCATCGAAGTGGCGCTGGACCATGTCGCTTACGGCTGGAGTGCGGAGGAAATGCACAGCCACCATCCGCATCTCTCGCTCGCGCAAATCTACGCGGCGCTCGCCTACTACTACGACCACCAGGCCGACTTCGACCGGCAGATTGAGGAAAGCCGCCGCCGCGCCGACGAACTCGCCGGGCAGTCCGCCGACTCGCCGGTGCGCCGCCGCTTGCGCGCCGCCGGCAAGCTGTGAGCGTCGCCCTCTACATGGATGTCCATGTGCCCGCGCCCATCACCCGCGCTCTGCTCGCCCGTGGCGTGGATGTGCTCACCGCTCAAACCGACGGGACGACACGGCTCACCGATGACGACTTGCTGGATCGAGCGCACGAACTCGGACGCGTCGTGTTCAGCCGGGACGAGGACTTTCTTGCCGAAGTCACCGCTCGCCAGCGGAGCGGCGGCACTTTCGCCGGCCTGATTTACGCGCACCAACTCCGCGTCACGATTGGACGCTGCGTTCAAGACCTGGAACTCATGGCGAAATGTTCCGAGCCGGAAGACTTTGTGAACCGCGTCGAACATCTGCCGTTGCGTTGAACACCATGACGCGAGGCGTTTCACGCGGTGTCACACGAAGACCGCCTTTGCGCTCGCTCGCTACGGAAGCCGGCCTTACGACTTTCTCATGAGCATTTACGCCACGTTGTGGAAGCTGAAATTCCCGAAGGAGGGTGACGAGCATTTCGGCTGCGACTGGATTGAAGTCACGGCGCAGTCGGTTCCGCCGCACATCGGCTCGCCCACGCCCGGCTGCGGCTACGAGGACGGCGATCCGTACGCCGCCTTCCTGCCGCCCGCGCTCGCCACCAACGCCGACGGCGAGGCCCCGTTTGGCCGCGCCGTGGTGTTCATCACCGAGTACTCGATCAAGGGCACGCCGCACAGCGGGCAGGAGTATGCCAGCCCGCTCCTGGTGCTCACCGGCGAGGAATATGCCCGCATCACGTTCGCGGAACTGCACCGACGGCTTTGCGATGCGTTGCGCGGAAACCGCTCCCCGGTCGTTGCCGAGATTCTCCTGCCGGACGGCACGCACAAGATCATCCGGGGTCGGAAAGAAGAATAGATTCTGTGGCCCTCAGCACCGGCGGCAATCCTCAAAACTCGTCGAAGGGGCCGAGGGCTTCGACGCCGCCTAGGTGACTTCAAGATGCGCACAATCGACTCCAAGCCCCAGCTATTCGCTCGTCGGCAATTTCTGTTTTGCTTAATCTTGATCGCGGCCATGTCACATCAGCCCAACAACATCTTTGCCGGCACCCAGGTCGTGTCGCTGGTGGAAGTGCGTGGCACAAACCACTCGCTCGTTCATCCACGCGGCGCGGTGGGTGTCGTCACGCGCACGCCCACGGGCGAGCAGAATCAATTCCTGGTCCGCTTTCCCGACGGCTTTGAGGCGTCGTTCACGCGCGAGAAGCTGGAAGTCCTCAAGCACTTCAAGGATCGCCTCGGAGCGCCGAACTCCGATTCGGCTCGTGCCGATTTGGAAATCGGCGCTCCGTTCGATCTGGAATCCTTAATCATCTACCGCTGCGTCGTCGGCTCGCGCGCGTATGGACTGGACAGCGACGCCTCCGACACCGACCGGCGCGGCATCTACCTTGCGCCGTCGGAATTGCAGTGGTCGCTCTTCGGCGCTCCAGAACAATTCGAGGACAACGCCACGCAAAGCTGTTACTGGGAGTTGCAGAAATTCCTCACGATGGCGCTCAAGGCGAACCCGAACATCCTCGAATGCCTCTACTCGCCGATGGTGGAGAAGGTCACGCCGCTGGGCGAGGAACTGCTCGCAATGCGGGATGTGTTTCTGAGCCAGATGATTTTCCAGACCTTCAACGGCTACGCCCTGTCGCAGTTCAAGAAGATCGATCAGGACATCCGCAACCACGGCCAAGTGCGCTGGAAACACGCCATGCACCTGTTGCGCCTGCTGCTCACCGGCGCGGCTACATTGCGCGATGCTCGCGTTCCCGTGCGCGTCGAGGCGTATCGCGAACGCTTGCTCACCGTCAAACGCGGCGAACTGCCGTGGTCCGAAGTGGACGCCTGGCGCAAGGAACTCCACTGCGACTTCGAGCGCGCCCTAGCCGAAACCAAACTACCCGAACGCCCCGACTACGAAGCGGCGAATCGTTTCCTCATCAGAGCAAGGCATCTGGCCGCTAGGTTGCAGAACGAAAACGTACAAGACGCATCCATCCGATGAAAACGCCAATAGAACAGCGGTTTGAAACCGAAGCAAAAATGCTTCCAGTAATTCGCGAGCGCTTCACGGCGCGGGTCGTTCGATGGACCTATTCGCTAGCCGAAATCTGGTCCTACGAAAATAAGCGACGCAAGGGAACAGACAGCGACATGCTGCCCGGCCCTGAGGGCGCTTTTCATGCCTGCGGATTCGACGCCTTCGATCAACCCATCGTGCTCTACCACTTTGATTACGAGACAATTTACGAAACGGCCATACGGCGTATTCCTTCGAAAGCAGCCTGGCTCGAAGAATTCATTGTTCACGACGAAGATACTTTGGATGTCATGCGTTTTGTGCGAGGCAACTTGGAAAGGGTGTCGCGGCGGAAGTTCCAACAACATCGCCAGATCGAAGATGAATCCGTTGTCCAAGGATGCTACCAGCACACGCTCATGCATTACGAAGGGTCAAAGATAAAACTTCAACAATCGCTCAACAACCAGGGGCATGTCTTTTTCGAGATCGACTTCGATTCACATGGGCAGCAGTCGTATTTTCGGGTGCGTCGGGATGGAAGCCGTTTCCAGCTTTACCAACCTTTGCCCAAAGGAATCACGGTCAAATCTCTGAAGGAAACGGTCCGGAATCGCCTGGTGGCATTGATTCCTGAATTAGTTTCTGCAACGGGCATTCGCGAGCCGATCTACTGCGTGGCCTTGGTTTATGATGACGAGGGTAACGACGCGTTGCCGCCAACAATCGGAATCGGACTGGAATCGGAACGACAACGCTGGAAGACAGAGCACCGGAAAAGAGCCAAGGATTTCGTGTGGAATCCTGCCGAATTTCATCATTACGAAAAGACGCATACTCAACTCTCAGACGATGCCCTCGACGAAGCTTGTGAATATCTGAATAGCAAATGGGCGGAGGGAAGTTCAACGTCTCCGGCCGCCAAGTTGATGATAGAAACTGCTGTCGAATTAAATCACGTGGACTGGCCGGCTTCGATTCAACGCACCGATGACTTCGTCGTCTATGCCGTTGGAGCTGAAGGCAGCGGTCTGCGCAAAAGTCTTAAAGCCAGTTTGAACCCGGAGAAGTTAGCGATTCTGAAGTCTGCTGCCCTGCTTTGAGAAAACTGGCATGACCATCGACCCACGCCTCCACCGCATCGTTGCCGCGCAGCCGTATCCGCTGTTGTTCGCCACCATCAGCGGCGCGCATCTTTATGGATTTCCGTCGCCGGACTCGGACTTTGACCTGCGCGGCGCGAATATTTTGCCGCTCGAAAAGGTCATCGGATTGGAGGTCCGCGAGGAGACGGTCGAGGATTCGCGCGTCATCGAAGGACTGGAGATGGACATCGTGAGCCATGACGTGCGGAAGTTCTTTGGCCTGTTGCTCAAGAAAAACGGCTACGTGCTGGAACAGCTTTTCTCGCCGCTCATCGTTCACACGACGCCGGAGCATGAGGAGTTGAAGGCCGTCGCGCGCGGCTGCATCACGAAGCACCACTCGCACCACTACTTCGGTTTTGCCGAGACGCAGTGGAAGCTGTTCGACAAGGAACGCCCGCGCCGGGTGAAGCCGTTGCTCTACGTCTATCGCGTGCTGCTCACGGGCATTCATCTGATGCGGACGGGTGAAGTGGAAGCCAACCTCGTGACGTTAAACGAGGAATTCCGTCTGCCCTACATCGCCGAACTTGTAGCTCGCAAGCTGGCCGGGCCGGAGAAGTCCACGCTCGATGATGCGGACATCGCCTTTCACGAAGCGGAATACCAGCGCCTGCGAAGCGAATTGCAGGCGGCGCATGACGCCAGCCGATTGCCCGAATTGCCAGGCGAAGCGACGCGCGCAGCGGTGAATGATCTTTTGGTACGAGTGCGTTTGAAGAATCGTTCGTGACTGTCGTGGGCGAATGCCGCGCCCGCTTCGTGGGAAGCATGGCAAACATCAAATCTCGACACTTCCAAAGAAGCGAAAGAACATCGCGACAAGCATGAAACGACTTGGCGCATTCGGATTGGCGATGCTGCTGGCGGTTTCCGCTCTCGCGGCCAGCAAGTCGCCGCTCGCGGACGCCGCCGAAAAATCAGATCGCGCCACCATCCGCACCCTGCTCAAGCAACGCGCCGACGTGAACGCGCCGCAGGCTGATGGTATGACCGGGCTGCATTGGGCCGCTCATCTTGATGATCTCGAAACCGCCAAGGCCCTCGCCAACGCCAAGGCGAGCGTGACGGTGACGAACCGTTACGGTGTCACACCACTGTCGCTCGCCTGCCAGAACGGGCACGCATCCATGGTCGAACTGCTCCTCGAACGCGGTGCCGACCCGAACACCACTTTGCGCGGCGGCGAAACTGTGTTGATGACGGCGGCGCGCACCGGCCAGCCCGGTCCGGTCAACGCGCTGCTCAAGCGCGGCGCGGACGTCAACGCCAAGGAGCGTCGCGGACAAACCTCCCTGATGTGGGCGGCGGCGGACGGCCATGCGGCGGTGGTGGAATTGCTGCTCAAGGCGGGCGCGGATTTTCGCGCTTCGCTGCCGGACTCGGGATTCACGCCCTGGTTCTTTGCCGCGCGCGATGGCCGGACGGAGGTCGTTCGCGTTTTGTTGAAGGCGGGCGCGGACGTGAACGCGCCGATGGAGCCGCGCAAGCCGACGGCCAAGGGCGCGAGAACGGGCACCAGCGCGTTGCTGCTCGCGGTCGAGAACGGCCATTTCAATCTCGCGGTGGAATTGCTCGCCGCGGGAGCAGACCCGAACGACCAGCGTTCGGGCTTCACTCCGCTGCATGTGATGACCTGGGTGCGCAAACCGCAGCGCGGCGAAGACGACGGCGACCCGGCACCGCTCGGCTCTGGAAATTTGAACAGCGTGCAATTCATCCGCGAGCTGGTGAAGCGCGGCGCGGAGGTGAACGCGCGGCTCAAGACAGGCAAGGGCGGCCCGGGCCTTTTCAACAAAGTCGGCGTGACGCCGTTCATGATGGCCGCTTCCACGGCGGACCTTGCCTACCTGCGGTTGTTGATCGAGTTCGGCGCAGATCCTTCGCTCGCCAATGTCGATGGCTGCACGCCGCTGATGGCTGCGTGCGGGATCGGTGTCGGCAGCGCGGCCGCGAATGAAGTGGCGGGCGAGGAGCCGGAAGTGCTCGGAGCCGCGCAATTGCTTTTGAAACTCGGCGCGGACGTGAACGCGGTCGATGCCAACGGCGAAACCGCCATGCACGGCGCGGCCTACAAGAATCTGCCGAAGGTGATTCAGTTCCTCGCCGACCATGGCGCGAAACTCGAGACTTGGAACAAGCAGAACAAATACGGATGGACCCCGCTTCGGCTGGCCGAAGGTCATCGTCCCGGAAATTTCAAACCTTCGGCGGAAACCGTGGCTGCGCTGCACAAAGTCATGCGGGCCGCGGGCGTCCAGCCGCCCGTCAACTCTGCGCGGGTCCCCGTCGGAGTCCGTCAGGACTATCCTGCCCAAGAAGTAAAAAACCCCGTTCCCTGAGCCGCGCCATTTGTCCGGCGGGTCGGGTTTGCGCCTGGCCTCCCAGCGCGAGACGTTCCATCTCCGCGCCCGGGGTCCGGACATTTTCTCAGTTGAGAGTTGCGCGGGGACGGGCGAACACTCCCGCATGGCCCAGCGAAACAAACGCGTCCTGATCGTGGAAGACAACGCGATGGATTCGAGTCTCCTCGCGAAGATGCTGCGGCATGGGCACGGCGAATTTGAAATCGTCCGCGCGGAACGGCTCGCCGAGGCTGTGGCGCATCTCTCCGGGGAACATTTTCACGCCGTCATTTCCGATCTCACGCTGCCGGACAGCCAGGGCATCGCAACCTTCACCCGGCTGCACGCCATCGCGGGGCCGGCGCCGATCATTGTCATCAGCGGCACGGACGACGAGCAGCTCGCGCTGGCGGCGGTGCGCGAGGGCGCGCAGGATTATCTGGTCAAGGGCCGCTTCGACGCCGCCGGGCTGCGGCGCGCCATCCAATACGCCATCGAGCGCGAGCAGAGCGAACGGGCGTTGCAGGAGAGCGAGAAGCATTACAAGTGGCTGCTCGATGCGATCACCGATCACACTTACATCGTGCGGCTGCGCGAGGGCGGGCCGGTGGAGACGGTGCATCAGCCGACGTGCGAAGCGCTCACGGGCTGGACGCCGGAACAGTTCGCGGCGCAACCGGAGTTGTGGTTGCAGGCGGTGCATTCCGCCGACCGCGAGGCGTTCGTGAATCAAGCCGCGCGGGCCTGCCGCGGTGAAAGACCGCGCACGCTGGAACACCGCCTCGCCCACAAGAACGGCGAACTCCGCTGGGTGCGCAACACGGTCCTGCCGCGCCGGGACAACGATGGCAACGTCATCGCCTACGACGCCCTCGTGCGCGACATCACCGCGCGCAAGACGGCGGAGGAAATGCTGGCGAAATCCGAGTCGTTCTATCATTCGCTCTGCGAATCGCTGCCGCAGCATATTCTGCGCAAAGACCTGGAGGAACGGTTCACCTTCGCGAACCAGAAGTTCTGCCAGCTCCTCGGCAAGTCGCTCGATCAGATCGTGGGCAAGACGGATTTCGATTTCTATCATCCCGAACTGGCGGCCAAGTACCAGGCGGACGACCGGCATGTGCTCAAGGCCGGGCGCGTCTTCGAGACGGTGGAGGTGAACCAGACCCCGGGCGGCGAGCAGCGCTATGTGAACGTGATCAAGTCGCCCATCCACGATCCGCAGGGGCAGGTCATTGGCATCCAGGGAATTTTCTGGGACATCACCGAGCGCATCCGGGCCGAGGAGGATTTGCGCAAGGCGCACCTGGACCTGCGCAAGTCGCACGGCGATTTGAAGTCGGCGCAGTTGCAGCTCATCCAGGCGGCAAAGATGGAATCCATCGGCACGCTGGCCGCCGGTGTGGCGCACGAGGTGAAGAATCCGCTGGCCGTTTTGAAAATGGGGGTGGACTACCTGAGCAAGAGCGCGCCCGCCACCGATGAAAACGTGACGCTGGTGCTCACGGAAATGCGCGAGGCCATCGAGCGCGCCGACAAGGTGACGCGCGGGCTGCTGGATTTCTCCGCCGCGCACCAGCTCGACATGCAGGCCGAGGATTTGAACCGCGTGCTGGAGGGCACGCTGGTGCTGCTGCGCCACGAGATGAACAAGCAGCAGATCAAGCTGGTCACGCAGTTCGCGCCCGGCCTGCCGCGCGTGTCCATCGAGAAAAACCAGATTCAACAGGTCTTCGTGAACCTGCTGATGAACGCCGTCCACGCGATGGAGGGCGGCGGCACCCTCACGCTGCGCACGAGCAAGACGCAGTTGATCCGCAGCCAGCACGGCGAAGGCTCGCGTTCGAGCAACCAGATTTTTCTCGGCGACGCCGTGGTGATGACGGAGATCGAGGACACCGGGCGCGGCATTTCGCCGGAGAACCTGACCAAGATTTTTGATCCGTTCTTCACCACCAAGCCGACGGGCGTGGGCACGGGCCTCGGGCTTTCGGTGAGCAAGAAAATTGTCGAGTTGCATGGCGGTTCGATGGAGATTGGCAACCGCCCCGAGGGCGGGGTGCGGGTGGCGGTGATGTTGCGCGCGGATAAATGATTTATGAAAAAGAAAGTCCTGCTGGTGGATGACGAGAAGAGCTTCACCACCCTGCTGAAATTGAATCTGGAACAGACCGGCAACTATGACGTGCGCGTGGTGAACTGGGGCGAGGACGCGCTGTCCACGGCGCGCGAGTTCCGGCCGGACATCATGCTGCTCGACATCATCATGCCGCGGATGCCGGGCGGGAACGTGGCGGCGGCGTTCGAGGCGGACGCGCTCTTGAATAAAATGCCCATCGTCTTCCTCACCGCCGCCGTGCAGCGCAGCCGGCTGGAGGAAATGGACGGGATCATTTCCGGGCGGCCCTGTCTCTCGAAGCCCGCGAGCCTCGAAGAGATTGTGGGGATGATCGAGAAGCAGACGACGGTGTAGCCCGGAAGCGCCGGCTTGCAGCCGGCGTGATCGTTTCCCCACTCCACTGGCACGCCATGTCCCACCAGATTTTTGCCCACACGCATCGCGTGACCTACGCCGAATGCACCATCGGCAATCACGTTTATTACGCACGCTATCTTGACCTGCTCGAAGCGGCGCGCGGGGAATTCTTTCGAGCGCTGGGCACGACCTTTCAGCAGTGGCACGACGGTGGCACGGTCTTTCCCGTCATCGAAGCGCGGCTGCGCTACAAGGGCGCGGCGCGATACGACGACGTGTTGCGCATTGAGATCTGGCTGACGCAACTGGAGCGCGTGCGTTTGGAATTCGCGCATCGCATCAGCAATGAGGCGGGCAAGCTGCTCATCGAAGCGCACACCCTGCACGCCTGTGCCGCACCGGATGACAAGCTGAAGCGCGTGCCGGAGGAACTGGCGGCGAAGTTGAAGCCGTATCTGATTGCGTCCGCGCCCGCGGCCGCCAGTTAGCCAGCGTGCAGCGCGGCCTTCGTCGCCGCCACCAGTGCGGCCACCCGCACGGTCAGCGGAAAATCGGACGGTGCTTCCAGCGTGTAGCTCAGGCGCGTCTTGTTCACGTAGAGGTAGAACGCTTCCGGCCATTCCTGCCGGAGCAAGGGATCAATGTTCGGTCGAATGATGCCGTCCTTGGCTTCCCGGGCATCAATCAGCGTGCTGGGATCGATGGGGCAGAACGGGCGCACCGCTTCGATCATCCTGGGCGCGAGTGACGGTGCGCCGTCGGGATTCACCTCGTACACGTAAAAGCCGTGCGCCTCCCAGTCTTCGTGCAGGCAGATCGTGAGATCGAAGCGCGGCTGTTGCTCGAACCACGCGATATGCGCGCGGACTTCCGGCGAGCGGAGGCTTTTGTAATCACGATTCAAATCCACGCGGTCCGCCGACTCGCGGGTGTTGCGGGGAAAGCCCGTGGGATTGAGACACGGGCAGAGCCAAAGATCAGCATCAGCGGGCCAGCAGTTTTCTTTCAGCAGTTCACGCACGGCGAGCGGCCCGGCCGGTTCGTCGCCGTGAATGCCGGTAGAAAGATAAACGCGCCGTTGCGCCTGCGCCGGAGTGCGGCGGAACACCGGCAAGGACAAACCCGGCGCCGCAACGATGGATTCGATCCGCCAGCCGTGGGCCTGCGCCCATTGCCGCTGTTCTTCCATCACGGCTCCGATCTGGATGATTTCCCCGAAGTAGCCGCCGGCGTTCTGGCCCAAGCGCTGCACGGCGGCGGCGATGCTCGCGGTATCGACGGACTGGGGCGGTGGCTCGGCGTTTTCCATGAGCGCGAGAACGTAGGGATTGCCGTCGGGCGCGCAAGTCCGCACTCGGTTCTGGCAAAATTTCATGTCCCAAATTCCAAATAAATTCCAAAGCCAACTTCCCAACTCCCAAGTTCGCCGAGGACGGCAGAGTTCAATTTTGGAATTTGAAATTTGATTGCGATTTGGAGTTTGGGAGTTGGAGTTTAAGCGGTGAGGCCGTGTTTCATCCCAGAATTCCCCCCGCCATTTACCGTATTTTTACCGCCCGCCGTTCCGGGAGTTCCCTCTTGTTTGTCAGTCAAAGGCTTACTAGCCTGCGGTAGTAGGAAAAGCCCGGCATTGCACACGGAATCGGGCGGCGCGGGGGAACATCGCGCGCCGCGCCAGCATAAACAAAACCGTTTCGCCGGTCCTCTCCATGTTGACCGAGTTAAAATACTTTGCCGCGGTGCGGTGTCTGCTCGCGCTTCTGCTGCTCGGGGCGGGAACTGGTTTTTCCGCGGCCCAGTCGTTTTCCTTTCCCCGCCTGCGGCTCGCGGCGACGAACGGGCTGACCAACCGCGTCTTCACCGCTGGCGACCGGGTGGTGCCGGAGGCGACCGTCTCGAATGGCGTCTGGTATCGCGTCACGGTTCGCGACAACGCCGGCGTAGTGAAAAATCCATCGGCAGCCTGCACGCCCACCACCATTTTCGCCAGCACGGACAACAGCTACACCATTAAGCCCGGCGACGCGCCGACCACGAGCGGCACGTATAAATTTATTCTGGAAACATTCTCTGGCGGGGCGTGCAACACCACGCCGATCAACTCGGCCACGCAACAATTCTACGTGGTGCGGGCCGCCGCGTTCACCAGCCCGTCGCTGACCGCAGAGACGAATCGTTTTTCCACGGCCCAGACGGCGTTCGTGCGCGTGGAGGGACTGCCGCCGTTCACGACGAACTGGAACATTTTATGGATTCTTCCCAACGGCAGCACCTCGTGCGTCAACACCGCCGGCTCCGACCGGCCGGATGTGGGGATGAACAGCGTGCTCTCCAGTTCTTATCTCGCCTATCCGCCGGACAATGTGTTTCCGGACCCTTGGAATCGCGCGACCAATTACAGCAATGACGGCCCGGCCTGCCAGGGCTTCTCTACCGCCAGCCAAGGCGAATGGCAGGTGCATTTGTCCCGGAACTTCACGAATTTCGTCACGCTCCCCGTGTTCCTGCTCTCGAACGACTGCGTGGCCGTGACGGTCAATCCGCCGGTGCGCGCGAGTTGTGAAGGCACTGCCGCGATCTTCACCGCTGTCACCAACGGCACCGGGCCGTTCACGCTCGTCTGGCGCAAGGACGACGCGGTCCTCACCGGCGTGACCGGAACGGTGCTGAACATTCCCAATGTCACCGTCGGCACGGCGGGCGTGTACTCGGTGGAGTCCACGGGGCCGTGCGGTTCCGCGACGAACTTCGCCACGCTGTTCGTCACCACGCCGCAGGTGCCGCAGGCGCTGCCGCCGCAAACCGTCTGCTCGAATGACACCGTGATGTTTATCGCGCCGACTAATGGCCCAGGCCCGTTCACCTTCCAATGGCGGCGCACCAACTCGCCCATCGCGGGCGCGACGAACAACGTGCTCATTCTTCCGAACGTGACTCTGGCCGGCGCGGGTGATTACCGCGTCGTCGTCACCAACGCCTGCAACGTCGTGACGAACGTCGGCAGCCTCGCGGTCAACCCGGGCCTCACCGTCACGCCGCTCACAAATCTCGTCCGCTACGTCGGCACCTTCGCCAGTTTCAGCACCACGGCCAGCGCTGGCAGCGGAGCGACGAATTTCACCTGGCGCAAGGACGGCGTCCTCCTTCCTGGGCAGACCAACCGCAGCTTGATGTTGAGCAACCTCACCATTGGCCAAAGTGGCATCTACACCGTCACCGCGAGCCGCACGAATGGATGCAGCGCCAGCGCGGACGCCACGCTGCTCGTCGCCTACTGTTTCAATTCCCTCGACGTGATGGTCGTCATCGACCGTTCCGAATCGATGCTCGGCACGCCTTACACCGACGCGCGCACGGCCGCGACGAACTTCGTGCGCAACCTCGTGCTCGGCACCAATGCGGACCTCGCCGGGCTGGTTTCCTTCAGTCGCACCTCCTCATTGAACCATGTCCTGAGCACCAACGGCGCCACGCTGGAAGCGGCCATCAGCGCGCTTCCTCCTGCGCTCGGCGGCACCTGCATCAGTTGTGGTTTGACCAATGCCCAGGCGGAACTGGTGTCGGCGCGCCATCGCGTCGGCGCGCTGCCCGTCATGGTTCTGCTCACGGATGGCATCCCCAAAACGAATGATGGTGATTCGGTCAGCTTCGCCCTGTTCAACGCCCAACAGGCCAAGCTCGCCGGCACGCGCATCTTCACGCTCGGACTCAATGACAGTTCGGGTACCAATGTGGATCAGGTGCTCATGGCGAACCTCGCTTCCTCGACGAATGACTTTTTCTACGCCAACGACTCATCGCAACTCACCGCTATCTTCGATCAAATCTCCGCCATTCTCTGCCGGGGACCGAACAGCATCGAAGGCCCGTCGCCCAGCAACGCCGTGGTCTGCGCGGGCCAGACCGTGCAGTTCGACGTGACCGCCACGGGCTGCGCCATTTTTACCTTCGAGTGGCGGCACGAGGGCGTGCTGCTCGCGGGCCAGACCAATCCGTCGCTCGTGCTGCCGAATGTCACCGAGGCGCACTCGGGCGAGTACTCCGTTATCATCTCCAGCTTCTGCGGCACGATCACCAACCGTGCCTCGCTCACCGTGCATCCAAACCTCCTCGTGCTCGGGCCGATGAGCCAGACCGTGTGCGCCGGGGCGAATGTGAATTTCAACGCCAACGCGAGCGGGGCCGGGCTGACGTATCAATGGCGGCACAACCTGGCCCTCCTGCCGGGCCAGACGAATGCGATTCTTTCTCTCACCAACGTCTCGGCGGCCGACGCGGGCAACTACATGGTCGCCGTCAGTGGTCTTTGCGGGGGCACCGCGAGCAGCGCCGCCGCGCTCACCGTCCGCACGCCCCCCGTGCCGATCCCGATGGGCGATGTCTTCGCGTGTCCGGGGCAGCCGGTGAGTTTGCAGACCGCCACCAACGGCACCGGACCGTTGAACATCGTGTGGCGCAGGGACGGAATTGTGATTTCCGGCGCGAACAGTCCCGCGCTCAATCTGGGCGTGGCGGACTCATCCACTGCCGGAACGTACGCCGTGGAAGTGTCCGGCCCCTGCGGCAGCGCGACGAATGCCGCGCTGGTCGTCGTGTTCACCAACACCGTCGCGACCCCGCTCGTGAATCAGGCGCGGTGCGCGGGCGAAGCGGCGGAGTTCAACACCACGACAGACGGCACCGGCCCGTTCACGTTCGTCTGGCGGCACGACGGCAATATTTTGGCCGGCGCAACAAACGCCTCGCTACTGCTCCCCGTCGTCACGACCAACGACGCGGGCAGTTACACCGTGGAAGTGACCGGGGCCTGCGGCACAGTCGTGCGCGGCGCGTGGCTCACGGTGCGCGCACTCACGACCGCGACGCCGCTGACGGACGCAGAAGTTTGCGCAGGCCGCGCGGCCCAATTTTCCACCGTCGCTTCGGGCACCGGCCCGTTCACCTACGTCTGGCGGCAGGACGGCGCGCTGATCGACGGCGCGACCAATGCCAGCTTGAATCTCCTGGCGCTCTCCACGACGAACGCCGGTCTCTACACTGTGGAAGTTTTCGGCGCCTGTAATGCCGTGACGAATTCCGCCGTGCTGCTCGTGCGGGAAATCACCACCGCGAGCGCGCTCACGAACGCGGTGCGTTGCGCGGGCGAAAGCGTCACGATCGAGACGACGGTCGGTGGAACCGGGCCGTTCGTCATCGTGTGGCGTCGGGATGGCGTGGGGCTGCCGGGCGAAACCGGCGTTGCACTCGTCCTCAATTCGCTCACCACAAACGACGCCGGAGTTTATTCCGTGGAAGTCACCGGCGCGTGCGGCGCGGTGACGAACAGCGCGTTCCTGAACGTGCGAGCCTTGATCACCGCCACGCCGCTGGCTGATGCGGCGGTGTGCGAGAGAGAAAACATTTCCTTCACCACCGTCGCGTCCGGCGCGGGGCCGTTCACCTTCGTCTGGCGGCGCCACGGCGGGATTGTTGGCGGCGCGACGAATTCGACTCTCACGATTACGAACGCGGGCGTGGCGGACGCCGGCTCCTACTCGGTGGAGGTCACGGGCGCGTGCAACGCCGTGACCAATTCCGCCACGCTCGTCGTTCGGCTCGCCACCAGCACCACGCCGCCGGAGGACGTGGTGAGTTGCGCGGGCGAGGGCATCGCCGTGGGTTCGTTCGTCTCCGGCTCCGGCCCGTTCACCATCGTCTGGCGGCGGGACGGCGTGCTGCTGCCCGGCGTGACCAACGAGATTCTTTCCCTCGAACAGCTCACCACGAACGACACGGCGGTCTATTCGATGGAAGTGACCGGCGCGTGCGGGTCGGTGACGAATAGTTTCGCCCTGCTCGTGCAGGCGCGTACCACGGTCGCGCCACTGGCGGACGTGGTGGTCTGCCCGGGCGGGGCGGCCGCGCTCCTCACGCAGGTCGCGGGCACCGGGCCGTTCGGCTTCCAGTGGCGGCACGAGGGGGTGCTGCTGGCCGGCGCGACCAACGCCACGCTCTCACTGACGAACGTGACCTCGGCCCACGCCGGGCTTTACTCCGTGATGGTGATTGGCGAGTGCGGAATGATCACCCGCACGGCCCGCGTTGATTTGCTGGTCCTGACCGCCGCCACGCCGCTGTCCAACGCGGTGCGCTGCGTGGGTGAATCCGTGGCCTTCAGCACGATGGTTTCAGGCTCCGGCCCGTGGCAGTTTGTCTGGCGCAGGAACGGCGACGAGCTGCCGGGCGAGACGAACAGTTCGCTCGCGCTCGCCAGCGTCACCACGAACGACGCGGGCTTGTACTCCGTGGAAATTTCCGGGGCGTGCAACACCGTGACCAACACGGCGACGCTGGCCGTGAACCAACTGACCACCGTCTCGCCGCTGTCTGATGCGACGGTTTGCGCGGGTGAATCGATTCTGCTCTCGGTGCAGGTGCAGGGCACCGGGCCGCACTCCTATTTCTGGCGGCGCGACGGGCAACTCATCATCACCACGCCGGCGCTGATCATCGGCAGCGCCACGACGGCGGACAGCGGCGTGTATTCCGTGGAAGTGATCGGCGCGTGCAACCGCGTGACCAACTCCGCGACCATCACCGTGCGCGCGCTCACCACCGTCGCGCCGCTGACGAACGCCGTGCGTTGTGCCGGAGAGAGCATGACCTTCGACGCGGTGACGGCGGGCACCGGGCCGTTCACTTACCACTGGCGCAAGGATGGACTCGCGCTGTCCGGCGAGACCAATTCAGTTTTGTTGCGGAACAATCTCACCACGAATGACGCCGGGCTATATTCCGTGCAAGTGACCGGCGCGTGCAACGGGGTGACGCGCAGCGCAACGCTGGTGGTGAATGAACCCGTGGTGGCCACGCCGCTTGCCGACGCGTCGCGGTGCGTCGGGGAAAGCGTGACGTTCAATACCGCCATCAGCGGCACCGGCCCGATCAAGATCCAGTGGCGCAGGAACGGCGCGGCGCTGGCGGGTGAGACCAATTCCACGCTGGCCTTCGTCGTCATCTCGACGAACGACGCGGGACTTTACTCGGTGGAAGTCGTGGGCGCGTGCGGCGCGGTGACGAACGGCGCGACGCTCCTGGTCACAGCGCCGCTCACTTTGAACCCCATACCGGACCAGATTGTTTGCGCGGGTGGCGACTTGGTGCTGGCCTCCGGCGTGAATGGCGGCGGCCCGCTGACGTTCCTCTGGCGCCGAGACGGCGCGCCACTTCCGACGGCGACGAACGACACGCTCTTGCTCACGAATCTTTCGCTGGCGGACGCGGGCGTCTATCGGGTGGAAGTCACCACGCCCTGCGGAATGCTGACGAACACGATGTCGCTGACGGTCGTGGCTCCGCCCGTGGCCTTGATCAATCAGGCGCGCTGCGTGGGCGAGTCCGTGGTCTTCCACGCCACGGCTTCCACCAACGCGCCGTTCACGTTCGCGTGGCGTCGGGACGGCGTGCTGCTGGCGGACGAGACGAATTCCACGCTCGTGCTGACTTCGCTGACCACGAGCGCGGGCGGCGTGTATGCCGTGGAAGTATCCGGCGCGTGCGGCCGCGTGACGAACAGCGCGGCGCTCACGATGCTCCTGCCGCCGTCCATCGCGACGCTGGCGAACCAGGCGCAGTGTGCGGGCGCGAACGTGGCTTTCTCCGCCGTGGTCTCCGGCAGCGGGCCGTTCCGCTTCGCGTGGCGCAAAAACGGCGTGCTTGTTTCCGGCGCTACGAATTCTTCGCTCTCCTTGGCCAGCGTCACGCCCGCCGACACCGCGCTCTATGCTGTGGAAGTCACGGGCGTGTGCGCCGCCGCGACGAACGCGGCCACGCTCACCGTGAGCACGATGCCGGTCATCGCCGCGCTCACGAATCTTCCAGTGTGCATTGGCCAGGACGCGCTGCTGGCGCCGGTCATCGGCGGCGTCGGTGGGTTCACAAAACTCTGGCGCAAAGACGGCGTGCCACTCAGCGGCGAGACGAACGCGACGCTGTTCTTCGGCGCGGTGAGCAACGCGACGGCCGGGATTTACACGCTGGAGGTTTCCGGCGCGTGCGGCCGGGCCACGAATCACACCTCGGTCACGCCGCGCACGAACGCCGTGGTGGCCGCGCTCGCCGACCGCACGGTCTGCGCGGGCGGCGCGGTTACGTTCCAGGCGAACGTCACGGGCACCGGGCCGTTCACGTTTGGGTGGAAGAAAAACGGCGCGGTGCTTTCCAACGAGACTTCCAGCGTGCTGGCCTTGACGAATCTCTTTCCCACGGATGGCGCGCTTTACACCGTGGAAGTGACGACCTTCTGCAACACCGCGAGCGCGAGCGCGCTGCTCACGGTGGAGTCTTCGCTGACCGCCACGCCGCTGACGAATCTGACCGCGTGCGCCGGGCAGACGGTGTCCTTCCGCACCACGGCGGCGGGCGGTCCGTCGTTCACGTATCAATGGCGCAAGGACGGCGGCGCGCTGACCAACCAGACCAACGCCACACTCGTGCTCGCCGGCTTGCACGCGACGAACGCCGGCCTTTACTCCGTGGAAGTCACCGGCTGCGGGCGCGCGACCAACTTCGCGCAGCTTACCGTCACGCCGCTGCTGGCCGCGACGCTGCCGTCGGTCATCACCGCCTGCTCGTGCGACGATCTCACCATCGCTCCGAACATTCTCGTGCCCGGAAATTACACTTACCTCTGGCGCAAGAACGGCGCGCTGCTGGAAGGCGAGACGAACGCCGGGCTTTATCTCCCCATGCTGAACATGCACAGCCCCGGCCTCTACAGCGTGGACATTTCCGGCCCGTGCAACAGCCTCACGCTCCAGACCGCGCTGGAAGTCATCAGCGTGAACACCGGGCGCTGGACGAACAGCGGCAGCACGATCACCATCCGCGACTTCGATGTCGCCGCGCCATATCCGTCCACGAACTTGGTGCGCTGCGCGCCGAAGACCATTTCGCAGCTTCGCGTCACGCTGTTCGGTCTCTCGCACGGTTTTCCCGACGACATCGACATCGCGCTGGTCGCGCCGAACGGGCAGGGGATCAAGCTCATGTCGGACAACGGCGGCAGCGGCGGCAACGCGCTGAACAACGTGACCTTGGTCTTCGATGACGCCGCGCCGGGCTTCCTGTCCAACAACGGTTTCATTCCGTCGGGCACCTACCGGCCCACGGACTTCAACGAGGGCCCGTCGTTGCCGGACAATTTCCCGGCGCCGGGGCCGCCGCCGGGCTTTGTCTTCGCCACGAACTTCGCGCAGTTCTACGGCGCGAATCCGAACGGCGCGTGGAAGCTGTTTGTGGTGGATGATCACGGCGGGCAGCAAGGCTCGCTGCAGCGTTGGGTGCTGGATTTTGGCCGCAATGAATTTGTCTTCCCGAACCTGCGCCTGACCACGCCGGTGCAACTGCCCGGCGGCGAACTGCAAATGGAACTGCAAGGCGAGCCGGGCAAGATCTACTTCCTCGAGGCGTCCACCAATCTCGTGAACTGGACCATCATCCAGACGAACCAGTTGAACGCGGCGTCGATGACGCTGACGGATTTCACCGCGCCGCAGTTTAACTACCGCTTCTACCGCGCGAGCGGGTGCCGCGAGAATCCGTGAGTTGGAGTTCAAAACTGGAGTTCAACCTTCAGGTTGGGCTGGAGTTCACGCTTCAGCGTGTTTCCCTGGGGCGGTTGAGTTCCGCTGTGGCCTCCGCCGGACAACCTGAAGGTTGAACTCCAGCGGCTACGAAAAACATTTCCCCGCCCGTGATTGCGCTCGCCCGTTTCCAAATCCCTTCGCTACCGTCGCGCCGCCATGAGCGACCAAACGCAAAACAAACGATGGCTCGTCCTCGCCGCCGCCTTCCTCGGCTGGATGTTCGACGGCATGGAGATGGGCATCTTCCCGCTCGTCGCGCGGCCTGCGCTCCAGGAAATGCAGACGGCGGCGCACATCGTCGATGAGCAGTTCGTGCAGCTCTGGATGGGGCGCATCACCGCCATGTTCCTCCTCGGCGCAGCGGGCGGCGGGCTGGTCTTCGGCTGGCTGGGCGACCGCATCGGGCGGGTGCGCGCGATGTCGGCGAGCATTCTCTGCTACTCGCTGTTCACCGGGCTGACCTACTTCGCGCAGACGCCGTGGCAGTTGGGCGGGCTGCGTTTCATCGCCGCGCTCGGCATGGGCGGCGAATGGTCGCTCGGCGTGGCGCTGGTCATGGAAACGTGGCCGAAGGAAAAGCGCCCGCTCATGGCCGCGCTCATCGGCGCGGCGGGCAATCTCGGCTACGTGGTCATCGCCGGACTCGCGCTCTTTTTCCCGGTCACGAAAGACTCGTGGCGCTGGGTGATGATGGTCGGGGCCGCGCCCGCGCTGCTGACTTTTTTCATCCGCATGTTCGTGCCGGAATCAGAACGCTGGCGCGAGTCCGTGAAAAAATCCGGCCACGGGAAGCCGTTGCGGGAAATTTTCTCCGGCGCGTTGCTCAGGCCCACGCTTCTGGCCATCGCCTTCGCCTCCATCGCGCTCATCGGGACGTGGGGTTCCATCCAATGGCTGCCGCTCTGGGGCGATCAAATGGCCGGGGCCGGGCAGCCGCGCGCGAAAGCGCTCACGCAACTGCTTTCCGCGCTCGGGGCGATCATCGGCTGTCTCATCGGGCCGTGGCTGGGGCAGAAGCTCGGACGCCGCCCGACCTACTTCGCGCTCTGCTTCGCCTCGCTGCTGGTCTGCGCGTACCTGTTCCGGTTCGTTCACAGCTACGGCGGCTCGTTTCTGCTCATGGTTTTTCTGGCCGGTGGCGTGACGGCGTCGTTCTACGGCTGGCTGCCGCTTTATTTGCCGGAACTGTTTCCCACGCGCGTGCGTGCGACGGCGCAGGGCGTGGCGTTTAATTCCGGGCGTATTCTCGCCGCGCTCGGCGCGTGGCAGATGGGCGAGCTGATGAACTTCTTCGACAAGAGCTACGCGAAGGCGGGCGCAACCATCACGTTGATTTACATCGTGGGGATGCTGGTCATCTGGCTCGCGCCGGAGACGAAGGACCGGCCATTGCCCGAGTAGCTTTCCAGCTACAGCAGCCGCGACTGATCGCTGGCGGCGAATTTCAAACCGAGCTTCTTGTAGCTCAGTTCCGTCGCCACGCGGCCTTGCGGCGTGCGTTTGAGGAAGCCTTCCATGATCAGATACGGCTCGTACACTTCCTCAATGGTGTCCGGCTCTTCGCCCACGGCCACGGCGAGCGAACTGACGCCCACGGGTCCGCCGCCAAATTTCACAATCACCGCCTCGAGAATGCGCTTGTCCATTTCGTCCAGGCCGTTCTCGTCAATCTCCAGCATGGCCAGCGCGCGGTCGGCAATGTCGGAAGTGATGTGGCCATCGGCGCGCACCTGCGCGTAGTCGCGCACGCGGCGGAGCAGGTTGTTGGCAATGCGCGGCGTGCCACGACTGCGGCGGGCGATTTGCTTAGCGCCGTGCTCGTCGATCTGAATGTTCAGCAGGTGCGCCGAGCGGATGACAATTTTCCGCAACTGCTCTGCGTCGTAGTAGTCGAGCCGCTCGCGAATGGGGAAACGCGTCAGCAACGGCGCGGTGAGCAACCCGCTGCGCGTGGTCGCACCAATGAGCGTGAAGCGTGGCAGGTTCAGCCGCACGCTGCGCGCGTTCGGCCCCTGGTCGATGATGATGTCGAGTTTGAAATCCTCCATGGCCGGGTAGAGATACTCCTCGATGGTTTTTTGCAGGCGGTGGATTTCGTCGATGAAAAGCACGTCGCCTTCTTCGAGGTTCGTTAGCAGTCCCGCGAGGTCGCCGGCCTTTTCAATCGTCGGCCCACTGGTCGCCTTGAGATTGCTGCCCATGGCGGTGGCAATGATGTGGGCGAGCGTGGTCTTGCCGAGTCCGGGCGGGCCGCTGAGGAGAACGTGGTCGAGCGATTCCTTGCGCTGCTGCGCGGCCTGGACGGCGATTTCGATGCGCTCCTTGACCTTGGCCTGGCCGGTGAAGTCCGCGAAGAGGGACGGGCGCAGCGTCATTTCGAGCGCGGCGTCGGGTTTGGTGAGCACGTCGGAGATCACTCGGTCAGCCATCGCGCGCGAGGATGCGGGAACGGGGAAATGAGCGGCAAGGGAATTTCGGAAACGGCGACGAAACGCCGGCTTTCCAGTCGGCAGGTGGCGAGACTTTTGCGTCTCGTCTTGCTCCGATGGTCACGATGCGCTCAGCGAAGGCTTCTGAAAAAGAGAAACCCGGGCTTGCGCCCGGGCCTCCTCGATCTCTTTCGCTGCTCAGAGCGAGTGACCGGCAATGGTCGCGAAATTGCAGGAAGGCTTGGTGTCCACCTGCTCCAAATTATACTGGCCGCCCGCCGGGCATTGGGGCTTCTGGCGGATATAACTGGTGGGGCCAAACAAGTCCGAGTCGCCCGGGACAATGTCCGACGCGCGGCGCGTCTCCAGCGCCCAGGCGGTCTTCGCCGTCAGTATCTGCCGCATATTTTCAATGCAACCGCTCTTCTGGCTCAGGGTCCGGGCTTTGACAAAATTGGGAATGGCGATGGCGGCGAGGAGGCCGATGATGGCCACCACGATCATGATTTCCACCAGCGTGAATCCGCGGCGGAGGCAGAGTCTTGTTTGCATACGATTATCTCTCATCTGTGCTGCGGCGTGAACCCGGCGGGGCTGTTAAATAGTTCTCGTTCACTGAATTGCCCGCGCCGAACCGCTCCATCAGTCAGCACCGCCAATGCCAGCAGGCCCCAGGGAAATTTTGTGGTGGAATTCAGCAGGAGGGACGCGGGAAGTGTCCCGCTCTGAGTCAACCCACCGCCCCGTTCCGCGACAGTTACCGTTCTGAAAATTATTGCGCCGGCGCGTTGGTCGCGGACGCCGCCGGGCGCGACAGTCCCGCCGCTTCCGCCGCCAGCGTGGAGAAGGTTTTTTGTAATTGGCTGATGTCGGTTCTGCGGCTGGGATGAACGCGGTTAGTCAACAACACCCAGAACGTCTTCGAGTAAGGATCAATCCACAGCGCGGTGCCGGTGAATCCCGTGTGGCCGTAGGAACCGACGGGAAAAATATCGCCGCGCCTGTTGAAGCGCGGCGTGTCGATGTCCCACCCGAAACCCCGCTTTGCCTCCAGCGTTGCGGGCGACTGCACGCTGGTCATGGCGCGCACCGTCTCCGGGCGAAACAGGCGCACGCCGTCCAGGTCCCCGCCGTTCAACATCATCCGCGCGTATCGCGCCAGATCGGCTGCTGTGGTGAACAGGCCCGCATGGCCCGCCACGCCGCCCATGCCGCGCGACGTTTCATCGTGGACTACGCCGCGCAGCACATTGGTGCCATCTCTTTCCGTGGGCGCGATGCGGGCCGTGTCCCGCACCCAAGGCAGGTAGCGCGTGTCCTTCATCTTGAGCGGACGATAAATTTCTGCGGTCACAAATTCTTCCAGCGGCTGGCCGGCGACGCGCTGCACCACTTCGCCGAGCAGGATGAAATTGATGTCGCTGTAGGTGAACGAACTGCCGGGCGCGTTCGTGACTTTCTCCTGGCAGGCGTAGGCGACCGCCGTACCCTGGCCATCCACCCTGCGGCCCAGGCCGGAACGCAGGCCGGAGGTGTGCGTGAGCAGATGCCGCAGTGTGATGCCATCCTTCCCGTCGCGCCGAAATTCCGGGATGTATTTCTGGACCGGCGCTTCGAGGTCCAGCGCACCGCGCTCGGCGAGCAGCATGATGGCGGGCGTCGTGGCCATCACCTTGGTCAACGAAGCGGCGTCGAAGATGGTGTCCTCCGTCATCGGCTCCTCGTTGGGTTCGAGCGCGCGCTTGCCGAGGGCCTGGTGATGAGTCGCGCCATCGTGCTCGATCCACAGCACCGCGCCCGGCATCCGGTGGTCGGCGATGCCTTGCTCGATCAGGGCTTCGATTTCAACCAGCTTGGCCGGGTTGAAAACGAACGAAGCAGGGGTTGGCGAGGTCTGGCAGCCGGACCAAAAGGGGGCGGCGAGCAGCAGGGCGAGGCAGAAATTCAGTCGGCGCATGGCGTTCAAGTTTGCAGAAGCTAACAACGAGCCGGGAGAACACAACCGGCAAGGTGGCAGCGGTCGCGCCAGCGTGCTGCCAGTTGGCAACTGGCAGGGGCAACTCAAGCAGGGCGCGTGGGCTAACAATCACGCCTCACCCGCCGGTTAAAAACCGGCGGCACGTTGTGGTCGCAGCGCGACTATCGAGTAGTGGGGCAGGCGTCCCGCTGCCACAGTCCTTTGGCCGTCCCGGCTGAAGGACACCAGCCGGGACGGCCCGTGGACTCCGTGGCAGCCGAGACGGCTGCCCCACTATGGATTTGGTCGCAGTGGGACAACGCCGGCCGCGCCGGGCGGGCGGGTGTGAGGAGCCTGGCATGTGGTGCGCCTGCCCTTGCCGCGCGCCGCTCGGCGCGGTGAAAAGTTCCAACTCCACTACGTCAACTCAGCTTCCGCAGCTTGGTGATGCGGCCGGAGTCCACCCATTCGGCCACGAAAATGTTGCCCGCCGCGTCGAAGCAGGCGTCGTGGGGATGAAGAAATTTTCCGTTCACCCAGCCTTCGCCGGTCGCGTTGCGGCGGAGCTTGTTGCCGTCCTTCGTCACTTGCGCGCGCCACGCCGGGTCTTCGCCGAGATGCGTGATGACCTGGTCGTTCTTGTCGAGCAGCGTGAGGCGCGCGCTGAGGTCCGGCACGAGCATCACGGTGCCGTGGATGTCGATGTTCGCGGGCAGGATGAAACCGTTGAGCGTCTTGAGATGCTTGCCAGCGAGATCAAACCACTGGAGGCGCTTGTTCGCGCGGTCGCACACTACGAGAGACGGCGTGCGTCCGGGCCGGTCGTCGAGGTCGAGGCCATGCGGCGTGTTGAATTCACCGTCGCCCTGGCCGCGCTTGCCGAACATGGAGAGCCACTGGCCGTTCTTGTCATAGCGATGGATGCGAAACGAGCCGTAGCCATCCGCGAGAAAAAATCCGCCGTCGGGGAGGAAGGCGTAATTCGTGGGCATGAAGGCGTCCGCGCCCCAGCGCTTCTTCGGCCGGGTGTCTTCATCCTTGAGATAAACGCCGGACTCCATAGGCGCGCGTTTCTCCCAGACCGTGTCCCCTTTGAGCGTGAGCTTGGCGAAGTTCTTCAACTGCTGATAGCCGGTGACGTAGAGAAATTGTTCTGCGCCTTCGGTGATGACTTCCAGCCCGTGCCCGCCGCCTTGGAATTGCTGCCCGAAGGCGCGCACGAATTTGCCTTTGTCATCGAATACGAAAATGGACGGATGCTCCTTCAAGTTCTCGCGCCCCTCGTGGATGACGTAGAGCAGGCCCTCGCGATCCACGGCCACGTTGTGCGTGGTCTGCCAGGAGTATTTGTCCGGCAACTGCGGCCAGTGGTGCTGCACTTCGTAACGATGTTCGCCCGTGCCGACGACGAGGGCAGTGTCGGACTTCTGCGCCGTGAGCACGCGCGGCATGGCGAGCGCGGCGGACGCAGTGGCGGTGGCGGCGATGAAACGTCGGCGGGAGATGGCGGTGGCAGTCTTCATAGGCGGCATGGGTGCAATTTTTTTTGGGAACGCGGGCAGTGTAGGGAGGGAAACAAATCGCGCAACCCCGGTTTGATTTCCCGGTGTGATTTCGCGCCGGGAGCGAGTGGACTCAAGTTCGTGGTTACCGAAGGCCTCGCATCTCACCGCCGTTCGCCCAATCACCGGGGAACTCGGCCTCCAGCGGTCGCCCAGCGAGAAGCGGAAGTTGCTTTGTCGTGACCGGACTGTCACCTTGCCCAAAATTCACCCGACGACTTTCGGCACTCTCGGCGCACTTTCGACCGGTGAATTTGTTCAACTATGAAGCATTGCTTGAAAGTTCTGTGTCTGGGCGTCCTCATCGCCTCCGCGATGGTTTCTTCCGCCGCGCCCGCCACGTTGCGGTTGCTCACGCAGCACAATTATCTCCCTGGCCTGCCCGTGCTAGTGTAGTGTCTCACAAATGACTGGAGTTATTGTTTTTTCGGGACATCATGACCCGGTGCCTCGTATTGCTGAACCGATTTGCTTGGACCCGAAGGACCGTCTCGAACTGGGTCGATGGATTAAC
>Ga0163150_10000401_pt1 | contig 81322 bp, 158 predicted proteins | sample OliLakLV19P2IB_FD_148628 | JGI IMG/M metagenome (GOLD analysis project Ga0163150, IMG submission 148628) | Freshwater microbial mat bacterial communities from Lake Vanda, McMurdo Dry Valleys, Antarctica - Oligotrophic Lake LV.19.P2.IB | ecosystem: Environmental > Aquatic > Freshwater > Lake >... | reverse complement strand
CAAAAAGAATACCCCTCCCTTTAGGGAGGGGATGAATTTTTGTTCAGAAAAATATAATGCGTTATATAGAGTAGCAATGGGGCTCGGGACGAGCCTTGCGATATCCGGCGAAATAAATTCGCCGGATTCTTTCAGAAGCCTTGCCCTTTAGGGCGAGGTAGTTCACTGAAATGCATAATTGCTTTATAGCGTTTCATGGTAGCGTTCTAATGCACATTACTGGCAGCTTTTTGCTCGCGTCAGCAACTTGTGTTTCACTATTAGTTGCAAATGAAAAAGAGTATATCGGCCTTGGAATAGGTCCACTTGGAACGCCATCCCAAATCCATACCTCTGTGTTTGCGGTAATACTTGGGAACGCCGCCTGGTCAACAAGTGGATTACAACCAACTACAACCGGGTTAGGGCTCATACTAACTAGATCATTAAGATCAGCTAAATGCCACGCCGAACCATATTGGACTTGGCAGATAAGTTTAGCATTCGGAAATGTTTGCGGAACACCCAGTGTCTGAGCAAACAGGAGCTTGTCCGCGTTGCGTCGAAGATTCGTTGGCGTCGGAGCCAGCTGCAACCTGTCAACTACCCACGTTCCTGCTGGTTGAGAACAGGACGAATTACATGCCGCCGCCGCAGACGTCCACGCAGAGGCGATGCACTCTTGCGCAACTCCTGAACAACGCACATGGCCGGTGGTGCATGACTGACCTGGCGAATCAATCAACGAAGAATCGTTTGCAATTATATCGTTTACAGATGCGTCTTTGATAGTTCCGGCATCATCGCCACCAGAGCTGTCAACGTTCTCTCCACCATCATCGTTACTGCTGGTGCCGCCACTACCAGTATTTACACTGGTAATTGTATCTCCGCAGGCCGCCACCGAAACTATAGAAACACAGACCACGAAGATATTGATTTTTTTCACGAGTCCCTCCCGCGTCTACGCTATCGTACGCTACCTATTGCACCATGCAAGAGGTTACTTCGACAGTGCGTCAGCCTGCGCAGCTGTAAGATACTTCACTACTGCTGTCCAACATACTGAGGGGTATTCACTTCTTTCGATACCGAGCCCACACCGTCAGCACAACACCGACGACTACAAGTGCTACCGTAGGAGCGACGCTTTTAGCAACACCGATTGCAACCTGCTTGAGAGCCTGCTTTGCCGCTTTCTTTACAAGCGCTTTACCATTGAATGACATTCTACTTACTCCATTCCTTGAAAGCCATATTCATCTCATCTGGTGAAATGGATCCCGAAGTATCAAATAGCGGTAACCTGTTTGGGTTTACGTAATAGAATCCCGGTTTCCCAGGCACACGTAAAAACCACAAGCGGGAACGACTTCTGAATTTTTTTCAGCTTCGCTTTATCGCCAAAGAAAAAGCGAAGCCTGCTTTGCCAGTTCACGCCTTCTTCTTTTTAGAAGGTTTCTTCTCAGTGGGCTCCGCAGACGCCTCCAAAGGAGCAGGCTGCGGAAGCGGAGCTGCCTTCGGCTGCGGCGACGCGGCCAAGCTCGCCTCAAGAAGCGCTGCAAGGTCCATCACCGGAGCGGCATTGAGCTGCTTGGGAACCTCGAAGACTTCGCCAGCACGCTTACGCTCAACAACCTCACGGATGCGCGCAGCATACTCGTCAACAAAGCTGGACGGGTCGAATGCATCGGATGCAAGGTTAGCAACCAGCATCTTAGCAAGGCCAAGCTCGCGCTCAGTCGGTTCCGTTGCGGACGAGAACTTGTACTCGAACGGCCGAAGCTCGTTTGCGTAATACATCTGGAACATAACCAGCGCATCATCTTGCGGACGCATGACGACAAGGTGGTCACGCCCACGGGCGTAATACTTACCGACAGCCATCTGACTCTCCTTTTTGAGCACGCTGCTCAGAAGGCGATAGGCACGCTCGGCGCCCTTATCGGGAGCAAGATAGTAGCCCTTCTCAACAGCCAGAGGATTGAAGTTCGTGTCCTTAACAAACTCAATCAGCTCAATCGTATTCGACTTCGCGCCTTCAAGCGCCTTCAGCTCCTCGTCCTGGAGAATGAGATAGTTACCCTTCTCATACTCGTATCCCTTCTGGCACTCAGCGATCGTGATCTCCGTGTTGGTAACGGCATCGAACACCTTCTGACTGGTGATATTGCCCTCGGGAGAGATACGCTTGAAGCTGAATGCCTCAGAAGAAGCTGCGATATACAGCTTGACCGGAACAGAAATGAGACCGAACGAGATAACCGCAGAGCCAGATGAACGTGCCGCCATGATTGAAATCCTTTACAACTTGTGTTCTGTGGGTGATTTGCCACAGTGTTTACAAAACGGAGCAATGTCATATTGCTCATTGAACATACCGTCATCCACAAACTTGTGATTGGCCAGTGGTTTCGGCATCGGTAATATCGATTTGAGTTTACCTAGGTTGCGCCAATCTTCTAACACATCCATTACATTACAGCAACGTGTTTCGATTTCTTCAACCGAATCGATTGTATCGGCCAATGCCACGAGCGCCTGCTCTAGTGTTAGCTCTGAAAGAGTAGTGGTCTCTCCACTATGCTTTCCCGTAACCACCTGATATTTAGACACTCGTTCCAAAACTTTTTTGCTAACCCGCATCGCCGAATTTACCTTTACGTCAGCTAAACAAAGAAGGCTTGCTTAGTCACCGTGTAAACGGTGGTCCGCACGATACTAAACGTAGTCGCTACGGTAGTAATAGCGGTTGGCGCGATAGATGATGGGCATCAGGTAATCTTCAGCCTCTTGCCAGACCAGCCCCAATGAAACTGCATGCACGCACCGCAGTTATCGATGTGAGGGTTTGAGTGAGCCTCTCCGGTACACTTCTTCGGTATCGGAATTTGAAATTCATCATTGATAATTTGCTCGATCTTCTTAGGGTCAGTGCCCTGAGCCAGTAGATATCGAACACGATCAAACGCACTCGCAGCAGTGCTGCGAGAAATCACAAACTCGAAAGGACTGTGAGGCTTTCGCTTCCGAGTCTTGGGCGCGTCACTCATTCTAGAACCTTTATCCTCACGAAAGCAGGGAAGCGCGGAACGCCATCCTTACTTAACTCTTGATACCTAAATGTGATTACCGATTTAATCGGTGGCGGATTCGTTCGTTGTGCGTCTGTAAACCCGGTACCGACTCTGAATGCTACACCACGATCAGTGAGACATTCAAGCGCTCCCATCATACTGGTAAACTTACCCTCACCAGGCTGATGACCTACAACGACTGCCTCAGCATCATGCATTCGTTTCGCTTTGAGAAGCGTAGCGGAGCGCTTACCTATGTACAACGACTTAGGCTTGCGAAGCATTAGACCTTCAGCGCCAGCCGCAATAGCTAGGTCGAGAGCCTTATCGAAATAGGGCTTGCTAAGGCAGCGTGATTGCGGAACCACAATAGCATTGTGGAACTTTCGAGTCTTCACAAGCTCGTGAAGAATAGCTTGACGTTCCTCAAACAGACCTGCACGCGCTTCTGGGATGTCGAACATCATGAACCGAATTCGATTCCATCCTTTATCCATGCTCGAACGCACAATAGAGGAGGTCTCATCGAACTGCCCACGACCCAACCACAACTCTCCATCCAGTTTGAAAGGAGGAAAATTCTCAACGAACCACGGAGGCGCCGCGAATTGATTACCGTTTCTGGAGATAACTCGTTGGCCATCCCACATAGCGCGGATCCCGTCGAGCTTCTCGCTCATCCACCACCCAGTCGGGTCCATGTTCGGGTCATAGTTTTGAGCGAGAAGAAACATGAATAACCTTTACTTGAAAGACCATGAATCCATTCATCATTGTTGCGATCCAAAATATTAAGCCCCGCACTGCGCTTTCGCACCAGGCCGGGGCCACACCTGCCGTTATCCACTAACGGTAGTACCAAGTATTGCCTGCCACTTGGACCAGGACGTCGCGACTCACCGACGCCTGCTAGCGGTCATCCCTACCGCATGGGCCATCCCTGGTTAATTCCAGAGGTTTACGGAACGTCGAAACGTCCCGCCCGGTGCTCCTGCTTTACAGTTACTTATCGAACCTCTCGATTACCGAACGACGACCAGCATCGTACGCTTCTTCGAGAGCAGATTTGATGTTCCAAATCGCAAGATCGTGAAAGTCTTTGCTATCGGAACGTTGAGTTGCGACGGTTTTCAAACCCAGTTTAGTGAGTGCGATCTTTTTGATCGCTGTATCTTTATCACTCATGGTTCTTCGAATGGGTTGTAGTTGTATGATGCGCGGAAATAGGTCTCGATATCACGAGAGGTCTCGATATCACGAGACGTGAGATCACCTACAGTAGACTTCTTCAAATTACGTAGAGCTTGAGCAAGCACCCCATGATGCTGGTCAAGCCGATGCGCACGGCCACGTGTACCTTCGGCCAATGTTTTCAGCGCATGTCTTGTATAGCTCAGAAGCAGCTCATGAAGGCTACGTGGCTTGACGGTCACAAACTTACCACCATCAAAAGTCACCAACACGCTACCTTGATGCGTATAGCAAACGCCCATGATTGCATCGATGGCCTCTAACGTAGCCTCATGTTTGATACCAGCCTTGTCAACATATGTCAAGTCAGCAGTATCGATGAAATACGTTTCTTTGTATTTCGATAGGTAGTTGTTACACCAAACAACAATCACGGCATCCACCCACTAGTTTCAGGCAGATAACCGTACAGCTCATAGAATGATTGAGCTGCCGCATTAGCCGATTTTTCAGCCGAACCGACATGCCTGACATTACGCCACAAGTAATTACCAGCCACCTGCGTGACCTTATGAGTCGTCCAGGCATTGATAATCTGAGCGGTAATCTTATCATACGGGTGAAGCTTTGTGCAAAGGGCGCGAGTGCCTTGCTTCAGCTTACCGAGAATACGGCTCATGTTGTATGGAGAGATGATTTCAGGAAGGGCGTAAACTCGCCCGAGATCGCGTACCTGAGAAAGGCCGATGACAGCAAGCAGCTTACCTTTGCGACAATCATTAACTTGCATGAAGATGTCAAGAGTTTGCTCATCGAGTCCGACAGATGGAAGAGAACCACCCATAGACGCCATGTTAATCAAGTACGTCGTACCTGACTTGCCACCACGACCACGATTACACCATACCGCAATGGTATCGTTAGAATTCTGAACAGGAATCTGAATCGTACTCATAACAGGAGTTTTCACCGTCACGGAACCACCCATCCTGTTCCACCGAAATCGTTCGTCTCTCCGTTAGGGAAGTGGAGAAGAACCACCGGCCCGCGTGGGTCACCGCAAAGCTCGAACCCGATATGAAGCTGCTTACAGATAGATGCGATTGCGGCCTCAGCAGCATCTCTCAATGTAATCTCGTGCGGCTTCAAGAGGCGATTCAGCTCGTCAGTATAGATACGCTTGAGCGTCTTCGTGTGATTACTAAGAGCATTGGCCAACGTAACCATGGCCGATTCGAAATGGCACCAGTTGGTATAACCACCGGGAATGCCAGTTGCGTTTTCGTTGCCCAGCGTACGAATACAAACATCCGTCAGCTTCTTGATAAACTTACGACTTTCAGAAACTTCCATGATGTTATTCTTGCTCCAGGTCACAAGGACCGGGTCCATAACTACATTGAGTAATTTGTGTTCAGCAGGTTTCGGCTTCGACTGATCCTCTAGGATTGCCGAATTGACTGCGTAATCTACAGCGTTGTATGCAGAAGTTTTCTGTGTTCCGTACATACGAGCAAACTCAGCATGAAGCTGTTCGTGTTTTCGTACAAACTCTTCATGATTCATTTTCATAAGGCGCTCTTTAAAACGTTCACGATCCGGATCAGGTTCACAAATGATATGCCTAGCGTTACCAGGGGTCCATTCAATATCCGATCCAACCGTAATATTTTTACAGCAATTCGGACAGACGGATTCATATTTGGCAACGATAATCATAAGCTTACCTGTTTTCGTGTCTCAGTTTTTTCTTTCGCCGATACCAAGAGAAAGATGATGGGCTCTTTACAGCAGAAACCTTCCACTCACCAGTAATCCACGCGCCTTCGCGATGAGCACTAATCTTTATTGGAAGTAGAATGCGAGTGGTCGGGCGGAACTTTACGACCATCGCTCCGTGTACGTACGAAATATATTCTACTTCAACAATGAAGCATTACCAGTTCCGCCTACTTCGCTTTACTTCTCGGTAGAGACGCGCTTCTTCTCGAAGCGCTCGCTAACCTTGTTCGAGATGTACGAAAAGACCGCCGCGTGAAGTGCCGTAGTCGCAACCGACTTGAGCACCGACGCGACCGCCGGAGGGATACTCGGAACCTTAGTAAGAAAACTCATGTTAACAACCCATCAACCTTTCCATTCGTGCTTCTGCTGCGTCCTCGGCATCATACCGAGCACGATCTTCGTCGTATTCTACGAAGGCAGCATACATCTTCTTCTGCTCCGCCGTGAACAACGACTCATTTACAACGGGAACGACGCGGAGACCGTGGCACTCAGTGCAACGAACATCGTAGATTCCGCCACGCTTGAAGTATTCTTTCTTCTCGTCGTCGTCAAACTCACGATCAAACTCCTCAGAGGAGTAACCGTAACTTCCCATCGACTCGTTCATGTGACTTCCGTGACCTTCGCACCTACCGCACACTTCCATCTTCGCAGGAAACTCTTCCTCGAATTCGATATCCTCTCCGAAATCGGTAGGGTTTTCGTGGCGGGCGTCAAGATCGAGATCTACTTCGCATTCCTGCGTCCAAGTCAGTTTGATCGTGTCACTCATGGTTTCTTCTCTAACAGAGACGCGGTATTATTCGTTATGTATTGGGTCATGTATGGATTCTTACGAGCATTTTCCTCAGCCCAAAGAAGCCATCCCTGCTTGCGCCCATACAACCAATTCCAGGAACGTTGCCAGAATCGATTGCGGTTACCGAAACAACTAGAACAGCACTTTGACCTCACGGATAGGTGCCTCCTGATATGGAATGTCACCAAGCTCGGTGAATGGATAGTCGGTAAATGCGTTCATAGCGGCGAAAGGTGCCCGGTAATAGGATCGATTACATCAACGTAGTCGGGGCCGAAAGACGCACACGTTAGCGTCTTAACCCCATTAAACTCAGTTACTCCATTATCTACGATGGGCATACACTGCACGCCCAACTGCTTGGCTTTCTCGATGAGTACCAGAAGCTCTGCCTCAGAGCCACAGCCAAGCACGATTTTTGTGAAAGAGTTTTGAGTCCAGAGCATTTCCGGATCAGTTAGATCCACAACAATTTGATAAGGATTGGTTGAAGTGTTCCGGTCGCAAAAGAATTTCATTACAGAATGCCCGCCTTGAGCGACCATCTTTCCTTTGCGCATGTTTAAATCTTTGCGCATAACAACAACCATTTTAACGGCTCGATCGCTCATGGCAATTTCTTTTGTTTAGGCAACTGATATAACACTGGCTATCAGCCGCGATCTCCAAACTCGAAACCTAACACTCGTACGCCCCAGCGTCGAGGGAGGAGCGCCTCAATTAGCTTTAGTCCTCAGATGCGGTTTTAGCTCCACGTCCTCGGACCTTATGAAAGGCGATGCCGCCCTTGCGGCCAGCGTTCTGCGCCTCTTCCTTGCTAAACTGATGCGCCGTTCCCTTAGCATGTGCGGCAACGCCACCCTTCGAAGCAATCGCACGAACCCGCTCAGGATCCATTGCAGCAAAGCCACGCTTACGCGGCGCACTTGACGGAGGCGGAGTCGAGTCCGATGCCGTAGAAGAGGAAGAGACGGAACCGATACCCTTATCAGAAGACATTTCTTATTTTCCTTTATACTCAGACGGTACCGAAAGGAGGACCAGTGTAGTGCTCCTCACAGCCTTTAGTTTCACATCGACTAACCACGACGTGATTGGTAATGAGTTTGCCGCAATCAGCACATCTGAAGTCACGAGGTACTTCTAGTGATCTTGTGGTAAGCACTTCGGTCAGTGCCGCCGTTGCTGCCGCGGCTTCGTCTGGAGTTCCGGTGAACCACGCACCTATGAATTGTTCAGATTTTTGTTTAGGCGTTAACTTATTCACTTTAGCTCTTTCCAGAGAGCAACCGCAGACGCACTCACTTCGTCTTTCGTTTCTTTCTCTGCGTCCTTTACTTTGATTGTGATGGTGATTTGATTTCCCCTATCCCATCCCATCCACCAACGACGCAGCCAGAAATCATCCTCACCGAGTGCCTCTTTAGCAAGCTCGCTAAAGCCCGGCCGCGCCAGGTCATCAGGGATAACCTGAACCAATCCACGCTGCAACAGTACGGCTCCGAGTGAGTCGCATCCCCACGGCGTAGTAGTAAAATCGAACCAAGCACCACCACGAAGAAGTTCGTGCCCATTAGCTTTCGCCCACAGGCACGCTTCACGAATTGTATCGAGTGTGCTCTTGCTCATTAGTTTTCTATCTCAATCTCTGCAATTGCAGCAGCAACTGCTTTCTCAATTCGTCTGAGAAGAATCTTATGATTTTCGTGATGAGGAAGATAACCTGTAGTAGCTGGTAGCGTGAAACTACAGCCCCACACTTTGATTTGACCATCTACCTCAATGGCACTAACCGAAACGTTTTTGGGCTTCATTGCTTTAGAACAGCTTCCCCACCACCATCGAATTGGACCCGCGCCCAAGCGAGCCCGGCCTCGATCCAGATTTCTTCCAGCAAGCCGAAGCGAGCAGGCGTATCCGTATCAGGGTCGGGCTTGCATCCGACGCGCTCTCCAACTCGGATGATACCGTTATAGGTATCGCTCATCGTTACTTCTTCGCAGCAGCGCTCTTATTGGCGCGCTTCTTATATGCACGCTTCTTCACGGGCGCCTTCGCTGCAAGCTGCGTCTCCGTACCATCTGCCGCTGCCGTGGCAGTAGCGAGCTTCGCCGCATGGCGAGCCTTCTGCGCCGCGCTCATCTTGCGACGAGTAGCGGCACTGACCTTGCGCGTGGTCTTGGTAGGTGCAGCCGCGGCGCCAATCGGACCCTCAAGAACCTTCAGAGAGGCTCGCAGAGCATCTCGCTCGGCAACGAACTGATCCAGCGTTTTCGCCTCAGTGATGCGCTTCGCGCCCTCGATGACATTCAGAACCGCAGAAACAGAATTGAGATTAGACATTTGATTTACCTATTTAGATTTCTTCGACGTTGTTATCTGTTTAGTTTTACGCTTCTTGCGATCTTCACGCTGATCTTCTTGCAGCGATATCTTAGCGACACCTTTGCGATCAATGTAAACCCACAAGCATATTCCTGCGACGTCAACGAAGCAGGACTTATCAGTCATCATCTCTGCGTGCAAGATCATTTTGTCGCCGCTTCCGACAACAATCTCATCGAATCCGCCCGCGTCATTTGACTGAACGCGCCAGCTAAGTTGCTTACTGGCCATTTTTACGCTTCCGTTTAAGCATCTCGATTCGATATCTAGCCTGCCAGATTTGAATCTTGAGCAGCAACTTTTCAAGTGGATGAATCTTGATCGGTTCCGGCGGTTCCTGTTTAGGTTGCTTAGCCATTATCACGCATCTTCATCTCGACACGTTCACGCATCGATGACGCGCCAGAGTAGTCTGGGTAGTGATTCATTTGGCCAGCCGTTTTAGCCGAGCTTTTTCCATATCTATCTCGTTGCCGAGCGAGATGCTCTGCGAGCCTCTCTGAAGATTGCTTATCAAGTGTGCGCGCCTTTTCAACTGCGCACACCTCATCAAACTCAGTAGGGAAGAATTCGATCAGTGTTCGGACTAGCTCTTTGATATCACAAGATTCCTCTTGCGAGACCATCATACTATTCTGTTTACGATAGATGATCTGAATCAGACGATTGTTTATCCGCGTCATAGTTTCAACGTGCTACTGATCCCGGAAAGAATCTTGTCCCAGTGTGCATTCTCATCTAGACTTCTCATGATCAATCGATTGATACCAACCATCGATCGCAAAACAAGAAGGGACGTTTCCGCAGGAATGGAAACGAAAAAACTTCCCACGTTGTTTACTGCGGGCAGCTCTACAGGTTTTGGTAGTTTTGGTCTAGTCCTTCCTTCAGGAAGCTTATCAAGCATCCTAGACATTAACCCAGCCGCAACAGCAGAAACTAGCAACAGGTCCATACGTGCAACCTTATTGATATCGAACTGATGGCCTTCCAGGATAAGGTTTACCTCTGGAAGATCCGTAGAGTCGGTTTCGTATCTGTCCAAGAACTTAGACTCGGCACCCTCCGAAAGAAGATGGCCTAACAGAAGTGCAGGTCCGACGTTGCTATTAGCAACCTTCTGCTCGAATGCGGTATTGATGTATTGGCGCAGCTCAACCCTAGTTGAGTTAACAACCGAGCTGACGTTCCAATAACAAACATGCTTGTCGAAGAAAACGCCTGCTTGCTTGTCAGTGATGACATGATCCATCGCAAGCATGATCATAAGCTGTCTGTTATTACCGCCAAGACCAGACCCGATATGAATGTTATCGGCCCGAACCCCAAGCTCAAGCATAATGCATTTGATTTTATCAGCTGCAATCGCAGCCTGCTCGGTCGAACGGCATTTAATATCGAAATCCATTATGCTCTCTACTTGTTTTTCTTGTTCATACGACGGTTCGTCATACGATCAAGCCAGTCACGGGTGCGCTCTGTCGTACGCGACGTATCCTTATCGTAGAACGTTACCCGGTTGGGGTCATTCGTGTTTACGACAAGGACCGTCGAGTTGTAGTCCTTTTTCTTACGCTTGGCCACGGATCACTTCTGATCCACGGCCATTCGCTTGCCGGAAGAAGCGGTCTCCTCTTCCTCCTCGTCCTCTTCCTGCTCCTCAGCAGCAGCCTCGACAGCCTCGACAGCCTCGACAGTTGCGACACGCTTGCCAGCCTTCTTCGCGGCGCGCTCCTCGACCGCCTCAGCGACCGGAGGAAGCATCGCAACCGCACTCATCAGTGCGGGAGCCAGAACGGCGATGCCGATGTTCATAACCTCGTTTGCGCCCTTCGCCATACCCTCGTCAAGAAACTCCTCGCAGAGCCCCTGAACGCGGCGGTCCTCACCGACCTTCGGAATCATCGGACCAAGCACACCGATGAGAGCCAGGATGGCGCCAGCACCAGCATCAGAGCTGAGGATGCCTTCCAGCATCGCAAAGCTGTTCGGCTCCAGCTTATCCTTCACTGCGTTGAGGATGGCATTCTTTCCGTTCGTAAGCGCCTGCATGCGCGCCATACGGTACGGGGTCTTACCAGCGCTCTTCTTGACGCGAGCCAGGATGCCCGCCGTGCCCGTCGATACGTCCGCCGCTTCCGAATCCGTGTTCTTGCTGCTCATGTTCGTTTTACCCTTATACTTCTTCGTGTTAATCTTTTGAAACGTTTCGGCGTTGCCGATGTAGAATGCGTAATCACCGCTGATCTGATCCAGATAGTTTATATCCTGAACTGCCGTGAGCAGGTTCGGATCAATCGAGAAGTTAGCGCGAACGCGAACGGTACCGTTCGGAGCCTTCGTAAGAACGTCCTTCAGCCACCAGCCCGACTTCTCGTTCGGCTGGTCAAACATAACAATAGGAGTGCCATCGTCTCTACGAAAGCCGATGACAGTAGCGAGCGCAGTATTCGGATTGTCTTTCTCAAAGTCAAACTTAACACCATCACTATCAACCGTGAGTTTGATTCGGTCACCAAAGTCGAGACCGAAATTCTTCTTCACGTCATCGGGAGTTTTCATCTCTTCTTTATCTTTCGTTGCGAGAGCTTGCTGCACCGCCGAGGCCGTGTAGACATAGAAGCACCTACGTGCCGCAATCTTCACGGCACTCTGAGTGCCGTTCAAACTCTGCCTCATCGACTTCGCAACGGTGCAATCGATACGTGGAGTACCGTCCTCGTTGAGAATGTTACTGAGAGGCCAACCAAGCCTCTGATCGCAACCATCATCGAGCATCAGAATCGGAGCGCCCTCTTCGTTGCAACCGATGACGGTTGCAGGTACAGAGGTACCGGACCAACGTTGATCGTTGAGCTTGCCATTCTCTACCGAGACATTAACTCGGTCACCGGCAACCAAATCGAATTTCATCGTCGGGGTTTCCGAACGAATCGGTTCACCATCTGAATCGAGGCTGCGGAAAGCTGCGGCTGCGTAGATGGCCAGACAACGGCCTGCCTCAGAAGCAGCGACGACCAGGCTGGCCGCATTGGCGAGCTGGGCGAACGCCAGGTTGCTGACGTTGGGAGCGGTTGCTTTTAGCAACAGCTCGGAGATAATGCGTGCGTCAGGCTGGTTCTGATTCTTCTGCATCTCCTGAATAGAAAAGCCGGTGTGCTTATGCTTCTCGTCAAAGAAAACAACAGGGTAACCGTACTTATCGAAACCGATAACAGTTCCCTTGACAACCTTGGTATTGTTATACCAAGACGAATCAGACACACGCCCGGAAACATCTTCACTCAGCGCTACGCGCTCACCGGGCTTCAGCCCAAACTGATTACCTTTCATGCCCGATTCCTTATCTGAATTTAATGCTAAAACAATCTGCGGCAGTGTAATGCACGGGATAGTAAATTGTGGCACCGTGAGTGAAAAAGCCACAACGATTCTTTATCACCAATTAATGTCAGCCGGGTCGATAGCGACGCTTCCCGACAGGCCGCAGTGCTTGCACCAATAGTCTACCACGAAATCCGTTTTGTCTGCTTGTTGAGCGCTTCGTGGGTCCGGCTCGTGCTTCTTATCAGTAGCTTTCTCACTGGCGCATTCCGCCCAGTTGATTTTTTTCTGCATCCGAACACCCCATTCTACACGGCCCAGCTAAAAGCGCAAGCCTTTTCTTTTTGAAATCGAATGCCTCGACAGTTTACTCCTACTTTATAGGAGTTCCCTCTACATCACCCTTCTTGCGCAGCATTGCACGCAGAGCGTCGAGAACGACGCGCTCTCGCGGTCGCTGTCCGAAGCTAGGCATCTCTTCCAACTCTTCAATTGCTAGACGCAAAGCGTTACACAGATGATGAATCTGTTTATCTTTATTCGCTATCGTCGAAGCCGAAGTAGTCTCTGACTTTGTACCACGTTTCATCTTTGATTGCGTCTTCGCGGTATCGGTACGGTCCCAGCTCAACATAGATAGATTCGAGAAGCGCCTTTGCTTCCACGAGCTTCTGATATTCCGCAACCATTCTTGGCAGAACGTCACGCTCAGGGCAGTTATGCCCCTTCACTTGGCTGCAAGCTTCCAGGTTCCGACAACCAGCACGGTCAGTGCCAGCACCATCGACCAAGTAATGCCGCTTGCGTTATCGAACGCCAGCTTATGCAGACTCGGAAAGAACAACGGAACCAACAGAAACGCAGCGGTAGGTGCAAGCGCAATGATGCCGAACTTGATGAGAAATACAAACATAGCTCTGTCTCTGTAATGCTTTCTTGCGGCATTAGCAATCTTGGCGTCAAGATTAGCTATGACAGCAAGATCGCAATCCGAACACCTATAGTTATGAATCTTCGTTGCCCGCCGAAAAGCGATGCAGCGTCTACAAGTAGTAAACTCGTAGATTTTAGGGTCTCTGTAATCGTATGCGATGTCTGGCCTAATCATTGCGCCATTTCCATCTAGGCAGTGCATGCCAGCAAGCCCGATTGACTAGCTCAGAACGTTTCGTAGAAGGCATGAGCCACATACCAGGGTCTACATTAACGACCCCGGGCTTCTCGCAATGCTTGCATTTATAGCCTACCGAGTCCTTTGCTTTATCCATCAGGCCCATTGCACGGGTACAATCATCTAAAACGATTGCCGTTGCACGAGCATTCCATTGGATAGAAAAGAACGTTTTGATAGCTACCCAAATCTGGGTTACTTTTTCAGATGCGGCTCGTAGAATTCTAGCCATTGTTGAATGTATTCCATTCCGTCAACCACCATTTGAATCATGGCAGCCGGAGGCGCACCATCCATTGTAGTCGAAACATCTCTCCGAGAGCCTTCAGGCGCTCTTCGCCATCGGTTCGTTCCAACAGACCGTCGTACTCAACATCGATATCGATCAGCATGTTTACCTTTTGCGCCGCTTCATGTTCATCTTGCAAAGCTCTCGGATATCATCGTTGATCGTTACCAACTTGCCATCCAGTTTTTCTGCATAGACATGACCCTGAAACGTTCGCGCTTCAGAGTCGAGATTGAAAAGGGCAACGGGAGTTTCGGTTGTCTCTCCATGTGCCGGAGTAATAACCTTCACCAATGCCCACACATACACGCCTTTATCGTTTGCGTTGGGATCAAACGGATGGCGCAGGTTCTCCATCCGATATGTAATGGTGGCAAGCACGATTAGTAATCACCATAGCCAGGATCGTAATCCCTATCGTCACCGTCGTAGTCGCGATCCATATCTTCCTCTGCGCGGGCTTCCATGGCAGACGCTACTGCGTTTTCATACGCAGTATTAATTGCCTCTTTAGCCTTCTCTTCTTCTTTATCGGTCAACTCAGGGTTGTCGGTAAAGAGATAGGCGAACGGATTAGTGTTCTCGCCCTTCTTGACGAACACTTCAACGCTTTCGATCTCGGTATCGCCACCCTCATCAGGGTAACAATCATCGGGGTCGCCGTAAGTGCGTCCAGGAACGAACTGATTATGAGTTCCCGTAACCGTCAGAGTAATCTCACGGTATGTCCCGGAAGCATCCTCACGCTCGATATTGATGTATGTAGTGGTCATTTTGTGCTCGACGGAGTTTCTAGCTCGCCTTTAAGCGCAGCTTCAATCAGAAGCAAAAGCTGTTCGGCTCCCAGCCATCCTTGAACGGAGACCATCCTGAACTGCACTTCCACTTTATCATTGTTCAATCGAACATTAGTGATGGAGTGAAGAATGTCAACGATTTCAGCCGGAGTTTTACTCATCGTCGTCGTCAGACTTCTCGGCATCGAGGGACCACGTACCCACCGAGTTGCCATTATCATCCGCGACCGTGCCAGACGTACGGTCGTTGATAATCTTGGTTGCTACTACCCGAAGGGCAAGCGCCACCGAAAGCGGAGAGCACATTCCTTTATTGGCGGAATCGATGTTGAGACTGAATTTCATTTCAGTATTCCCAACCGCCCTCGTCCCTGTCAGCGCACCCATCACACTGGTATCCCTTACGCTTGTCAGCGGGAGTCAGCATGTTCGGACGCTTGCAGGTACCGCAAGGCAGGTTGCGAGGATTCTTCTTAGTGGCAGCGCGGAGAGCGCTGTTCCCACCAGGATTAGCGAATCCGACACCATCGATCAGAAACGATTCGCTCGATGGATCCGACTGCGCATAGTTAGCAGATGCATCGGGGCAACCGCTATCGTCATGCACATCATCGACATCGTCGAAATCGTCCTCGTCGAAATCGTCCTCGTCGAAATCGGGGTCCTGCTCGTACTCGTCGTAATCTTCAGGCATCGGTTAGAATCTTTCGTTATGCTTTTCGACGACTTTTTGTTCGTCAGTAGACAAGATACAACTATCACCACGCCGGGCGCAATAGACAGCCTCCATCCAAAGAGACCGCCGATTCGCATTCATGTAATCGAAATTCATTCGACGAGAACCGTTCAACTGAACGACCCACAATCGACGAGACAGGAATCGATCCGCAATGAATTTATCCTTGTTCGTCGTTGCAGCGAATCCCTGTCGAAGATCGTATCGTCTAGGCTTACGAGCCCATGCCAATCGCACATCGATGAACTGGGATGAGAGAAGCTGCTTGAAGATTTCATCCGATTTGGGATTCTCCAAGACCGAAAGCTCATCGAAGTTTGCAATGGTTTTACCAACGATTGCTTCGACGAACTTACGAGGACTTCGCACATCGCAGTAGACTTCACCCGTTCGATTGTCGAAAGGTTCGGGAAGCAGCTTGCGGAAAAACTGAGTCTTACCAACACCGGCAGGCCCCTGAAGAACGAAGCAACCGTCGAGTGTCTCGCCCGGCTTCATCGCTCGTCTAGCAGTACCGACAACCCATTTACGGAAGAGCATCGTCGCATACTTCTCATCAGTAGCGAGGGCCGTTCCCTCCACACTTCCGAACACGTTACCAAGCCAGGCATCGATAACGCTGCTGCGTCCAATCGGATCCCAACCAGAAAACTCACGCTCAAACTTCAACGAGGTGAAGTCGGTAACGTCAAGCAGTTCGAGTGCCTGCTTGAAATGACCATTCAAAGCGGGGGTATTGATGCCGGTAGCCTTGGCGAATTTGCCAAGAAGGTCAACCGTAACGGCATTCGTAATGGGAAGCCCATCGAAGTAAACGATACCGTTCTCTTCATCCTTCGTCACCTTACCAACAAGGGGAGGCGACTTGATCAACCACTCATGCACCAGCAACGACGAAGATTTGAACTTCACGTCGTTGTTCTTATCCAGGACGTAATGATCCGTTTCGTAACCAAGGCGGGTCATAGCCTCACGCCGAGCGGTCTCAGGGGACTTAGCCGTGTACTTCTCGATGAAGCCCTTGGCATGCTTCTTAAGCTCACCAGTAACGATTGAGGACGCTGCTGATGTCGCGGTCTTCGTGATGAACTTAAGAAGCGGGTTGCTCATGGGACTTCGTTCTATTCTTTCTTGTACGGCTTCAGCTCTTCGAACGGGACCGTTCTCTTCGGTGCAGAAGGCTTTCCTTGCGGAACAACCTCAGCCTGCCTGAGCGGCGGGTCCACGCGCACAACCTCTAGCGGCTGCGCATACTTCTTCTCTCGAACGATGTCGCCCTCTTTAGGGTCACCGTTATTGGTTAGGTCGAACGTGGTGATGTGGTTGGTCTCGACGATAGCTAGAAACCTAGCCACGTCCTGACGAATCTGATCGTCCAGCGCTCGCGCAACTCCTTGAAGCCAGTCGCGTGGGCCGGGACCACGGTATTCAGTTAGAGTGATGTAAACCAAATCGGCATCACTAATCTTTTTATCGTCAGGCATCCGGGTACTTCGCTTTCAGAGTAGCGAGTACATGGCGCTCGCTAACCTCTAGTTCTGCCGCTCTTCGGGCAACCTCTGCCTTAGCCTTGGCCTTCGCCGCCTTTTCTGCGTCTGCGGCTGCGGCTGCCTCCCTTGCCCGTCGCTCATAATACTCACGTGACTGCTGAACAAGATACTCAGGGTTATCGTAGATGAGTTTGTACTCCGTACATGGAGGGAAGTTATTCACATGATGACCAGGCTCGATGTCTTCCAGGTACAGATCAGGAAGACTATCATCACGGTCATTATCTACTACGCACACGCCACCTTGATGAAAGGTAATACTGATACCAAGCTCATCGGCCAGCTCGCAGAGCTTCGTAAGCTTCTGCATGGTCGGGTTGTTTTCTGTCAGCCGAAGACTTCTGGAAACCTTCTTGGCAACTACAATCAAAAGCTCGTCAGTAGTAGCCTCGCTGAGCTTCTTATCAGTGATTTTGTCATCAGTGATTTTGTCATCATCAATCGATGTCATCGATAAATTCTCCTACGTCGTAGGCCCGCGCCGCGATTTGCTCGGCATTCTGACCATCCTGCAACGGTCAGCTTGCGTTTTGCCATTACTTTCGACCTATCAACCCTGAACCTTGAGTACATTCCACCAGGGCGGAAGGAGATGAAGCATGTTACCCTGAAGACCAGCAGCGCTCTCACGCGGCACGCCATGAACGTTTCGAGCAAGGGCTGTCTCGAAGTCACACCCGACCTCAATGATCACGCCAGTGTAACGCCTCGCTGCTCCGACACACAGGTACGGGCTCATTTCCATCGCAGTAGTATTGGTGTTATCGATGATAATCAAACGAGTGGGACGCAGAAAGGTAGACTCAAAGTGCCAGTCATCGGGGTCGCAGAGAAGTCCGCCGGAGTCGCTCTCCGTCTCATCAAGGAAACGACGCATGCAGTAGTCATGCGCATCAGCAATCTTGGTACCGTCATAGACGTACCCGAGCGGCTCACCGTTCTCACCATGCTTATCGCTCAGGAAAAACTGGTCAGCTGACAGAATGGTGGACGAGAATTTGTTGGTACCGTACTCCTCGAACATGAGGTGCTGGAACCGCAGCGCCAGTCGCGAAGCAAGCAAACTTTTACCTGATCCTGGAAGCCCTCTAAGGCAAGCTACGACAGGATTCAAACGAGCCATAGCGATAACTTGATCAATAACAACCAAATGCGTCTCAAAAGAGGAATTGTCATCAACGCTATTCATTTGCATTACATTCCTACCTAGATACGAGGCTAAGTTTCAGGACTGGATAGTTAGCCAAACTTTGTTGGTTTGATAGGCCAGAACAGAAAACTGTTTCGGTACATCCGATTGTTTATGAACGCCACACTTATCGCAATGGCGGAGCTGACTTGTGGGACCACTCACAAGGAATGAATCACCACCACTACAGTTAGGATTAGCATGCTGAGGTCTAGCTGCCAAGACCGCAACGGCAGCGCTTAACAGCGTAGCTTCGTTACTCATACGGTCAGCCAGCGTCTTTACAGCGGATAGCGTCGGAAGATTAGGCAGGTCAGAGAAATCGATACGAACCCGAGATACAATGTATCCAGAAACGTTTCCATCTTCGTAGAAGAGAATCATTTACCACCGCTCCGGTACCGTGCCACCAAGCTCCAGAATCTTCTTCTCGTAGAAAGGCAGCTTAGTTGTTTCCAAACGCTTGACCTCATGCTTATCGGTCGCGATTTTGGTAAGCCGAATGTTTCTCGCCACGAGCCACTGTTTCCTACGCCGATGAACTTTGTAGCCGGTGTACTCGTTATTGAGACCGTAGCCGCGTATCTTCTTTAGTTTTCGATTGAATAGGTTATTGCCTACAATCGACGCACTCGTTTTATATTGAATGTCGCGCTTAAGGTCGCCCACTTGCCGGGCTACCTTATTGAACTTATCCAACCAGAACTGTAGGTCACGCATGATTACGTTCCGTAACGAAATTAATGATTCCTTATTCGCATCTCATGCCGCTGAGCAAGCCCAACACGACACAATCAACTCTACCAGGAATCGGGGTAGCGCCTAACTTACCTGCGAATAGCAGTTAGACTTTGTTTATAAACACGGTTACGTTCCCGCAGACGCCCTGCTGTATAACCCCGGAGGGCTCTCGATGAGAAGTAGGGTATGTAATTTATGGAATTGCAATCTCGAACTTCTCACCAACATCGACGCTGAATTTCAACGATGCAATTTTGTTCTTATCAGCGCCGAAGCTCATCAGCTTCGTTTCTACAGCAACGTAGGCGTCATCGTTACCGTGCCAGCTAAGGGCTTTAGGCTCCGAAGGATGGGGTTTCCAATCTTCTCCGAGCTTCGGCAGCGCCATTCCTGCATCGTTCTCGTTGTCAAAGACTACCACAATGGTAGCGTGATACACGCCCCAAAAGTGATGCCTTAGCTGGCCCTTTGCTCTAATCATTACGCAGCTGCTTTCTTGCGCACTCGGCCGTAGTTCTGATAGACTCCGCGTTCAACACGCACGAACTTCTGACCCTTGCTGAACACGTAGAAGTAACTAGACATTGAGTAAATGGGCCACTCTCGATGACCTTAGCCATTATGTGTTTCTTTTAGGACAGCTATAATGATGATCCTTCTTTTCAAGAGGGGATTTTGGAGGATTCGTTTTTGTCTGCGCGCCGCAATAATAGCAGCTGGTTTTGCTAATGGGTCGTCCGTCACGTTTCAAACGAAACTCTACGCACGTTCCACAATTGCAAGTATCTGGATTGGGATCGCCAATCATCACTGCCCATCGTCGTAAGTATTAAACATTGGATCACGAGGGTCGTCGTAAGTCCCGGCGTCACGTTCTCCAGCCTCGATGGCCGCATCCTTTTCGGCAAGCAACGCCATTTCCTTTTCGACGCTGGCAAGCCACGAATGGATACCATTGCGGAGCGTCAGAAGATACTCGTGCGTCGGTGTCACCAGCGAACCGATTCGAGCATGAGACAGCCGATACCTAGCATCAGCCGCTGTCTTACACTCAGGCTCTTTCATTTCATCACTCATGGTGACACGCTTTCGGTAGTAGCCTGAGCATCCCGTGCCCACGCAGTGTTACTCACATAGTACCCGCGCCACATATCCGACTTCTCAGTCTGATACTTTAGCTGACGATTCATCTTCTGAATGTCCTTCGCAACCACGACGATCTCGTTAGCTACGTGGGCAACCATTCCGACGCGAGAATCATACTCATCCTCACTGGCAGCGTACTTATCCCACCAGGAAGGAAGCTCAGAGTAGAGCCGCTTCAGCGAAGCCTCAGCCTCACTGATCAACGCGCCCCAGTGCTTCTTATCGATGAACAGGTCTTTATCGTTGCCGGGCGAATTGCTCGTGCATTCGATGGCCTCTGCGATATCGATAGTGATCCGAAGCTCCCGCGCTGCACCGAGGTGTTTCGGTACGTACGGTTTGTTGGAGACGGGCATACCGCCCCAGAGACTAGGGAAGTAATCGTCGATAACGACAGCGCCGATCTTAGCAATCAGACTAAGCGCCCCGTATCGATCGGCTTCCAAAGTAATCGGATAGACTCCCTTAACCGTCTCCCACTCCTCACGCCACGCCGCACACTCGAAGTCCCGCTTGTCGTGCTTCCAAGTCTTATTGACCTGCACGGCCCCGACAACGGTACCGACAAGGCTCTTCGTAATTTCAGTAGTACGCATTACTTTTCCTCATGCATGAAGACTTTTTACCGTGTTGGCTGTAGCATTGGCCATCGTAGTATGGACCATCACATGCTGCTGAAAGCGACCGATTGGAAACAACCGGCCTGCCGGGCACACCGGGCAGAGGAAGTAAAGACGGTGCGCTCGGCCGGAGAACCTACCAGCCCGTTCTTCGGCTGGAGTCATGCCCTTCGCCGAAGTCTCCTTATGTTTATAGCAAAAGCCTTTGTACAGCTTAAAGGTGAAACCATCAAGCACATACGAACCCTCAAGGTCGTGCGGAATTTTGTCGCTCTTGTAAGGAATGCCGAGAGTATGGAATAGGTTCCATCTAGCTTGAGATGGCGAAATAGAGTCGCTAGGATGCGACTGAACTTTGGCCGGATCCATTCCGCCGCTGACCAGGAACCGAAGCCGCTGAAGAGCTAGCACATCTTCGATATGTTTTGTCATCGCTCATACATTCGTTGGCGGTCTGCTTCGACCTCCTCTTCACGAGCATTATCTTTCAGCTCACCAATCAAATCAACAACGATTGATTGAAGTTGCTGAACCGCACCTTCTCTATCAGTCACGTCGATTCGCTCGGTTTTGGTCAACAGCTTGTCAAGAGCCTTGATACTTAGAGGCATGTTAGTCCTTGATTTTAGGGCAGCGAGGATAGACTTCCGCAGCCGGAATGTTCCAGTCAGACATGGAAGCGTTACCGCCATGTCGATCCCACCACCGACTGAATGCTAGATACCATTTCATGGTAGCGCTCGACTACGTTTCCAACTGTTCATGAACGCCTCGATGTTCGCGGCCCCTCCAATATTTCTAGAGTGAATATTGTAACCAGCAATGCTATCAATGGCGTTCGGATATGTCTCCATCAGCCATTTCAGAAACAGCATCGTTGTATCGTAGACGCCGCGTGGGTCCTTCTTCCCGTTGATACAAGGGAGAGCGCCAAGGTCATGGTCGAATTCGATGAAGGAAGGGATACCGAACTGCTTCACGATTTCGATCGCTTCGTCGGAGGTGTGAGCAACCTTCCAACCATCCTCTCCAACGGGAGGGCTGCGCCAAGATTCCATGCCAGGCTTACCGGCATCATCGTCAATCCAAAGCGAGTAGGCCGGATGATTGCAGGTAGGGCCGCAGAGAGGCCCGACCTTCTGCTTACCTAGAATCACTGCTACGTGAGCCTCAAGCTCATCGTAAATCTTCGTCATTTTCGGCCTCTGTTAGCGGATCGTCAATGCCGTTCAAAAGTATACGTGTAACAGATCCAGGGATGAATTCTTCTTTAATCATTGGCTCGTCTGGATTGTCAGCAAAGTATACGTCGAGTCCATCCTTACTGGTCCATTCAGCTCTATGAAACTGCGGATTAGTTTTTAGGAAATCATCAATAATACTTTGCTGCTTTGCGTTCATGTCATTCACATTTCATTGCGATGAATGCAGCCCAGCCGATAGCCGGAACGGCAGAGGTATGCGGAATTTCTCCGCCCTGCTGAAACGACGTCCCATCCAGAACGATAGTATCATCTTCGGATCGATAGACACTTTGGATTGGGAATGCTCTATGCGTCTGACCAGTAAAGGCCACACCACACTGAGCCTCTGGGTCGTACGTACTAAGCTTTTCGATTAGCTCACGAATTCTCATGCCGTGTGTCATTTTTTATAGATTCCGCAGTACCAACCAGTGCCCTCTTCAGGGTAGACCCCAACGGCGTCGAGACGCTCGTTGATATCATTCATGTGTTTGTACTTGGTCTCGTAACCGTAATCCATATTGAACGCACGTCTAGCATCAGCGCCATCGTATACGACAACTAGTGTCGATCCGGTACAGTATTTTTCTCCACGAGCTTTCCATTCAGTAGGCGAATAGAAAACCTTACACCCACCACAATCATCTAGTCCCTTTTCGACCAGGAAGGAACGAATTACTTCGTATGCCTTCTCGCCAAGCGGACAAAGATCATTCGGTTTTTCCAAGCCCGCGTATTCTTTTACCATTACCAAAGATCCTCTGATGTAAGCAGACCACCAATAAGCGCTCCGTTCTTCACCTGATCGTTTTCGAAAGCGTTTACTTCAGCTTGCCCTCGCGTCAGGTACTTACCAGACTCGTCTAGGAAGCCTTGATCATCCGTTGGGTCTTCGCTATATCTCGTGTGAACGTTTCCTTGGTGTACTGTCCGAATTCTTCGACCAGCCAGGAGATTGTTCGCAAAACGTGGTGATGTCGGTACGGACGAGGAAGCGACCAGATTCTATCCTGGAAACGAATCGCTACGTGAGTGATTTTGGGCCGCTTCATTGACGGAAGCATTCCAACATCTACATCGACTACAGCTAGCTGCCTATAAACAGTAGCCCACTTACAATCATCGGCGCAGAGCATTCGCTCTGCGCCATTGGATTCGACCATCAAGACTTTTTTACAACAGTCATCCGGCCACATCGAGTCGATTTGCTTTCGCATATCGCTCATCGATTCGGCTGCCATTTCTTTACTGCTTTTTGACAAGGCCAAGCGCTTCCTTCTCAGCGTCGGAGAGTTTGGCCATCGCCTTCTCACGCAGCTGTTTTACAAACAACTCGAAGTTCACATCGGCTTTGACTGGCGCCGGATCATCCAAGAGATAGTAATCGTACTGGTCTTTGGTCTGATCGTCACGCACTACCTGAAGCACGTCGACCGGCTTGACGCTGCTATGCCCGCCTTCACCGCACGCCGAACGCGCCATCATCTCAGTAGAGAAGTAACCGATCGACCCAACGTCACGACCATCGTAGTCGGTGGTGTATGCTTTATACAACTGAGTAACCGTAATAGAATCGGCGTTCGCTATCTCACCGGGCCGGACAGGCTTCTTCTTTGCAGCCATAGAAACTCACCTCAGTAATCTTCGTCGAAATCGTATGAGTAAACGTCATCGTAGCTCAAGTCAGACATGGGGTTGAACGGGTCAGGGTAGTAATCACCAGGCGAATCGTAATCGCTCGGGTTATACTCATACTGCTCACCGTACAGAACGTGTTCGAGGTCCAACTTCTCCGCAGGCATCTCCATGAGAGCCTGGTTGATCTCATCGCGAGTCGATTGGTTGAGGCGGATTTTAGCCAGCGCTCTCGACTCCTTTTTGAAACGGTTCAGGTTGCCGGTCATGCGACAGCAAGAGCAGCCGTAGACGCCGTTACGGCCTCCGGTACGGTTGCACATCTTCTTCTGCTCGACTCGGAACTTGTCAATCGTAACGGGCATCGTTTACCTATGAAAGAATATGCCGCCCGATAGATTTTACCCTACCGAGCGGCGTACTCAAAAAGCAGTGGGAAAGCAGAAACCCTAGGTTTTTTCAATGTAAAATTAGAAGGAAGGATTCCTATGGCCCACCGTACCTAACGCGGGAAAGCGAACTAGCTATTTTAATCTGGCTTTTCGGCCAGAGCCGTTTAGAAGGAAGCTTGTTCATGGCCCACAAACTTTGGGGCGGTTTTACGTCACGCCCCATGACGGTTGTAGATTAATGCGGGAAAGCAAAACCCCTAGGTTTTTTCAATGTAAAATTAGAAGGAAGGAGTTTATGGCCCGCAAGTTAGTCGCAGGAAAGCAGAGAACCTATTTTTTATGGTACCAGGGCACCCCCGAAAGGATACCCCGGTGAATTTAGAAGGAAGGTTCTCCATGGCCTGCTAGTTAGTGTGGGAAAGCGAGTCCTCTATTTTCAATAATTTAGAAGGAAGAAGACTCATGGCCCACGAATTTGTCAGGTCAGCAGACTGTTGATGTCGACTGCCTTAAACTTATTTGCCTTGTTCTCGTGACGGAACACATAGGCAGCTTCACCCTTCAGCTCCGTATCCTTATCAGAATAGAGAACCTGAGTTTCGCTGGTGCTATCGACCGACTCTCGGAACAAGTCATGCACTGAAGGAATGGCCTCCAGATACTCCATGAACGCTGGCATGTTCTTTTCGAGAGAAGCGCCATTGCTCACCGCGCTGTTCACCTGCCCATGCAGGTTAGCATCCAAGTAAACCATCTCTCGCTTTTCCAAGTCGATGAGACAGATGTACTTCGTTTTCTGATCGCCCGTCAGAGGGAATGCAAGCTGCGCTAGGGAAGGCTCGAAGAGCTTTCCTTTCTGCGCCTGCTCACCCCACTGCAAAGTCGAAAAGACTTCTTCGGCCTGAGAGAACGGAATGTTAGAGAAGCAGAGAACATTCCAGACCGCAAACCTAACACCTCCCTTGACTAGCTTGTCAAGGTACAGGTCAATTACCTGACAGGCTCGACCTTCCACGTCCTTAGACGAGAGAGGGTCACCCGAGAAGGCAGCCGCACCGTTCTCAAACTTGGGAGCATTCCAGGCGATAGCGCCCTTCGACTTCCAATCGGAGTCAAAGAAGTTCCATCCGTTATCAAACCAGATGGTCGAGTGATTACCCGTCTTCCAGTAAGACCCGGTCCTGACGAATTCGATTCCATCGGGAATCGGAAATGCCGTTCCCCTCGTGTACGTTCCGGTGTCGCTACCGTTGGTGGCGAGCTTGATACGCTTGGTAGCTGCATCAAGAACCTTGACCTTCGGAAGACGCTCCGCAAGCACCCGGCTCAGCGCAGCCGTGATGACTGAGATGTGCGCTGCATGCGGCCTCGGAGTCCTCGTCACAATCGGAGTGACGCTCGGGCTGAGCTTCAAGCTAGAGAGCTTAGCTCCCAAAGCCCGGCCCATCGTAGTAACCGGCTGCTTTGCCTTCGGTGTCGGTGTCGACGAAACGATTTGCAACTTGTTCCAGTTGCCCTTCGGCGGGAAGGCTCGATACTTCCGGTCCTTGATCGTTTCGAGGTGGCTTCGCAGCGTCACCACCTGAATGGTCGTGAGCTTGCTGAGAACCTTTTCGTCGATGAAGGCTTCGGCAGCCGCATCTCCGAAGAGGTTGAGAGTCTGAACGAGACGACGTCGGAAATCACCGGGACGCTCAGAGAGAACGCTCAGGACTTCCGCATCCTTATTGGTCAGAAGCGCTTCGACCCTAGAGTTGAAGGTAACGAGCTTGTCGTTGTAGAGATCATCCGACACCTTGCAGGCGTTCGGGAATCGTTTCGTTCCGGCAGACTTGAAGTCGTGAGGATGCAGCTGATGAACCAGCCGCTTCCAAAGCTCCGGTCGCCTCGCCGCATCCTCGGCGAAGTTCTGGCAACCATCCAGAATCGAAAGGAGAAACCGACGCTCCGCCTTCTTGAACGATTTGAATTTCGACTTCTCTTTCAGAGAGACGTCACCATCACTCAGGCCCGCAGCCAGACGCAGCACGTCGGTCGCGGTCTTGATGTTGACGGTGCGCTGATTGTCGATGAAGAACGCAGCCAGCTTCACAAGGTTTTCCTTGAACGCCAGCTTGGCGAAGTTGATCGGCAAATCAGGCCCAGCAGCGGACCCGGCCAGAAACGTCACGTCCTGAAACTCCTGGTCTTTCCAACGAGCCGGAGCAGCCAGATACGAATCCAGAATGCCCTGTAGCGTATCCTTCTTCTCCCTCTTCAGAACGGTGCAGCGGGGCTGCTCGCTCAGCTTCGCACGGGGCTGCACCTCTTCGGTGAACAGCTCCTTCGGAAGCCCCCAGTACATCATGATCTGAGGGATCCAATACTCGGCTTCGGTCTTGCTCAGAACCTCTGCGGGGAAGTTTTTGTAGACGACGAAGTCGCCCATCTTACGGTCCTCACCACTAAGCGCCTTCAGCGTCGATTCCACGTCGGTCCACCAGACCAGGACATCGTTGCTGTTGAGACCGCCAAGCGCACGGTACGCCTCGGTGTTGAGCGCGAACCCGTAGTACGACAGGTTCATCATGATCGTCGCCATCACTTCGGGGCTCGCCAGTCCGTCAGTCTTCGGGATGGGGAGGTAATTGTGACGAAGAAGAATGTTGAGGCTTGAAGTCATTGGTCGTAGACCTGTTCCGGGTTAGAAAAAATTGGAAACGAATTGACGCTCGCTGATGAGCGTGTCTCGATAGTATGGTGAGTATCTAAAACTTAGAATTCACCGGGCATCCCTTAACAACTGTCCAGCGTGCTAACCAAAGGTTCCTACACGTACTGATCCATTGCTCACGTAGTAGGTCGTGTCTGAGGCTTACGCCGCAGGCCGTACCCACACACCCCAACTCGTTTCCAAATTAGAGAGTCTCTGTATAGACAAACTCTTGATACTCTGTATAAGACCTATTTAATTTTTGTCTTTATACAATCAGGGAAGGATCCAAATTCACCTCACCCCTCCATAGCATTGGGTTTCTCGAAAGCGGTCATAAACCGCCAGATCAAGGAGTACCAATTTCCACTAATGGTTTACTAGGAGGCACCTGAACGTTATACATTGTATCTTAGTGATGTCGTTACAGAAACTCAGTGTTAGGAGCAGGATTCGAACCTGCACAGGGCCGCCAGCCTAACCGGAAACAAAGAGAGTCTCAATAACAATACGTTACGTTACACACTTTGATTGTTACTGAGACTCAGTGCCCAGGGTGGGAGTCGAACCCACAACGCCCTCCGTTCAGAGCTGGGAGAATCCATGCCCTTACAAGGAGAGATGTCTGCCAATTGCATCACCTGAACCGTTGCGTTTTCTTATAGCCTAAACGTTAGGAGGAATCAACCGCAATCGGCGCTCAGGATGATCCGGGCACAGCGGCTGCTTCGCAAGCCAGGCCGCATGAAACTTCTTGGCTCGAAAACAACCAGGACATTCATCACTCATCGATACCATCCGGGTCCGGGAGCTTCTCTCCAGGGTTGACGTCACGGCAGAACGGAAGGTCTACGTGATGAAGGCACAGCAAAGCACCACCAATCATGTGAAGGTCTTTCGTCTCATGACACGCCTCACAACGCGGTACAGATTTCACGATTCCAGGCTGGATGCTAGGCATTTTGCTCATTGATTTTTCCTTTGGTAACGGGGTTGGCTTCGAACCAACATTACTTCAGTTCATCACTGAATGTCTTACCAGTTAGACGACCCGCTACAGTGCCCGTATCGTTACGCGCTCGCCTGGCCCGCCGTGATGGCGCTGCGCTTCCCATCGACGTTCAGGACGTGGGGGCGCTTGCACTGCTCGAAGCTCTTATGGATGACAGCGATGACATCCTTCCGGTACTGCGCACCGAAGATGGTGACGCCGAGGTCACGATCATAACCGACGCGAGCGCCTTCGGGAAGCATCTTGCAGTTCATCAGGAACGGCGTTGAGAACGGCGTCTTGACGTGAAGTTGACCGCCCGTGGCGTCCTTGACCGTCTTGACGACAATCTCGACAGCCTCGGTCTGCGCAGCCTTGGCCGGAATCTTCACCGTCGTCTCACGAGCCGCGTCGAGAAGCGTCTTCTCCAGCTTGTCCACCGTCTTCGGCGTCAGCTTCTCCTGCGTTGCAGCAGGGAGCTTCGAGAAGGCAAGGGCCATGGCGGTAACGGTAGCGATGCGGGTCTTGTTAGAGTTGCTCATTTGTTTTTCTATTGTCCTTTTTTTATTCACACGTGAAGCTTTGTTGAAGAGCGATTCGCTCAGTAGCTCCACTCACATTCTTTGACTGCGCCCGAACCGAGCGCAAGCTCACGCGGCTCCTTACAGAGCCAACGAGTTGGAGAACGATTGGGCTTTGCTTGCGCATCCCGCAGATCATTCAGCTTGCTCTGCAATGCAAGAGAACCGACGATCATCGTACAACACACACCGAACAGAAACATACCCGAGAACTTGTGATTCATTTCTATTTCCACTCCGGCTGAGTCGTCGAGCCATCGGCCCACATACCCAACAGCTTATCGATATTCCTAGCTTCAACCTCAGTAGCTTCACGAATTGCAATTGGCGCTCCGCGCTGCGAAACATCCTTAGCAATACCGTCATTGAGGAACAGCATCATCAGTCATCTTTCCAGGTCGGGTCCTGCGTGTTGCGAACCGTACCGTCATTCCAACGCCACCAGTTCGTATAGATAACAAGCTGACCAGAATTGTCGACCTGCACATCGCCCATGTCGCTGATCATAGGCTCGCTGCGCGTAAAACCTCCGGTAACTTCGCCGTACATAACGGCGTCCCAGAATTTATTTTCGGTATCGAACTTGCCTTCTTTGGCGCCCATTATCCGTTTCCCTTTTCGAATCAGTTCGTACGAATCGTCTGAACGAATGCGACGATGGCGGAAGTAACCGCCTCCGGCACATCACGACCGTCAGCTTGAGCAGAGACCGCAGCGCGCTTACCCTCAACAAACACCTTCGACATATCCATGATGTTGATCTGGATACCCGAGCAGTTCCGATGATAGATGCTGGCAATCAGCTCGTCAAGCTTCTTGTCCTCTTTACTCTGTCGCGGCTTTGCCATTCTTTTCCTTTACAGGCAACGGGGCTCCGCGTTCATCGCGGCCCATATCTTTGAGAGTTTGTTTGTTGAGCTGAAGACGATACCATTGATTCTCAGGAAGCGTTTTGCCGTATGCAAACGCCGGATCATCAGCTAGTTTTTGCATAGTTTCGATATGCAGGTCGAGTCGATCGCGCGCTTGCCGATCCACACCGGCAAGCTCACTCATGTTCATTGGCTTCGTCATTGGTCTCCGCAGCGTACTCGTCCAAGTACGACTGCTCCTCGTTTACGGCCCCGCCCTTCGGGGCGAGGCGATGATGCATTGGGCCAGCGTGACGCATGCTGGCAGCACGAGCCAGCCCGGAGGCGCGGCGAGCGTAGCCAGGCTGACGAAGCTGCACCTTCTGAGCGGTCTTGTGATTGCGGGGCATGGTATCCTCTTGGTGTAACCCTATATCAACGACTGATACTAATTGTTGCCTTCGGATATTTCCGCGACACCAGGCGCTTGCCGAGACGATGCTGTCCGATGCCCTTGATTCCCACTTTCATTGTCGTCACCTCCGATTCTGGTACTAGCGGAACGCGTGGACTTACAGCGGGGGACCGGCCTATGCGGCCATCACCTTCACGCGACCGCGTGCCCGCTTACCCATCGTCAGCCGGACGCCCTTCGCAACCGCGAGAGCCTCACGTTTTTTTGTCGATGTCCAGTGAGTGACCCAACGCCCGGTATCCGTCACTACGATGACTACCCACTCGGTATCCATGACCCCACCTCCGATTCTGGTACAGATTCGTCATCCATCTCATCTTTGGGACAAGGCCCGACGCCAGTGCATGCAGGATGAAAACAGTATTGACAGTTCATTTGGTTTCAGCCGTATCTCTAATGGAGAACTTAGGCCCTTGGCCCGGCAACGAGGCGCTGAAAAAGTCTTTGATGATCAATCGACGAAGGATAGTACCGTCTGCGTAATGAATACGAGAGAGACCATCCATCTTCGTGGGCTTCGGAACACCGTAGGTTAGGAATTCTTCCCGAAGACTCTTTCCGAAATCTTCGTCGCCGTAGAGTGCATCCGTCTCAGCCATGTAACGAGCGTACGTAATGACCATTGGAGGCGCCGCCTTAGCATCTGCCAAGATAGCTTCTGCATCGAATGGCGGCGCATCCTTGAGTTTTGCTCCAGTCTTTCCCATTAGCGTATCAGTCTTTTGCCTTTTAGCATCTTACGCAACGATTCAGAGCCGTGAACATGGCCGTGATTTATTACCGCTGCAATCGTAATCACCAAGTCTGGGTCTTCAACCCATTCTTGACGGTCCCAATACACGATCTCGCCGCGCCTATCTGTAAGGCAAACGTAATCGGTAATGGCTTCGACGTTGAATCCGTCGTCGTGTCCGCTCATTTGCCAGCAGCCTTGGCCGTTGCGGCCCACTTGGCTGCCAGACGATTGAGCGCAAGCTCCAACTTCTTGGCCGTAGGCTTGCCTAGCACTGCGAACCAGTGATTCTCAATGTCCCACCAGAGAACAACGTTCCTGCTAAACTCATCCGAGCGCGTCGGGTCAAGCGTCTCCCTGAATCCGGTTCGCTCTTTGAACGTGTAGGAAGGCTTCGTATTTTTCTGCTGAGCCCAATTGTATTGATTGAACATATCCGTAAGGATATTCGAGACGGTAGGAACCTGCGCCTCGATGCAAAACAGGAATACTCGCTCGCCAGAATTCGCTTGGTATTCGATTCGCGGCTCGTGAATGCCGTAGTCCTTCAGACGCGGAGTGATTGCCCTCAGTGCAGCAGGAAGGGCGCCAAACTCAAACTCCGCCGAACCCATGTAGTCACAATTGAACACCGAATCGAATCCGGTGATATCGTCTGACTTCGGTTCCGGCGTTCTCAGCATACATCGTTGAATTAGAAGCTGCATTAGAAGCTGTATCCTAGTTTCTCTTCTTCGTACAACCGAATGGTGTTTTCGGCATCCCAGAACAAATCGTTTTGTACGGGCAACTTGAAACCATAACCGTTGCACCACCCGCCGCCAAGCTTTTGTGCCACGGCTTCTTGATATTCGTGCGATGCTCGATACAGCATGCCGCAAACGATTTCTTCCAGCATTCTATCCCCACGCCTTTAGAGATTCAAGCGCAATCCGCAACCGTTCCAGTTCCGGTTCCGCAACAGCCAGTTGCTTGCGGCAGATTTCGAGATTGATTTTTGCAGCTTCAACCTTTTTCTTTTCTTCGACGAGCGTTTTCGGAGGAGTACGCCGCGAAAGTTTTTCAAGCTCAGGGATTCGAGCGTTCAGCTGAACGATCTGAGCCCCAAGACTGGCCCACTGGTTGATCATTCTACCACAGTCAGGTACGACAACGTGGCAGAGACAAGCGCCATTGCAGGTACAGGCGCAACTAATACATCTAGGAACCGTCGCCCCAACGCCCTGGTCAGCAGGCAAGCCAGCCTCGTTGAATGTCATAGCGAGTCTTACCCTCATCCTGAAGAACACGAAGAAGATGCGAAATGGTAGTCGCATGAACTCCGTGCTTCGTCATCATCTGCGACCATACGTTAGGCCCACGCTCAGGGTCTTCCATGGATAGGAAGAACAGGATGTCTTTCTTAAGAACATCAGTATCGATCATCGACATAGGAACCTCACCAGCATCGGCGAGGCCATCACGATTGCAATGATCAGCGCCGAAAGCGTACGCTGATTAGATGTCGTCATCGATGATCTCTTTGGAAGTCTTTTACTTTCATTGCCTTCTCCACGGAATTTTGCCGTTCGAGTTGTGCCGAGGTCGACAGAACCTTTTCGAGCCTGACCATCGAATGCTCCGCATCTGACGGGTACGTTCGAGTGTCCGCATCAGCCTGCGCCTTAGCGCCAGCCTTTGTTCTGGCCACAGCCTTCGCCTCTATGTGATCGTAGTAGGCATCGGATGGGTCGTACGAGTCGCTAGCGGACTCTTCCGTCTCATACTCAAGCTCATCGCACAGCACTAACCATGCAGGTTGTACGTACTGTACGTATTCGCTCTCGATACTCTCGACGTCGCGATCATCCCATTGCAGAACATCACTGGCAATGTTAGCCAAGCGAAGAAACTCTGGGCTGATATCTTCGACGGAACCGCCCACCTCAGTGTAGACGACCGACAGCATCTTCAAATGGTCACCTTCGTCGAGGTAGTGCTCGTTCGTGATGACCAAGAACAAGCTCTTGAGGTACGAACCGCTCTTACAATACTCAACCGGAGCTGAGCTGAAGATACCGGCGAGTCGTTTGTAACCACGGCGCCTACAGAATAGGCTCATGCAGTGTCGAACAAACTCGGCACGCAAGGCTGCATCTGTAGGAGCCACGGTCAAGCGGGAGAGGCGAGGAAGGAAACGGTCGGGTTGATGACGAGCCATACCAGAAGGACGCTTACGACCGCCCAAGTCTGACAGTCGACCGAAAGAATCCGACGCTGCGTCCGAACGTCCTGTCAAAAATTCTGCCAGCTGCTCGCCCATGTGCTTGAATCCTTTCCTAGAATTGGAATTGCGGAAGTCCGTCGTAGAAAACGGTCCAGTCCATCTGAAGACCGACGAAGCGCTCGGTGTCGGTGAAAGACTTCCACCCTGAACATTCGCACAGGTAACCACGAGAAAGACTTTCGATGGCTCGCGTTGACCCATATTTTCCAGGTAGGGTTGGCGAGAAACATTCGGCTTTGTCGCTAACCCCAATCACGAGGTCACCGACGCTGAGTGATCTGATGCGCGCCTTCTGCAAGTTTGAACTATGCACGCCCCCACCGACGATTTCATCAGCACCACCGTCGACAACATTCATGATGCGGAACAATCGTTCCAGCACCGTAGGATGCTGCTGCGCATGAATATCGACCGTCACGACATGCTTGTAGTCGTCAGGCTCGATGGTCGCGGCCGTAACGAGGTAGCTATTCATCATGTCACGTCGATAGAATACATAATACTTCACGAGTCATCTTCTTTCTTGAGCTTGTCGACGTCCGTGTTGAACTGCACAAGCTCGGCCCATATTTTCCAGGTAGGGTTTTCCTTGCGGAAGTGCGAGGCCATTTCCAATGCCTGCCGTTCCAACTGCTGCGTGGAATCATTGGGACCAAGCCACGTCTCATCGATCGTATAGAGCTGCTCGACTTCACCATCCTCATTGGATGTTTTTAGCTCACCGAATGCGGGAGTCTCACCGGCCCGCCTGTATCCCATGATGCGAAACTGGTCAGCCATTTGGCTCCTCGTTCGCAGCCGCTGCGCTTTCCTTGTTGACCTCGAACGAATCGTCGAGATATTCTCCGTTTGCTGGAAAGCCAGGCGTGGCCTCGACCTTGCTGATGGCTTCGTCGAGTGAGTGAGCCTGAACTTTCATGTCAGCAACCATCGTCCAGCTAACCGGAATCTTGAATTCTTTCATTTTCTTGCCCAGTACACTTTAGCGAGCCCGCGCCACCAATACTTCGGTTTTGTAGCAAGCCCGAAACGTATCGGAAGACCATCCGGTCTTCCCATAAACGTGTCCGGCATACTCGATCACTTTCGGCAGCGCCTTGTACTCATCAAAGCAGTTGCACTCGGTCTCGATGACCTTCATCAGCGGGTCGTATGTGCCGCTACGATTGTAGCTGCCACCTAGAGTGTAGATGGCGCTGACGATTACAGCGTCTTTGATTGCGATAGCCTCCGAGTGGTGCGGGGCCGCGTGTGCGGAGCATGACTCCAGGTGATATGGTCCCATAACTGAATCAGCATCGTCGGGAATGATGGCGTCACATTCATCGCATGTCTCGGGCTTTCGCACGACTCCAACGTGACCACGGCCCGCGCGCTGGACCAACTCGAAGCTGACGGGTTTGGCGGCGCTCGCTAGTCGACTAATCTCGTGTGCCACTTCTGCGAGTTGGGTGAGATCGGGTACGGAGCCCTCCCTGGCGGAGGAAATGACCCCCGCGGGGCGCGAGGGGGCAGGTGGCTCGTCGTGACGCCCCACAAGCACCTTCTCCCATGTAGGTACGACAAAACCTTCGTAATTGTAATATTTCTTGGCGAATGCGCGGGCTTCCTCAATGGTACGGCCCCAATACATTTCAGTATCAATTATGTCGCCGTGGTAGGCCGCGATACTTCGCGCCTCTTTTGCAGAGGCTCTCTCGTAACTCAGCAGCCCCGCGACCTTGGAAGGATGAATCACCGAAACCCAAGGCCCTTGCAGATCGTCGTCCTCGACGACCGCCGAGACATCGCCGTGCCGATTCTTAGTATAGCCGAGGAGTTTCATCGCGCACCTATCGATGGATTAGTAGAATGGGCGTGCCGAGCACACCGATGATGAATAGAAGCGACACGACTCTTTGAGTCCACCGCTGACGGGCACTATCGCTCAATTATAGTTTCCTTTTCAGACGTTCCAGGTAGGTCCAGACCGAGCCCTTCGTTCGAGATTAGCGGTCCACAATTCGTTTTCGTGAAGTACGTGTACCGTACTTCCTACTTTCGTGTAGACTTTCAAGTCCAGCTCCCTTCAGAGGTTGGTGAGTTGATTCAGCGTCGCCGTGAACACGTTTCCTTTGTCATCCTTGATGGCGAAACATGCTTCGCCGAAAACGGTCTTGCCAGGTCGCTGGCTAAGCCGCGACTGCACCGTTCCGACCTTGCCGCCGATTGGACCATGGATCTCGTCTTCGACGCCTTCAGACACCTTGACCCGATTGCCGGGCTTGATTCGATTGCTTGCCATGTCGTTTTCCGGTTATTCCCAGTACGTTCCGCCGAGGGCGCCGCGAACACGTTTCAATCCGAGGCTTTTCATCGCCTCTTCTTTCGCTTTGCGATTCTCGCGGGCTCGATGCCTACGCTTGAACGCCTTGCACTTACTGCAAGACTGGTCTCGACACTCTTCACACGTGGCCAGCTGATTGATGATCATGTTCCGTTTACAAGTTGTCGAAGATGAAGCGAGCCAGGTCGCCGCGCCATGTCACGCTGCGACCGAATCGAGGATGATTCGTGGACATGCAAGGAAGACCGCTGAAGATTTTCAGCAGGTACGCCAGCTCGTGACCGTAAGCGTGCACGGCAACGACCTCCCGAAGCTGTCCGGTTTCCTTCTGCGGACCCGGTTTTCCATTCACGTCTTTGTACTGCCAGATTTCCGGCTTCTTCTCGGGAGAGCAGACCTCCCTACTACCGTCCCTATCGGGGCGGTATAGGGGAGGGAATGAGATGCTCGAAACATAGACGACTAAAGGAGCTGATATGACGGATACATAGATAGAACTTGAATCCTTTGTCCAGCATCGCTCTAGCCTTGACGACCAACACGACCGCTTTGCCGCGTCGAGCGCCTACCGTCTTGGCCGTTTCGACCTATTGCGACGCCTTGTTGACAACAAAGGCGTCATACCTTCTGAGCTACACCTATTAAAAGGAGGCTTGCTCGGCTTCGACGGGAATCTTCCGCCTATACCTGAAGACTTGCAACCGATTCAGTCATGCAGCGCAGCAGACCGGGGCGCGGAATAGTAGGGCACTTCGCCCCGGCCGCACCCCGATGTTACCGTCAGCCCTCAGCCCGTGCGAGAGAATCCGGTGCCGCGCCAGGGCGTGCGCCAGGGCGTGACGTTCCGCTCGGTGATGCGCTCGTCCGGCAGCACCTTGCCGCTGTTGAGCGAAGCGCTTGCGAGCTGCTCCTCCAGCATCGCGACGATCTCGCGGCTGCGCTGGAGGTTGAGAGCGATCTGCTCCCGATCGCTGAGTCGAACCGGCGCGCTGGGAACAGGCACGGACCTGGGCGGAGCCAGCGGAGCCAGCGGAGCCAGCGGAGCCAGCGGAGCCAGCGGAGCCAGCGGAGCCAGCGGAGCCAGCGGAGCCAGCGGAGCCAGCGGAGCCAGCGGAGCCACCGGAGCCGCAGCGGTCCTGCTTCCTCGAAGCTCGGCAGCCTTCGCGGCCATGAGGTTCTCCGTCATCATGACGATGATCTGGTCGACGTGGGGGTAGAGGACGTCGCGCGCCTTCTGGAGATGCTCGTCGCGACTCTTCGTCGAGCGCGTGCCCTCTCCGCTGGTGAAGTGACCGTTGCCCTTCCCGGCCAGCCACTTGCCGAGGCGCACGCCATCGATCTTCGTGACCCGGTTGAAGCCCTTGCCGTTGAGGATGCCCTTGTTCGCCATGTGGCGCTCGAACATCGCGAGCAACGTGCGCTCGATGAACTCGTTGTCGGTGGAGAGAGCGAAGAAGATTTCACGCTTGGTGGGGATTGACATGATTGACATGGTTGACATGATTGATTTCTCCTGAATGCTTCGCATCTGTTAGGAACGGTTGAAACGTTGTTGGTGGGACCACAAGGATTCGAACCTTGCCGTTCTGTCCTTACTTGCATATTGCTGCACAAGCACACAGAGAGCCCCATTAGCCAGTTTTTTCAGGACTACTGGCGAACCATGAAGACGTTGGGTGGTTGCTGGGAGTCGAAGACTCCCCCTTAGCTTTCATAGGCAGCTAGCGGCCATAGTATTATTGGTTTTTTACTAGGCAACCGGGACTTCTCCCGAACCATAATGAGGCGTTGGCGTTTCGCCGGGCGCTACCCAGAGCCACCAGCAAACTTCGCCGCCGCTTCGTAGAACGTCAGATGCGAAGCATTCAGGGTAGTTGAAACGGCCTTGCTGTTCTTACGTTGTCGCTTGTTCGTGTGATTCACGACCCATTTCAAGATGTCGACCGCACATTGGCGGCAAGCCAAGGCCCGTTCCGTGTACTGAGTACCCGTTGCCGGGTGCGCCGCAGGATTCTCACAGAAAAAACACTGCATGATTGCCTCTACACTGAATACTTCGCATCCCCCAAGCACAAGGAATGGCATGCGTCACCCGACGCGCCTCATGGTTCGTCTCCGTGTGCGCAAGAGTTACAGTAATCGTGCCTTCCGTCTGACCCGTCGACCTTGCCCGCCGCAATCGGGCGAGGTTGGCTCATGTGACCGCAATCGACAATGAGCCCGATGCGATAGCACTGGTAGCACTGACGTTCACGGCGCGGTTCGCCGCAGTGAGGACACCCGTTAGGGTCGTCCTCGAAGTCGATATGGTTGACGCTCATGTCCTTCGACACGCCGCTGACTCCGCGAAGGATTCCTGGTACTCATTATCATCCACGAGCGCACCATTCCATACGAAGCTCACCTCACCGCAGGCTTCGCATTCGACCTCATCGCCATCTTCCAATTCTTCGGGATAGGCGACATCGACCTCAGTGGACTCACAGTGTGCGCACGTGAGCAGCTCTGCATCTTTCATTGAATGACCTCTTACCAGCGATTGAATGCTACCCCTCTCTCATTCCATATTCCCATTGCGCCGAGCCGTTACGTGGATAAACCACGCTATTGCTTTATTAGCTCCCGCCAGACGGAGGGACACTCGGCTGTTGGATTGCCACCCGTATGGGCCTTCGGCCTGTGACGGGCGGAATATGGAATGAGAGAGGGGTCGGGGCCGCCTTACGGCCCCGACCCTTGCGTATCGTTCTGAGCGATTGCACCACACCTTCGATTGTTCGCCGGGCGCTACCCGGACTTTGCGGCCGCAAGCCGCGCGATATAACCCATCATCTTTTTGATTATGGCATAGGGCGCTTCGCCCCAGTTGACTTGTAGGTTTAGAAGGGTCACCCCTTCCGTTGCAGGGTCGCGTGATGCCAGCTTGACATTAGTTTATGTCTCGCCTTACCACTCCGCTCAACCCCAGGTTTACATAAGCGGCTATCAGCCGCCTACTAAAGACCTTCCGTCAATGGTTACCTCACTGGCATACTGATCCGAGGCCCTCAGCCGTAGTAGTAGCTGTTGAGACCTCGCTGAACGTCGCTGATTGCCTCTTGCCGAGCCAGATGCTCGGCCACTTGGCTTGCGGTCTTCCCTCGCTTCTTCGTTTTCGACGCCGCCGCCACGCTCGATTGAACGTTTGCGACATAGCGGAACCGTACCGGCTCGGCTGCATATCCGCATTGGATAGCGATAACGACCCGTCGAGTACGGCCTAGAATGATGAACATATACTCGACTCCTTATGTTCCGAGATGTAGAAGTTTCTTCTTTCTCAACAAACTAACCGGCTACCGAACGTGATGTTTCCGTCGTGGGATTCTCTCCCAGACCCGACAGGCATAGACATATCAGTATGAATGGGGACTTTTGGCAAGGCCGTAACCTTGTGACCTCTAGGTTGCCCTAGGATCGTAGCCATCGGTGGCTAATCTGTTGAGAAAGAAGGCTGAGCTGAGGGCTACCACATGGCTACCCGTCTCAGCCTTCTTTCTTTTAGGGATATGTGACCACACGGAACTAGCAGTACCGAGTCCTAATTGGTATACGTCCTCTCTAACTTGGATGTAACTTGCTTTTCATGGTTGGATTGTTGCCCAACGGAGTCGACACTTGAACACCATTACGATGCGTGTCTCGTCCTTGCACGAATTACTTGCTTACCCACCTTTCAGTATCCTCAACGTTCCGTCTAGGTAGTTCTCCTAGTTTGGGGATGACCCCTCTTTAGCGCACCAAGGTACGCTTACACGGATCTCGGATCCTGATTGGCGTTTCCGCCTTAGAGACTTTGTATACTTTTCGGACAAGCCTTCTAGCTCGCACGATCAAGCATAGAGCCCCTACAAGACACACCACGCCTACCATCACTCGTATCTCTCCATTCCCCTTCCCGGCGCTAACAAGCCTTACCTAGTCGTCCTCTTCCGTGATCCATCTGCAACCCTTGGCTTGCAGGCTTCACACGTAACGGTGTCGACCAGGCTCGGGTTAGTGAGCCGGATTAGGTACTTCGGAGCCTTCGGAGTTACCCTTGGCACGATGTCCCTCGTATCCGGGGAACGACTCCCCGGAGCAGTCTCGACTATTCCACGAGCGTGGTAGTCGAAGGGTGTGGTTTCGGAAGATAAAGGCTACCCAAGCCATTGGTACGCTAGCCGAGTCGCAAACTCGCGCCGATCTTGTCGGAGCTAACGCAAGGACGGATCTTGCTGTATCGCGCGGCCCGGGTAGACCCTGATAAAAACCAGGACCTACCTCGGGCTACGTCCTCGCGCTCGCGACGGTCCTCTTCTGGGCGTTGCGCCCGTCGCCCGTCTACTTGCTTGCAGGTTCCCCGTTGGTGTCGAATCCGTGCTTCGCGAGGAACGCATCAGCGTTCGATTCGAGACGCCCGGACTTGCTCTTGCGACCCGTCTTCGACTTGTCCCGCGCTTCTGCCTTCTCAGAGGCAGAGCCAGGGGTCGACTGCTTGGCCGCGATGCTCAGAATCATGTCGGAGTACACTTGAGAGTGTCTCTTTCTGGGGGCGAGTCGCCAATCCCATTCACGAGAGCGCATTGTGCGTCTCGATCGATGCTCCTAGGCGCAACGCCCAGATGGACACTTGCGGGATACCTAGAGGCATTGATCGAGACGCATCCGGGAAACCGGATGCGTCGCAAGCCTCAGCTCGGCTCGCCCCGAGAGGCGATCAGCTCGGCTCGTGTCCCTGCTTCGATCTCCCGCTCGACTGAGCGTTGCGCCTCGTCCTCCTTCGGAGGGTAGGCGCGGTGGATCTCGACTTCGACCGGCATGTAATTGCCGATCTCCTGGTATCCCATCGTGCAGCGGTACACGACCGTGCAAGCGACGTGGTTGGACGACTTCACTTCGTCGTCCGCGAAGCCGATCGCGGCGACCAAGCGGTCACCGGGCTGGAATCCGATCGTGTGACCGGGCTCCTGCTCGTGATCAAAGGTGGCGATGCGGAAAAAGTAGTTCTGTTTCAGGTTCATGTGGCCTTTCGGCTCGCTCTCAGCCCTTGCTGAAAGTCGAGCGGGACTCGTGACAGGTCGGGAGAGAGAGCCGGAGGGTTTGCGTACCCTTGGCGGTGAACATGGTCGGACCCTTGTTCTGGCGACGCTCCGCCGCGACCATGTGATCCCTCGCCTGAGCGAAGTCCACGACGGTGCGAAGGCTCGTGATGCACACCGGAGGCTCGCCCGGAATCTGCTGGGCAGGGTCGAGAGTGTCGATCGTGACGTTCATGAGGTGAGCGATGTTCGACTTGAGGGTCAGCCACCGGCACGCGGCCCGGTGAGCCTGCTGGAAGAGATCCCACCGGGACGTGAACGCCTCGGCTTCGGTGGCGTCGAGTAGCTTTCGCCCGATGTCGCCCGTCTGAGGGGCCTGGCCCTGGATCGTGACGGTTAGGAGGTACCGCTTGAACGGCGCGTTGCCCTTGACCGGGACCTTAGCGACGTATCCGGCGATGAACGCGGCGGACCAGGAGGCCCATGCGCCTGCCGAGCCTTCGACACACTCGCGGCCGATGATGTCGATCTCGGCGTCGACGACGCGGTAGGAGTGCTGATCCTTGCGCGCCTTCTCGTGAGCCGCTGCAACGTCGGGGTCACCGGGTCCGATCTCTCGGGCGAGCTTCCCGAGCTTGTAGATGGCGTCGAGACGGTCCTTCTCGGGCAGATCCGCGGTCATGTAGTGATTCAGCTTGAATGCGAACTTGCATCCGTCGCTGGCGTCCTTCGGAGCCTGCGGGGCAGGCGCGTTGCGGACCTTTCCGGGCGTTGCGCCCTGCTTGCCGGGTTTGCCGGGTTTGGTCGCGGCCACCGGAGCGGCTTTGACCTGGGGAGCGATCGTCACCTTGCCAGAATCGGTCATGGTGGCGACGAGTGTGGAGACGATTGCGCCATGGCGGCGCTTCACGATCATCATGTGTACCTCCGATTGGTTAGAGGGTTAGAGCCTTACGGGGCTCAGAGCGCACCCTAGGAGTCGAACCTAGGCAGACCAGTGTGCGCTTCGTGACTGGTCAGGCTTCCGTCAGGCTTCCGACTTGGCTCGGCGTGGATCCTTGACCGGGTAGAGGGTCGGGGGCTGGGATTCGGCGTAGGCGTACCAGACCGGTTTCCCGGATGCGTCTCGGGTCATGACCGCGCCCTTCGCTTCGACTTCCGCAGCGCGGCGAGCTTCACGCAATTCGGGGGTCGGAACACCGGGCGGATCATGAGAGATCCAGAGTTGGATCGTCACCTTGGGATGGCCGATGTGCTCGGCGTGAAGGATGCGGCGAACCATGTCGAGAGCGGCGTACGGGCCGATGGCGTGGTGTTCGTAGACGGTCAGGACACGGAGTCCCTCGGGATTGCTCCCGATGATGTCGCGGTGTGTGGCGAGGACGACGCGGGGGTCGATTCCGACCTTCTTGGCCGCGCCCATGTTCGGGAAGTCAGCCGCTTTCAAGTCGTCGCCCTTAGGGCCCTTGCGGGAGACCGTCTCAGCGAAGAAGGTCGGGAGACCGGGGCGCATGATGATGCGGGTGGCGACCGGGTCGGGGTCCGCGATGATGCCGCTTTGCCGATACTCGACTCGGTTGGACTGAGCGAAGAAGGCGTGTCGCGCCGCTGCACGTTGCAGCGTGGGCACGACCGTCACCTTGACCGGAGGTAGGGCAATCACCTGCCTGACACGCTCGGCGTGATCGGCGGGCTCGGATCCGTTCGGATTCGCACCCTTGGTCTGGACTTTGACCTTCCCGCCTTTCTTGACGATACCCTCGCCAACCTGCTTGCCGTACTCGCCCATCGGGGCGATTCGCTTGACGACGAGACCCTCAGCGAGTCTCGGAACAGTGACCGGCACCTTGCCAGTCGGAAGAGGCGTCGTCGCCTTGAGAGTCTCACCCCACTTGTCTCGAATGAGACCGAAGAGAGCGACCCCTGCAGACTTCTCAGCGACCCCGATGACCGGCACTTTGCCGTTCGGAAGAGCCGCCGAGAGCCTCGTGATGGTAGCGACCAAGCTGGCCGCTTCAGGGATGGCAGAAAGCTCGTCAGAGCACTCTGCCACGAAGTGCCTAGCTACCGATTGGGTAGCCATGGCGCGGGACAAAACCCGCAGTACCGCATCTCGCATGACACTCTCCTTTGGTTAGAGGGACCGGCGTTGCCTGGCGTCCCATTGACCGTTGCTCACCGACTAGACTCTCGGGATGGAAAACCGACTCTCGACAAGGACCGTGCCAGACCGAAGCCTGGAATTCGGTGGGGGCTGTTGCCCCCGTCATGTACCATCCGTCGTTTCGCCACACTGGCCACTCGGGATGGAAGACCGAACCGCGTCACGAACCGTGCCAATCGCTTGCCTTCCCTTCCCTTGTCGTCGTCGTCGTCGGTCGCTTGCTGCACCCTATGGATCCTCGGGATGGAAAACCGATTCAGGACAAGAATCGTGCCAGTCCTGAGCGCGAGATCCTGATAGAACGCGCGCGATGCGCGTAGCGCGGGCAATGTCTGGCATGATTGATCCTATAGCAATCAACATACCATAGAGATTCTTTACAGTCGGAACGGAATAACTTTGGCATCTTTTTGGCTAAAGCAATCAACATACCATCAGAGAACATGCAAAAGGCGTGCCAAGGGGGTGGCATCTTTCCTGCTATAGCACACGGCGTGCCAATGGCCCTGGATAACGCGGAGGAATTGGTAAACTTGGGGAGGTAAACTTGTGGATCAGGGTGACTAATGACGAATGATGCATCGTGAGATAAAGTGGACTCATTGGTCGGATGGATCATGATCTGCGCGTGCTGGTGGGTAAACTTGGGCGCTGCGCGTGCTGGTTGGCATGGCGGAGGAAACTTGGGCGCTGCGCGTGCTGGTTGGCCAGTCTACCGCATGGCGGAGGAATTGGTAAACTTAGCCGTAGGCCAGCGCTTCGCTCAGGGCGGAGGAAACTTAGCCGTAGGCCAGGGCGTAGGCCAGCGCTTCGCTCAGCGCTGCTCCTGCATATCTATCTTGGACTGCTGCCTAAAAGAAAGCCTTTTATTAACCTCTATTTTCCTCTCGGCATTCCGCTTGAGCGAAGCGCTGAGCGAAGCGCTGAGCGAAGCGCTGCATTCATCACAATTGTGTCCGCATTGAGCTGTTCTGTATATATGCTTCATTATATGATTATATGATTATCTGCTTAAAACGTGTTCTTCATCGTCATACCCTATAACCAATGCTATCGTCGCTGAGCGAAGCGCTGACAATATCCGTTTAGGCTTCGCTCGGTTGTCAGCTAGATGTATTATTAAGTGTGTAATCATTAGCTTTTGGTTATCTATTTATTGGGGCCGAAAGGGTATTATGAAGCAAACATGAGCGAAGCGCTGAGCGAAGCGCTTTATCGTTGCATTTATGCGAAGCGCAGGCTCGATTTTACGGCTTCTTTAAACCCGGCTGAGAGCTTACTGATCGGCTTCGTAAGAGGGCTGGCACATGCCATTGTGAGCCGTAGCGGGCCATACTGTGCCTAGTTGTGCCAAATAGGTTGCTTAAACGTACGAGCCAATCCCAGTACAGCATCGTTTTGTATACGAGTTGAACGGATAATGCCCTGTAAGCCGGAATTGATCGTTTTGTAATACAATTATCCAATCAATACGTCTGCCAATGGATATTATTGGGATCTTTATAGATATGATACCAATACCAATACCAATACCAATTCCAGGTCGAGACGATCGCCAGCTCCATTGTGGCCTGGTTGACTCGACCCATACAATACGTCATGGCTCCTTGCATGGCCGCTTTAATGGTTGACGGATTAGTCGAATAGCATCAGCGCTCAGAGTCGGATCTGGTGAACATTTTAGATAAGTATATTGGTCGGGTCATTATATTAAAGTTAGGAATGAAGATATCAATCTTCTTCATTATACATCCGGAAAGAACTTTTTTAATATCGGCCAGGGATCTCGCAATCCTTCGGGTCTGACATTAATATCTGTCCATAGTTCACAGCACGTAACGGTTCGGGTCTGGCTGGGTGAATCATAAACCTCCACATGCAACATCGACATCGGGAGACCTTTATCATTTCTTAATACTCTCGCGACATTCCCGATATGTTGGCCCTTGGTAATTGGTGTATGTTTCCAAAAAGGTAAAAATCCTTCATGGGCGGCCAAGGCTGGGGGAGGTTTTAGAATTGTTTTTTTCTGAACCGATGGGGTTACCTCACCGTACAGAATCACACCAGATTGACCCGAGACTATAACGGCTTGGGTTGGGAGCCACCAAGGCGATCTGGCTTCTGGTCCGGTGAAATGAATAACATCCAGCACGATACCATTTTCCATGGCCAGGACCGGTTCTGATTCATCGGCATAAAGATCAAATCCTGTATGAATGTCATGCTTTCTTTTGGCGGCAAATCTTCCATGGGGCGGAGGGAAGATCGGCTTGCTATTAGATAAGGGCCAAATCAAATGAGAATATTCCTCATTCGGTTCCATGATCATTTCAGCATAAACTTCCTTCATGTCATCATCGGGCATTTTGGTCATGATGGAGCCTTTAATAATTTACGAATATCCGTATTTCTAACATGCAGGATTGCAAACGGAGCGGGCAGATTCGGCATCGATTCCAAAGCAGCTCTACCGACATCGGTTAGATAATAACGAATTTCTGGCATTCGATCGGTGAGATCATTGGCCGTTAACCATCCCCGTTCCATTCCTAGATTCACGGCCGCGAATACGCATTGGGGGCTTGAGGCCTCATGGTAAATATCATCTTTAGAATCGACCCATGATGTACATAAAAGAATGTATGATGCGCGGCATCTTATGAATGTACCTCTTAGTGCCATGATCAATTCTGAATTGGTTGCTTTTCTAAGGAACGGGTCATCATATCTGGTTAATGATGATCCATAATCTTTTATGTTCCATCGGCGCATTCACTTTGTCCAATCGTTTAGATAAGGCAATTCTTCTGGCAACATATTGGGTTTGTACGGAACTAATGACAGATAACATGTCTTAGATTGATTTCAGAAACGGTTGGTCTTTCGGCAGGCTGTGGGGCTTCGTAGAGCCTTTCCAGGATCGGAAACTGAAGGATAACGGTCGTGACCGGTACTTTGTCGTCAAAGAACTGAATGGCCCGTTCTTTATCGATTGTCCCGGTTACGCCATCTTTCGATACCGATTCTAAGTATTCCGTGACATTCGTTTCTGAGCTAGTAAAAGATAATAACTTCATCGAAATAGTTCTTTCAAGTCATAGATGAATCGTTTCATTATCTTTTTAATGCCGCAACGGAAATGTTGTTTTCCGACGAACGAGTAACAGAATTTGCAACGATATACATATTTACGGCCCGGGACTTCTTCCATGCCCATGTCATCTTTCGTAACAAACGGGTCTGTTCCACAAACATGGTTATGATCATTTCCGACGTCGGTATTGCATTCGGCGCAGAGAATGCCTGTCGGGATTGGGGGTGGTTGATTTGGAGTGCGGTATACGGTCATCCTTTCCCTCCGTGTTTCTTACAGAAGTCTTCCGGCGACAATGCATATTGGCATTGGTTCCACCCGCCTTCCATTCCTTCGGCGCAATTCCAAACGGGATCGGCGTATCGTAGTGATTGGAGTGGTGAGAGAGAACGGAACTATGTCGTGGTATTTGGTGGTCATTTAAGTTTTTTGTTTGGTTTGAAGAAGCCTTTATATCCATATTAGTCGCCGATGGTGCGCGGGAGGTTCGCGAGCTTCGCTTCGGCTTGGACGTGAGCTTTCTCGACATTCAATTCTCGTAGCTTCCTGACGGAATCGCGAATAAAACTAATAGATTGAAGTAAACGAACTTTATCGAGGAAAGGAATCGTTTGATTGATATCGACATCACGATACAGATCGTTCAAATCTGCATCAATGTCATACACGAGAGTTTCGGCGTCCTGAGGCCGGGAACCATTCTGATAACCCATCGAATTCCTTATTTCAACAACCTGATACGTTTAAGAATCGACCAATCCGTACCGCCCCATCGGAAGATATTCATCTTTAATCGCCACAATCATTTTGCCCAAAGCAAGAAGCCGATGGACTCAGCTCCATTAGCTCTTCTTTCAGTAACGGGTCGATCTGTTGGCCTGCTGGCAGCTCGGCTTCGATATCGATCATTAGTCTAATTTTGTATTTCATAGTTCACCTATTGCATCGAGAAGCCACCATAACGATTTTCGAGCCATCGCTGATCAACGCGTCCGATCCTGGCCGAGCCACTCGGCATGTAATCGTTTCAGTGATGGTATATGGAATCGGCACCGAATCGTAATGATGAATGGAACCGAACGAGCATCCGAATTCAAACATCGAGAAGCAAATGGTCGCGCCGATCAAAGATATTATTGCAATAAACTTCATTGCATATCCGTTCTTATTATTTCACATAGCCTCTGAAAGTAAGGCTAATTCTTTCACCGCATGTAAACGAAGCTTTGGGGATACGGTGCTGATGTGTATCCTGCATACCTTTGTTCATCAGGCAAAGGCTACCGTGTCCTAATTTGAGTTTTTCCGGCTCGACAATTGAAACGGAAGGTTCGGAACCGAGAGCCTTGGCAATCTTCCAAACATCCACCAGCGGTTTCGATCTAAACCATATTTCTCTTTCAACTCCGAGGCTGACGATTCCGATCGGCTTTTCGTCATCCATTTCGGGCGAGTCATCGGCATGCCAGCCGAGGTGATCTGACTGATTGAGATATCTGTTAAGGAAACAAACCTCGAATACCGTTCCGGTCAGGTTTTCTAATGCTTTCCTGATTTCGGTCATGACCTGGTGATACGGCTTGGGGAGATATTCTCTTTGTCCTTTGCCGATTCCGTACATATACGGATTGTTGAAATCGTTGGAATAGTATTCCATTCTCGGAACCTTTCCATCCTCTCTGTGTTCCCAATCGAGATCATCGGAGAGCGAACGAAACCAATCATCCGGGTTTGAGCCGATCGAACGAGCCCAATCTGGATAGTATGTAATGGGAGTTTTCATTGTAATACACGCTTTTATTCAGCGGCCTCATCAGAGGCGAACGTAGTGGCGAATGCATTGGTCAGAGCTTCAAGGGCTTTATTTGCCCTGGCTTCTTTTGCGATTTTGGTTGTATTGGATACATACGAGGTTGTCTTCGGCTTCTTGATTGCCGGGATGACTTCATCGAGATACCAAATCGTTTCACGGAAATTGACCAGCAACGAGCGGCACGAACAAACTAGAATCAGCTTCCCTGACCAACCGCCATTCTCCACGGCATCGACGTGCCAGTGTTGTCCGGTTCGTTTATCCCTTACAAAATCGCCGGGTTCGATCGGACCCAAGAACTCCGGAATCGTCTGCGGCTCCGGGCCCATTTTGGTTTTGGGCTCTGTATAACTCTTCGGAATGCTTTTCGGGCGAGGCATTAGAGATCCTTTTAATCAATGGAGATTTGATATCTTTGTTCTTATCGATACAGAATGCTGAGCGACAAATTGAATTGGAGCAAGAGATTGCTGTCTTCGGTGCTGATGGGCCTTGCATGAAAGCGCCTGGCGCACATGACGTTCCGGCATTACCGCAATCTGGACAGACGTTATCGTCGATCAGATCATACTCATCGCCAGTTACTTTGTCACCGTCTAAATACGTTTTATTCATGATTTTATCGAATCAGCATCGCACACTTGTTCCACTTTGATTACATCGTATCTCATGGTCGGAACCACGGATGTTTCTGAAGAGTTTTAATCATCTTTCTTTCATTCGGATGTCTCCGGACTCGCATCGATACCTATCACTTCATAGATCTTGATCGGTAGTTTTCCATAGCTTGAAAGGAGATGGGCTGGAGAGGTCATAGAAAAGATCACCTGCTTTATGACCTTTTGCAAACGTTTCGATCTTAGATTGCCCATTACTGAATATGATCTTTATCTTAATCATTGTATTTCAAACGTGGGCTAAGTTGACAATTTGAGTTATGCATCTCATTATCATCCCATTCAGCTTTGCACTCTTTGCATGAATGCTTGCCTAACTCGCTTCCATGAACGATTACATAGCGTCGAAGGCACTGCTCTAGCTCCCACTTCTCGTTCTCCATCATTCTTACAGAAAGGTCTATGTGCTTTTCGCAAAAGTCAGATACGGCAGTATGTGGATCGGGACATTGGCCGAAAATACAATTAGGCCATTGGTCTGGCTCATCGAACATACTCTCCGCGCGGAAGGCATCGAACGATGCTTTGTGCTCTTCAATGTAACGGCCCATTGCCTTTACGAGTTGCTTCTCTTCGTTAGACCAGTTACGTGCGGCCGAGATACTTTTCATCCAGCAACTTCCGTATGGGCTAGGATCGTTGATGTCCTTGTGCAACGCTCCCTCCGGGCAAGGCTCGTCCAAATGCGCCGTGCTCCAGTCGTGCTCGGCCTGATCGATGGTGCGTTGTCCGACGCCGCGATCGTGGTGACCGTGGAGCCAGCCATCACGGAACGCCGAGCGCTCGCCTTCCGTGTAGCCAGTCGCGTCGACTGGCGGCGCCTTCGACGGGGGTATCAATTCGCACCGATCAGCGTGACCGTCTTCGATAATTTCTTCTTCGATAATTTCTTCTTCGTATTCACCGCAAAACTGAGGCTGCGCAGACTGTGCAATGATTTCATCAATCTCATCGCGGAAGCCCATAAGAGTTCCGCGTAAACGACCCAGCTTCTTGCGTGCTTGGCATCCCCACGTCTCATCAGGCACACAAGCGTTCTCATCAGGAACGAGCGCATCTTCAACCAACTTCTTTAGCCATGCTCCATCAGCAAGCGGCTGAGGCCGATCTTTACCTGGATTGATCATATCCCATTCAGAGATTTGAATCAATGCAGTTTTCATTTTGTTAAAACTCATCGTCTGTTTCTTTCTTCGGAGAGCTTACAACTTCATCCAACGCTTCACGAATCGAAGCTTTGAATCCGCTCATTAGTATTTCTAATCTATCGAAGTAGCGATCAATCGGACCACCATCATCTACGTACACGGTCTTACCTGTGAGAGTGTTTACGTCTTCTTTAGAGACGGTCGTTGTTCTAGGGTCGCCGCGTTCGAATGGATTGAACTTCGGTAACTGTTCAATTCTAAATGTTTCTACCGTTATCTTTGGAGCATACTCCCAATAGATAATTTTGGCTTCTTCTTTTGTCATCAATCGAGCAGTGTCTTTAAAGCCCCACTTTGATCCACTCTCTTCATTAGGGCGCAAATACCAATGGTCAAGTCTTATTACCCAGTTTCGTTCAACATATCTTTCGTTTACTGCATTGAAGCAATATTCGAAGCATGTATCCCATCCGCCGCCATGCGAGCCAGTTCGTGTGCCAGTTTCTAAGAAAGTTTTGGCTTGTTTGACGACTCGCTCCGATTCCCACAAAGCAATCCATGATAGCGCTTTGATGAGCGTATCTTCCTTACAAGCTCTCACAAGCGCTTCTTCGAACGAGGAGTCCTTAGGAGGATCAATACGGTCTCGAACTAAATCTTCATTGATTTTATTTTCACTTGGAACCTTTTCTATTCGGCGAACAACTTCGGAGCGCTCTTCTTCGCTTAAAAGTTGTGCAATCTTGCCGCGATGCCGAGCTGTCATCTCCCAGTTTACTTTTAGGGTATCGGCAGCTTCTTGCTCTCGCCTTTCCTGTTCACATATATTGTAAATGCAGTTGTCTGGATCGGTATCGAGGCAATTATCGCAAGAGTGTTCCGGCAACGCAACATCCTCTGCGCTCATACCACGAGGGATATCGGCAGCCGTAATTTCGGTTTTCGGAGTCGTGAATGTAATAGGAGGCGCAATTGGTCTCATGGCATTTTTCTTTTCTAGCTCGCGATGTTCTCGCAACTCTATAATCATCGATAAGAGATATCGTTCATTGAACGGCAATCCAGCTTTGGACTCGTGAAAGCATTCAAGTTGGTATGCGATGATGTCCTCGAATTGCTTTTCAGTAACGCGGTCCGGATGAGCTTCTGTCTCTAACGTTCCGGCGCACGCGCCTGGGTTACCGAAGCCTGGGCAAGTCTGACTCATGCAGGTTTTACAAGGACGATCCATAAGATAAACTTTCATCTGAAACTTTAAGTATTTTATGATGGGCTTTTCGCCTCTGTTGTCGAGAGGAGGAGCGTCGCCGTTATCGTCATTCAGACGTGTGGCCCATTAACTCTTCTTAAAAGACTTTCCAAATGATCTCCCAAAAATATTATTCAAGACAGTGTGTGCACTGTGGGAAGCAGGCGGAGAGGACCTTACATAAAAGTCAGGCCTATTATTCTGAGGGGATAGCTATCTTGCCATCTCAAAACCCCACATATTCTCACCACCTTTTAAACCAAGATAAAGCCACGTATTTACACCTGTGTAAATGTAAAAGGTTTGTTGGTAAGTTTAATACCTATTATGGTTTCAATGAGTATACAATAGGAAACGAAGTTGAAGCTTCGACATATATCTATTCAGATATGGCGATCACTTCTTATTCAAAAGGTATGGTTAGGGTTGTTGATCTTCAATGGATTCCTCCGCATACTGATTTCCCTGAAGGTTTTTACTATCCAAGAGATGCTTTATTGATTCATGCCGCTAAAGACTTTAGTGAAATGAACGGAGAACAGATTCGCAACTGGGTCCTTAGAATTAAGGTGATGACTTGAATCGTTTTGAATATCAGCCTTACGTAGATAATCCTCCTCGTTTCTGTATTCATTGCGGGAAGAAAGCAACCACATTCATTTGTGACGAATTCACTCGCATGAGGGGTGAAAAATGGGATTGCAATGTCAACGCAATCGAGCGCTACATATGCGATTGCAATACAATTAAAGCACTCAGGTCTGCTCCTCAGTGCGGATTCTCAGAGTTTACAGATGACAAAAAACTGTTGCGATTGGAATACGGATTCGATGACTATATGATTAGTATCAACTATACTAATCTGTGGGGACCGTTAGAGACTAGCATTTACAGAACCATATACAAACATAACGTATATGGATTGTTTTATGAAACAATAGCTCATGAAAAGGTGCTTCATTTAACCAAGGCTTTAGATTTGTCTGGGCGGACTGGTCCAGAGATCGAGAAGTGGATTCAAAGATTAATGCTGTTCAAATGAAGCATCCTAAAAGGGCTTGTATTCATTGTGGCGCTCAATGCGAGTGGGTCGTATCTGATTCATTTCAGTTTGAAATGACTTGCTATTGCAAAATGTATATCGACTCCGGCAGAGCAATGGCGGGCTATCAAGAAATGGTAACGGCCGGAAGTAACACAATACAGATTGCATTAACTTACTCCGATTGTCGTGTCGTTAACAATTACATAAAACCTGGCTCAGCTTATGGAGAAGTCGGTACATACATTTATGCATTGGAAAGTAAGGAGTATGACAATCAGGTGTTCCTTGGTTCTCGTAGCCCGGTGATCAAACTTGATAAACTTAAGAAGCTAACATTAATGACTTCTGAAGAAATTCATACCTGGGCAAAAAGGATTTTATTATTCCAATGAAATGGTATCAAGAATATAGGATTGGAGAGTCCCGGCTTAGATATTGTTTGGACGTAGACAAAGATGACCAAAGAATCTGTCTAACCAAAGAATATTTCAACGATGTAACCAATAAATGGTACACGTCACCATTCGATGATAATCGGTTTTATAATCGGTTTTATATCCCATTCGGAGAGCTTGTTCCATTGGGAAAACTTTTCAAAAAAGCAATAGGGCTACTGAATCTAATATGAACTGTATTTATTGTTTTCAGCCGATGGAAGACATAACGTCGGAACAATTTGTAGCTAGCAGTTGTGGCTACTGCGGTTTCAGTGCTTTTTATACAGCCTCTTCTTACGGAGCTAATGCTCTTTATTATCGTGACCATACCATTCGTCCCACGATTGAAATAGCCAGATTCAATATTGGCACCGCGCCGAGAAGTCGTATCATTTCTCCATCCTTCGCTAACCATCATATATTAAATTACTACATGTCTGACGAGCGGCTACGCCATCTAATAAATAATCCAAGCTTACTGGTATTGCTATGAAGATTGAAAGTAGCCCATATCAACAGGATAATAAAGATTATCGGTTCGTAGCAACTCTCAAATACCATGAGCGCTCATTTACAATACATCGAGAATCATGGCTAGAAAACGGCAACACTGGAACGTACAGCTGGGTTCCTTATACGGTTATGTGCTCGATCGATTTGCACGAATTGCCTGTCCTTATATCTTTACTTACTCGATTCAAAAAATTAATGATCCTAACATGATACATCATCGTTGTATTCATTGCGGTCAGCCTATGCGCGGAGTGGAATCGCACGCCAGCGACTTCATGATGCTTACCAAATTTGATGGCGTATCAATTTACTTACCCGTGCGTATGCTATCACGGCACCAACGGCTTTCTAAAGACTTTGAATCGTAAAGGTAGTACAGTGAGTCTCCAAATTTATTGGCCAGACTTAAATGTTTACTTTCACAAAGAGTGGGGTGGAAAAAGAACTTTCGCCTACATCACTATATACAAGAAACCACATGCTACGTCAGGTGCTTCTCAGGAAGTTTCAATTCAGTATCGTAAAGATATTGATTTGCTCACAATCAAAACCGCTAGACGATTCGTCGACACGGTACTTCTAATGTCATGACATAAGACTTATTATACTTTGATAAAGTTTATTTTACTAGTGGAAATGCGTTCTAAATAATTAGCTTAGAAACACCTATAGTTACGAGTACTTAGGTGCAGTTTGGAAATTTCGAGCTGTAAAATTTAGTGCAAACCATCGTAACTGCTGAGTAATTAGGAACTGTCGAGTTAGCTCGGCGCGGAATTACTATTTTAAGTTAAAATATCCATGGGCTCTGTTAAAAATTCGTAGCCTACGACTACATGTAGGTTTTCTAAACCCTCATGTCTTTGTCTTACATCGTTGAAAGCCAAATCTCATTTTGTCGAGCAGACTAAAGTGGCGCGACCTTTCTCTATGAAAGGTGAATTTTAATGAACTTGCTTGACAAAGAAGTCTTATCCGATCCCATTGGCGCGATAAAAAAAGTAGTTTCGTACTCCAATAAGAGCGGCATGAAAGCCAGCTACGAAACAATCCGCGCTGCATTTTACAGTTCGTATTTGGCAATCGACGCAAAGTCAGGCAGCGATTACGCAGCCGCATTCGCTTTGGCGACCAGCATGAGTTCAGAGGAGCAGGAGACGCTCCGTTACGAATGGGCAGAGAGAGAAGAGAAGATTGATCAGCGCGAGGCTGAGTTCCAAAAGGATCCTCTTTGGTGCGGTAAAGAGGCGACCGACTTCGTCATTGTCATACAAAAATACGAAGAGGGTAAAGCTCTCGACGATGACGCCAAAGTCATTAGCTCTCGCAATATTCATTTCAATATTAACGACTTCATGAAGAGTATGTTTCTTTATGTGTCACGCAGCCAGCATGGATTTGTTTGCAAGAAGGCAGACTTCAATCAAGACAGTAATGTTTTCCACGGTACGCTAAGGATCTTCTTCTAGTGGATAAGCCAACCCAACCATTTCCTCCGAACAAATTTAGTTTGGAGTATTCTTTGCTCAGCGGTGCAACCGAAGAACATGTCATCTACTGGTATCGAGAACGTATCAATGAAGATTACGATGAAGAGAGTTACGCCGAAATGTGTGAGGATGAGGAATATACAGCACCAAAAAAAAGCATCGGTCAGCTCACGTTGGCAGATATTATTCATCTTGTCCCTAAGGGGATTGATTACTCTAAAGTAAAATTGGTAACTTCTTGGCCGCGAATGATGGATTGGATTGATTACAAATACATCTATAGCGTTCCTGTTGATAAAGCAGCCAAAAAAGCAGAGTACAATAAGGCAATGAAGTCATTCGAAATTGCCGAGGCTAAATACAATAAAGAAATGGTCAAGTACGAAGCGTATTGCAAACAGGTCGAAATAGATACTCTAGAAAAGAGACTAGCCAGCCTGAAGAATGATTAAACGAATAATAGGCTGGTTCTTTAAACCAACCGTCATTGGGCCAAATACCATAATTTGGCCCAGTCGTCTGTCTGGTACGTGTTTGGTTTGTGCGTTACCTCTTGAACGAGAAGGGTATACTAGACGCGAACGCGAACCCTTTATATTAGAATGCCCTAGTAAACATTACCGAGTGTACTATAGTGAAGTCGATCCCATCGGGCCGATGCAGATAGAGAACGATTCTGCAGATGCAGAAGACTTCTGTGTGCGCAGGTTTTTTCAGCTAGGCTTTAGCGATGTGATACCTAGAGATACCGCTACTTTCGGTAATACAGAACATCTTAGGCTTACCATCAAGAGAATAATTACTCGTGAAGAAATGCTAAAACTTGTAGAGAAATACAAACGCCATAATCTAAAAAGATTAATGGTGATGTTGTGAGATGCGTGATGTGTGGCGTAAGTCTTCAGGATGAAAATATAATGACTTACATGACCCGAAGCCATGAAGCCTTTGCTGTCTTTGAATGCCCGAAGAAGCATTATCGATGTCATGTTTCTAAGTATCGAAAAATTCTCATAATAGACTTTGCAGACGCAGATGGCTATTGTGTTCGTAGGCATTTCGAAAGAAAAATGTCTGATATTGTCATGTCTGGCAAAGTCGTTATATACGATTACGAAACCTCAATTGATTACGTAAAGAAATATGATCGGATTCTATCTGACGAAGAGGTCAGAGATACTGTAAAACGATGCATCAAACTAACTATATTGAAATGACTGACATCATCTGCCCAGTATGTGATTCGATACTTCGCGATAGCAACGGTCGTAATGTAGAAAATACCACAGCGGCGCTGCATACTATATGCACAAATGGCGAATCGACGGATTACGCTCACTACGCTCGCAGCAAGACCAGTACCGGATGGGTTGATATGACGGTTGTGGGGCCATTTGAAATTACAAGAAACTTCCGCGTAGGCGGAGACGCCAATGTCGCATCGATTTTCAAAACCAGGACCGTCATTACAAAGAGCGCCTGGGAACTTGATAGTATGGATTACTGCATATCTGACAGCGAGTTATATGAACTGTGTCAAAAATATAAAAGGCTATTATGTCTGACATAGATCCGATACTTCCGGTACCGCAGCTTTGGTGTAAGTTGTGCGGAATCGAAATCTTTGTTAAGGAAAACGAATACAACTTAACACAGCGAGGAATCATTATAGCTCAGTGCTCAACTAAACATTACACCATTCATATGATTTTGCAAGCAGATGAATTATCAGGGTTTGGTCATTGGTTTACTGACTTCATTTTTATTAATGGATTCGAAGTACAACGTAGTGTAGATAGTTCCAGTCAAACATCAGCTTGGTTTGGTGTACACAGGCATCTGTTACAATTAGATAGGGCGGTAACAGATGAGGAATTCGTTGCCATGTTTCATAGCTATTCTAGACTGGGGCCAATGTTATGAAATGTCCTATCTGTCACGGCAGCATGATGTTGTATTGTTTTGTTTGTAATCTTTGGAATGATAGTGAGCTTGAAAGTAAAAAACATACCAAAGACAGCGCCGAATACTGTAAAGTTTATCGAAAGATCGGTCGTTACGAAATTCGAGGCGATAATACCAAGACGACGATACGCCGTGAAAACTCGAACTCTGTAGAAGAACAAGTTGTCAATATAGGGATTGGATTACTTATGAAACTGAAGCCCCGCGACTTTCGTAAGTGGTGGGATAAGTTTGATGAATTAGAAAAACTTTCCGTTTTGCTTTAACATGACGCACCGCTTCATAAGGCCTCAGCAAATCACGCCTCCTTCCAAGCAGGCATGCCCGCTGTGTGGAGATGATCTGATGCTCGAATACGAGCATGATGGTTCATCGTTGTGGTCATCAAGCTGGTGCTGCGCGCGTCAAGTCTCTTATCTTGGTGGATTACAAGGCGAGTATTCAATCGTTCTTGTTCGTGGTGAATCAAGAGGTAAAATATACGATGAAGAATCGGAATATTATTACACTGATGTATGTGAAGTGCATGTAGATGTATCTGGAAAAACTACGGGCGTTTACATTCAGGCTAAACAGTTCTCTAATTTTCAAAGAATACTTTGTCTTGATGAAATAAAGAGTTACTTAAAACGTATTCCAAAGCTGGCAACATTCATATAATGAAATGTTTGCTTTGTTCTAATTTGATGCAAAAAACGGTGGCTGAACAGCACTTAGATGAATACTTGTGTGAGCGATGCGGGTATCGTATCAGTGATCGGTACAGCAGGAAATTAGATCAAATCTGCGTACTTAGAAACGATAGTATGCATTACGGTATATGCTTGATAAGTAGAAATCGCGCTATCAATTGGACAATCGTATACAGCAACAGTACCGTTTGTTTTCAAATCAATCGTTACATTAACGATGAAGAGTTCACTGTAATGTGTAAACGTTACAAACGATTGCAGGTAATGGCATGAAGTGCCCTCTATGTGGGGCGCCCTTAACTTATAGTGGATATCCAAGAATGGGTGGTCACTGTACGACCAGTACGCCTACGCCCGATCATTACCGCGCCGTTATTTTCGACGTTGGAATTACCGAAGATTTCTAACTCGTAAATAATGTAATGATTCATCGAAAACTATTGGGCACTGGTCCTATAGAAACTAAAATTTACATTAACGAATCTCTGGTCAAAACTGTAAAACCAAACATAAAAGATGTCGATATGTTGAGATACATAACTGGACTCTCTAAATTAGGAGTTCTTTGTTAACCTGTCCTATATGTAAATCTGAATTAACTGAGGGCTACCTTTTCGGAGGAGAGCCTGTCTTTGCGTGTAAACGAAGCAAAGAGGCTCAGTCTTGTGACCCGCTTTCTAAAAATTATAGTTCTCATTACATACGATTCGGTGTTCATTCTGACTTTACAAAGGTAGGGCATATAACTCTAAACCGTCGTTTTTCTGATAATACAACTAAAATCAAATATGACGGTTTAGTTATTATGAAAACTGGCCAGACTCAATTTGAAGATATCCTATATGCCATTAATCGATGTAAAAAATTATTGGTCATGCTATGAATGAAAAAGATACTCCCGAGTTTATGTCGTGCGCTGGTTTTACGTGCCCTGTCTGTCACGCGCCGATAAATAAAGTTAACTTCTTTTCTGATAAAGAATATTCTCTTAAATGCGGTGATGATATTCAGCCTCACTATATGGCTGTAATCATGAAAAATGGCAGTAATTACAGAGAGTATTTCAACGATAGAGTAAGTCCCATATCTGTTGCGAGATATTCTCCATCAAACATAACTATGGTAAATTTCACTGGCGGTTTGTCGAAACCAAAATACTTCAAACGTCTTGCTTCAGATGCAGAGATTATGTTCTTCATTTATAACTACATTAAATGGGCAATCCTTGCATGAATTTTCGTTGCCCAATATGTGACAACATAGACGATTTTTGCATCACCGAGCCGTGCAAATCATGTCACTATGAGTTACGTCAAGGCCCAATACAATTAAGTGACTTCAATAAAACAATAGAGGCCGAGGCTAAAATATACGTAGGCATGTATACCATAGAGGGTAACAGTCGTAGTGTTGTTATTAAACACCAGCAAACCAGTATGAGCTGGAGGCGAGAAATAGTTGCTTCTGTCATGATAGGTATTGCCAGCTTCGTTGGCATGGATGAAAAACTGTTGACTAGATTCGTTATTACCAATGATTGGTCTAGGCTGGAAAAAGCAAAGGTGTTTTTGTGAATTTCGATTTACAAGACCTACCAGCTCGGTGTCCTATATGCGCATCATCACTAGGGCCGCCCAAAGAACATTTTTATTCAAACAGTGAACGATCCTGTTTGATGCTTAACGAAGATTACGATTACGATACTGAATATTTATCATACTCACACTACTACGTTTGCATTAGAATGAACGAAATGGTAGAAGTATTCTCGTATGACGATTACGAACATGCAGCATTATGTTTCTCCATTGAACGAATGAGCTATCGTAATCCAGATCGAAGTGATGCTTTTTTGATTCAAAAATTCCCTAGCAAACGTAGTGTAGAGATTAACGACTCATCTATCGATGGCGTTGTTAAAAAATACCATTCATTTCAAAAACTTGTTACGCTGATGTCCTAGTCATGGTTGAAACGATCGTTACATACGAACACTGCCCGGTGTGCACCAAGCCATTAGAGGAATGGTTTAGAACACCTAAAGAGCATTTTAGCCGAGATTGTAGGGACCTCAGCTTTGCTCATTTTACAGAGCGACTAAAAATTTTCCCTAACGGACCATCAGTTCAAACTATTTGGATTGAAACAGAAGACTATGAAGGCAGTATAGATCGATTAGAAATAGAGTATAGGCAACACAGTAGAGTTACAGGTGAGCCTAAAATGACAATCTTCTATAATGGTCATAGCAATTATGATTTTCATTATGTTGTGAAAGATTTCATTGACATAGAAACTACGATGCATAACATAGAGAGATTATCACACCTTAAGTGATATAGAGCGCACATGTCGTTTGTACCCTGTCTGCCCGGAAGCGTGTTTAGTCCCGATTGCTTTCCTCTCTATCGTGAGACTTGCCCGATCTGCAATTCTGCATTAATCGACTTCATCGAAAAGGATGGTTCCGATAATCGCATCGACAACCGTAAATTGGTTCGCTTATGCGGTAAATATCCTGCCAGGAAGAACATCCTTTCATCTCATCAGTCAAAAGCTCATTTCTTTGAAGTGACTCATAAATTCATGAAAATGAAGATGAACTCTCATAGAGTTGCCTATAGACAAGAGCATCGTGTTAAACAAGCAGAGACTCATCCGTCTAAATACTTATTGCTGGTTGAATATACCCATAGTGCAAAAGTACGACCCGGCGAAGTAGTAAGCGATACTGATCTGACAGAGGTAACGGCCAAAGGTAATTGGCGCACTCTAAATGTGCCTGGCATCTGGAATCCTGGAAAGCTAACTGTAGACAATTATACAGAAGTCTACAATAAAGCGAAGCGCCTTCTCCACTTCACATAATGGAATGGACAGATAAAACAGCTTTCGGTTATTGCCCCATATGTAACGGTCCTGTTGGTGATGCCAGTCAATCATGTTCTACCCGTAAAAGATACTTTACTCGTATCTTATATTGCATTGATTCTATTCCTGGTAAAGGAAAGCATCTTTATGCTCCATGGCAACCGCCTGAATCAGAAATGACCTCTAGTCATTTCTATCAGCGGTTCGAGGAAGAGCATTATTTGGTAGGGCCCAGCGCAACTTACCCTGACGCCAATGTAGTTGGTGATGAGTGTAGGCGGTGGGATATGCGCATGTATCGCAAAGGGAATGCTTATTTTGAAATATGCTACAGAACGATCGATATTGGTAGCGGTTCAGTATTCGTACATTCAGAAGACACTCTTATTCAGTGCGATGGCCTTCAGGTCGTATTCGAACGCGTTGTTAAGTTCGATAGTTCCTTGGATAAAATCATCGGCAAAATGCGGAGCCTTTTGAATCTCACCTAAGGACGATTGCTTTTTTCAGGCGTTTGATGAAACTCACTACTTCTGGTGGTAGTGTAGGTCCAATCAGCTGGATCTTTTTGTACTCAGGGCCGCTTTTTGTCAATACCTGCGCCTCTTTAGTGATTAGGGCGTATGAAGGTAAAGGTTGTTCCAAATGGATCTTGCTTACCGTTCCGGATGGAGTTACCATACGAATATACTCCCCCTCCAAAGAAATGTGCCAGCCTTTAACGGTGCGCTCAATCTTCTTTGGTTCCTGTTCCGCTGAATGTAACATACCTATATAGCTGGTTAACCATATGAAGATTGTAGCTGAAGGCGCTAATGTTGAGTCGGAAGGTACTAGTAACGAGTTAACATTCGGTGCAGATAATCTCGGTTTCGTATTCGAGATTTTGCGCAGCAAGCTGTACTCTAATCCTATTAAAGCAATCTGCCGAGAGATCACTTGCAATGCGCGTGACGCTCATCGTGAGGCCGGTAAAGGGGACGTTCCGATTGAGATCGATTTCCCTACGCCACTTGCAAGCGAGCTTAGGATTCGTGATTTTGGACATGGCATCAGCCCTGAGAGAATGAAGAACGTGTTTCTTCAATACGGAGCCAGCACCAAACGAGGTTCTAATGAGCAAACAGGTGGCTTTGGTATCGGGGCGAAAACTCCGTTTGCTTACAGTGATTCGTTCTCGATCATTACCACCGTTGCTGGCAAGACCAGGACGTACACGGCTTATATCGATGAGAGTCAGGTTGGTAAAATCGCTTTGATGTCTACCAAAAAAACCAATAAGCCGAGCGGTACAGAGATTGTTATTGCGATCAAGCCTGTAGATTACGATACCTTTAAAAAAGAAATACTCACGGCTACCTTCTGGTGGAACCCGAGGCCTATCATCACCTCTGGTAATGGAAACGCATACGGCATGCCAGAGGAAAGTATGATTAGCCTTAAATCTACCATTCCTGGTATTGACATCTATGTTGATTCGCACGGTCATCACGGCTACTATTTAGATGGGCCAAGCAAACACACTATCGATTCATTCGACAGAAATGCGTTCATTATACTGATTGATCGTATGCCTTACTCTTTCGACGACAAGAAAACGTTGGGAGAATTGCATAATGCTTATCGTGATGAGTTGATGCATACGGTATACAGAAAACGGTGTGATGGATTTAGCCAGAACAACCATTCGTACTATCCGGGCGGGGATCGATATCGCTATATTAGCGATCGTAGCATGATGTTTGGGAGGCCCCCAATCTTCATGATGTATCCTCCTAAGTATGTATTCAATTTCGATAATGGGGAGCTGAACGTAGCGATCAATCGCGAGACGTTCAGCATGACCCAGGATGTTCTGGCATGTCTACGAAACAAAATCGTAAAGGCAACAGAGCACTACATGTATTCCATCAACTCAAAAGAGTTGAGCGAATTAATGTATTATAATAATCGATACTACTGATTATTCTTACGATTTAATATTTTACAAAACGAAAAGTCGATACGTCTAAATCGATGCTCTGTAGTTAAAACGGTTTACAATTTCATCGGAGGTTCCATTGAGTTACGTTCCTGTCAATTTGAACGATTCAGAACACAAACGCGCACATGAATATTTTGTCCTTGCCGGGCACCCGGAATGCCACCTAAAGGGTGAGGATGTCGATTTCGATATTGAATACCGCGAGTATTTGGTAAAGAAGTTTTTACTCAATTACGATGACGTTGTTGAGTATGCCAATGGCTCAATGCACATCGTTGTTGACGATAACCCAATGGACTACAAACTGAAATTGGGGTTCTTTACCGATGAGGAAAAGAACGATTTTGCAGTCGAGGTTGCAGGAAAGTTGCGGTATAACACTTCAACCAATACATGCGTATTCTTTCCAAACGATAAAACGGTGAGGAAGATTACGATGAGCGCCGATTCGCATTTCATTAACATCGACACCGAAACCAAACGTTCGTCAGAGGAATTCAATGAAACAAATTCTACAGTTACTGTTCAAGGCAGCTAAAGAAGTTCTTTGGCCGCTTATCAAGAAAACTATTAAGGCTTTCGTAGCGAAATTCTTTTTGGGCTTTTTTAAGAAAACGGCCATGTTCGTATTGACGCTTGCGCTCGTTGCCGTAGTCATTATTGTTCTCCTATATCTAATTTGAATTATCGATCTTGTACGTAACGTTTCTACGTACGAAGTTGCTCGTGTCATTGGTCATAATCATTGGGGTTATGAAGTTAATTGATGACGACACGATAAAAATTGATGATAATTGGGTGTCACCTAAAAATTCGGACTGGATAACTAGGCCAGTTCTTTGTGACGATTAGATGTCGAGTGGATCATCTTCGTAGCCATTTATAAGAATGGCCAAAAATAAGAACGAATTTGCACAAGAGCTTCGAGCCCCAACTCATTATGATCGTTGGGTTATAGCAAATAGTCTTGAGCTTGCGCCATCGCTTGCGAATATCTTTCTTCGCAAGTTTGGTCACAAGATGAGAGAATTCGCGTTAATTCCACAGGTCGGGAAAAACGCTGAACCTCACGCTAAGGAGCATTGGAAAGCCCAGTGCCTTAGATGCGATAAAACAATTCACCTTCTCCGTGAGAAGATCGAGATTAAACGATCTTGGGAGGATGAAGGAGGATTAGCCATATTGCATGTCCAAGAATACAAAATCAATTACGGCCGTTTGTATGCTCCAAGCAATCCTAGAGAGGCTCTACACGCTTCTTTTTCTTTGATGGATCCAATTCCTAATGATGTCAATGTCTTGAAAGAATACCCTGTGGCTTACACTAAAGTCTTCGAGAACGAGACGGATGGGCAGCAATGGGTTGAGCGTGGAATAAATATTCCGATCGATTCTTTTGAGACTTGTGAGATGGAAGGAACTGTAAATGACGAGTTCTATTGTCCACGTCTGCGTGTACTGACATGAGGGAAGTGTATTTATGGAAGAAAAAGATCCGATTGATGAATCATTTGTTCCTAGTGTTCTGAGCGGAGTATTCAAAAAGATAGACTTCGCTAAATTTGAGCTTATATGCATTCGTTGTTCTAAGAAATCCAGTAAAACAATTCCAACCGACACACCTACCTGCATCTCTTGTCCATCCTGCGGAATGCTTCATTCCGCCAATCCAAATGTCGGTAAAAACACGCAGTCAAATTAAAGTATACCGAGATATGGTTCACATCAAACAGCCCATCTCTACTGCTAAATCTTCTGCTGAATCGGTATTGATACATCTTGGTCATAAGACAAATAAATGGAAACGCCACGGAACATCAGCAGCACGACAATACAGCATAAGCTGTCTGAATAAAAATTGTAATGAACAAGTTTTTTTTCAAAAAACATCTACAACTTGGAATGGGCGCGAAGAGCGTCAGTGTTGGAGAATGCATTTCAATTACGACTTCTTTGAATTCACAGTCAGCCCACTAGACGGACGTGGAAATACCGTTACTCAATCTGGTACGTGTATGATAGATGAAGAGTTCAAAACGTATATCAAAAATCTTCCAGAAGAATTTGTTTGCGAGAGATTTCGTTGTCTAAAATAATTGAGTTGAAAAACGACGTGAAACTCAGATCTAACGAAATTTTAGATCTGCTTGGTCATGTTGTTACTAACATGCATTGGCTCCCTATTTTTGACGAACATAATCACGGTTTGGTTGAATACACTTGTCGATGTGAAAGAGCTGGCTGTGCACACGAATTCATATTATCACCCGATGAATATTGTAATTTTGAACTCTCATGTTTATTTCCAGCAGAACCCCGTGACGACATAGTATTCGAGCATCAGCTATCAAAAACATGCTACTACATAGCAAACATAGAGACTGACGAATCGGTAAATAATAGACGATTCGGCTCGCAACTAAATTTATTTTCTATGGAGCCAACTACGTACCTTGAAGAAGCTCTAGATCGAAACTATATGCTTCATGCTCTTACTAAAAGTGAACGTATGGAATGGGTATTGTGCTCTTATCTAAAGGTTCTGTTATGATCATCGCTCTTCCGTGGATGGAGAAGACCTTTGTCTTTTTAAAAAAAGGCAAAAAAGGCCTAATTTTTCAGTTAATATGAGCTTCATGTGGTATCGGGACCTTCGGTTGTCCGATGATCCTTTGAATGAGGAAAGTCATTCAAGCATTCACCAAGCCAGTAAAGATTGGGCTCCACAGATTTGGCCTGAAGATAATGATTTGTTTGGATACCAATACCCAAGGGTAAACAGCAACTTGATAGCTGCCGTTAGTTATGGATACGCTAACAGCATTGATGAAGCTAAAAAACTAATTGATGACGAGATGATAAAATCTGGAATTAAAGTAATTGATGATCGACTTATGGTGATGATATGAACGAAGATAAAGAAAACATAGGCGCTTCAAAAGAAAGTCTCATCAAGTATTCGCGATATATTCTTCGCAAGCTTGGTCATGCCTTACCGACTGATAACTGGCTTGAAACATTCTCATGGCCCGGAATGCAGCTGACTGCCTTCTGTCGCCATTGCAAGAAACCATTCGCCATCTGTGGTGACCCTGGTGTGTCCAAGGAGGCTCAGATTGGTCGCTTCTGGAAACAGGACTGGAACCTTGTAGAAATCGTTGTAGAGCCAGCCTGCGAGGTGGAACGAGCATGGAAATGGGACACGGGTCCTAAAGTGAGTAAAAAGACTATTTGTATGTTGGGCCCGAGAGACTTCAATACTACTAATGCTTTAACCAACTATCTCTTTCAGCTTGTTAAACCTGGCGCTACTCCATTACCTGACGACGAAGAAGGCCCCGACCCCGACGAAGTGATCAAGCGAAAGCTGTCTACGATCAAGCAGAAATACTATTGCCAGAAAATAAGAACGTGGTTGTGAACGATGTTGTTAGCCTTACCTTGGCATGAGGCTGCCGAAGAGCAGCATTACAAACATTTTTATCGAGAAGCTTTTGGTCAGAAAATTAGGGTGACATGCGCAACTTTAACTTTAAGAACACCAGCATCACTCCAGTGGTCGTGGGCGATTTTCCTATGGGACTCCCACTCCATAATGTGTCAGAAACAAATAGAGGGTACTTTTCCTGCACTAAGCCTGGAAATCGGGAGCCGCGGACTAGGGTGGAAAGTGGATGTCCAGCATGCGCAGCGGGTAGTAGACCAAGAATTAGAATGCCTAGGTTACAAGATCGTCCCGCAAAAACTGGAGTTACTAATGTGAAACGCGAAGAGCTTATGAAGCGCGTATGTCACAACGTTCTGCGTCGTATCGGGCATGAACCATGTGAATGGGCCGAGTCTACTAACCCTCTTTTCAATTCCATTGCTCACTGTTCCTGCACGAAACAAGGGTGCAGTCTGATCTTTGGACTTAAGCAGCACAATGAATTTTATTCAATGTTCGCCATGAAGGCTGGAGATTACGAAACCACTGGACTCATTGAGGTCACGTTCAAAGATAGTGAAGATTCAGAAGAAGACGCTAATCTGGAAGGTATGGAGGATAGAATTACCAATGAGCTTAACAAAAACCGAAGCATATACCTTCAAATTCCGCGCGAAACTTACTGCTCATGCATGCAGAATTTCACTTGAATGACTATGGTGATAGTATGATTACCATTGCAACCGTGATACTTAAACGTTTGGGACATAAACTTACTGATTGGAAACTTAGCGGTATTTCCATAGGTATGTCTATAACGCACGTCAGCAAATGCCTGACTTGTCATACGCAGTTTGGCATTCAATCTGCTGGAGACTCGGAAATAAAGCTAAGTCACGTGCAGATGACCGATGTGCGCACGTTTACGCATAACCCTCTCATAGCTGAGATGGACCAAAAATCTGTCATGCAAAGGCCTGTAATTACTACAATTTGGGAATCACACATGGATCAGAAACCGGACCCGTTTTTCATTTGCGAACGACTCAAAGTTTTGACTTAAATCGGTTATTTAATTAGTAATATTGAGATATCTGATTAAGTCCCCATCTGTCCCTCTTGTCGAGTCCGTCGTGGCGGGCCTCCTTAATTAAAATAGGATGCTGAATTGAAATCTAAACCAGTACCAACTGATATCCCTACAAGGATATCCCAGCGAAAGTTGAAGGCAATTCGTTTAGAGGAGCAATCAGCTCCTATTGTGGGTCCGGCTTCTGGTCGGTACTGCATGATCCCACCCGCACCTACACCCAGCGAAGCTGGCGAGCTTCTGTCTCTTGAATTTCAGATGATGAACCTTCCGGCACTTTGCGAAGTCATCATTGATGATATAGAGGCTATTGCTTGGGTCAATGAATTTGACCTCGGCGATGTGATAAATATCCAGGAAGAAACGGGCGCCTTTGATGACAAGGAGCCAAAATCTGGTAACGAAGCCAATACAGTCGCCCCACGACGTTATATTTTCTGAAAACAAAAGACTATCTCAAGGGCGGCGAGCACCAAAAAGCTCGCCGCCCTTTTTCTTTTGACGTGTCGAGTGATCATCGGAACTGATGAGTAGCATTACGATGCTTGCAGATACTTCACAAATGGCCTTAGACAGAGAATACTTCAACGAAGCGTGGTCGACTGTTCACGCAATAAATCCAGAGTGGGAATCGAATGAAGTTATGTCGTATCTGTTGAGGCAATATTTCGACAAACGATATCACAAATTTACAGCTATAAATCAATCATTGAACGTTGGTCATCCTGGCCGAACATTCTTATGTACAAGCGTTATTTGTGGTCGCTGTGGAATAAACATTGGCGCCGAGATGTGCTCGGCCCCTAATCCAGAGTGGAAACACTATAACGTAGGTGTAGTAAATTCTAACAAAGCCAATAGTATTTGGACACCTTATTTGTCTTTCGGTATTAGTAAAGGATTTTTAGAAGATGTTACGATCAATAGAGAGAACATTCCTTACTGTCCGAAATTCGCTTCATTTTTATAGGTTACCATGAACGAAGAAGAACTTAAAATAATAAATGAGCTAAAAGACAACGCTCTGATGCATATTAAAAAATTAGGTCACAAACCAGGCGAATGGATTGTTGGGCCTAGACCGCATATTTCTCCAAGACTTCAAACCAAATGCGAATCATGTAAAAGAGAAATAAGGCTTCAAAAATCGTTACGCTCTGTGAACAATAAAGCAATCTATATATGGGAAGTGGTAGCTGGCGAAATGGTTCTTGGTGAGTTCGCAGGCAGTAACCTTTCTAAATTCGTTGGTAACGAAAAAAGCCTATGTACTAGATTTACTAATATGTTATGACTAGTGAGAACTATTTTCTTCTTATAAGTTTACAGAAACTCCAATGATCGGTAAAGACACTATAAAAAAATTCAATGAGTTTAGGTTGGCAGCATCTAAAGATGCGCTGGGTAAACCCGGATTCCCTGTAAGTAGTCGAACAGACAACGGAATCGCTTTTGTTCATAGTAGCAGTACCGATATTTATAAAGTTATTACGTTCATAAACACAAGTTTAAGAGCAATTAACTTCATAACAGATATGGGTATTCTTTTAAACACAAAGGCGCTTGCTGAAGATACGGCTAATAAAATCTTAGATAAAGCATTTGATTACATGCTCAAACTAAGAGATGGCGAGGCCAACGGCAAGAACTTGATGGGTATCGGTAACATAAACAGTACATCAGCATGCAACTTAGCAAGCTCTATACTTACCGATTTGTTCAAAATTACCTCGTCGCTTTACTCGACTCATTCCAAACGAATAAATATTGATGCTCCTCTTCTTCTGGCGTTTGAAAAAAACATGCCCGGATCAAAAGCATTGCTAGCTTCCAATATTCATCTGACCAACCCAGTACCATTCTACAAACTGGTACGTGCCCGTGCTGCCATTGAAAAAGATGACGATATCAGCTGGGAATTATTGATCAAAAAACTAGAAGCATATCCGCAAGTACAAAAGCTTCTAGTCATGAAATGAAAACAGTATCAATCAAAGATATCTATGTAAAAGCTGAGGCTGTCACTCGGCATAAGCTGAAAATACTTCCTCCAGCTTATGCGTACGGTTGGCTTGAGTACCCGGCCCAATGCACAAGGTGTGGGGATGTGCTACGGTTCAACAGCGAAATGAATGCCCTCTATACAGCAGAGGGGATCGTCATCGGCCAAGTGAAATTCACGACAAAGAAAAACATAAGTATTCAATTAGTAGATAAAGAAAAAACCTTATGCAAACGCCTGTTAATCCTCAGTTAAATTGGAAAACTATCTTTTCTGATTATTTACAATGTGAGCTTGTAAAGCCATCACGTCACAAATGGGTAAATATCTCTGATGAGATAGTCGGTCTAGATGAACACTGTATTTACGCACAGTGTGAACACTGTAAGAAATACATGGCGATGTTTACTCATGCCAAAATTGCGGCCGTTTATCTGAATAGTACGCAGGTAGCCCATGTAAACGGGACCATAAAACCGTACGGCAGAATGTCTCTTTGTGAGCGCCTTCTAATCATGACTTGATTATTTCGGTTTCCCGAGCTTACTTTTCTAGCGATGACAAAGAACGCATGACATTCGTGCCCAATCCATTACTGTGTTTCTGACATTGGGGAAAACTGTTTCGACGCCATTCCAAACTGGCCTCTGGTTTGCACGTGTATGGGGGACGCTCGGGCGAATATTCGATCGAAACCGTGACGAGCTTTACCCACCAACAAGGAACGATGACAATGGCTACCACTGCGACTAACTCAGTAAGCAACAAGGTGTCTCAACTTCACTTGGATAAACTCAACTCTGTGATTTTAAAGGTGAATGACGCGACCGCACACGCGATCGAAAACCTTCAAGAAGGAGAGAAAATCTCGCTCAAGGCCCTTACAGAAAGGGTTGCGCGGTTCCTCGGATTGTCCCAGGCGTTGTGTGCCCCGTTTGTCATGATGTTCGTCAAATCGTACGATCGCTGCACGATGCAGAAGGGCCGAAATGGCGGAATTTACAAAGGAAAAATGGCGAGAAAAGAAGACATGGTTCCGCGTTGCAATCATTGCGGCCAGAAAATCCGCGCTAAGCGCGAAAGCGGGCAACTTGCTGCAAAACCTGCAAAGCTTACGCAACTTGCTGCAAAACCTGCAAAGCTTACGCAAAAAGCTGCCTAGTCTTTACCTCAGTTCAATTCCAAACCCCGCGACCTAGGTAATAGGAAGCGGGGTTTTTCTTTACCAATAATTACTGATCATATGAACAGTAACTTACCTGAACTATTGGCTACTATGTTAACAAACAAATGAAACAGGTGAGGCGTGACAATAACGCTATTCGTGACAAAACACCTCAAAACGAACATCGTTACCAACTAGGTGTGAACTACCTCGCCCTAAAGGGCAAGGCTTCTGAAAGTATTCTTTTTGGAGAATGATAAAAACAAATTTGCCGCATTTATAAATGCAGTGACGCAAAATGCAACGCGATGATGGCGCAATGCTGACTGAGCATTGACAGCCTTTAGAAGTGTGTGTAGCATACTAGCTATGGATTCACTCACTCTGTTCAAACAAAAGCTAAATGAGCGAAACTCTGTATTGATCGTTTCGATGATGCTGCCTGCAATGGTAGTGTACGACACGACAAAGAGTGGAGTTGGACTGGGGCAGGAAGGGAGATGGAGTGTCGACACCATCACACTAAACAGCGGAGCGGACGCAGAGCGCTTCTCTGGGCTCGTTATCAATACAAAGACGATGACGTACAGCCCGTTACAAAAAGTCCCGTCCGGTCATAGATTTTTCAGCTTCGAGGGCATCAAGAAACTTGAAATGACCGTCACTAAACATTCTCTTCCAAATTCGGAACCTGGTTTAAAAGAAGCTTTCACATTTCAGTTTGACGTGGATCCACACAAGTACGCGCTGGTGAATGCATGTACCACTATGCTGTTCACTTATTTATCTCAGAAGCTATCAGTCTCGTGGGTCAAAATGACCAACCAAGTTATCGTTCGTGATGGTGGTAACGTAATTATTAATCGAACGTGTCCGATTGATAAATACTACGATGTCATCAAGAAATTGCAGCAAAATCGAATTCAGAATTTTTATTGAACCGACTTTAATATCGAAGCTGCATCGGTTGGAGTTTTGCTAATCGCATCTATTTGCTGACCAATTATTTTACGGATCATCGCCAAAGAGTATAGCTCTGCGATATCTAAACGAATTCCTGCCTGAGCCAAACGACCTTTTTCTTTGCCGATAAAGACAGTGAGTGTTGTGAAGTGCGCGCGCAAAGCACGAAGAAATTGACGATCATCAATGTCTGGAACGGCAGCGATTGATCTCAATTTGCTCAGCGCGTTTTCAAGCCACTCTTCCAGACCATACATGCCCCTTCGAGATGGCGAGACGAACTCTAGCAAAGCCTCGTAGCGTTTCAAATTCATGCCGAGCTGGCCTCTCGACTCATCTGGATAGGAAGGATCCGCCTGATCGGCGCGAAGTCTTTCTTCGTTCTGCTTTATATTCCCAAGGTCTTGATCAATAAGACTATTGGCCAATTCTAAACGCTTAACAATTTCCAGTTTAGATAAAACTGGAGTAGTTTTAGCCTCGGCCAACTCGGCGTATTTGGCTGCAAATTCTGATAATTCACGAATAAAAGTCATTCTATAAAGATGCTATATCAGCAGCAGATTTAATCCTTTTTATCATTTGTCGATAAGCTGTGGACTGGCTTTACGTGTTATAGGTGTGATTGAACGATGAAAATTATGCTAATCACCGTAGTTATTGTATTAGCCTGCCAGCTCATAGTCTACATATTATACAAAATCATTAATCGATATGCTGACCATATTAGGTATCTTACCTTTATTGAAGATTTAGTTCTGGATAGACGTGACAACTTGATTTTGCGATTAAGTTCTGATTTCTGGTTCAAATCTTTTAAGAAGAGAGCCGATCCTAAAACGATCAATTTGGTCCTACGAAAACTTGGTCATTTTATTAAAGAATCAGGTTCGATGGAAAGCAGACCGTATGTTTTCGGACAAGCTCTTGGCAACCTGTCCGTCATGAATAAAAAATGTGAAGTGCGAGCGATTCGTTACTCATCGCAGATGGTAATGAAAACGAAAAATGCGCATTTTATTATATCGTTGATGGAAACTAATCGCAAAATAGAAGGCAAACATTTTGTTAAATTAGTGCGAACTCTACCAGAAGAAGCAAAAAATGAACTCATCGAATTCCTTAGTAATGATCCTAGTGCTAGAAGGCTTCTAGTATTGCTATGATCATTACACTACAGCAATTTCTAAAAGAAAGAAAAAATTGCTACGTATGTGGTGGTAAGATTTATGTTGAATATCGCTCTGGTAATGAAACGTACTTTCTATGTACTAAAACGCTTGGTCATTACCACGCGTCAATAACTAGGCTTACTATTGCTTGGGATGGTCCACAAAGAATCGATCGAGAAGCTGTTCAACTTAAACATTTTCATTACATTGATATCAATTACGAAACTAGTAAGGCCGGAATAGTCAATCACGAATCCGAGCTTGTAAACATAACCGTTAACATATCTGAACAGCACCGCATAGACGGGTTACTTGTAAGTCGAGACGGACTTGAGAAGTTAGCTCATAAAGCTGCGGTAGTTAGGCACTTTCGCTGAGGTAATTTATGACGCCAGAGCAAATCAAATCTTATCTCTTTGCATATAATTCGATTCAAACGATAACAAAAGAGCGCACTTTCTTCAACACTAATGCTCGCGTAGATTTGTCCAAAGCCCTGTATATCTTTGGTGCTTTGCTTGATGAAGACCTGCTTACCAAAGAACAGTGCAGTCAATTTGATCTTGCTATCGCTTCATTGTGTTGGCAATTAGAAAGGCCTTACTTTATGAAGTTCAAGGATCCAATATTCAAAGCAATATACGGTATGCCACACAAGGCGCGTATGAATCTTTATCGTAAGATACGCAAAAGAGACGCTGAAAGAGAAGACTTATTTTTGGCCATCTTTGGCCCGTCAGCGGTAGCCGATACGATTGATGCCTTCACCAATCGTTATGGCGGCAAAGATGAGATGCAAAAATTACTAAACTTCGTCTAAAGTCTCTGGCTCGTAGCTGATGTGACGCGTGCCATCAGGGAAAATTAGTACGATCTTCTTATTGAATTCTTTAGCATGCTTGAGAGTATTCTCTGTCCCGCCCGTTCTATCCGGAGCAATCTCAGCGAACACGATATCGGAATCGCGAGCTATCTTTCTATTGCGTTCGAAATTGCGCTCAGCTGCCTCGTAACGGCTCTTTACCTTAGGAAGCTTTACTGGATAGTGAACCAATATAGATACGCCAAAATAATCGGCGGCGCGCTCGGCAAAGGCATCAGCTCCTACCGGGCAACCTCCAGATACCAGTACTAACGAAGCTGTACCGAATTCGTTAATGTGTTCCTGAACCAGATCGAAGATGTATTTTTCATCTTCTTTTGATATGCGGCGGCGACTGCCAACTATTCCAATACGCATGTGTTATTGTATGATCTGCGCCGCACTTTGGCGACACCGATTTGTCGTTACTGATTAAAAATCAAACGATTCAAATACAGGCGGTCTAGTGGCAGCGTGAGTCCTGGTGGTCCATATTTGTTGTACTCGACCGATACAAGCCCAGCTTTGAAGAACACGACGTAATCAACGTCGACTCGGCTAAATGTATCTGTTAGCGGTCTGATAACCAGAACCCTAAGGTTCATCAAATGAACCGACTCTAAATAATTAGGGTTTGCAACGACGCGCGCGTCGAATTCAGCGCCATCAATTGTTTCACTTAAAAACAGTTGCCTAGTGAAAACGCTTTTGACCTGTTCGGTGAGGTCATCGTTAACTACAATGATAGCAGATCCCATAATTATATGACCTTTATTTAATAGATAGATGTGTCGAGTCTGAGTCTGGTGATGAGATTTCATGTTTATGACCACACCCCTTGGCACCCCTGTATATAAATTTGCCCTTCGACCAGACCTCGAAACCATGTTTGGTTATCCTCCTACGGTTCTTGTGGGTCAAGATTGTCTTCTGCCAGTGTTCTTTCCAAAACAATTCTTTCCAAAACAAGGGGAACCTTTGGCTACCGGCTGGGATGTTAGAGCCGCTCAAGTAGACCAGAAACCTATTACTCTTCGTGCCGGGCAATACTTCAAAATACCACTCGGCTTCCGTGCCTTTTGTCCCGAAGGGTGGTGGTTCAAATTAGAACCGAGAAGTTCAACTTTCGCCAAGAAGAAAGTTCATGCTCTTTGTGGAATTATCGATGAGACGTATGAGAACGAGCTTGTCTTTGCGGGCCAGTATATTCCGGACCTTACCGAAATGGGTCACGATCTAGTTATCAATTTTGGCGATGCCATAGGTCAAATTATTCCATTTCAACGCCAGCCTATGATTGTTCAAGGTGTGAGCAATGTAGAGTTCGATCAGCTGTGTGCACTACGCAATGGTAAACGAGGAACCGGTGGATTCGGCTCAACAGGAACGTAATGAATAAGAAGTACCCAGCACACGTAGCTCTAAAGAAAAAAAACGGCGACTATAAATCAGAAGCTGAACTTGATGCAGAGGCAAAGCTTCCGCCTCCTAAAAAATTATACGATGTCAAAGTAGAAGTTCTACTTCCGGCCACTCTTACTTATAGAGTACTTGCTGACAACCCAGAGCAAGCGATCGAGCTTACGAAAACTATGCAACCAACTGGCGTGCGACATCAACTAGCCAGAAAACGTAGCCTCAAAGCTATCGTATTGGATGCCGGTTCTACTATGATCAGATTAACGAAAACTTTTATTAACTAAGGTGACGATTGGAATATAGATGTCCGGAATAGAATTTTATGCTGTCGATACAGAAAGCAATGGATTAAAAATAAACTTCCACGAGCTTACACAGCTTTGCTGCATTCGAGTTAAGGACCGAGTGCAGTTCGACAAGACCATTAGATGTCATCATCCAGAGCACTCTCAGGCGATGGCATTGCAGATCACTGGGAAGACGCATGACGACCTGCGCCAAGGCGAAGAGAAGCTTGCCGTAATAGAGGCGTTCGATCAGTACATTAAAAGCGACGGGTTAACTCCAAAACACAGATGTATCATTGTGCATAACGTTGGCTTCGACAAAAGATTTTTACATGCACTCTGGGCTCAATACGGCAAGGTTTTCCAGGCAGAACTATGGATCGATACGATCCCAATGACGAGAGCCTTTGGTAAGAAGCAAGGGATAGTGAAGCCTAAAACGAATCTGGAAGAGGCCCTAAAGCTAACCGGAGTATTTAAAAAATCGGCTGGCAAACACAACGCTATTTCAGACGCACGTAACCTATTTCATTTGTGGAACAAGCTAATTGAAACTGAGGATTACCTTCAGTACATTAAAACTATTCCTCATGTTCTTGACGGAGCTGTAACTACTGATGATGACGAATCTAGTGACTAACGCAATCTACATTGCATTCAACCTTATTCTGATTGCGGCTATGCTGGTAGTTAGAAAAGACGCTGTTGGTTTGGTTCGTTGGAAAGACGTACTTGGGCTTGTAATTGCGATTCAGTTAATGATTGGTGGCTTCATTATTATTAACCAGTCTCCAAAGACGTATTTGATTATTGGGGCTGTATTATGTGCAGTGGCAGCCATGCTCATGCTGTACAAAAACCTTCATCATCACATGACAGGATCAATTCTGCTCATAACTATTGGTGGACTGTTCGCTTCGTGGCCCGGATTCATTGGATACAATTTGTATTACTTACTGAATACAAAAGCAATTGATGATCAGATGAAAAAAGACACATCAGAAAAGAAGGCAGAACTCGATTCAGATGACCGCGACTAATTCTGTATTCTTAGCGTTATACGGCGGTCTCTCATTTGCCACATACGCGGCGATGGCCGTTACACATAAGAAATACAAATTACAGATTAATTCAAAACAAATAAGTCTATGGGTATTGATTACGTGTATTATGTTGTTGGGTGGAGACCTGCTGTTTTTTCATAGAACAATATTTACGGTAATTGGTATGATCGTGGCTTTGATTGTATTTGTAGCTATCGCGTTATCAAAAACGTATCTTCGTGATAGCACCATAACGGTGCTTGGACAGATGGCGACTTCGTTTGTTTTTTGGCCTGGATTTTTAGTCATAGGTTTGTACCTTACCGCTAATGGTAGGGCTATTGACGAATTAGACGATTTAGAATGAAGATAACCCTTGAGAAGTTCTATCAAAGACATCAAGGTTACGTACAAGTTACGGCAGGTTATCTTGAAGACCGACGCATTCCGTTCATACTGCAATCGTGCAGGATTAGGCCTCAGTTGTCTACGGAGCAGAATTTACCAAAGACACCACGTCTAGAACGATGGTGGGTTGATGAATTTTGCAATACATTACGAATAGGCAAAAATAAAAGAATCAAGTTAATTTTCAACGATCTAAAGATCGATCGTTCGCGAGTTCGCTGCACCGATATCTTCGCTAATCTGTCGATACGGGACCTGTACGCAATAAGTAAACTTCTATACGTATGCATAGCTAACGATGAAATTACTCATAATGACGTATATATTCTAAGTTTTCTCGGGAAAGATAACTATTTCAGAACGAGGATATACTACGAAGGTAAGTGGGATAAAAACATTTCCACACTTTATCTCGGTATCAATGTTTTAAAGATGATTGCAGAACATATCAACATTCGTTATTTCATTGAGCTTTCGCCGAAAGGCCCTGTACCGATCTATCCACTAGAGAATGTGCGTCAGTGGATCATTGCTTTGCCAGCACATCATAAGTTCGGATCTTTATTAAAGTCCGAGTCTGAACATATGTATAAAACAATCGGGCTAGATACTATGGAGACAATCTGGAATGGTTAATTGTGATCGTGATCGTATGCAGTTTGAGGGAATTGTTGTTGCAGATAATAAGGGAAAATTCACTGTGCAGGTGAATCCCACGTATAATGTACTGTGTACGTTGGCTGGTAAAATTCGCCAAAACTCAGTACGAATTCTGCCCGGAGACCGCGTCAAAGTGGAAGTCTCCGAGTACGATACAACACAGGGCCGGATTGTTTTCCGTATGAAAGCCGTGTAACCGTGAACTGCCTCGCCCTAAAGGGCGAGGCTTCTGAAAGTATCCGGCGAATTTATTTCGCCGGATATCGCAAGGCGCACAATATAAGGTTATTTTTCTGGAACAAAAATTCATCCCCTCCCTAAAGGGAGGGGTATTCTTTTTGGAGAATGATAAAATTTACTGGTAAGGTGTTCGAAAACCATACCAGACGCCTTGAGGAATGAGACATACTAATTTCACCTCAACCCGCCGAAGACCTGGGTTCGATTCCCAGCAATGCCTTCATATCAAACTATAAGTTCATCTACGTTGGTCGGTACCCAGAGGTCAGAGGTCTCACGCGCTGCTAGGTAATTTGAATCCATCCAGCAATGTCCGTTCGAGCCCCAGCCAGAACCCCAACTGTTACGAATATAGAATTGTAGATCTGGATTGCGTCGAACCCCAACAACAATCATAGCATGATTGCCAATGCTTGCTTGTGGGGTTGTGAACGTTCTATCTACACCCATGGAGCTTTGAAACACTGCATCTACTGCTGTTCCGAATACGACCGGGTGGTTGGCCCTTACGGCGGCTTCGATGTCCCTAAGTCTTTGGTCTCCGTAGCTGTCGATGCGATAGAAACCGCTAATCATATTATCGTTAGCAGTTTTATAGGCACGCAGTGTTGGCTGGGCAAAAACCATGCTAGACAGATAAGGGTACTCCGACTCTGGGCAAACGCCTAACCTAGTAAGCGAGTCAAATGCATTGTGAATGAATGTACCGTCGTCCTTATCTGTATCGTGTGTATAGACTCTGGCATTCCAGTAAACAAACAAACGAGATAGTTCTACTACTTTCTTTCCAGATACACCCATCAAGACTTCAAATGCATCGCATGTAGAGTTAGCTACACATGAGCTTAATGACCCCTGATTACTTATAGGGGTAAACTCAGGAATACGATATTCTTGATCAGAGCTAGCTGCCAGCTTAACCAAGCCTGTTCTAGCTGTTCCAAATTTTACATATTCAATATCATCTGGTGATGGTTTGTAACCGCCAAGTTTAAACATATAAGCTCACTTTGTTGGAGAACAAGAGTCAACTTGTCCACAAGATGTAATTTCAGATAAACATTTAGGATTAAGGAACACTCCATTTTGCTGGGTTCCTACACAGAATTGCTCAAAACTCTTGCCTTTTTTAGTTGGCTCTCCCTCCGCGCAATGCAAGCGCTGAAGGTTTTCTTGAGCTTTTAAACAATAATTGTTATCAATTACGATAGGCGTTGGCTGTGGTTTAACAGGTGGAGGCTGGCCACCAGAACAGTCTGATCCTAAAAGAACTAAAGAAGCTAATATAGCCGAAATTCGTAATGCTAACATATTTACCAAACTTGTAATGGGTCTCTAATATGCCTAAAAAACCCAAGAGTGATTATGTCGAGTGCGCCGGGTCGAGTAAAAGCCGCTACTCATGCGATTTACTATCCGAGATGGCCTCACTTACGACGACGTGCTACTTGCTCCAAAGCATTCTAAAATTCGTACACGTTCTAAAGTTTCACTAGATTGTAATATCTATAGGAATTACTTCAACTTTCCGGTAATACCAGCAAATATGAAAACGGTTATCAATCAAGAAGTAGCGTTAGCTATTCTTGAAGTTGGTGGCCTAGTTATTCTTCATCGATTCATGTCCTTCGAGGAACAGTTAGCCTTACATAAACAAATATGTGAAACAGCTAAGCTTCCTAACACCGGTAACGGGCAACCTAGCTACCACGTTGCTATCTCTGTTGGTGTTCAGGATGATGATTTCAAAAACATAGAGCAAGTTCTTGTTGATCAGAAAAAGAACGACAACGATAACTGCATTCGTTTAGTGTGTGTTGACGTTGCTCATGGAGACTCGGAACGATGCGAAGCTATGGTCAAGCATATTCGAGAGGTATCGGGAACAGGGCAGAGAGGGCCGGAGGTGTCCATCATTGCCGGTAACGTAGCTACCGGAGAAGGCGCGATGCGTTTATGGAATGCCGGAGCAACAGCCGTAAAGGTCGGAATAGGACCAGGCAGCCTGTGTTCGACTCGTATCGAAACTGGTAATGGTGTTCCACAGCTAACAGCACTGATCGACGTCGCAAATGCCAGAGACTCTTACCGTCACAATAGGGAGAATACTTTTGCCTATATGCACATCATTGCTGACGGTGGAATTAAATCTGCTGGTGATTGTGTAAAAGCTTTGTGCTTTGCTGATATGGTTATGGCTGGCAATCTCTTCGCCGGTTCAGATGAATCGCCAGGTGAAACGTTTGTACACGCCGGAATCTCATACAAAAAATATGAAGGCAGTTCTACTCACAAATCTAATCACGTCGAAGGCGTAAAAGCAATGGTCAATGCTAAAGGCCCGGTACGTGATGTTATTCGTAAATTAAGCGAAGGCATTCGCTCTGGTTGTTCTTATCAGGGGGCCAAATCACTAATAGATTTACGCAAAGAGCCTGAGTTCATTCGTATATCTAATGCGGGGCTTCACGAGAGTCATCCGCATAGTGTAACGGTAATTACATGACGCGCGAATTACTTGTGGTGATGAGTATAGTTTTTTATATGTTCTTACTGCAATCATATTCTATCTTTGTAGAATCTAGAAACTGGATTCCAGCCGCTATATGCTTGGTCTGTATAGGGTTTTGTATTGGCTGTATGCATTTGAATTTTGAACAAGCCCCAAGCATAAATCATGACGACGAAGAGTAAGCTTATGGCATATACATTCAACGAATATCTTATTGAATTTGATCCTAATACTAACTTCTCAATCTTTGATGAAGGAGAGTTTCGTGGCATCCATTTCACGCACGGAACAATGAAATACGAGGTTCTTAATTGCGTGCTTGGTGAGCGATTGCTTATCAATTGTTCCGAGACGTACTACTCCAAAGATCTTCCGTTCAATTTGTCGACAGCTCACTTTCTTCCTTTATTTGTTAAAGTTAGAAAACTTCATGAACAAATATAAACTTACACTTTACTTTTGCGTTTTAGCTCTGCTAATTATTTGTAGCTGGGACATTTACATTGGCATAAGAGATAGCGAATGGTTTAATCTTATTGCTCTTGTAATGAGCGTCACTATCGGCTATCTACTTTCAATGTTAGTTTCTACCAAGGCTGAAAAATGAAACAATATCTTGATGCGGTAAAGTATGTATTGGAAAACGGAACGCGTAAAGAAAATCGAACCGGCGTCGATACGCTGTCCGCTTTCAACGTCAACTACACGGTAGACTTGAAAAAAGGTTTTCCATTGATGACGACCAAGTCGGTCTCGTGGAAGAATATCGTAGTTGAAATGCTTTGGTTCTTATCTGGTAGCGCAAATTTAAAACTGTTAGAAAAACATAATTGTAAATTCTGGGATCCTTGGAAGGATCAGTGGGGTCACCTTGGTCCGGTATACGGTAAGCAGTGGCGTAGATGGGAAACGTTGCATCTTAAAACCAAAAACACTTTCGAGAACAACTTCACTATAAAACCAAGGCAAAAAGGCGAATCGAAAAAAGTCGCTGACGTAGGTATTTACACTCTAAATGATCGTCGAGATCTGCCATTCGGAGAATTGCTATACAATACGTGGTCGGAAATGCTTTATAGGTGTTACGACAAAAATCGCAAACATTATAAATGGTACGGTGGCAATGGCGTTCACGTTTGCGAACGTTGGCATGATTTCAAATCGTTCGTTCATGACGTTCAACTGCTTGATGGCTGGCATCTAAAACGCATTTTCCCAGATGAATACTCTTTGGATAAAGATTTCAATAGAAGCAATATGTATGGGCCCGATACGTGTATTTGGTTAAGTGAAAAAGAACAGCGGCTAAACAACACAACAACTAAATTAATTAGAGTTACTCGTCCTGATGGAATACAATTTGTAACATTGGACGTTGCCGGTGTGTGCAGTGATTACGATTTGGACGTATCAACTGTTCATAAAGTATTAAAAGGCGTTAGAAAAGATAGTAAGAATTTCAAATTTTCTTATGAGCCTTATCCCGAAGATACTCTTCCTCGTGTGCGAATAAATGATCAGATTCACGACGTCATAGCTCAGCTAAAAACAAATTCTTTAAGTAGAAGAATGATCGTTTCGGCATGGAATCCATCTGAAATTCATTTGATGAAATTACCTCCATGTCACTCCATGTACGTTATAAACGTCCAAAAAGATAAATATGGCGAAAATGAAATTTGCCTACATCTTACTCAACGTAGCGCGGACATTGCTCTTGGTGTCCCTTATAACATTGCTAGCTACTCCTTACTTATCGAGTTGTTTGCTCGCTTCTCCGGCATGAGGGCAGGACGTTTCGGTCACACAATGGTCGATGCCCACATCTACACTGGTAAACCTGATGGCTCGATGTCGGAGTACGACCACATTCCAGGTCTACGCGAGCAATTGACACGAACTCCAAAAGCCTTACCTAAGCTGATCATTTCTGATGACATCAAGTGTCTCAACGATGTTGAGGCGTTGATGAAAGAAGATACGGCAACGATCATGTCCAAATTTATTCTTGAAGGATACGATCCTGATCCGGCTATCAAATTCAAGGTTGCTGTATGAAGGCAGAAACCAATTACATTATAACCGCTACTGGCGTATGCATTCTTTTAAGCTGCATTTACTACTGTACAATAAACGGTAATAGTTTTGGTTATCTAATATTAGGTATGATGTGCGTCATGCTTGTACTTAATGCAGTGGCCGTTCATTACCGTATCAAATCTTCAGAGCTTGTGAATAAGATAAAAGAATTGCACGACCACCGTCATGAGATGGATAAGAAAATGACCTACGAGATGTCCCGCTTACAAGAAGACGTAGATTTGGTCGGTGAAGCTAAAAACGCTTGTCAAATCCTCAATAGCATAAGGCGTTAAACATGCGCGTTCTATCAGGTGGTGAGGCCAGTTCTGCGGAGCGATGGTTGGAAGAAGCGAGAAAAGTTGCTTTGCAATCGGGATGTCTCCGCGCAAGATGCGGAACGGTGATTGTAAAACAATTCGGTTCTGAAGAGATAATCGCTAGTGCGTGCAACCAGCCTCCACGTAATATGGAAGAAAACAGTCGGTGTTTACGTAAACACGAAATAAGGCCTGGATTTAAGTCAGACAGAACCTGCTGTATTCATGCGGAGCAAAACGCTATCATGCGTGCGATGCATCGGGCTGATGTCTTGCCTTATTGCAGGCTTTATCATTCTCCAAAAAGAATACCCTCCCTTTAGGGAGGGGATGAATTTTTGTTCAGAAAAATATAATGCGCTATATAAGAGCATAGCAATGAGAAGATCCTATAAGTATAGAATTTATTTGAATAAAAACCAGCGCGAAGCGCTGGTTAATTCATTTCATTTCTGTAAGAATCTTTATAATGCTGCTCTTGAAGAACGCATATCTTTTTA
>Ga0163150_10000399_pt1 | contig 81457 bp, 61 predicted proteins | sample OliLakLV19P2IB_FD_148628 | JGI IMG/M metagenome (GOLD analysis project Ga0163150, IMG submission 148628) | Freshwater microbial mat bacterial communities from Lake Vanda, McMurdo Dry Valleys, Antarctica - Oligotrophic Lake LV.19.P2.IB | ecosystem: Environmental > Aquatic > Freshwater > Lake >... | reverse complement strand
TCCGTTCAAGGCCGACTGGCTCGCACTCGCCCGACCGCTCACCACCTGAGCCGTCCCACGGGCAAGGTCGCACCCTCGACGGGGGAACGTGTCTCTGAAAGTGCGTTTCTACGCGTCATCCCGCGTCATCCCGCGTCTCCGGTGGCTCCGTCGCCTCGTCTCGGCCCGGGAACATCGCCGACTTCTACTATCCGGCCCAAAACAGCGATCTCCTGCACAACCACCGACTCTCATGAATAATGCGGGCTAGCAGTCCGTGGTGAAAGTCGACCGCGAGCGAAAGCGAGAGATTTTTCGTCAGATCAAGGCGTCAGACCGCAGGAATACCGGGAGTATTTCAAGGTTTGGCAACGCAGAGCTCTGCGAAAAAAATCCGCTTTCGGCGCGGAGGGACTTTCACCACGGGCTGCTAGCAGGGTGCTGAAAAAGCTCAGCACCCTGGGTATCACGGCGAAAGCCGGGATCCACTGACCGCTATTTGCTGGGGTTCTTCGACAACGTAAGGAAGGAAAGTTGGGCGGCGGCGTTTTTCAGCACCCTGCTAAGGTCCCGGCCGAGAAATTCGCGGCGCAAGTCCCGAAGCGGCGCCAAGAAGGCGCGAATCGAGAGCGAGGGCGGTGCGGATACCCGTGCCGCCGTCGTGTCACGATTACGCCGCCGCTTGTCGGTTACCATCCCCAATGACCAATCGAAATACCGGCCGAACCGAGGAGCTTCCATGACCGCCGAAGCGGTGCGGATGAAACGTCGCAAGCGCATCGCCTTGATCGCCCACGACAACCGCAAGACCGACATTCTGGACTGGGCGCGCTACAACCGCGGGACGCTCAGCGAGCACGAACTCTTCGCCACCGGAACCACGGGTGCGCTGCTCGCCGCCGAGCTGAACCTCCCGGTCACGCGGTTCCTGAGCGGTCCCCTCGGCGGCGATCAGCAGGTGGGCGCGGCCCTTGCCGAGGGCCGGATCGATTTCGTCATCTTCTTCTGGGATCCCCTCGAGCCTCAGCCGCATGACGTGGACGTCAAGGCCCTGCTGCGCATCGCCGTCGTTTACAACACGCCCATCGCGTGTAATCGCGCCACCGCGGATTTCATCCTGTCCTCTCATCTGATGGCGGAGGAGTACGAGCGGATCGTTCCGAACTTCGCCCGAACCATCAGCGTGCGATAGAAGCGCGGCCCGATGTCCATGCTCACACCGCCGGTCGTAAAACGCGTCCCCAGAACCACCATCCTCCACGGCGAAAGCCTCGGGGATCCCTACTTCTGGCTGCGCGAGAAGGAGAACCCCGAGGTTCGCGCGTACCTCGAGGCCGAAAACGCCTACGCGGACGCCGTGACTTCGGATCAATCCGGCCTCGCCGCCTCGCTCTACGACGAGATGCTGGCGCGGATCCAGGAGGACGACACGAGCGCGCCCTACCGCTTTCGCGGCTATCTCCATCGCGTGCGCACCGAGAAGGGCCGACAGTACCAGATCCACGAGAGGCGGAAGGCTACGGGACCGAAAGGCGGCTTCGAAACCGTCATCGACGTGAACGCACTCGCCTTGGGGAAGACGTTCATGTCTCTCGGCGCGTACCTGATGAGCGACGACGGAAAACACCTCGCCTACTCGACCGACGACACCGGCTTCCGGCAGTACCGGTTGCAGGTCAAGAACCTGTCGACCGGCGAGATCTGGGGCCGCACCTTCGAGAAGACGATTTCGGTGGCGTGGGCCGCCGACTCGCGCACGCTTTTCTTCACCGAGGAAGACCACGCGAAGCGCGCGGCCCGGCTTTACCGGGTCGAAGCCTGGAGTGAAAAAGCGCCCGACCTCATCTTCGAGGAGCCGGACGAGCGGTTCAGTCTCGAGATTTTCAGGTCAAGGAGCGGGGCGATCCTCTTCCTGGTGACCGCCTCACACACCACCGCCGAGTTCCACTGGATCGATGCGGCGACTCCTGATGCCCCCTTCCGGATGATGGCGCGCCGCCGCCAGGACCACGAATACGAGGCCGACCATCAGGGCGATCGATTCCTGATCCGCACGAACGACCGCGGCCGCAACTTCCGCCTCGTCGAAGCCCCGGTTTCGGCGCCTTCCGAGGAGAACTGGCGGGAAATCGTCCCCCACCGCAACGGCGTCATGCTCGAGGCGGCCCTCGCCTTCGAAAACACCGTGGTCCTGTGCGAACGGTCGGAGGGCCTGCCCCGTTTCCGGTCCGTGCGCCACGACGGTTCGGTGGGCGTCGAGGCGCGGTTCGACGAGCCGACCTACACCGCGTTTCCTCAGGACAACCGCGAGTACCAGACCTCGACGTTCCGGTACTCCTATCAATCGCTGGTGACGCCGCCTTCGGTGTTCGACCTCGACCTCGAGACGGGCCGAAGCGCGCTCATCAAGCAGACGGAGGTCAAAGGCTCGTTCGACCGCGGCCTTTACGTGTCGGAGCGCATCTCCGCCACGGCCCTCGATGGAACGATGGTGCCGATCTCCGTGGTTCGAAGGCGGGACACCGCGCTAGACGGCCGGGCGCCGATGTATCTGCTCGGCTACGGCTCCTACGGCTACCCCTATCCTGTCTCCTTTGTTTCGCAGCGCTTGTCGCTCCTCGACCGTGGCTTCGTGATCGCCCTTGCCCACATCCGCGGCGGCGGGGAGATCGGAAAGCCGTGGCACGACGCCGGACGCATGGGCACGAAGATGAACACGTTCACGGACTTCATCGCGTGCGCCGAGCACCTCATCGAATGCGGCTACACCTCGAGCGAGAGGCTCGTCATCGAGGGCGGTTCGGCGGGCGGTCTGCTCATGGGTGCGGTTACGAATATGAGGCCGGACCTGATGAAGGCGGTCATCGCGAAAGTTCCCTTCGTGGACGTCATCAATTCGATGCTCGATGAGGATCTGCCGCTCACCGTGGCCGAGTTCGAAGAGTGGGGAAACCCGAAGATCCTCGAGCACTACAAGGTGATGCGGGCCTACTGCCCGTATAGCAATCTCGAGGCGAAGGCCTATCCGGCGGTTCTCCTCAGAAACTCGTTCAATGACTCCCAGGTGATGTACTGGGAAGCGGCCAAGTACGCGGCGAAACTGCGGACCCTCAAGACGAACGACACCCCCCTGCTCCTGCGCACTTTGATGGGCGCTGGTCACGGAGGCGCCTCCGGCCGCTACGACGCCCTGCGTGAAACCGCCGCCGACTACGCTTTCATCCTCTGGCAGGTGGGTTGACCTAGCAGCCCGTGGGGGCCAGGAGCACTTCTACCGCGCAGGCTCCTAGAGTCATGATTCGCCTGTAAGGAACCAACGAATCATGATGATCACCGCCTCCCTCCTCCTGACCCTCGCGGCCCCCGCGTTCACCGCGAAGGACCTGCACTCGCTCAAGCGGCTCGCCGACCCCCAGCTTTCGCCGGACGGAAAATGGGTGCTCTACCAGCAGACCACGATCGACCTCGGCAAGAGCCGCAACACCGACCTCTTCATCGTGCCTTTGGCCGGCGGCGCGGCGCGTGCGCTCACCTCGCATCCGAGGGCTGATTCGCAGGGACGGTTCTCGAAGGATGGCAGCCAGGTGGCGTTCCTTTCCTCGCGCGACGGTGCGCCGCAGGTCTACGTCCTCAACCTCGCGGGCGGCGAAGCGAGGCGAATCACGGATCTCTCGCAGGGCGTCTCGAACTTCCGCTGGGCAACCACGGACAAACTGGTGGTCGTGAGCGACGTCCATCCCGCGTGCGCCGGCGTCGATTTCGACGCCTGCACGAAGAAGAAGGTGGCGGAGAAGGGCGAAAACATCCGCGTGTACGACAAGCTCTTCGTCCGCCACTGGGACACGTTTGAAGACGGCCTCCGCTCGCACATCCTGTGGGTGGATGTGAAGACCGGCCAGGCCACAGATCTCACTCCGGGCGACGCCGACGTGCCGCCGTACCCCGGCCCAAACGACTTCGATGTTTCCCCGGATGGCACGGAGCTCGCCTTCGGACGCAACGACGACAAGGATGAATCGGCGTCGACCAATGCCGAGATCTTCGTGGTTCCGACGAGCGGAGGAACGCCAAAGAAGATCGCCGCGGCCCCAGGCTTCGACGGTCTGCCCGTATACAGCCCGGATGGTTCGATGGTCGCGTATCACGCCCAGATGCGCGCGGGCTTTGAAGCCGACCGCTGGCGTCTCATGATCTACGACGGCAAGACCGGCGCAACTCGCAATCTGACCGAGCCCTTCGACCGCAACGTCGATGAGATTGCCTGGTCGCCCGATTCGAAGACGATCTATTTCACCGCGGGCGAGGGACCGCAGAATCCGCTTTTCTCGATCCCGGCCGCGGGAGGAACCCCGCGCAAGATCGCGGACGGACACCTCACTCAGCTCTCGATCGCGAAGGACGGCCTTAAGGCAGTCATGGCCCAGGACGCCCTGCACCGGCCACCGGACGTGGTGAGCGTCGAGCTCGGAAGCGGGAAGATCACCCGTCTGAGCGATGTGAACGACGCGGCTCTCGCCGTCTTCGCTCTCCGGCCCGCGGAGTCCGTGACGTACCCGGGAGCCCTCGGGAAGAAGGTCCAGGCCTGGATCACGAAGCCCGCGAACTTCGATCCGACGAAGAAGTATCCACTGCTCATGCTGATCCATGGCGGGCCCCAGGGTGTCTGGGGAGATTCCTGGAGCAACCGTTGGAATCCTCAGGTGTTCGCGGGCGCCGGCTTCGTGGTCTTCGCTCCCAATCCGCGCGGGTCCACCGGGTTCGGCCAGGCCTTCACCGATGACGTGACGAAGGACTGGGGCGGCAAGGCCTACGAGGACATCATGAAGGGCACGGACTTCGCCGCCGCACTCCCTTATGTCGACCAGGATCGGGTTCTGGCCGCGGGGGCTTCGTATGGCGGCTACATGGTCAATTGGATGTGTACTCAGACCAAGCGCTTCAAGGCCTTCGTGTCCCACGACGGCCTCTTCGATCTCGAATCGATGGCCGCTTCAACCGAGGAGCAGTGGTTCACCGACTGGGAGTTCGGCGGCCCGCCCTGGAAGGACCGCTCCCAGTACGAGAAGTTCTCCCCCTCGCGCTTCATCACCCAGTGCACCACGCCCATGCTGATCATCCACAACGACCGCGACTATCGCGTGCCCGTGGAGCAGGGCCTGCAGATGTTCACGGCCCTCCAGCGACTGGGCGTGCCCTCGCGCCTGATCATGTTCCCCGAGGAGAACCATTGGGTGCTCAAGGCCGAGAACTCGGTGCGCTGGTATGACGAGGTTCTCGGGTGGTTGAAGAAGTGGTCGAACTGAAGGCCATTCCTCTCGCGGCGGACCTCGGTCACGAGGAGGTCGTCCTTCTCCATGACCGCGAGGCGGGTCTGCGCGGCGTCATCGCCATTCACGACTCGACCTTTGGGCCGGGGGTCGGCGGAACGCGCATGCGGGTTTATCCCCACTACGACGATGCCGTGGTCGATGCCCTCCGCCTGGCCCGCGCCATGACCTACAAAGCCACCATGGTGGAAATGCCCTACGGCGGCGCCAAGGCCGTGATCGTGGGCGATCCGTCGCGGGAGAAGACCCGGCCCCTGCTCGTGGCCTACGCCCGGGCGGTGGAGCGGATGGGCGGCCGCTTCTTCACCGGCTGCGACATGGGGATCGAGCCGCGCGATCTCAAAGTGATGCAGCGGCACACGAAACATCTGTCCCACACCAGCGAGGATTCGCCGATCGATACGTCGTACCTCGCGGCCCTCGGCGTCTTTGAAGGGATCGCGGCCGCGGCCGCGGTCCTCGGGCGTGAGTTCTCCTCGATCCGGGTGGCGATCCAGGGAGCGGGTGCGGTGGGCTTCCGTCTCGCCAAACTCCTCGTCGAGCACGGCGTCAGCATCGTGGTTGCCGATCCTTTGAAAGCCCGCACCCTGCGCGCCGCGCGTGAGCTCGAAGCCCAGGTGGTCGAGCCCGACGCGATCTACGACGTCGAGGCGGATGTCTTTTCGCCCAACGCCATGGGTGGCATCCTCAACGACGACACCATCGCGCGTCTCAAGGTTCAAGCCATCGTGGGCGGCGCCAACGAGCAGCTTCAAGAACCGCGTCACGGCGAGGTTCTCCATTCCCTCCGCATCCTCTGGGGCCCGGATTACGTGGTGAATGCGGGCGGCCTCCTGAGCCTGCTCTACGAGACGAAGCAGACGGATGAGGCCGGTGTCGAGGAGCGTGTGAGAATGATCGGGCCGCGGATCGCCGACCTATGGCAGCGATCCGAGGAAGAGGAAGAAGCACCGGGGATCATCGCGGATCGCATCGTCGAGGAGCGCCTGGCCCACGGGCGCCGGGCGAAGTCGGAATCGGTGCGTCGCACGAAGTACGAGGAAGACTGAGCGGAAAAGAGGAACGGATCATGAAGACGATCAACATCGGCGGGGTCGAGATCAGCTACGCCGATAAGGGCCAGGGGCCTTCGGTGTTGTTCCTTCACGGTTTCCCTCTCTCGCTCGGCATGTGGGACGCGCAGGAGGCGCTTTCCGACCGCTATCGCATCGTCCGCTTCGACGCGAGGGGTCACGGCGGCTCCGGGGTGGGCGACTCGGCGCTCACCATGGGCCGGATCGCGGATGACGCCGCGGTCCTGATCGAGCGACTGCGCCTCGGGCCCGTCGTCCTCGCCGGCTGTTCGATGGGCGGTTACGCGGCGTTCGCATTCGCACAAAAGCACCCCTCGCTGCTCCGGGGTCTGGTTCTGGTGGACACGCGCGCGGGCGCCGATTCTCCCGAGGCGCGGAAGGGTCGCGGCGAACTGGCGGCTAAGGTCATGCAGGAAGGCGCTTCCGCCGCCCTCGATGCGTTCCTTCCGAAGATCGTGGGCGAAACCACCAGGGCTTCCCGCGCCGACGTCACCGCGAAACTCAAGGACATGATTCTCGCCACCCCGAAGCAGGGCATCTCCGATGCGCTCCACGGTATTGCCGCGCGTCCGGACTCGACGGGATTCCTGCGCGAGATCACGGTTCCCACTCTCGTCATCTGCGGCGAGGAGGACGTGATCACCCCGCGCGCCGAAGCCGAGATTCTGCAAAAGGGCATCAAGGGCGCGGAACTCGCGATGATCCCGAAGTCGGGCCATCTGCCCTCGATGGAAACCCCGGAAGAGTTCAACCGCCTGCTGGCGGAGTTCCTCCGCCAGTTTTAGGAAGTCCTGAGGACGGCCGGAGTGCGGCGACTCCGCCATCGAATCGCACGATTCATTCGCACGATTCGAGCCTCAAGAATCCCTCGCCGAACGCAGGCCGGGGGTTCCCAAGGGGGCCGGGGCCGGGTCTGGCCCCCTTAGGGTCAGGTTGTACCGCATGATTCGGCCGTGGGGGCCGTTTCGGTCGCGTTCGCGGTCGTAGACATCGCCTGCGATTCCTCGTCCTGACCCTTCGTTCAGCGGGGCGAGGTCGGCCGGGTCGAGAGGGATCTCGATCGCTGCGAGCGTTCCTTTGAGGTGGCTCGCGTTGCGGGCGCCCACGATCGCGGCGGCCACGTGGGGCTGAGCCAGAACCCAGGCGATACCGATGGCGCCGATCGAAACCCGATGCTTGAGGGCGATGTGGTGAACGGTTTGCAACAACGACTGGAAGCCGGCCCAGCCGACCGCCTCGTCGATGATGAGCTTGTACTTCGTGAGCGACCGGTTCTCGAAAGGCTCTTCGGGTTCGGGCACGTTCAGCCATCGTTCCGAAAGAAAGCCGCCCAGGAGCGACCCGTAGCAGAGGAACTTGAAACCCCGCTCCGCAGCGAGCGTGCTCATGACTCCGGCCGGCCGTCGATCGAGGAGTGAGTACTGAACCTGGTGAGAGACAACCTGAATCCCCGCATCCAGGATCGCCCGCAGTCGGGGCGTGTCGAAGTTGGTGACGCCGAGGTGGCGGATGGCGCCTTCAAGCCTCAGCGCATCGAGGAACTTTGCGACCTCGACGAAACGCGGAACGCTGTAGTCCCACCAGTGAAACTGAACGAGGTCGAGGCTCGAGCGCCGAAGGCGGGTTCTGGACCGGTCGATCAGGGAGCCGACATCCACGGCGTCCACCGTGGCCAGCGCGGCGAGGTCGGGAACGTACTTCGTGTGGACCTGGACCGTGCGGCCGGAGGGCGGCTTGAACGAGCCGATCAACTCCTCGACGCCCGTGTAGATGTCCGCGCAATCGAACGTGGTGATTCCCGCGTCGACGAAGGCCGCCATGTCCGCGTGGGGCTCGGCCACGCGAGCGGCCGTGCCATGGCCCTGGGCGAGCTGCCAGGAGCCCTTGATGATCCGGGAGATCGAGTATCCCGGCGCGAGTTCAACGCGCACGTTTTCGGGGGGCCCTGGTCGCGGGGAGCGGCACCGCGGTCACATCGGCATGATTGAAGATGCGCGTCCCGGTCCGGGTGATTCGGAACCTACCAGCGCAGTGGGGATCGGGGCACGCGATCAGCGCATCGGTGGTCATCCAGTCGTGCAGGTGCGTCTCCCGCTGCTTCGCCGGGAGAAGCGGCAGCAGGGCCGCGAGGGGATAAAGCGGGAAGGTCTGGCCCGGGGGGAGCGAGAGATTCTCGCCATGCAGTGCGAAAGAGTCGCCCACCTTGTGGTTGCAGATCATGGGCAAACCCTTCGCCTGCTCCACTTCAACCCGAAGGTCAAAGAGGCGGAAGGTGGCCTCCCTGGGTCGCTTCGGCCCGCCGCGCTTTGCCTGCATTCCACTTAGCATAGCCAAGTGATCATCGAGACCTTCCCCGTGGGCCCCCTGCAGTGCAACTGCACCATCCTCGGCGACCCCGAGACCGGCGAAGCCATCGTGATCGATCCCGGCGACGAGGCGATGGTCGTCCTGAATCGGCTGACCGCGCACGGTCTCAAGCCAAAGGCGATCCTCATCACCCACACCCACCTCGATCATGTCGCGGGCAACTTCGAAGTCAAGGAGAAGACGGGCGCGCGCGTCATGCTGCACGAGAAGGATCTGCCGCTCTACGACAACCTGAAGATGCAGGCGCAGTTCATCGGCATGGACACACCGGTGCGGGCGGAGGTGGACGAACACATCCACCAGGGCGATGTGGTCTTCTTCGGCAAGGGCCACTCGGTGGAAGTGCTCCATACCCCGGGCCACACCCCCGGATCGTGCAGCTTCTTTGTACCGGGCCAGAATCTGCTTCTCTCGGGCGACACGCTCTTCTCGGGCTCCATTGGACGCACGGACCTTTGGGGCGGCGATCACCAGACCGAGATCCGGTCGATCAAGCAGAGGCTCCTGCCCCTGCCCGACCAGACCCGGGTGATCGCCGGCCACGGCCCGGATACGACGATCCTCGAGGAGCGGCGGTCGAATCCGTTCCTGATCGCTTGAACGACGAAACCCCGGCCGCCCCAAAAACCGAAGGCGCGCCGCACGCCCGGCTGATTCTGGCCGTCCTCTTCGCGGTCTCGATCCTGAACTTCGTCGACCGCCAGATGCTGGCCATCCTGGCCGGCAAGGTCAAAGCGGATCTCCTGATCACCGACGCCCAGCTGGGGTTTCTTTACGGCACGGTCTTCGGGATCTTCTACGCGGTCTTCGGCGTGCCCATGGGTGTGTATGCCGACCTTGGCTCGAGGCGGAAGCTGATCGCGTGGGGCCTCGGTCTGTGGAGCCTCATGACCGCGGCGTCCGGACTGGCCACGGGTTTCGTGTCCCTCGCCATCGCGCGGGTGGGTGTTGGCATTGGCGAGGCGAGCGCATCGCCGGCCGCCTACTCCATGATGTCCGACCTGTTCCCCAAAGCGCGCCGGGCCACGGCGTTTGGGATCTACTCGCTCGGCGTCTACGTCGGCATCGGTCTCAGTTCCTACATCGGCGGCACGGTCGTTGATGCCTGGAGCGCCGCGTATCCCGCGGGTCAGGAGCCCTTCGGTCTTCGCGGCTGGCAGGTGGCTTTCCTCGTAGCAGGCCTCCCCGGGCTTTTGCTCGTCCCCCTGGTCCTCGCCTTTCGAGAACCTCGGCGCGGTGCCATGGATGGTACCCAAAACGGCGGGGCGATCCCCGCCCACGCCCACCCCGGTCCGCTCAAGGCGGCACTTCGGGAGGGCCTGGCCCTTCTGCCTCCCTTCTCGCTTTTCGTCCTCCAACGCGACGGCGTACCGTTTGGGACGAACGCCCTGACCCTCGCGGGGCTCACCCTGGGCGGCCTTCTTCTGTGGCTGGCGTTCGGCGATCCCGTGCAGTGGATCTGCGTGGCGGTAGGGTTGTATGTGGTCGCGACCATGGCTCAAAGGCTCAAGGTGCGGGAGCCGGATGCCTTCGCCCTCATCTTCAAGACGCCGTCGCTCGCCTTTGCCACCCTCGGTTTCTCCTCGCTTTCCTTTACGGGTTACGCGATCAGTCTTTGGACCGCGCCCTTCTTCATCCGCTACCACGGCTTCACATTCGCGGAAATCGGGGGGATCCTGGGCCTCATCTCCGCGGTGGGCGGGGGGTTCGGCGTCACGATGGGCGGGGTGCTCGCCGACTGGTTTCGACGAAGGATCGCGGCCGGCCGGCTGGTCGTCGGGATGATGAACGCTTTGCTTCCGATCCCGTTCCTGCTCCTCGCTCTCAACGCCGGCGATCGAACGACTGCTCTGGTTCTCTTTACCTTCGCCCAGGTCTTCGCCGCTTTGTGGCTGGGTGCTGGCGGCTCCACGGTGCAGGACCTCGTGATGCCTCACATGCGGGCGCGCGCTTCGGCGATCTTCCTGCTCTTCGTCACCATCGCGGGACTGGCACTTGGTCCCTACGTCGTCGGCCGCCTGAGCGATCTCTGGGGCAGCCTCCGGCTCGCTTTCATGGCCGCCACCATCTCCAACGTGGTGGCTTTTGGCTTCTTCCTTCTGGCCTCCCGTACCATCGCCCGCGACGAGGAGACGCGGGAGGCCCGGGCAGCAGGGGCCCGGGCATAAGCTCTTTGGGACCTTCCAAAACCAAAGAGGACCCCCGATGAGACCCACCGCCACCGCCACCATCTCCTTCGGAATGGTCTCCATTCCCGTGAAGCTTTTCTCGGCCACCGAGGCCAAGGCCTCGATCTCCTTCAACATGCTGCACGAGAAGTGCAAAGGCCGCGTGAAACAGCAGTACATCTGCGAACGTGACGACAACGTCGTGGTGCCGCGCACCGAAATGGTAAAGGGCTACGAGTTCGCGAAGGACCAGTACGTGGTCTTCACCGCGGATGAGATCAAGAAGATGGAGGAGCAGAACACCGGTCTCGTGGACATCGCGGAGTTCCTCGACATCGGCCTCGTCGACCCCGTCTACTACGAGAGCGCTTCCTACCTCGCTCCCGACAAGGGCGGGGAGAAGGCCTACCGCCTTTTGTGCGACGCGATGAAGAAGACCGGCCGCGTCGCGGTGGCGCGCTGGGCCGCCCGCGGAAAGCAGTACCTCGTCCTGCTTCGGCCCCTCAGGAACGTGATCGTGCTTCAACAACTCCGCTATCCCGACGAGGTCCGGGCCCTCGACGAAGTGCCGGTTGGCACCGCGGAATCGAAGGACCACGAGTTGAAGCTCGCGGTTCAGCTGATCGACCAGATCACCTCGCCGGCCTTCGACCCCTCGCACTACGAAGATGAGGTTCGGAAGAGAATGCAGGCCGCCATCGACGGCAAGATCCAGGGTCAGGAGATCGCCTCGGCCCCCGAACAACCGCGCGCCCAGATCATCGACATCATGGAGGCCTTGAAGGCCTCCCTCGCGGCCAGGAAAGGCGACCTCGTCCAGTCCTAACTCGCGGCGCGCGCCTTCTGGGCGCACTCCTCGGAACAGAAAAACGCCTCCCGGCCCTCGAAACGTCCGGCCACGGCGGCCGACCGGGCGGTGTGGATGCCGCAGATCGGGTCCCGCACGAGTTCTTCGACCTGACCTCGCGGCTCGGGTCCAGGGACCCTGCCGGTAGAGGGCTTTGGCCTCGAGCCCTGGGAAAATCCCCTGAAGAAGGCGCCGAGGACCATGCTTGCCAGGCGGAAGACCACGAGGAAGAGGATCGCCCGGAAGATGAAGGCCAGCAGGCCCATCAGGCTCAAGCCCGAAGACGCGGCCGCGTCACAGGGTGAGATCCGACCAGCGCAGGACTGCGGAGCCGACGGTGAAGCCGGCGCCCACCGAAGTCATGAGAAGGTTGTCGCCTTTCTTGAGCCGCTTCTCCTCGAGGGCGGTGTAGATGCCGAGGGGAATGGTGGCCGCGGTGGTGTTTCCGTACTTCGCGATGTTCTTCACCACCCGCGAATCAGGCAGGCCCAGGCGGGCCTGGGCGGCGTCGATGATCCGGATGTTCGCCTGATGGGGGATGAAGAGATCGATGTCGTCGTTTCGAAGGCCTGCCTTCGCGAGCGCGGCAACCGAGGCCTCGGCCATCTTCCGAACCGCGTACTTGAAAACGACCTGGCCGTCCTGCCTCACGAAGTGCATGCGCTGGTCGATGGTCTCGTGACTGGCCGGGTGAAGGCTGCCGCCCGCCGGCATGTTCAGGTGGCACGCACCCGAGCCATCGACCTCGTTCGTGAAAGCGACGAGACCCTCATCCTCGGCAGTGGGCTCGAGGAGTACGGCTCCCGCTCCGTCTCCGAAGAGGACGCTCGTGGTTCGATCGTGCAAATCGAGGATGGAGGACATGACTTCAGCGCCGATCACCAGGACCTTCTGGTGAGCGCCGCTTTCGATGAACTGCGCGCCTACGGCCAGGGCATAGACGAAGCCCGAACACGCGGCGGAAAGATCGAAGCCCCAGGCCTTGGTAGCACCGAGTTTCGCCTGGACCACGCAGGCGGTGGCCGGGAAGATCATGTCCGGGGTAACGGTCGCGACCACGATCAGATCGATGTCCGCAGCGCCGACCCCGCGCCGCTCCAGGCACTCGCGCGCGGCCGCGGTCGCGAGGTCGGACGTGGGAACGCCCTTCTCCGCGTGATGACGGGTGACGATGCCGGTTCGAGTCCTGATCCATTCGTCGTTGGTGGCCACGAACTGCTCGAAGTACTTGTTGTCGAGAACGCGGGGGGGCAGATAACGGCCGATTGCGGTGATCGCGGCGCGGGTCATGGCCGGCGGAGTATATCGACCGGCCATGGAGCGACATCCCTGGTCCGTGGCGATCAGGGCGGGCGGGCTTGGTAGATTGACCTCGATCGTGAGCCCTTCTCCCTCCTACGAGCGCCTGCTGTTTTCCGGGGCGGAGCCGCCAAAGCTCACCGGCAACTTCGTAGGCGAGGCGTCCTCGATTCTCTTCTGGCACACCGGCGGCCAGGTCGGAGTGCTGGCCTAGTGGCGGCGCCAAAGGCGACGCCGTTCATTTTCCGCCTGGCCTTTCGGAATCTCTCGCGGCACCGGCGGCGGACGGCGCTCACCATCTTTGCCCTCGCTTTCGGCATCGCCTTGATGGTGCTCGGCCAGGCCTGGACCGACGCGATGGAACGGGCGGTGGTGGAGCCCGCGAAAAACGCCACCCTGGGCCACGTTCAGATCTACCGCGCGGACGCGGCCGCGGACGAAACCGGGGAGATCTCATTCATCATGCCGCAGAACAACTATCGCCTCATCCAGAATCCCGCCTCATTCATCAAGGACGCGCAGGCGATCGACGCGCGGATTGAGTCCGGGCTCGCGCGGCTCATGGTCGGAGCGCTCCTCTCGTTCAAGGAGACGACGATGGACGGCGTCCTGATCGGCATCGATCCACGCGCCCGAGCCGCGACGTATCCGGATCTCTCCGTGATCAAGGGCCGCCACTTCGAACAAGGCGAAGGCGGCGTCTTGATCAACCAGGGGGTGGCGCGAAAACTGGGTATCGGCCCGGGCGACGACCTCGTGGCCCTCGGTACCACGTCGGACGGCCGGCTCAACGGGACCAAACTGCGCGTCACCGGCGTGTACACGATCAAGGGCCTTGAGGCCTATGAATGGGGATCGTGCTACGCGGACGTCGCATCGGTGCAGGCGCTGCTCGACGTGCCCGATCAGGCGGGGGTCGTGATCCTGCGCCTGGCGGAGGGCGGGCGGGAGTCGGAAGCGGTCCGGGACCGGTTGAATGCGGCTTTCCGCGGAAAGGGCACGAACGCCGTCGCCTACACCTGGAAGGACATGGGCGGCCCTTTCATCGGAGGGATGCTGGTCACGAACTTCATCGCCACCATCATGAACTTCGTCATGGGAGTGATCGTGGCCGCGGGCGTGCTGAACACCGTCTTGATGGCTACTTTCGAACGCACGCGAGAGATGGGGACCATGCGCGCCATGGGGGCACGGAAGCAGGACGTGCTCAGGGTCTTCCTGTCCGAGGGATTCCTCATTGGATTATTCGGCGCCGCGTTCGGCGCGCTGCTCGGGGCCGCGACCATCGTGTTCTTCTCACATTATGGTATTCCCGCCTTCAGTGAAGCTCAGAAGTACACCTATGGAGGCGACCGTTTGTACCCCATCCTCAAACTGATCGACGTGGTCCGGCCGCCCTTGATCATGCTGGCGGTGAGCGTCCTCGCCGCCTTGATCCCTTCGGTTTCCGCGGCCCGGACCAGACCCGCGGAATCCCTGCGCTACGTATGACGATCTCGGCTCTCGACCTGCTCCTCTTCGCGTCCACCGGCGCCCTCACGGGAATGGTGGGGGCGCTCCTCGGTCTGGGCGGCGGAGTGTTCCTGGTGCCCCTGCTCGCCCTGGGGTTTCATCTCGAGCCTCGTACCGCCGTCGCGGCGAGTCTGGTGGCGGTCATCGCCAGTTCGTCGAGTACCACCATCGTGAACATGCGGAGGGGTCTCGTGAACATCCCGCTGGCCTTCACCCTGCTCCTGCTCACCTCGCTCGGCAGCCTCGGGGGCGGGGTCGTGGCCGAGTTCATCTCCACCCGAACGCTCTACGCCATCTTCGCGGCGACCCTGTTCGTGGTCGCGGTCATCGTGACTTTTAAGTCGGGAACGAGGAACGTGATCGACGACGCGGGGCTCGAGGTGGGTGCGCTTGGGGGCCGGGTCGTCGAGGAGGGTAGGACGCTCAGTTACGTGATGAGAAGGCTTCCCCTTGCCCTCTCGGTGTCGCTGGTCGCGGGAGCGATTTCCGGCCTGTTGGGCATAGGCGGCGGGGTCATTCAGGTCCCGGTCCTGAACTCCTTCTGCGGAATCCCCATCAGGGTCGCGGCCGCGACATCGGCCTTCATGATCGGGCCCACCGCGGCGGTGTCCGCATTCGTGTATCTCGGCCGGGGTGACATGGATCCGCTCATCACCGCCGCGATCACTCTTGGTTCCCTCCCCGGGAGCATCCTGGGGGCGTGGATGTCGCGGCGGATGCCGGTGCGGTCAATCAAGACGATCCTCGCCACCTCGCTCACCGTCGTGGCGATTCGGATGGCGGTGGCGGCGTTCTGGATGTGATGAGCCTCACAGAGGGCGAAACCGCCGCAGCGCGCCTCTATTGAGCCCTCTGGTAATGTCCAGCCACCTTTCCTCCCCACGATGACCGGCGCACATTCCCGTCCCAACCTGAGGGGCCTGGTTCCACCCGGCTCGAAGGAGGGGGCTGAGTCGAGCCCGCCCGAAACACCCGTTTCCACCCTCGACGACGACTCGAGAGAGGGGAATCGACCCGCTTATCCAAGGATCTTCGGGACCTACGTCCTCGAGGAGATGCTCTCGAGGGGCGGGATGGCCGAGATCTATCGCGCGCAGCGCACCGGGCCCCACAGCTTTCGTAAGACCGTTGTCCTTAAGAAGATCCTCCCAAGCCTCGCCCGAAACGACGACTTCCGCCGCCTCTTCATCGAGGAGGCGAAGACCGTGGCTCTTCTGGACCACCCTCACATCGTGCCCGTTCACGAGCTGGGCGAGATCAACGACGATCTCTACATGACGATGGAGTACGTCAACGGGTTCGACCTCAAGACGATGCTCCGGAGGGCTCAGGAAAAAGGGCTGAAACTGCCTCTCGACCTTGCCGTCTACATCGCGGCCCGCATCGCAAGCGCCCTCGACTTCGCCTTCACCAAGGAAGGGCCGGACGGGCGGCCGCTCGAAATCGTCCATCGCGACGTTTCTCCGCCGAACATCCTCATCTCCTTCGCGGGCACGGTAAAACTCACCGACTTTGGCATTTCCAAGCCATCGTCCTACGTCGAGGCCCGGAAGCACGCCCCCCAGGGAAAGGTCCAGTACATGAGTCCCGAACAGGCGCAGGGCGGGCCCCTCGACGCGCGTTCCGACATCTTCTCGCTGGGGGTGATCCTGTACGAAATGATCGCGGGCCGGCGACCCATTGCCGGCAATCCGGACATGCCCTCGATGGACGACGTGCGGAAAGCCGACATCGTTCCGCTCCGGTTCATTTCGTCAAGAGTCACGCCCCGGCTCGAAAAAGTGGTCATGAACGCGGTGTCCAGCACGCCCGACGACCGCTATCCCGACGCCGGGAAGATGGCGGCGGCTCTCGATCGCGTCCTTCATGAGCGTCCGGCCGTGGGCTCGCCTCAACTGGCCCAGTTCATGCGGATCGTCTTCGACGCGAACTCGCGGGAGACCACACCCGCCACGTAGATCCTGGCGGGCCAAAAGGGTCCGCCCGACGCGGTACACTTGAACCGCCGTCTCAAGCGGCCCCGCTCCGGGGCCTTCGTCACCTTCTCGAGAAAGCGATAGGGAGCTTCCTTTTTGGCCTGGTTCAAGCGCGAAGACCAAAAACTTCCGGTGGGCGAACAGGTCAATCGCGTCCCCGAAGGTCTGTGGATCAAGTGCTCCGGCTGCCGGGAGATCATCTACCGCAAGGATGTCCTCCAAAACGCGTCGGTCTGCCCGAAGTGCGCCTTTCATTTCCGGATCACCGCCCGGGAGCGCCTGGAGCTGCTCTTCGACGGACCCTACGAGGAGTTCGACCGGGAACTGGCCAGTGCCGACCCCCTGAAGTTCAAGGACAGCAAGGCTTACGCCTCCCGTCTTCTCGATGGCCAGGAGAAGACCGGAGGCAAAGACGCGATCGTGAGCGCCTCCGGGAAACTCGACCAGCGGGACGTTCTTGTCTGCGCGATGGAATACGGTTTCATCGGCGGTTCGATGGGAGTCGTGGTGGGCGAGAAGATCACCCGGGCGGCCGAGCGGGCCATCGGATCCCGGGCGCCTCTGATCGTGGTGTCGTGTTCGGGCGGCGCGCGCATGATGGAGGGTGCTCTCTCCCTCATGCAGATGGCCAAGATCTCCGCGGCTCTGGCCAGGCTCGATGACGCGAAGATCCCCTTTATTTCGGTCCTGACCGACCCCACCACGGGGGGGGTTACCGCGTCTTTCGCCATGCTGGGCGACCTCAACATCGCGGAACCAGGCGCCCTGATCGGTTTCGCCGGACCTCGTGTCATCGAGCAGACGATCCGCCAGAAACTCCCCGAGGGTTTCCAGCGCTCCGAGTTTCTGCTCACCCACGGAATGATCGATGCGGTGGTCGACCGGCGCGAGATGAAGGAATCAATCGCGCGCAGCCTGCGTCTGTTTCTCGGCTAGCGAACCTCTTCCCGAGATGGCCAGCCCGATCGATCTGAACGCTGACGTGGGCGAGAGCTTCGGGGCCTTCCAGATGGGCAACGACTCGGGGCTTTTGCCCTTCGTCACCTCCGTGAACGTGGCCTGTGGTTTCCACGGCGGCGACCCGCTCACCATGGACCGCACGGTCACCGCGGCGCTCGAGCGCGGTATCAGGATCGGCGCCCATCCCTCTTTCCCCGACCTGCGAGGTTTCGGCCGACGCGAGATGTCGGCTTCTCCAGATGAGGTGGAGACGGACGTCTTGTATCAGGCCGGAGCTCTGAGGGCGTTCGTCGAGTCGCGGGGCGGGCGGCTCTGGCACGTGAAGCCGCATGGCGCGCTCTACAACCAGGCGGCGCGCGACCTGAACCTGGCGCGGGCGGTCGCCCGGGGAGTCCGTCGCCTCGGCGGCGGCGTCTCGCTCGTCGGGCTATCGACGTCTTCGGTCTTTCGCGAAGCGGCGAAGGCCGAAGGTGTCGCGTTCGCGGGCGAGGCTTTCATCGACCGTGCCTACGAGGCGGACGGAACACTGGCACGGCGGGGAACGGCGGGCGCGGTCCTCGAGAGCCCGGGCGAAGCGGCGGCGCAGGCCGTGGCCATCGCCACAACAAGACGAGTCACCGCCCGGAACGGCTCGACCCTGGAGGTCTTTGCCGAGACTCTGTGCCTGCACGGCGACAACCGGAACGCAGTCGAAATCGCGAAGGCGGTCCGTGCCGCGCTCGAAACCGCCGGCGTCAAGGTTCAAGCCCTCGGTCCGCACGGTCCCGCATAGCCTGGGGCCGACATGATCGAAGCCTGGCCACGCGTCCTGCCCGTGGGCGACCGCGCGGTCACGGTCCAACTCGGCGATTCGCTCGACGAGGAAACCGTGGGCCGCGTTCGAGCCCTCGACGACAAGGTCCGCAAGCGGAATCTCGTGAGCATCGAGGAAACCGTCCCGACCTGCGCCTCCCTTCTCGTGATCTACGACCGGAGTCGGATCCGGTTTCAGGAACTTGAGAACCACCTTCGGGATCTGGCGCGCGGTCTCGAGGGAGCGGGTGCTCACGGCGGCCTCGTCGAGATCCCTGCGCTCTATGACGGGGAGGACCTTGAAGAGGTTGCGGCCTTGTGCGGTCTTTCCGTGGAAGCGGTCGTCGACCTGCACTCTGAGCGTGAGTATCGCGTGATGATGCTTGGCTTCTCCCCGGGCTTTGCCTACATGGGTTTCGTCGATGAGCGACTGCGCGTTCCAAGACGGAAGACCCCGCGAACCCGGGTGCCCGAAGGTGCTATCGCTATAGCCGGCCCGCAGACCGGCGTTTATCCGGGGAGTCTCCCCGGAGGCTGGAATCTTCTCGGCCGAACCTCCCTCCGACTCTTCGATCCCGCCAGAACCAGCCCGTCAACGTTGATGCCGGGCGACCGGGTTCGCTTCGTTCCCACGACGACTCTGGCCGCGTCCAGGCCTTTGGCGAAGAGCGGCTACTCAGGCTCCGGGGTGCGCGTGCTCGAACCCGGCATCCTCACCACGGTCCAGGATGCGGGGCGAATCGGTCTGCGTCGGCTTGCCGTGCCGCAAACGGGATGGGCGGATCCGTGGTCCGCGCGCGGCGCGAACCGCTGCGTCGGAAATCATCCGGACGCGCCGGTGCTCGAGATCTGCGGTCCGGGCCTGCGCCTCGCCTTCGAGCGGGCCACATTCGTGGCGATCTCCGGCGCTTCCGTCCGGGCTTGCCTGGAAAGGGGCGATCTCGGGGGCGAAGGCATGTCCGTTCCGGGGAATGTGGCGGTGCGGGTTCGCCCGTCGAATGAGCTCGAGGTCCTTGGCCTTTCCGAGGGCGTTCGCGCCTACATCGCGATCGCGGGCCTCGAAGCGCCGCGGGTCCTCGGCTCCGCGTCGGTCGATCTCGGTTCCGGGTTCCTTCGTCCCCTCAAGGCGGGAGATGGTTTCGACCTCGGGGCGCACGACTCCGACCGGGTTCAGCGGGAACCGGTCGTCGGGGCGGCGAAACGCGCGCTGGTTCGCGTGGTCCTGGGACCGCAGCAGGATCATTTCGATCCGCAAACCATCGAGGCCTTCTTCGCCACCTCCTGGCGGACCGGCCTCGACTCCGACCGCGTGGGCGCGAGGCTCGATGGCGCGCGGCTGACCCACGCCGGTCCAACCGAGATCGTCTCCGATGGGATGGTCCCGGGCTGCATTCAGGTTCCTCCCGACGGGCGCCCGATCGTGATGCTCGCGGACTGCCCGACCACCGGCGGCTACCCGAAGATCGGTTGTGTGATGAGTGAAGACCTCGGGATTCTCGCCCAGGCCATTCCCGGCCGCACCGAGATCCGTTTCTCGGTGACGCGAGTCGAGGACCTTTAAGCCTCTTCGAGTTCAGCGAGCGTCCGCTTCAGCCGCCACAGCGCGACCGTGAGCAGCACGCAGTTCAAAAGGCTCAGGAGAAGGGTGAGGTCGAAGCCCGGGGCCATCCGAAGCCGGGCGACGGAATCGGCAAGCGGCAGCACGGCACGCCACTCGGGGCCATAGAACCGCCCGAGGCCATGAAGGCAGATGCTGCCGAGGAGCGTGGACGTGGCGGCGGCAAAGGCGAAGCGCTTCAAGAACGTGGTTTGAAGACCCGTGGCCACGAGAAGCAGGAACAGCGGGTGGTTGTGATTGTCGTGAACCCCGATGGTCAGGACACCCCAGATGAAGAGTAAAAGCGCGCTCACGTAAACCACGGAGCGCGCGGTGCGGATGCGTTTTGCGATGTACACCACCCAGAGGGCCACAAGGCCCGCGGCCAGGAAACCGAAAAGCCCGAGAGGCAGGTCGAAAACGTCGCGCCGGACGTAGGCGATCGAGTCGGCCCATTCCGCCTTCCCGGAGAAAACCAGGGTGGCGTGGCCGAAGACCCACCACGGATTCGCGTAACCGCCCGAGATGCGGTCCTGGGAAAAGAGGCGGAAGACGTGGATGATCGCGGTTTGAAGCGTCCCCGCGAACGCGTACGGTAGAAGGACAAGCGTCGTGATGAGGGCCCCACCCCCGATCACCCTCGGCCAGACCGTTCTGGGCAAGGCCAGGAAGAGAACGGGAAGGGCCACCGCAGCAGTGGGCTTGATCAGACAGGTCACCGCGAACGCGACGCCCGCGAGGAACGGCGAGGTCGGGACGAGAAGCAGACTCACGAGGAGAAACGGCGGCACAAAACCGTCGAAGAAACCAAGCACCGCGGAGGAAACCCAGCTCACGGGGAAGAGCCAGTAGAGAAGGGCGAGAGAAGAGGCGAGCCGCGGGTTGCCCCGGAACGCCCAGATCAACACCACGACCGCGAGCAGATCGCCAAGGACGGCGGGAAATTTGACCGCCAGGTTTTCGGCGGCATCGCCGCGATACGGCCGCGGCTTCGACGTGAAGAAGCGCCAGGATTCGCCCCAGGCGGCAAGGCCGAGGGGCGGGTAGTCGATCGGAAACTCGCGGCCCCGAAACGAAACTTCGTGGCGGGGCTTTTTCGCGAGGAGCTGTGGGAAGAAGTCCCCAGCCGGGACGGATTCGGCGTCGCCATAGACCTGCACGACCCCGACTTTGGCGGTCTCGCTGGCCCACGCCTTCCAGTATTCCGTATCCCAGGAACCGTGCGAGGAGATGAAGTAGAGACGGAGCCAAAGGCCGAAAACAAAGGCCATGCCCCAGGCGAGGCCTCGCCAGAGTCGAAATTGGCCATGCAGCTTGTAGGAGGTTGCGGTTGATATAGTCGCGGGTAACAAGGAATCGGAGTTCGGGGAGCGAAGGGTTGCCGGAGAAATCCCGAGACTAAAGCAAAGTTGTCCAACCGAAGAATCCATTGGGTTCAAACATCTTCAGGAGAGTCACATTTATGCGAAAGCAATGCACTGCATTGGCTCTGGTCATGGTCATCCTTCTCCCTCTTTCCGTTCTGGCGGGCGAGACGGGGTCCATTTCCGGAGTGGTCAAGGATTCACAGGGCGGCGTCGTTCCAGGAGCCATGGTCAAGGTCTCGGGCGCCCAACTGCCGGGCGGTCGCTCCGTGGTCGCGGGAGCCAACGGTTCTTACCAGTTCCAGCGTCTTCTCCCCGGCATCTATAAGGTCGAAGCCGAACTCACGGGTCTAGGCACCGCGGTCCGAGAGATCCGCGTCAACGTCGACGTGGACGCTCAGATTGATTTCACGCTCTCGCCGACCAAGAGCGAAGAAGTTACGGTCACCGCGGAGGCTCCCAAGGTCGATTTGAAGAATGCCGAGATCAATTTCAACTACACCGCCGACGTCATCAAGGACCTCCCCTTGCAGCGCAGCTACGCCGGTCTCTTCCAGCTCATGCCGGGCATCGCCGACAACCGAAGCTTCGCGCCTGCGGCCGGCGGGAGCCGCCAGGACAATCAGTTCCTGATCGACGGTGTCAACATCACGAACCCGGGGTTTGGCTCTCTCTCATCCGAGATCAACGAACTCGACATCGTCGAATTCAACATCAAGCGCGGGGCGATCAGCGCCGAGTTCGGTCGAGCCCCCGGGTTCGTGGCGAACGCGGTGAGCAAGTCGGGCACAAACACGTTCGCGGGCTCCGCGCGCGTTGAGTACCAGGCGAAGAGCCTGGTCTCAGACCCCAAGGACAGACTTTTCGGAGACGCACCTTTTGAGTTCATCAGTCCAGCACTCGGTGTCGGCGGACCCATCTTGAAGAACAAGCTTTTCTTCTACGCCTCGGGTCGTTACGGGAAGGCCACCACCAGCGATCGAGTGAACCGGATCAACGAGACCTTGCCCGACCGCGTTTCGAAGAGCAACGAGCTTTATGGAAAACTGACCGCGACCCCGACTCAAAAACATCTCATCTCCGCGAGTTTTCGAAATCGGCCCGCTACCGTCGAAGGAAGCGTCGGAACCGGTTCCAGAGCCTCGGTCGCTACTAAGGATGATGTCCCCACGCGTATCGCGACGGGGGCCTGGAGTTTCTTCCCTACCGGAAAGACCGTCATCGACGTCAAAGCTCTCTACTCCAAGGAGAACGGCGAGTCGAACCCCGTGACCGACCTCGGCTACCTGCCCGCTCCTTTTAACTTCCGGGACCCCTCGGCCTCTGGCGAATACACTAATCCTGATCTCGGAAATCTTGTCACCGGGGGAAGCCAGTTCTTCTCGCGTGTCAACTACACCCGCAAGGAGATCAAGGGGTCGTTCAGCCAGTTCTTTGACGTCGGCAAGACTCAGCATCAGTTCAAGATCGGCGGGGGCTACAATTTTGGCGAGGAGGATTTCTTCCGCCTCGCCAACGGCTGGGGCCAGATTTCACGCATCACCGTCGCCGGGGCCCCGGTCTATCGCGCGCGGTATTACTTCACCCAACCGCCGCAGCTCGGTCAGGGTCGGACGCTCTCGGCGTTCCTTCAGGACACCGTGACCGTAACCTCCAGACTGACCCTGAATCTGGGTGTTTTGATGAACCAGGACCTCTACACCCAGGATCTCGAGGGCAGCGGCGGTTGCCCGCAGGCCAATACGCCGACGGGGCAGCCGGGAGGGGCTGCAATCTTCAAGAACAACGGAGACCGCTGTGATTTCATCAAGTTCGGCTTTGGCGATCAGATTCAGCCGCGGCTCGGCTTCAACTTCAATCTCCGCGAGGGGAAGGGAGACAAGGTCTACGGCAACTGGGGCCGCTACTACAACTCTGATCAGATTTCTTCGGCCAGGTCGCTCGCTCCGCGCCGTATCTTCCAGCGCGAGGCCCGGTTCAACGCCACCACCGGCGCATTGATTTCTGATCTCCCGCGGGCGAGCACCAGCACGAAACAGATTGACCCCGCACTGAAGCCCACCTACAACGACGAGATTCTGGGCGGATACGCGACTCCGATCAATCAGGACTGGAGTCTCGACATGTTCTACATCTACCGGAACACGGAGAACTTCATGGAAGACCTCCCCTCCGACCTGCCCGATGGAAGGTTCGCGGTCGGCAACTTCCCGTGCGACCAGTACTCCGCGTGTCGTGGCAAGGACGCAATCCGTAAATACAAGGCCGCGACCGTCGAGGTGAGCCGGCGGATGAAGGGCAAGTGGAGCGCCAACATCAGCTACACCTGGAGCAGGTTTGAGGGCAACTTCGACCTTGACTATGCCGGGGTTGGGGTTTTCAATACCTCGTCGTTCATCCAGGATGGTCCGGGCACAAATATCGAAGAGGCGGGTCGCTATGGCCCGCTGCGACAGGATCGTCCCCATGTCTTCAAGGTATTCGCTAATTTCCAGCCGGTTGAGCGGCTTTCGCTCGGAACCTACGTCCGTGTGCAGAGCGGTGCCCCCTGGAACGCCCGCGGTCAGGATTCCCAGGGCGGCGCGGCGCTCTATTACCTTGAGCCTGCCGGGGCGAACAGGAATCCAACGTGGACGAACGTCGACCTCCTCGCGGCGTACCGTTTGCCGCTGCAGGGTAAGAAGACAACCGTCAGTTTGGAAGCGCGATTCCTGAACCTCCTGGACAACCAGGAGACGCTCTCCACCGACAGCGTGAAGTTCACAGACTTCGTGGGAACGACCGCCGCTCCGTTCATCGCTCCGGGGAGAATCGCAAACGCCACGTTCGGCCAGCCGAACAGCTATGCCGCTCCGCGCCGCATTCTGCTCTCGGCCCTCTTGAGCTTCTAGTCGTTCGACGCTCGTCCGTGCCATTGGGCCCGGCGATCTCGCAGCGAGGTTGCCGGGCCTTTTTCTTTCTGCGGGCCCGGGCCGCCGAGGTCACCGATCGCGGAGTGCTTCGAGCAGACCCACTGCCTTGGCATTTGTGGGGTCCTCCTTGACCACGACGAGGGCTTCCTTCTTTGCTTCCTCAAAGCGATTCATATTGGCCAGGGTTACGGCCAGGTTCAGCCGCGCCCGCGAGCGTTGCGGTTCCAGAGCGAGGGATTCTCGAAACGCCGCCACCGCGGCGTCGCCGTTGCCGGAAAGGGAGAGCGCCTCCGCGTAACGTTCCAGCAAAGAAGCCTTGCGTTCCTGCCCTGCCTGCATCGACAACTCGAAGAACCTCACCGCGGAAAACGGATCGCCCGCGACCAGGAAGTACTCGGCTATGGCGAGCCGCTCCTCCTTGATCAGCGAGCCTTCAACTTTGGAAAGAAGAGCGGTCGCGGGCCCGATCACGCCCTGATGCAGAAAAGCCCGACCTATTCGAAGCCGCAAACCATCCACGTTGTGGGAACGGGTTTGCGCCCCGACCATTCGGGCACGGGCTTCATCGTTTCGTCCGTTGTCGATGAGGAACTCGATCATCGCCGCCTCCTCTTCGGCGCTTCCATCATCGAGCCCGGTGTTGAAGGTCGCCACTCCGAAGCCCAAAGCGATGAGCGCGGCTCCAAGCAGCATGGGATAAAGGCGGCGACGACGAACTTCTTCGATCGCAACTTCAAGGCCGATCGCCGAGAACAGCGCCAGGGGCACCAGGAGCGGCATGCGATAGCGCGATGAAACGAAGAAGATCCCCACCGACAGCGCGTAGGCCGGCGCGAGCGTCAGCAGCGGCGCGGCGGCGCGGCCCAGCCTGAAGAGTGCGGCAACGGTTCCCAGGAGACCGAAAGGCACGAGTACAAGAGGCCCCACCGGCAAGAATTTCAGCATGGGAGATTCGACCGTCTGGTAGTAGGAAAAACTCTGATTCAAGGACAGGTCGATACGATTCAACACAAGTGCCAGCTTGCGCACAAAGAGCCGAATGGCCTGCTGGGTTTCGGCCCGCCAGAACCGTAGCGCCTGATCGGCGAAGAAGGTCGAAACCTCGCTCGGCTTGAGCGGACGACCTTGGGCCCGCTCCGCCATCTGCGTGGCATCTCTCGTTTGGCCGGCGATTTGTGGCGTGATTCCAGGCAGAGCCTTATAGGTCCCGTCGGCGTTTCGGTTATTGCCGATCAGAAGGTTGAGGCCCCCATGAGAAGAGACGAGCACGAAATCGTTCGCCACCAAGGCGTTGCGCAGGGTGACCGGCGCCAGCGTCGCCAGAAAAGCCAGAGTGAAGGCGAGGGCGCCCTTCACGCGGCCTGAGCCGAGGAAGGCGAGGGCGAGCAGGGGAACCATCAGCATTGCGTTGGGACGATTCAACGCAAGGAGCCCGATCCCGACGCCCGACGCGAGGAAGGCTAAAAGCGACGGTGCCATGGTTGCACGAGCCAGGAGGAACATTGCAAGCGCCATCAAGAAGGCGTCGAGACTCGACTGAAGGATGATCGTCTCGTTGAAAGAGAAGACGCCGGTAAACAGCGTGAGACCGCCCGCAAACCACGATACGCGGGGCGATCGCCATACTCGTCCAGCGGTCTCCGCAACCAGACCAACGGCGGCGGCGCCCAATCCAATCTGAAGAATTCGAGCGGCCATCAAAGAACCGTCAGTCACAGCGAAGACTCCAGCCAGGAAATAGGCGTAAAGAGGAGGGAGGAAAAAGGCCTCGGGGCCGGCGAGAAGATCGCCTGCGGCTATCTGATTTGCAAGAGCGATGTAGGCCGCTCCGTCCAGGCCACCCGTCGGTTGGAGCAGCGGGTGGACGGCGAGGTCTCTCAAGACAAGCGCCTTGATGGGGAACGCCAGGAGGGTCAGGAGCCTTGCGGGGTGGTCGAAAACGGCGAATCGTCGATGATGAACGCCCGGCGCGCGGTCGTCTCTCGCCGGTGTCTTCGTGATACGCTCCTCAGGCTTCAAGAGCCCATCCTAAGCGCCCTTCAGGGGCCTAGTCGACCTTCGCGGAGAGATGCCGGAGTGGCTGAACGGGCCAGGTTGCTAACCTGTTGTGCGGGGTTTCCTGCACCGGGGGTTCGAATCCCCCTCTCTCCGCCAGCCTTATCGGGCCGAAGGCCCGAAAGGCAGGCTTGAGAGAGGTGGCGTCGGCACCTTGCTCCGTGCGGCGTCGAATCCCACAGGGGTGGAGCCCTAGGCGAAGGGGGAAAGCTGGGGCGATCCTTCGGGGGTCGCTCAGTCTCGAATCCCAATTCGCGGCGGCCTTTTATCGGGCCCCGCAAACCGGTGGCCCGAAGTCCCTATCCGCCCGGAGATACTCACGTCACCCCCGCGGAAGCGGGGGCCTAGCGCGAAAGTCCGTTTCCAGCCGCGAAACTTCGATGCGTCGGGCACCAAGATAGAGCGCGCCAGCGAAAAACCACTCGTGAAACTCACGCGCCTTCGAAGAAATGGACTTCGCCGCTGTCCAGCGAGTACTCGGCGCCGACGACGCGCAGACCTTGCTGATCGATCAGGCGTTCGAGGATCTGGGAGCCGTGACGAAGCTGATTCGCGGAGGCCCGGATGTTTGCGCGGGTGGCGCGATGATCGAGTTCATCGTCATCCGGCGGGATGGAGCCTTCGAAGAGGGCTTCCACGGCCGGGCGGACTCTATCGACGATGGACCGGAGATTGGGAGAGTGGCCCTCGGTCGGGCGGCGCAGTTCCTCGAGAGTCGCCTGAATGGCCCCGCAGCCCGTGTGTCCGAGGACGACCACGAGCTTGATGCCGAACCGCTCGGCCGCGAACTCCACGCTGCCGATCTGGGACGGCGCCACGATGTTGCCGGCAACTCGAATCACGAAGAGGTCACCGAGGCCCTGGTCGAAGATGATCTCGGCCGGCACCCGCGCGTCGGAGCAGCCGAGGATGATGGCGAAAGCCATCTGGCCCTTCGTCAGTTCCCGCCGACGGGCCTCGCTGCTCAGACGGTCCGCGTGGCCGGCCCCGGAGAGAAAGCGCTTGTTCCCCTCCTGGAGGCGGAGGAGCCCGTCGGTAGGTGAAACCATGTGTCGCCCTTGTTGAGGAGTCAAGGACCGGGCTTCATTCAGGCGCCCGGCCCGGCCCGCGTCTTTCTACTTGGTATCCGTCTTGAGCGGAGTCACCGTCACGGTGTCGAGCTTCTGCTTCTGAAGCAGGGCCACGAGCTTAGGCAGTTCGGTCTTGATGATGGCGTCCATTTTCCCGAGCTCCACATCAAGCTTGTCGGACAGCATCTTGAAGACCTCGCGGCCCTGATCGGTGGGCCGGGCGTCCGCGCTCTCGATCACGCCCTGCAGGGCCGCGATTTTGTTGTTGAGCTTGATCGGGTAGTTGAGGGGATCCTGAGAGCTCCGGTTCTTCACCTGGTAGATCTCGCCCTCCACCGCGGAAAGCTTGTCGTTGAACGTTCGCGCCGCCACCAGGGTGGCCGAGGGTTTGCGACCCGGTTTGCCGGTCTCGAGCTTCTGGATGCGCTCATCAACCTGGGCCTTGATGCCGCGGATCAGCAGCACCGCATCGTTCGCCTGGGACGCTTTGTTGCGCACCTGGACGGCGAGGTCGAACTGCGCCTGAAGATCCGCGTCCGTGACGTCGCGGAGCAGGGTTTTTTCGCGCTCGATCCGGAACGGCTTCGTCTGTGCGACGCCGTCCGCGGTCACCCTCACCTGATAGGAGCCGGTGGGGGCGAGCGGACCGCGGGCCGAAGCTGCCCACATGATCATGCCCGGGAACTCGGTGGCGCCCGGATAACGCAGATCCCAGTTCACGCGGTGGTGTCCCGGGTTCAACGGGGGCTTGGGATCGCGCGGGCCGCGGAAGAAGTTCTCTTCGGCCGAACCGTCTGGCGCGGCCACCTTCGCCGCCTCGGCTTCGGAGTTCGTGAACGTCCGGATGGCCGCTCCCTTCTCATCGAGGATTTCCACGCGGAGGTCTTTGACCGCGGCCTCGAGCGAATAGTCGAAGGTGGCGTTCCGGTCGAGACCGCGACGGACGGTCGGGGGCGTGAAGAGATTCAAGACACCTTCGGTGGTCACGGCAGCGCTGCGCAGCTCGCGCAGGGGGCCGATGTTGTCCATTACGTAGAACCCTCGGCCGTGCGTGCCGATGACGAGATCGCGCTCGGTGAGAGCGATGTCGTGAACGGGCGTGACGGGCAGGCCTTGCCGGAGGGACTCCCACTTGCCGCCATCGTCGTACGAGACGTAGATGCCGCTTTCCGTGCCGAGGTACAACATCTTCGGACGCTTCAGATCCTCGCGGATCGCCCGGGCGAAGTCGCGCGCGGTCACGCCGGCGACGATCTTCGTCCAGGTCTGGCCGTAGTCGTCGGTGCGGTAGACCCAGGGGGCGAAATCGCCACGGCCGTACCGGTTCGCCGCGACATAGGCGGTGCCGGCGCGGTGGGGCGAAGCCTCGACGATGCTGATGCGCGCGAACTCGGGAAGATCCTTGGGCGTGACGTTCGTCCAGGTCTTCGTCTTGTCGCGGGTGACGTGAATGTAGCCGTCGTCCGAGCCCGTCCACATCACATTGCGGTCCACCCGCGAGGGGGCGAAGGTGAAGATCGTCCCGTAGGTTTCAACCCCGGTGTGGTCTTTGGTAATCGGTCCGCCGGAATCGCCCATGGTGGAAGGGTCGCCGCGGGTGAGATCGGGACTCACCTTCGTCCAGCTCTGGCCTTCGTTGGTGGAGAGCCACAGGTGTTGCGAACCGACGTAGAGCTCGTTCGGATCGTGCGGCGAGAGAACGATCGGGAAGGTCCACTGGAAGCGTTCCGCGATCTGGCCCGAGGGATAACCCATGGGGTTGTCGGGATAGGGGTTGATGGCGCGGGTCTGGCCGGTGGAGCGGTCGAACTTCGAGATGTAGCCGCCGTAGCTGCCGGCGTAGAAGACATCGAGCTTCGTGGGATGGGGGGCGATGTAGCCGCTTTCACCTCCACCCGCGGAATAGAAGACGGGCGCCGTGCGCTCTCCGAACATGCTCTCTGCGGCCTGGCTCGACACGCAGGCGGTCGAGTTGTCCTGCTGCGCGCCGCACACGTGATACGGGACGTGGTTCGTGGTGGTCACGTGGTAGAACTGCGACGTTGGATAGTCCTGTTCGGTCCAGGTCTCGCCTCCGTTCACGCTGACGTTGCCGCCACCATCGTTGCTCTGCACCATGCGCTTCGGGTCGTCAGGCGAGATCCAGAGATCGTGGTTGTCGCCGTGGGGCACGCGAATCTGGGTCCAGGTCTTTCCGGCATCCGTCGTCTTGTGAAAGCCGACGTTCAGGACATAGACCGTGTCCTTCGCCTTGGGATCGGCATAAAGACGCGTGTAGTAGAAGGCGCGCTGGCGCTGCTCGCGGCGATCGGTGACGAGTTTCCAGGTCGTCCCCGCGTCGTCGGACATGAAGAAGCCGCCCTCTTCCGCCTCGATCTGCGCATAGAGCCGGTTGGAGTCAGCCCCCGAGACCGTGATCCCCATCTTGCCGAGAACGCCTTTCGGCAGGCCGGGGTTCCTGGAGATCTCGGTCCAGGTGTCGCCGCCGTTGGTCGTTTTGAAGATGCCGCTGCCTGGTCCTCCGGACGACATCATGTGCGACAGCCGGAAGGCTTCCCAGAGTGTCGCGTAGATCACGCCCGGGTTGTTCGGATCGAGGGTCAGGTCGACCGCCCCCGTCTTGTTGTCGCGGAAAAGCACGCGCTCCCAGCTGGCCCCGCCGTCTTTCGAGCGGAAGACGCCACGCTCATCGTTCGGCCCCGCCACGTGACCGAGAACCGCGGCGTAGACGAGGTCGGGATTGGTGGGGTGAACGCGGAGCCTCGAGACGGTCTGGCTGTCCTTGAGACCGATGTGCTTCCAGGTCTTGCCGCCGTCGGTGGTCTTGTAGACCCCATCGCCCTGGGCGATGTTGCCGCGAAGCTGGGCCTCGCCCATGCCGATGTAGACGACATCGGGACTCGAGGGGGCGACCGCGACCGCGCCCACCGAGGCCGAGTTGATCTGTCCGTCCGTCACCGGGCGCCAGTTCGTCCCGCCATCCGTGGTCTTCCACAGGCCACCGCCCACCGCGCCGAAGTAATACTCGTTCGGGCGGGCGACACTTCCCGCGACGCCGATGCTTCGGCCGCCGCGCTGGGGACCGAGGCTGCGCCATTTCAAGGATCCGAAAGGACCCGCCTGGGCGCCGGGAGCGTCGGCGGGGGGAGGTTGCGCTTCGAGGATCACGGGGGTGAGGGCCACCGCGGCCATGAGGGCCATGGGCAGCAGTCGGAATCGGGTGTGGGGGCTGGACATTGGGGGCTCCTTGAACGAACCGGGTCACGAACGACGGTCTTGACCGTATTCTATCGGGGGGCGCCACCGTTCCACGTTTCCGCCGCGCAACTTCTATCCTCAGAGATTCCGATATGAAGATCCTCGCCATCGAGAGTTCCTGCGACGAAACCGCGGCCGCGGTGATCGAGGACGGCCGGCGCATCCTGTCGAACGTGGTCTCGACGCAGATCGAGATCCACGCGAAGTGGGGAGGGGTCGTGCCCGAGCTCGCGTCGCGTCGGCATCTTGAATCGATCGGGCCGGTGGTGGACGAGGCGCTCAAGACGGCGGGTACGGACGTGGACTCCCTGGACGCCATCGCGGTGACCTACGGACCCGGCCTCGTGGGCTCCCTGCTCGTGGGCCTCGAGTACGCCAAGGCTCTGGCCTGGGCGCACAAGAAGCCGTTGATCCCGGTGCATCACATCGCCGGACACATCCACGCTCCCTTCCTCGCTTTTGACGAGATTCCCCAGCCCACCATTGCCCTCGTGGTCTCGGGAGGTCACACCAGCCTCTTCCTGATGAAGGAACTCGGGATCTATGAGCTTCTCTCCCGCACGCGAGACGATGCGGCGGGAGAGGCCTACGACAAGGTCGCGAAACTCCTCGGTCTCGGCTATCCAGGGGGGCCCATCGTCGACCGGCTCGCCGCGACCGGACGCGACGACGCCGTGTTCTTCAAGATGGCGAAGATGAGCGACGGCAAACCCGACTTCTCTTTCTCCGGACTGAAGACGGCCGTGCTGCATCACGTCAGGAAGAACGGGATTTCGCCCTGCGCGTCAAAGGACGCAGTCCCCGACGAGGTGCGGGATCTGCTCGCCTCGTTCCAGAAGGCGGTGGTGACCGCCTTGTTGCGGCGGCTCAAGGATGCGGTCGAACTTCACCGACCGGCGAGCGTCATCCTGACCGGAGGTGTCGCGGCCAACTCCCGCCTCCGAAAAGACGCGCAGACCTTGATGTCGCGAATGGGTGTCCCCCTCTTCGTGCCGCCCTTGAATCTCACCACGGATAACGCGGCCATGATCGGGGCAGCGGGTGCGGTGGCCTTCAAACGAGGGATCGTCGCGGGCCCGAACCTCGAGGCCGCACCCTTCGCGACGATCGGGGGGTGACGCGGGCAAGGCTCCGCGCGGCCGCGCGGCGGATCCTGCGCGCGGGACTCGCGGCGGTTGCGCCGGGCCCTCTGGTGCGCGCGCATTTGCGCGCCTCGGGAATCGGCGGGCGACTTGAGAAGGCTTCGCGCGTCTTCGTGGTGGCGGTGGGAAAGGCCGCGGTTCCGATGGCGCGCGCCGTTCACAAGGTCCTCGGCCGAAGGATCACGTCGGCCATCCTGATCGCGCCGTCTGAAGCGCCGCCCCTGCCCCGGACCCGCAACTTCATCGCGGGTCACCCCATACCGAACAGGGCCGGTGCGCGGGCCGCCGCCGCAGTCATTCGACTCCTCGACGAAGCGGGGCGAGGTGACGTGGTTCTTCTGCTTCTCTCCGGAGGTGCCTCCGCATTGATGCCCGCGCCGATTGGGGGAGTCTCATTGCGCGACAAGCAGCGGATCACTCGTCTGCTTTTGCGCCGCGGCGCCACCATTGACGAGATGAACGCGGTCAGAAAGCGATTGTCGCGGCTCAAGGGCGGCGGTTTCGCGCGCCTGGCCGCACCCGCCCGCGTGATCGCGCTCGCTCTCTCGGACGTTCCCGGCAACGACCCTGGGGTGATCGGCTCCGGACCGGCGGTGGAGGATCCGCGAGCCGCCACCAGAGCCCGGCGCGTCATTCGGAGGCTGCTCAAGGAGTCGGAGATTCCCGCGGGGGTGGCAAAGGCGCTGCGGCGGGCGGGCGCTCGTAAACCGCAAGGCTCCGTGGCGTCGACACGGGTGATCGGCAGCGGGCAGACGTTTGCTCGGGCCGCCGCGAAAAAGGCGCGAGAACTCGGCTTCTCCGTTTCTCTCCTCATCGGCGGGCTTCGCGGCGAGGCCCGGATCTGCGGCACCGAAATCGTGGCGCGCTTTCTCGAGGTTCGGGGCGGGCGGCGGCTGTGTCTCATCGCCACTGGAGAGACGGTGGTGAAAGTGCGCGGGCGCGGGCGCGGTGGACGAAATCAGGAACTCGCGCTGTCTTCGGCGGCGGCTCTTGGGCGACTCAAACGACCGGTCGCCCTCGCCGCCTTCGCGACCGACGGCGTCGATGGAAACTCGACCGCCGCCGGAGGAATCGTCGATCACCGGACCGCCGCCCGGGCGGTGGTCCTCGGCATCTCCATCCGAGAGTCCCTTGACCGGAATGCCTCAAACGCGGCCCTCGGCCGGTTGGGTGGCCTCATCCAAACCGGGCCCACTCTCACAAATGTGGCGGATCTCGCCTTGGTGTTGGGATAACCTTGAGCCTTACCCATGGCCGCCAAAGATCCTCCCGTTCCTCAACGCGACCAGGAGGGATCCGTCCGGGCCGAGGAGAGCGAAACTCGAACCAGGCTCGCCGAGGCGCAGCTCGAGCAGGCCATGGACGGCTATCACACCCTCCGGGCCGAGAACGAGGCTCTGCGCGCACAAATCGTTGAACTTCACGAGAAGCAGCGGTCGGTCAGCCAGGATCTCGGCGCCTCTCTGGAACGGCAGAAGAGAGCGGTGGCGCGCGAACTCAAGAGCGAGCGAGAAACCATCTACGCGCGCTACATCGAAATCCTCGACAACTTCGACCGCGCCTTCGACACCGGCGAGGCTCGGGCGGCCAGCCACAGCCTGATGGAAGGTTTCATACTCGTCCGCAACCAGGTGGTCCAGGTTCTCCGCGACGGCGGCTTCGATCGCGTCCGCACGCTTGGCCTGCCCTACGATCCGAACACCAGCGAGGCCATCGAGGTCGAGGAAGTGGAAGACCCCGCCCAGGACGGCATGGTCATCCGCGAACTGGTGCGGGGCTACCGCCTCGACGAACACATCGTCCGCGCCGCGCGGGTGGTGGTGGGGCGGTACTCGGGCCCCCCGCCCAAGGAGGACTCGGGCGAGACCCTACGCGTTGCCGATGAGTCGGGCGAGGATCAAGGGACCGTAAACGCTCCCGAGAACGAGCAGAAGTAGAACCCGCGCGGCCTCCAGGGGCCACGCCCCGCGCTTCCGCTCGATCAGACGCGAAAGCGTCACCAGGCTCAGGGTAACCGCGAGAGCGAGCGCCACGAAATTCGCCTGACCGAGGTCGGTCGCTTTGAACAGCGCGAGGGTCGAGAGGACCAGGAGCAGGACGAAGTGCGCGAAGACGTAAACGCCGAGGCCTCTTGAAACCCTCGGGTCGGCGGCTTCGTCCTGAGGCCGGCTCACCTGCGGGGGGATGATGGTGCCGCCCTGTTCGGCCGGCCGCCAGCCTGGGGCGGCGATGAACGGCATGAGGCGATCGCGAAGGCGGGTGGCCCTGGCCGAGACGGAGACGATGTCGACCCAGCCCGCGAAGTTCGCCCAGAGCGGGTTCACGCTGCGCAGGGGCTTGACCACGCCGTACACCGGCTCGTCCGTCTCTTCCACAAACGTACCGAAGAGTCGGTCCCAGATGATGAGCGTACCCGCGTGATTCCGGTCGATGTAGCGCGGGTTGCGACCGTGATGGACACGGTGATGGGACGGAGTGTTGAAGACCCATTCGATCGGCCCGAGCTTTCCGATCAGCCGAGTGTGGATCCAGAACTGGTAGAGGGTGTTGAGGGCTGAGCAGGTAATGAAGGTGAGGGGCGCGAAACCGAGGACCGCGAGGGGCAGATAGAACATCCACGAGAAGAAGCTCTGGAACGAACCCTGCCTCAGGGCGACCGAGAGGTTGTACTCCTCCGACTGATGGTGCACGGAGTGCGCGGCCCAGAAGGCGCCGATCTCATGGCTCATCCGGTGGAACCAGTAGTAGAGAAAATCAACGCCCAGAAAACACGTGGCGTAGACGAGCCAGGAGTTTTCGGGCAGATCGAAAAGGCGGGCGTTCGCGTAGAGCCACAGATAGGCCGCGAAGAGCGTCGCCTTGGCCAGGACGCCCAGGAGTTGCTCGATGATCCCGCAGCCCAGGTCCGCGAAAGAGTCGGCAAAGCGATACACCTTGCGCTCCAGAACCCGCGCCGCCACGATCTCAATCGCGATGAGGATGAAGAAGAGCGGTATCGAGGCGACGATGAGTTTCATGGGCGTGGGGCGGATGGACCTGCGATGCTAAACTCCAAGGCGTCGCTTCTCACAAAAAAGATAGTCACCATGCCGCTTTACGAATACCACTGCATCAAGTGTGGCCGGTTCGAGACCCTTCAAAAGTTCTCCGCCGGTCCGCTTGCTGCCTGCCCCACCTGCGGGGGAGCCGTCGAACGATTGATATCGGCGCCGGCTTTCCAGTTCAAGGGCAGTGGGTTCTACATCACCGACTACGCTCGGGCCGGCGAGAAGGGATCGGAATCGAAAGAGTCCGGTTCCAAGCCGTCGGATTCGAAGTCGTCGGAGACTGCGGCTGGAACTTCCAAGGAAGCGTCCACGCCAACGTCGGCTGACTCAACGTCGTCGACGAACTCCCCTCCCAAAGAAGGCACTGCCTCGGCGGCCAAGCCCCTGGCGCCGGCCGCGAGTACGAGTCAGTAGCATCCCGAAAGACGTTACCTACCTCTTTCAGACGTTCCCCGCCTCCACGCAACAGGGCCTCTCGAGGATCCAGAAAAGGATCCGAAAGAGGCCCCAGCTTTTTTAGTGTGCGGCGGCCCAGTTTTTTGCCACCTTCGCGTCCACCTCCAGGGGCACCGAGAGGGTCATGGCTTGGGACATCGTCTGGCGAACGAGCTCAAGGGCATCCTCCTGTTCGGCCTCGGGGGTTTCGAGAAGCAGCTCGTCATGGATCTGTGAGATCAGCCGGGTTTTGAGATTGCGCGCGCGCAGGGCGTGGTCGAGATCCACCATGGCTTTCTTGATGAGGTCGGCGGCCGAGCCCTGGACGCGGGTGTTCACGGCCTGGCGTTCGGACTCGAGTCGCGCGGGCACGTTCTTCGACTGGATGTCGGGCAGACGCCGCAGGCGGCCCATCATCGTGCGGACCATTCCCGTCTTCCGCGCCTCTTCGATGGAGGCGTCGATGAAACCGCGCACCTTTGGATAACGGTCGAAGTAGGCGCGGATGAACGCGTCCGCCTCCTTGCGGGTGATGCCGATGTCGTGGGCGAGGGTGAATGCCGTCTTTCCATAGAGGAGCGCGTAATTCACCATCTTCGAACGGCGGCGCTGCTCGTCTTTCGGCAGCGTGGTGAACGGTCCGAAGATCTCGAGCGACGTCCGATCATGAACGTCCTCGCCGCGGCGGAAGGTCTCGATGAGAATCGGGTCCGCGGAGAGATGGGCCAGGATCCGAAGCTCGATCTGCGAATAGTCGGCGGAGAGGAGCAGGTGGCCGGGGGGGGCGATGAAGGCCTCGCGAACGCGGCGGCCGAGGGCGGTGCGGATCGGGATGTTCTGGAGGTTCGGGTCGGTCGCGGAGAGCCTTCCGGTGGCCGCGACGTTTTGTCTAAACGATGCGTGGATGCGGCCGGTTCGCTGGTTGATCATCTCGGGCAGGGCGTCCACGTAGGTCGATCGCAGCTTGGTGATGCCGCGATACTCAAGGATGAGCCGCGGGAACTCGTGGTCCTTGGCCAGCTCCTCGAGAACGTCGTCGGCGGTCGAGAGTGTCTTCGTCTTCTCGGTCTTGCGGCCCGACTCGAGACCCATTTCTTCGAAGAGGATCTGGCGGAGCTGGACGGGTGAAAGGATGTTGAAGGTCTTTCCCGCGAGGGCGTAGATCCGCTGGGCCAGCTGCTCGATCTCGGGACCGATCTCATCGGAAAGGGCCTTGAGGGCGGCGCGGTCGACCAAGACACCAACGCGCTCCATCTCGGCGAGGATTTTGGCGAGCGGCATCTCGAGATTGAGGAAGAGCGTCATCAAACCATCGGAGTCGAGTCGCGAGCGGAGCTTCGGGGCGAGGCGAACCAGCACCGCGGCCTCGCGCGCGTGACGTTCCGCGTCGTGGTCGGCGAGCAGAGTGGCCTGCGTGCCCTCTTCGTTGGGCAGGTCCGCGTTCTCAGGCAGGCCAATTTCGTCAACCGCGATTTCGCGCACGCTCGAGCCGCGCCGTCCGGGAGACAACACGTAGGCGGCGAGAGAGGCATCGAGAATGCGTCCTGCCAGTTTGATTCCCGCTTCGCCCAACACGACGAAGTCGCGACGGGAACAGGTCGTCCACTTCGCAACGTCCGGATCCTCGAGCAGGCTGCGGACGTTCTTCGGCAGCCCGTCGGAAACGGCGAGGAACGCCGCGTCGGCCCCGCAGGCGAGGGCCAGGCCCTGGATCTGCGCGTCCATCGGCCGGTCGGCGCTGATGGAGAGGGAGAAGGCGGCCTCGCCCGCTTTCCGGGCGGCCGCGATGAGGGTGTCCATGGCCTGCGCGTCCGCGGCCACCCGATGACTGAAAGTGAAGGTTGTGACCTCGGGCGCCATGTCGCGGGCGAAGATCAAGAACTCGAGCTCCTTGAAGAGCTGGTAGGCCGCCTCGCGATCGGGCTTCATGACGAGGCTCACTTCGGGGTCGAAGCTCACGGGCACCTTGTCGTCGAGGGTTGCGAGCCGCCGCGACAGGTGCGCCTTGTCCGCGTGCTGGAGCAGACCCTCGCGATAGGCCGCGCGCTTCACTTCGGCGGCGCGAGCGAGCAGCTCTTCGAGGGATCCGAACTGCTGGATCAGGTCGCGAGCCCCTTTGTCGCCGATTCCGGGAACCCCAGGAATGTTGTCGACGGCATCGCCCACCAGCGCCAGCAGATCCACCACGCGCTCGGGTGGCACGCCCATCTTCTCGATCACGCCCTCGCGGTCGTAGCGCTTCTCGGGTTTGCCGTCCCGGCCGGGGGAGAGGATGCTGACGTGGTCGGAAACGAGCTGAAGCAGATCCTTGTCGCTCGTGATGATCACGACGTCGAAACCCTTCTCCACCGCCTGCCGGCTGAGTGTCGCGATCACGTCGTCGGCTTCGTAGCCTTGAGCGGTCACCACGGGCAGGCGAAGCACCGCGCACGCTTTGTCGATCCAGGGGAGCTGCGAGGCAAGATCCTCGTCCATCTTCGGACGATGAGCCTTGTACTCCGGAAAGGCCTCGGCCCGCGATGTGCTCCCCGAAACATCGAACGTCACCACGAAATGCGTAGGCTGCTCGATGCCCATCAGCGCGCGAATCGTGTTGATGAAGCCGTAGATCGCTCCGGTGGGCTGGCCGGCGCGGGTGGCGAGGCCGCGCACCGCGAAGAAAGACCGGTGGACCAGGCCCGTCCCGTCGACGAGATGAAGTGTGGGACGCGCGCTCACTCGCGGGATTGTAGTGCGTCGCGCGGGCGGGTCACCACAAAGAGAAAGGGGAGCCGGATGGCTCCCCTTTGGCTCCGGTCGAAAACGTCCTGGCTACTGGAGCCGATCGATCTTGGCCACGAGCTGCTTGATGAGGTCGGTGGTGCAGGCCTCCTGCGCGTCGCCCAGTCCGCTCTGACGCCATTCGTCGGAGTTGGTGCCGATGCCGGTGCCGCCCTTGCTGAAGTCGAAACCGCCGCCCTTGCTGGACTCACCCACGCCCTTGCCGGAAAGCATGATCTCGCCCGTGCTCATGTCGATGATGCGACCGGTGATCCGGACTTCGCTCTTCGTCTTTTTGCCGCCGAGGCCAATCCCCTTGACCCGCACGCCGCCGCCGCGCGACTCGGTGGAGAACTTGGTGATGGAGCCGACGAGGATGTACTTGACGCCCAGGACCTTGCCGATCTTGGCCATGGTCTGAGCGGATGGATCGGCGCGACCGGAGGCCGCGAAATCCTGCTCGCCCAGGATGGCCGCGAGCTTCTTGCGCTCGATGACCCGGAAGGAGCCGTCTTCAACCAGCGCGTCCACGAGCTGGTCGGCGATGCCCTTGCCGATGTCGTACTGACCCCACCAGTTGTCGACCGTACCGAACTCGAAGTCGAGGACGGCGATCTGTGGCCGGCTGGGCTTCTTCGCCTGGGCGAAGGCCGGTCCGGAGACGGCAAGTGTGAAGGCGGTGGCGAGAGCCACGAGAGCGGAACGTCGTTTCATGTAGAGGATCCTCCTTGTTAGGACGGGGCCGATGCTAGCAAGGGTCTGTCGCAGTCAAAAGTGATAACCGTCGCCAAATGCCTACTTGAGCCGGGCAAGGTCGGCTTCGGCGGCGATGAAGCCGAACGCCGCCCACTGCGAGCCAGCCACCACCCGCTTGAAAATGGCCTTGGCGCGCTCGGTGTCGCCGTTCACGAGATAGAAGTTCCCAACTCCGTAGCCCTGAGTCGCGATCTGAAGCGGGTCCTGTTCGTCGCTGCCTAGAACCTCCTCGGGCTTTCGCAACCCTTTGTACATCAGGAGGCGATGGTAGTAAGCGGCGTTGTCGAGAACGTTCATGCCCGCCTTGATCGGCTCGAGAATCTTGTCGGCCTCGGCCTTCTGACCGAGCCGGCGGAGGGTCATGTACAGCCAGTCTGAAGTCGCCACGAGGGAGTCGTCGTTGTCGGTCGAGTACTTCATGCACTCGCGGTACGCGACGAGCGCCTTCGCGAAGTCGCCCTTGAGGTAGTGGGCGAGGCCGAGGTGGTAGTAGATGTTGAATTTGAGCGTGGCGGAGGGAGACGGCCTTCGGCCCGGGGCGCCATCGGGTTCGCCTTCGTTCGGCTTGCCCGCCATGAGCTTCGCCGCCTTGTCGAAATCGACGATCGCCTTGTCGAATTGGCGGGTGCTGACGTACCGATGCCCCCGGTGTCGGAGCAGACGGGCATCGTTTGGAAACTTCGTGATGCCCCGTGAAAAGACGTCGGTCGCTTCGGGGAACCGCGAGAGATAGGAAAGCCTGCGACCCACCCAGATGATGTTGAGGGCGTTGTCCGGGTCCTTCACAAAGTCGGCGGTGGCCGTCGCGAGACTGTCTTCGAGCCGCTTCTTCGCGTCCGCGGAGAGTTCGGGCGGGAAGAACGCGCGCCCATCGAGACCCTTCGCCTCCGGCGTCTTCGCGGCAGCCGCGGCCTTCGTCTTCTCCGGACGGAGATACGTGTCGTACCACTTCACGTAGCGCTCATACCGGTCCTTTTGATAGGTGGGGGTGCGAATGCCGTGGTTCTGGCCGGGATAGATTACGAGCTCGGTGGGAACGCCTTGCCGACGGACCGCCTGATACATCTGCTCGGTGTTGAGAAGCGGCACGTTCATGTCGGCTTCGCCGCAGAGGAACAGCGTCGGGGTCTTGATCTGATCGGCTTTCAAAAACGGGCCGGACACCTTCAGATAGGCCTCGGGGTTCTTCCAGGGTAGACCGAGTTCGGCCTCATACTCATACTGGTAGTGGTCCGTGCCGTACCCGGCGATGATGTTCGAGATCGAGGCCCCGGAGGTGGCGGCCTTGAACCGCGTGGTCTTGGCGATGACGTAGTTCGTGAGGATGCCGCCGTAGCTCCAGCCGCCCACCCCCAGCCGATCCGGATCTGCGACGCCGATGGTGACCGCGTGGTCCACCACCGCCATGACATCATCGAAATCGGGTTCGCCCCACTTTGCGAACAACGCGTAGCTGAAATCGCGCCCGTAGCCGGTGGAGCCGCGCGGGTTACCCGCGACGACCGCATAACCCTGAGCCGCGAAGAACTGCCACTCAAAACTGAAGGCCGTCGAATACTGCGAGGCGGGGCCGCCGTGGATCCTCAGGATCGTCGGAACTTTCGCTCCCGGTTTCAGGTCGGCGGGACGAAGGAGGAAACCGTCGACCATCGTGCCGTCCTTGCTCCTCGCTTTGAAACGCTCGACCGGCGCGAGCCTGATGTCCTTCAGCAACGCATCGTTGGTCTTCGTCAGCCGGCGTACGCTGGAACCGTCGAGGGTCGAGATCTCCGAGGGCAGGGTGGGCTGGCTTTCGAGGAATGCAATGCGGCCACCGCGGGCGTCGAAAGACTGAACATCGCGCTCGCCGGTCACGATGCGTTCGACGGAGCCCCCGTCCGCCGATACGCGCCCGAGATGCGAATTGCCGCTGTCCTCAATGGTGAATACAACCGCCCGTCCGTCGCTCGTGAAGAGCGGGCCGCCCACGTTGCGGTCGAGCGACCGCGTGAGTGCTTTCACCGCGCCCGTGGCGACGTCCACGGTCGAGACATGATTCGGCCCGTACCACATGTCCGCGATCGCGCCTCCGGCCACGTACACGATGGTCTTCCCGTCCGGCGACCAGGAGGGACGTTCGTCCTCGCTCGGGTTCGTGGTGATCGCGCGCGGAGTTTCGCCCGCGACCGGTGCGATCAGAAAGATGTTGGAGTCGCGGTTCGTGTCGGGTTCGGCCGAACGATTGCTCACGAACGCGATGGTCTTCCCGTCGGGCGACCAGGCCGGCTGCTCGTCATCGTACGGGCCGGACGTAATCTGAACCGCGGTCTTGCGCTCGATGTCGAAAATGTGGAGGTGGGAACGGATCTCGCGCAGGTACCCGGAACCGTCGCGCTTGAATTGAATCCGGTTCGTGACGATGGGTTTGGCGGTTTTCTTCTCGTCGCCCTTCGCTTCCTCCTTCGGCTCATCGGGATCCGGATCCGAAACCACGAGGACCAGCCGCTTCGAATCCGGAGACCAGGCGAAAGCGTCGACGCCGGTCTTGACCTCGGTCCGGCGGGAGGCCTCGCCGCCGCCCCGCGGAAGCAGCCACACCTGGCTCTTGTCACCCTCCCGGTTCGAAAGGAAGGCGATCCACTTCCCGTCGGGCGAGAAGTTCGGGCTCGTCTCCGCCTTGGGCGATGTGGTGAGACGAACCGGATCTCCACCCGCGGTGGGAATCAGATAGATGTCCGAGTCCGACGTGTCCTTCTTGAGGTCCATCGATAAAACGGTGTAGGCGACGTGAGCGCCATCGGGCGAGAGGACGGGGGTGCCCAAGGACTTAAGGGCGAAGAGATCGTCGACCGTGAGGGGTCGCGAGTCCGCGGCGTGGAGAACACCGGCCTCAAGGAGGATGGCGAGGGCTGAGCCGAGGGAGGTAAGACGCATGGGAGAAGTCCTTTCGAAGGTCGTGGGAGCGGAATCGTAACCGCCCGGCCGGCGGTTTTGTCTGTCTATACTTCCTTTATGGTCACGGTGGTTGTCGCCGGTTCTTCGTCCCGGGCCGGAAAGACGGCTCTCGCCGAGACCGTCCTGCGCAGCCTTGGGAGCAAGGCGGCGGCGGTGAAGTTCACGACCACGGACGACGTGTTCGAAAAATGCCCGCGCGGCACCACCTGCATCGTGTGCGACATAGATGTGCCGTTCAAGGTCGTTCGCGATGAGGCGACCCTCCTTGAAACCGGCACCGATACCGCGCGCCTCCAGGCCGCGACCGAAGGACCGGTCCTGTGGACCATCGCCCGCAAGTCCGTAGCCGCGCAGGCCTGGCAGGCGACCACGCGACTCCTTGATCTGGCCCGGGGCCACGCAAAGACGGGTCCGGGCGAGGGGGACCTCGTGGTCGAAGGTTCAACGGTGGCCTCGCTGTGCGCCCCGGACTTCACCTTCTTCGTGGTTCATCCATTTCTTTCGCCGGAGCGCTGGAAGGATGGAACGCGGGACCTCATCGGCCGCGCGGATTGCGTGGTAATCAACCGGCAGGCGCTCGAAAGGCGCGAGCCCGGGCCCGAAGTGATGGCAGCGGTGATCGAGTCGCGCCCTTATGATCTGCGGGTCGTCGACGTCGTGCAGCCGCTCGACACCTGGGCAGGCGACCTTCTGCCCCGCCTCCACGCGCGACCCTGATTTTGAAGAGAGACCCGTCCCCTCATGCAGATCCGTATCGCCCACAGCCCCGACAGCGACGACGCGTTCATGTTCTATGGCCTCGCCAAAGGCAAGCTGGACACGGGCGGCCTCGAGATTTCGCATGTTCTCAAGGACATCGAGTCGCTGAACCGCGACGCGCTCGAAGGGACCTACGAAGTGACCGCATGCTCGTTCCATGCGTATCCCTACATCGCGGACAAGTACGCCCTGATGCCTTGCGGCGGCAGCATCGGTGACGGCTACGGCCCGATCCTGGTGGCCAGGGCCGAGTCGAGGATCGTGGGCGGGCCCGGGGCGAAGGACCTCGGCCGGGTCGCGATTCCCGGAACCCTGACCTCCGCGTATCTTGCCCTGCGGCTCTACGCACCCGCGGTCGACGCGTATGTCGTTCCCTTCGACGCCGTCTTTGACGAAGTGCTTTCGGGCCGCGCCGATTGCGGCCTGGTGATTCACGAAGGCCAGCTCACGTTCGGCGGGCAGGGCCTGCGCAAGCTCGTGGACCTCGGTGAGTGGTGGCTCAAGGACACGGGCCTCCCCCTTCCCATGGGCGGCAACGCGGTGCGGCGAGATCTCGGCCCCGGGCGAATGAAACAGCTGACGCGCCTCGTGCGCGACACCGTGAAGTTCTCGCTCGCGAATCGCGAGGCCGCGCTCGAGTACGCGATGACCTTCGCGCGCGGGATGCCGGCCGGCATCGCCGACCGTTTTGTCGGAATGTGGGTCAACGACCTCACCCTCGAGATCGGCGATCGTGGACGTGAAGCGATTCGCACGTTCCTGAAGCGGGGCCGCGAAACCGGGATCATCACGAAGGACTTCAACCTCGACTTCGTGGAGGCCTGATCGGCATGACTCTAAGCGCCGCGCCGTTCCCTTTGCCGAAAAGTGCGCTGCAAACCGCGGACGGCGCAGTCGTCAACTCGAACGTCCTGCACGCAGGCGGGCCTACGCTCGTCATCGTGGGCCACCTGAACTGCAAAACCACCCGCCAGACTCTGCCGTTCATCGATCGGATCCACAAGGACGGCGGGCGGGCGGTGGCGATGCTTCAAGACTCGCCTGAGGACGCGGCGGCCGGGCTCGCCAAACTCGGGTTGGACCTCCCGTTTTATTGCGAGCGGAATCCGTACGCGTTGTCGGCCGCCCTCGGCCTCGTGACCGTGCCCACGCTGCTCTTCATCGAGCCGGATGGAACGGTGGCGCTCACCTCGGAGGCGTTTCGCCGGCCCGACATCGAAGCCTTCGCACAACGCCTCGGGGCCCCGAAGCCGGTCATCGCAAACGACACGATGCCGGGCTTCAAGCCCGGCTGAATGCCCAGAGAGCCCTCAGTCTGAGGAGCAAGATAGCGCAGGCGGTCCCTGCCCTTCGCGAGTGCCTCATGGCAACGGACGCCTGAGGAAGACGTCCTCGCCGCGAGATAATCGCCAGCGTGAGCGACATTCTCGACATCTTCAAACGCCAGGGCGCGCTGCTCGAAGGGCACTTCCTCCTCTCCTCCGGCCTTCATTCCGCGCAATACCTGCAATGCGCGCGCGTGCTGATGGACCCGAAGATTGCCTCGGACCTCGGTGTACGTCTCGCCGCGCAGCTCAAGGCCGCGGGCGTCACTCCCGATGTCGTGGTGGCGCCGGCCATGGGCGGCATCGTGGTCGGACATGAGGTGGCGCGCGGTTTCGGTTGTCGATCCCTCTTCACCGAACGCGACGGCACGACCATGACGCTGCGTCGCGGCTTCGCGCTGGCACCTGGCGAGAAAGTGGTGGTCGTCGAGGATGTCGTCACCACGGGCAAGTCCACTCGCGAAGTCATCGCCGTAGTGGAAGGCGCGGGCGCTCGGGTCATTGGAATCGCGTCTCTCGTCGACCGCAGCTCCGGCAAAGCAGGCTTCGATGTTCCCTTCGAAAGCCTCCTGAAGATTGCCGTGGACACCTGGGGAGCGGCGGCGTGCCCGTTGTGCGCCGCGGGATCCGTGGCCGTGAAACCCGGATCACGCCCCGGCGCTTGAACGACGTCGAACCCCGGCCCGGCCACAACCAGCGGGTCACCCTGTCCTACGACGGCTACGGTTTCGCGGGGTTTCAGGCCCAGGACAAGGACAAGGGCCGGACGATTCAACACGAGGTTGAGCAGGCGCTTCAGAGGCTCCACGCCGGCGCTTTCATCCGCATCGAAGGGTCGGGACGGACGGATCAGGGCGTTCACGCCCTGGGTCAGGTCATCTCATTCCGCGTGCCGCGGCCCTGGCCCGAGAACGAACTGGCGCGCGCTTTGAATTCGACGCTGCCGAAGGACATCCGCGCCCTGGCTTCGGCGCCGGTCCCTGACCACTTTCATGCTCGCCGGTCCGCGGTGTCGAAGCACTACCGGTACTTGCTCGATGTCTGCGAGACGCAGCACGCCGTGCGTCGCCGCCACGCCGGACACACCGGGTTCGAGCTCGATCGCCTGATCATGGACCGGGTCGCCGCTCTCTTCCTGGGCAGGAAGGACTTTGCGTCGCTCCGAAACGCGGGTACCGACGTGAAGACCACGATCCGGCACGTCACCCGATCGGAAGTCCACTGGGACGACTCGACTATGGTGTTCGAGGTAGAGGCTGACGGTTTCCTGCGCCGGATGGTCCGCGCCATGGTGGGGGGCTTGATCTCCGCGGGCCGCGGCGCCGCGACGGTCGAGAGTCTGGCGGCCGCGCTCGAAAGTTGCGACCGCCGCGAGTGGCCGGCCCCCGCGGGCCCCGAAGGCCTGTATCTGGTCTCCGTCCGCTACTGAAGCAGCATTCGCTATAATTTCGCCCCACGCACTCCTTCTCTCCCGAGGGTTATTTGGAACCAGATTCGATCGTCATCACCGGCGCGCGCCAGCACAATCTCAAGAACGTCTCGCTCTCGATCCCCAAGAAGAAGTTCGTGGTCTTCACCGGGCCTTCGGGATCGGGCAAGTCCTCGCTGGCGTTCGACACGCTCTACGCGGAAGGACAGCGCCGCTACATCGAGAGCCTGAACGCCTACGCCCGGCAGTTCCTCGGTCAGATGGACAAGCCGCTTTACGACTCCATCCGAGGTCTCGCGCCGACGATCTCCATCGAGCAGAAAGCGGCTTCGGCGAACCCGCGTTCCACGGTCGGCACGGTCACCGAGATTCACGACTACCTGCGCGTCCTTTTCGCGCGCGTCGGCCATCTCTCCTGCCCGAAGTGCGGCCGCGACGTGAAGCCCCAGTCGTCGCAGCAGATCGTGGCCGAGATCGCGTCGCTCAAGGAGGGGAAGAAGTTCCTGATCCTGGCCCCACTCGTGGACGGACGGAAAGGCGAGCATCAGGACGTGTTCGAGACGATCCGGCGCACCGGCTTCGCGAGAGCGCGGGTGAACGGCGCGGTCGTGGCTCTCGAGGACGACATCCGTCTGGACAAAAAGAGGAAGCACTCGATCGAAGCGGTGGTCGACCGGTTGATCGCCAAACCCGACCTTGATCGCACCCGTCTCGCCGATTCGGTCGAACAGTCCCTCAAGCTCGGCAAGGGCGTGGTGATCGTGGCCGTCGAGGGCGAACCCGATCGCGTGATGTCGCAGCAGCGCGCCTGCTCCAACTGCAACCTCTCCTTTCCCGAGCCCACGCCGCAACTCTTCTCCTTCAACTCGCCCGTGGGCATGTGCCCCGACTGCTCGGGCCTCGGCACCCGCATGGAGATGGACGCGGATCGCCTGATTCCCAATCCCGACCTCTCCGTCAACGAGGGCGCGGTGAAAGCGTGGGGCAAGCTCGACGATGCCACGAGCTGGGGGTCGGACATCGTTCGCGCGCTTTCGAAGGAACGTGGCATCGACCTCAACAGGCCGTGGAAGTCGCTCTCCCAGGCGCATCGCGACGTTCTTCTCTTCGGCACCGGGGGCGAACGCGTCGCCATCAAGTTCAAAGGCTCGTGGGGCGGGGGCACCTTCCGCATGCGCTACGAGGGCCTTTTGAACTCCATGCTGCGCCGGATGAAAGAGACGCAGTCCGAAGACATGCGCCAGTACTACCAGCGCTTCCTTTCCCAGCGGCCGTGCTCCACCTGCCAGGGCCGCCGGGTGCGCAGCGAAGCTTTGGCCGTGAAGATCGACGGTCTCACCATCGCCGATCTGACCGCGTTGTCGGTGGGTGACGCCCACGCGTTTCTCGAAGGCCTGAAGCTCAAGGGCGCCGAGGCCACGATCGCCGTCGAGTTGCTGAAGGAAATCCGGAACCGGCTCCGCTTCCTCGTCGATGTCGGCCTCACTTACCTCACCCTTGACCGCGCCGCCCCCTCCCTTTCGGGCGGCGAGGGACAGCGCATCCGGCTGGCCAGCCAGATCGGAAGCGAACTCACCGGCGTCATCTACGTGCTCGACGAGCCGTCGATCGGCCTCCACCAGCGCGACAACCGCAAGCTGCTCCAGGCCCTCAAGCGCCTGCGCGACATCGGCAACAGCGTGGTGGTGGTGGAGCACGACCGCGAGGCCATGGAGGAGTCCGACTGGCTGGTCGACTTCGGTCCGGGCGCGGGCCGGCACGGCGGCGAGATCGTGGCCGAGGGCACGCCGAAGATGGTCAAGGCGAATCCGAAGAGCGTCACCGGCCAGTACCTCAAGGGAACGTTGAGCATCGAAGTCCCGAAGGCGCGACGGCCGGGAAATGGTCTCTCGATTCAGGTGGTGGGAGCGCGGGCGAACAACCTCAAAAACGTCACCGCCACCTTTCCTCTCGGCAAGCTGATCTGCGTGACCGGGGTGTCCGGTGCTGGAAAGAGCACTCTCGTCAATCACATCCTCTACCCGGCGGCGGCGCGCGCGCTGCACGGAACCGAAGTCACAGTGGGAGCACACGACAAGATCAACGGCCTCCACCACATCGACAAGGTCATCGACATCGACCAGACGCCCATCGGACGCACCCCGCGAAGCAATCCCGCGACGTACACCAAGGTCTTCGACCTCGTGCGCGAGTTCTTCGCGGAACTGCCCCAGGCGAAACAGAACGGCTACATGCCCGGGCGCTTCTCGTTCAACGTGAAAGGCGGCCGGTGCGAAGCCTGCGAAGGAGACGGTGTCAAGTGCGTGGAGATGCACTTCCTTCCCGATGTCTACGTCCCCTGTGAGGTGTGTCTCGGCAAACGCTTCAACGAGGCCACTCTGACCGTCGCCTACAACGGCAAGTCCATCGCCGACGTCCTCGCCATCACCGTCGACGAGTCGCGCGAACTGTTCAAGCACCACCCGCAGATCAAGCGGGCCCTCGACACTCTGGCCGACGTTGGTCTTGGATACATCTCTCTCGGTCAGTCGTCGCCGACGCTCTCGGGGGGAGAAGCCCAGCGCGTGAAACTCTCGCGCGAGTTGTCGAAGCGCTCCACCGGCCGGACCCTCTACGTCCTCGATGAGCCCACCACCGGCCTGCACTTCGACGACATCAAGAAACTGCTGGGCGTGATCAATCGTCTGGTGGATGCCGGGAATACCATCGTGGTCATCGAACACAACCTCGATGTGATCAAGACCGCGGACTGGATCATCGAAGTCGGCCCGGAGGGCGGGCATGCGGGCGGCCGAATCCTCGCGACGGGCACCCCCGAACAGATCGTCGCCGCCAGGACCACGGCCACGGGCAGCTTCCTCGCCGAACTCCTCTGATCGGCCTCACTCCGCGAGGAGCTGCAGGTCCACATAGGAGAAGAGGCCGGTGACGAACGTGCTGGTGTGGTCGTCAAAGGGGGCTCCCCGCTCGTCGCGCACGCCGGAGATCGTCACCTGGTGCTGGGCCTGCGCTTCGAGCGCATGCGCGGGTCGCCAGAACAGGAGCCGGCCGTCAGATGACATGTCGAGGATCCCCTGGACCTCGCGATCCTCCCGGCGGACCCGCACGCCCGAGGTCGAGAGGTGATCCACGGGCCGGGGAGCGGCCACGAGGACCGTGGCATCCCTCGGCACCTCGGTTTCCTGATCCCGCGGCATGACCTTGAGGGTGGGGCTGGTGTCCCGCGGTCTCATGGCCTATCCCTGCCGATCGATCCAGCGTTTGCTGCGCAGGATCATGATCCGGACGCGCGCCGACCCGCCGGTGACGCGAACGCCCGCCATGGTCGATTTCGTTCGGAGATAGAAGGTGCCGGGGGTCCCCGTCCCGAGCGGAGAAAACGAAACCATGCGCGAGCTGCCGAAACGGATGGGTTCCGGGCCGAGTTTGCCGCCGTCGGGTGCGGGGACATCCGGAAGGACGCCGACCACGACACCCGCCTGACCGGCATCGAGCCGGAACGGGCCGGCAATGCGGGCGTCAATGCCTGCCGTGATGTCGGCCGAGTAGACGCCGTTGAAGTTTCCGTCGATGTACGTGGAGTACATCGGCGTCCCGTTGTCGTCGGTCTCGAAGCGTATGGCGGTCTGGGTGTTCCTGGAGGTGGCGATCGAGCGGGCGAGCATGAACTGGGCCTTGAACCCCTGGGCCGCGCCAACAAGGGCCGCTTCCTGGCGGAAGCCGAGGAGGTTGGGAAGGGCCACCGAGCCCATGATCAGGATGATGCCCGCGACAACGATGAGTTCGAGGAGGGTGTAGCCGGAGGCGTCGCCGGTTGCAGTTGTGGTCTTCATGGTGGTTCTCCAGGGTCTCGGCGGGCTCAGGAAAAAGGGGGCGCGGACTTGTGATCCGCGCCCCCGATTTGCGGCCCGACGAAGTCACCTACTGCTTGGGCGTGTCCCTCGGCGCCGCGGGCGTGCCCACGGACAGGTTGCCCTGGATCTTCGAGAAGTTCTTCTCGCCGATTCCCTTGACCGCCATCAGGTCCTCGACGGACTTGAAGGCGCCGTTCTTCTGTCGGTGCTCCACGATGCGCGCCGCGAGGGCCGGACCGATGCCGGGAAGCTCCTCGAGCTGGCTGACCGTGGCCGTGTTGAGGTTGACCTTGCCCGCGGGTGCTTGAGCCGCGGCGAAGGCGGGACCGGTGGTGAGAACGAGAGCCGCGAGAAGGGCGGCGGCGACGAAACGGTTGATGGTGTTGAAACGCATGATTGTTTTCTCCTGTTTTGAGGCTTCAGACTCGACTTTGGCTTGCGGGTCATCGGCCTGCGGTTTGTGGTTTGGTTGATGGTTGATTGAGGTGGCGGGGGCCCTGGTCTCTCCCAAGTTGTCCAGGACCCCCACCGTGAAACGTCATGGCGCTTCAGTAGGGCAAGGCCGGTGCCAGACCGCGTGGGACCGGGGCAAGCGCCCTGCGTTCCGTCATTTCCACCGCACCCCTCAAGGACGCGGACCGTCGCGAAGGGAGCCGAATCGTGTCGCGCGGTTGACGGGAGTCGTAATGGGGTGAGAGCGAAGGTGTTCGTGTCGTGGGTCTTGGGGCCAGCCCTCGTCCCGACGTCAGGCCGGATTGACAGGGGTTAACCCGGGCCGCGCGATAGGATCGCGGGGTCTTCTAAAGCTAAGCTCTCACCCCTTGACCCAGCGGCCTGTCGTTTAGAGGCTGCTTCCCCATGCCCACCCCGGACTCCCCCAGCAAGAAAACTCCCCTGGAGAACTCGGACCCCCTCGTGCGCGCGAAAGCCGCGCGCGAGTGGCCCGTGGACGACCAGGCTTCCCTCGCGCGCCTGGCCACCGAGGATTCCGATCCCCGGGTCCGCCAGGTGGCGGTGCGCCGTCTCAAGAACTCGGCGCTGGTCCTCAAGGTCCTCGGCGCCGACGCGGACGCGCACGTGCGTCAGGAAGCCCAGGACCGCCTCTTCAAGGCTGTCCTTTCGAGCGAGCCCGAAGCCTCCGCGCTGTTTACGGAGATCGCCCTCCACCTCGATGACGAGGAGCTCGTCCGCATCGCCAAGGAAGTCCAGGGCGGCACGGGCGCCCGGGCAGTCGGTTTCATCAAGGGGTCGAAGTCGCTCGCCGATCTCGCCAAGACCGCCCGCTCCCACGATGTCCGGGTCGCTGCGTTCTCGAGGGTGGACGATCACGACGAGCAGATCCTCGTCGACATCGCCCTCCACACGGAGTTCAAGGACTCGGGCGCGGCGGCGGTCGCGAAGATGGAGTCGGAGGCGGCGCTCACGAGGGTCGCCGAACGTGCCCGGCTCAAACCCGTAGCGCGCGAAGCCCTTTCCCGCCTGGGCGCTGCCGTCCGCGACGAAGAGGGGGCCACCGCGCCCGAATTCGATCCAGAGATCAAGGAAGAGGCGCCCGCCGCGGCGCCCATCGATCCGGTCGAAGAGGCGCGTCTCCTCGCGGACTTCGACGCGGCAGTTCAGGCCCGCGAGGCGATCCTCGCGAAGGTCGAAGCGCTTTCGAACGCCGAGGCTCGAAGTGCCGTGGTGGAGGCCCGCCTCGAATGGGCGGCGCTGCCTCCCCTCTCGGGCGTGCAGGGGCACGAGTTCGCGGAACGCTTCAGCGCGTTGTGTTCCCGGAAGATCGCGGCGGCCGGACGGGCGGAACGCTTCGCCGCGGTTTCGCCCTCCCTGGACGCCCTCGCCAATCGCGCGGAGAAGCTCGCAGCCGAGGAAGTGATCCGCAACCAGCGCGAGCGGGTTCGTGCCCTGCGCGGGGAGTGGGATCAGACCACGAAAGAGGCCGGCGTTCCCGACGACGATCCGCGCCGGCTCCGTTTCGAGACCGCGGTCCTCAAGGTGGAGCAGGCCCTCGCCGAGATCGGCGCGGTCTCGCAGCAGAAGCGCGACGAGGAACTCGAACTCCTAAGGACCCTGCCGACGCGGCTCGATTTCCTGATCCAGCAAAAAGACGTCATGGTCTCCCAGCTGGAGGAGGCGCAGCGCGAACTCCGCACCATGGAGCCCCTCGTGGGGATGCTCCAGGGTGACGAGAGGAAGAAGATCGGCCGCGCGCTCGAAGACGTGCGGCCCCGGCTCTTCGCCAAGACTCAGGAAGTCCGCGAAGCCGTCGAATGGACGGGCTTCGCGCATCTCGCGGCGCAGGAGCGGCTGATCGCAGAGATCGAAGCGGCCTCGACCATCGAAAATCCGGACTCGGCGGCCAACAAACTTCGCGATATCGAGGCCCGCTGGGCCGAAGTGCGCAAGGTGCCGAAGGACCAGGGCGAGGAGTTGTGGAAGAAGTTCACCTCCTTCCGCGATCCGCTGCGCAAGCGCCTCAACGAGTTCTTCGCGAAAAGGACCGCCGAACAAAAGGACTCGAAGAAGAAGAAGGAAGACCTCATCGTCCGGGCGACGGCTCTGGTCGCCGCGGTTTCCGAGTCCACGGACTGGAAGCAGGGCGCCGACGACTTCAAGGCGCTCCAGAACGAGTGGAAGTTGCTGCCCTCCTCGGGCAAACACGAGAAGGACCTGATCCCGCGCTTCAAGAATCCCGCCGACCGTTTCTTCGCCGACCGCAAGAAGGCGATGGAGGAGCGGGACAAGTCGTTCGGTGCGAATCGCGAAGCCTTCGAGAGCCTGGTGAAGCGCGCGGAAGCCCTCGCGGTCTCAACGGAGTGGGACAAGACGACGACCGAGGCCAAGAAACTCCAGGCGGAGTGGAAGACCGTGGGCGCCATCCCCATGCGCGAGCGGGAAAAGCTCTACACGAAGTTCCACAAGGCGATCGATTCGGTCTTCGAGCGCTACCGCCGGCGCGACTCGATCGAGGACGAAAAGTTCGAGGCCGAGCGAGCGGGCTTCCTCGTAGAGATGGAGGCCCTTAAAGCCGCCGAGGCCGCGGGCGACGATTACAAGGACAAGGTGGCCGACTTCCGCGCCCGCTGGCGCAAGATGTCGGGCCGCCCCAGCCGCGAGCAGGACATCGCGTTCAAGACCCTCTTCGCCCAACTCATCTCGAAGAACGCCGATGCCTTCAAGGGCACCGACATGGACGTGGACGAGAACCGCAAGAAACTCGAGAAGCTCGTGATCAAGCTGGAAGCGCTCGAGAACGACAAGGCCAAGGTCGATTCGATGGATCTGGCAACCAGGCTCAAGGAAGCCTGGGCGTCGCGCACCATGGGCGCCAAACCAGGGGGTTCGAACTTCAAGGCGGAAGTCGAGAAGGCGCGCTCGATCTACGAAAAGATCGGTCCGGTGGTCGGCGACGAGGGTGAAGCCCTTCGCAAACGTTTCGACGCGATCTGTCGCAAGCTCGGGTAGGGAGCCAAGAACCCTACAACTCGCGGATCGCGCGCGCGATTTTCTGCGGCCTTCGTCTTCTGGATGATGTGCCCGCCGTCCTCGAAGATCGGACCCATCCGATTTCGTGGGCGGGTGCTGTCTGGTGCAAGATGCTTCGATGAGCGCTTCCACCGACACGTCCTTCTTCGGCCATCCCCGCGGCCTGCAAACGCTCTTCTTCACCGAGATGTGGGAACGGTTCAGCTATTACGGGATGCGGGCCATCCTGCTTCTGTACATGACCGCCGCGGTGACCTCGGGCGGCATGGGACTCTCCGCCGCGGATGGCGCCGCGATCTACGGCGCTTACACCGCGGGTGTCTACATGGCGGCGATTCCCGGCGGCTTCGTCGCGGATCGACTGCTTGGCCTGCGGCAGGCGGTCCTTTCCGGCGGCATCCTGATCGCCCTCGGCCACTTCTTCCTGGCATTTGGAATCCGGTCGCTCTTCTACCTCGGCCTGATCTTCATCGTTGCGGGCACGGGCTTGCTGAAACCGAACATCTCCGCGATCGTGGGCACGCTCTACCGCCCCGAGGACAAGCGGCGCGACGCCGGTTTCTCCATCTTCTACATGGGCATCAACACGGGTGCTTTCATCGCACCCCTGATCTGCGGGTGGCTCGCCCAGAGCGAAACGTTCAGGGCATTCCTGGGTTCGATGGGCCTGAGCCCGGAGCACGCATGGCACTGGGGCTTCGGTGCTGCGGGTGTGGGCATGACGCTTGGGGTGATTCAGTACGTCATCGGCGCTAAGCAACTGGCGGAGACGCCGGTGGTGAACCCCGAAGCGAATCCCGCGCTGCTCTGGCTCAAGTTCACCGCGACGATCGCCCTCGTGTCTGGCCTGCTCTACGGTTTGTGGGAGTACCGGGACTATCTGATTCTGATCGGAACCTTCATCTTCGCCGCCTGGTTCGTGGCCCAGACCGAACCGGGCATAGAGAGGAGGCGCGCCTACGCCGTTCTCATTCTCTTCGTCTTCGCCGGCCTCTTCTGGGCGGGCTTCGAACAGGCGGGGTCGAGCCTGAATCTGTTCGGCGATCGCTTCACGCGCAACGAGATCTTCGGCATGTCGTTCCCCTCGAGCTTCCACCAGTCCACGAATTCGGTGTTCCTGATTCTCCTCGCCCCCGTCTTCGCATGGCTCTGGCTCCGGCTGGCCAACGCCGGGAAGGAGCCCTCATCCCCGGTGAAGTTCGCGCTGGGCCTGCTTTTCGTGGGCGCCGGTTTCGCGGTGATCGCGATTGCCGCGCGGATCTCCGCCGCGAACGGGGATGCGGCGGTCGGTCCCATGTGGCTGACCACCGTCTATCTGCTGCACACCATCGGAGAACTGTGTCTCTCCCCGGTCGGATTGTCGACCATGACCAAGCTCGCTCCCGCCCGTCTCGCCGGTTCCATCATGGGGGTGTGGTTCATGGCCACCTCCCTCGGCAATTTCATCGGCGGGAACGTGGCCGGCCAGTTCGAGACATTCCCGTTGCCCTCGCTCTTCGGCGCGGTGTGCCTGACCACGGTGGCGGCAGGCGTCGTGTGCCTGGCCCTCACGCCCCGAATCAAACGACTGATGGGCGGCGTGAACTAGCCGGGCACCTCGAAAGCTTCGGCGCCTGCGTATCCCGGGCGAACCCCCGTGTCGTCTGATGAGACGCATGCGTCCGGGTTCGCGCGGTTTTGCCTAACGTCTCGTGCGGGTTCGCAGCAGGTTGTCCGCCCAGAGGGCGAGACCGCGGAAGTCGGTGAACACGGTGGTCCCCTGGATCGTCGTGGGCGCGCCCGCGCCGCCCACCACCAGCTCGATCTTCTTCGAAAGCTCCGCCCTCAGCGTCGCGATTCCCGCCGCCGCCGCCTTCGCGTTGGAGACCGACATGGAAATGCCTACCGCGCTGGCCTCGGTTCGGGCGGCCAGGGTCGCGATCTCCGCTATGGGGACTTCGGTGCCGAGACTGAGCACCCGCAGGCCCCTCGAGGAGAGGACAAGCGCCGCCATCTGAATGCCAAGACCGTGGGGCTCACCGGGCAGGGAGGCGAGAGCCACGAGCGGACCGGCGGCAGTCTCTTCGAACCGTAGCCGCACCCCCCGGAGCACGTCCGAGATGCGCTCCGAGGCGAAGTGCTCGTGCGCGATGTTGATGTCTCCCTTCTCCCAGGCTCCGCCGAGCACCTCGAGGCAGGGAACAATCCGGGTTTCGATGTAGGCCAGAGGGTCCTGCTGAGCCAGATCGCTGTGAAGCAACCGCATCAGACGGTCGGCATCGAACTTCCGGACCGCCTCGATGAACGCCCCGGCATCGAAGGGCATCGCGTGCCCCCGGGTCACGGGCTTCATCGGAACGGTGGCGAGAAGGGCTTCGAGCACTGCATCGGTGGCCGGCACCACTTCACCCGCGCGGAGACCGCGCGCAAGGGCCTCGGCCATCCGCCGTATCCGCTCGACGTGCGCGACCGCGAACTGCCGGTGTCCAGACGACTTTCTCACGGACTTCGGGAAACCGTAGCGGTGTTCCCAGGTTCGCAGGGTCTCGATGGGAACGCCGGTCGCACGGGACAGGCCGCCAATCGAAACGAGGGCGGTTTCACCCGGCAAGGGTTGCTTGGTGCTTGGATTACGCGAGGCCATGAGAGAGCGGGTCGGGGGATGGTACGGTGGTGTCGGGCTTCTTGTCAAGGTTTTGAGCAGATTTAGGCGAGCGGGGGTCCCTTCGAGGCGACTTCCGGATGCACGCCCGGATGTTGACGGGCCGCCTGAGCGCGGACCTCGACCGCGGGCCGGGCCGCGGCCGTGTCCTAGCGTGTCTTTCTGGCCTGGCCCGCGCGGCGCGCCCAGAGTACGGTCTCGACACGAAGGGCGATTCGATCGGTGACGGAACGGTCTTCGTACGACGTCGCCCTCGCTTTGAAGGCGTGGCGGGAGAACGCCGAGCGCTTGAGGGCGGCGACCCGCGCGAAGAGTTCCTGACCGAGGCCGATGTGTTTCGCCACGAACGACAGACCTTCCTGGACCGGCGTGACCGCATCGAAACGCCGGGCCATATCGAGGAATCGGTCCACGCGAAACTCGTTCCCGTTTCCGCGCAGGATCATCGTCGCATCCGCGACCCACCGCACGTGAGGCATCCGAGTCCAGCGCACGCCGTGGACCAGCGCGTGGAGGAGCTGGTCCTCGGGACAAAGACTCCTGGTTTCGGCCGTTCCGATACGGAGGGGCACGGCTTCGGACCAGAAGGGCTCGTCATCGCCATCGCCGCGGGCGCTCGCGAGGACGTGCCAGTGCAGATCGAGCGTGGGCTCATGACGCCGGGCCGGTGAAAAAACGTGGGCGTGGTTCTGGCGCAGGTCCTTTGGAGCCCTGGGCGCGCCAGAGGCTGAGCGCAGGCCGCCCGCCTTAAGGGCATCCATCGCACGGAACAGGTCCGGTGTCGGCACCAGGATGTCGAGATCGGAAAGGGTTCGCAGGCCGGGCGAGGGATAGACAGACGCCCCAAGCGCCAGGCCCTTGAGGGCGAGGGTCGGTACGGAAGCGTGACGCAGCAGCTCGAGGGTTGATTGCGCGGACTGCGTGATCGCCCGCCGCTTGAGCTCGCACAGGGTGAGGAAGTGCGGGTGGTTGCGGACCCAGGGGTCTTTGGGGAGGAGTCTCTTGAGGTTCGCCATCAGAAGGGGTGCGATCCATCCGATGCCAACCTCCTCGGGCGTTTCCGCAAAACGAAGTTTCCGCCACGCCGCGATGGCTTCGTCTCCGTCCAGCAGGCTCGCCTGCAACGCAAGCGTTTCCTGATCGGTGGGAAACGCTGTGACCGCCCGTTTTTGGCTCATCGATTGGGTTCAACGCACGGCGGGCGCGGTCTTCGCGGACTGAAAAGCAATCCGACCGTTGACGATCGTGTACAGAATTTCGGTCTTCAGGATCTCCGCATCGGGAACACTCAGGATGTCCTTCGAGAGCACGGTGAGATCCGCCCACATTCCCGGGGCGATGGTTCCACCGTTCCCTTCGGCGAAGGACGCCCAGTAGGCGTCCTTCGTGTACGAACGCAGCGCCTCCTGCCGGCTCAGTTTCTGGTCGGGCTGATACCCGCCCGCCGGGAGGCCGGCCTCGCTTTGGCGGGTGACGGACGCATAGAAGGACTTGATCGGATCGACGTCTTCCACCGGCGCGTCGGTCCCATTGATGAGTACGGCCCCCGACTTTTTCAGTTTCTGCCACACGTAGGCGCCTTCTCTGACTCGCGCCTCGCCGAGCCGCTGTGAGGCCCAGGGCAGATCCGACGTGCCGTGGATGCCCTGGATCGAGGCGATCACGCCGAGCCGGCCGAAGCGGGGAATGTCGGCCTCATCGAGGATCTGCGAATGCTCGTCGCGGAAACGAGCGTCTTTCTTGTCGGGATGCGCTTTGAACGCGGCCTCGAAGACATCGAGAACGGTCTTGTTCCCGGCATCGCCGATGGCGTGCACATTCACCTGAAACCCATTCTGGATCCCGTAGAGCGCCGCCTCCCGCACCACGGCAGGGTCGGTCACCCAGAGCCCGGTGTTGCCGGGATCGTCGACATAGGGTTCGATAAGTTTCGCTCCGCGCGAGCCCAGAGCGCCGTCGATCGAGAGTTTGAGCGACCGCACGCTGAGGAAGGAATCCGGCCCGCCTGGTTGCGGCGGGCCAAAGCGCTTGAGACTGTCGAGACCGCGGATCATCGCGTACAGACGAACGCCCAGCTGGCCCTTCTGTTCGAGTTCGCGATACAGGGCAATCGTTCGAAGGTCGGCGCCCGCGTCGTCGAAGTAGGTAATGCCCTTTTGAAGACACTCCTCGGTGGCCAGGCGGATCGCTTCGCGGATGTCCGGTTCGGTGGGCGGGGGAGGCTGGATCAGCCTTTGCGCGGCGTCGACGAAGACGCCGGTGGCAAGGCCGCGCTCGTCGCGGATGATGTCGCCGCCGGACGGCGACTTCGTGTCGGGGCCGATCTTCATGAGGGACATCGCAAGCGCGTTCGCAAACCCCGCGTGGCCGTCGGCGCGGACGAGGTAAACCGGGTGGTCGGGAGAAACCACCGAGAGGGCATCGTGCGGCGGAAATCCGCGCACCATCCGTGAGGGGTTCTTCTCCCACTTCCCTTCATGCCATCCCCGGCCAACGATCCATGAGCCCTTCGGACGATCCTTGACCGCGGCGGCAACCCGAGCGACCACCTCGTCCCAGCTTTTCGTCCCGACCAGGTTGAGACTCATCCGGGCCTCGCCGATGCCGACGAAGTGACCGTGACTCTCCTTGAGACCGGGAACCACGGTGGCTCCTCTGAGGTCGATCACCCGGGTGGCGGGGCCTCTTTGGGCCAGCAGTTCGGTGGTCGAGCCGACGGCGGCGATCCGACCGCCGGTGATCGCTACCGCCTCGACGCGCGGGCGGGTCTCGTCCATGGTGTGCACGGTCGCATTGATGAGGATCTGATCGGGGGTTCCGGGCGTCGGCTGAGCGACGGCGACGAGAAGGAAGAGGGCCTTTGTCGAGAGGAACATAGGGGGATCCTACCCACATCTGAGAAAATCGCCGGAGGACCTCCGGACAAGAGGGTGGAGTACGCTACCGGCCGGAACCCAAAGCCCAAGACACCAGTGAAGAGAACGCTTTGAACGAAGAACGCTTCGATGTCGTCCCCGGACTGCGGCGGGAGTGGATGATCATCGTCCGAAGGCGGCGTCTGGTGGCCCTCGGTCTCTTTACGGCGCTCCTCGGCGCGACCATCTACAACTACACGCTGAGACCGGTCTACGAGGGCATGGCGGTGGTGGCGATTTCAGAAGCGATGGCCGCGAATCCGCTCGCCCGCATGTCCACCGAACTCACGCGGCTGGGGACGATCCTGGAGCGCCAGCGCGCGATCATCCGCAGCCCGGAATTCGGCTCGCGGGTGGTGCTTTCCCTCGATGAGAAGGCCCAGAAGGAGCTGTCCTACGGTCCGATCGGAAGCTGGCCCGACCGGATGCGCTCCGAGTGGGCGCGGCTCGTCGGGGCCGAGGCCTCGGGCGGCGCTCCGGTGGACACCGTAGCCGCGTTCCGGTCGAGACTGCGGGTGACCGGCGAGGCGAAGTCAACCTGGATCGAGATCCGGTTCGCCGCCTACGACTCGAAGGTCGCCGCCGACGTGGCGAACGCGGTGATGGATCAATACCTGCGGGAGACGGAGATCGCGAACACGCGCACGGTCGAGACCTCGCGGCAATCCCTCGGGGCGCAGGTTCAGGAGAAGGAACAGCGTCTGAACGAGCAGTTGAGCGGCTTGCGGGAACTCGGAACCAAGTCTGGCCTGGGCGACATCGAGGTTCGCAAGGCGATGCTCGAACGAGAGTTCCGAGCCTTCCAGGAAGCTCTGGTCGCGGCCCAGACGTCGAGAGTGGGGCGCGAGGCGAGGAGGCGGGAAGCGACCCAGCTCCGGGGCGGGGTCGCGGCGATCCGATCTGATCCACTGATCCGCGCGGCCTCGGCGCGGGTGAGCGAGCTCGAGGACAAGGAAAGAACGCTCCTGGCCACGCTCGGCCCCAAGCACCCCGACGTCGTCACCGCGCAGGGGCAGCTTGAGGGCGCCCGGCAACGACTCACCCAGGAACTGGGCTCGCTCGAACAGGGTGCTGACTCGGAGTATCAGCTGGCCTTGAACGAGGAGGTTCGGCTGAAGTCCAGCATGGCGCGCATCCAGCGGGAACTCGCGGATGTCGAACGAGAGGCTCTGGGTTACTCCCTCGAACGTCGGAAGTTCGAGGCCAGCCGAGGTTCGATCGAGAACCTCTTCCAGCGGCAGGCGAACGCCTCGCCCGCGATCCTCGACGCCCAGGTCCTGCAAGATGCGCGGCCCTCTTCGGTTCCGGTTTCGCCGCAGAGACAGAGGAACTTCTTCTGGGCCCTGATCGGCGGCCTGGTGGGAGGGCTCCTCCTCGCCTGGATGGCCGAGCGTTTCGACGATTCCGTGCAGTCTCCCGAGGATGTGAAGGAAGGCCTCGGTCTGCCTTTCCTCGGGATCATCCCGCTGATCCGCAAACTGCCCCAGGGATCGATCGCGCCCGCCATTGCGGACGGAAAGACCGGCCTCGCCGATTCGTTGCGCGTAGTGAGAACCAACCTGATCTACGGAGCCGCCGCGGCCCGACCCAAGGTGCTGGCCTTCACGAGCGCCACTCCCGGCGAAGGCAAGTCGACCGTCGCCGCCGGTCTGGCCATCCTCTTCGCCCAGAACAAAGCCAAGGTGCTGCTCATCGATGCGGACATGCGTCGCCCCACCGTGCATCACCTCCTCAACGTTTCCCAGAGCCCGGGTCTTTCCGGCGCGCTCTCCGCCGAGGGGCCGGTGACGCTCGCTCCTCGAAACGGTCCGGTTCGCGGCCTCGAGGTTCTTCCCGCGGGCACTCCCCAGAGCCTCTCGTCGGAGCGTCTGGGCTCGGACGCCATGAAGGCCCTCATAGACCTCGCGCGGGCCCGTTACGACTGGGTGATCATCGACTCGCCGCCGGCCCTGGGCCTCTCGGACGCAGCGGTGATCGCAACACTTTCGGACGGCATCGTGGTGGTGTGCTCCGGCGACAAAACGCCCCGGCAAGCGGTTCGACATGTCGCTGATCAACTGAGAGCGGTACGCGCCTCGGTCCTGGGCGTGGTCTTGAACCGCGTCGACCTGCACCGCCATTCCTACTACTACGGCCGCTACTACTCGGCGTACTACGGCGCCGAGGGCGAGAACGGCCGGAAACATGCGCCCGAGACGCGAGAGAGCCCGGCGACCTAGTGCCCCTTCCCGCGTTGCGGGCCGTTAAGAATCTTCACCGTGGCCTCGAAGACCGTGCTCGTGGCGATGCCGGCCAGGCATTCGGGAGCGGGCGAGGCGTCGCACTCGACCGGCGGACGACGAATGAGATTGCAGGGACTGCACCAAAGCGACGGTGACACCACGATGTGCCGGCCGCCCGCGCCGAACCCGGTATCGCCGCCCGAGAAGTACCGGCCGGGATCGGACGGCCCGAAGATCGCGACCGACGGCGCGCCGAGAGCGCAGGCAAAGTGCATCGCGGATGTGTCACCGGAGACGAAGGCGTCGAGCGCGCTTATCAATTCGGCAAGGCCGCGAAGATCGAGTTTTCCGGAAAGATCGAGAACCGCGCCCGGAATGGCCCGCGTCATCGCACCGGCTTTGGCGGCCTCTGCGGCCGAGCCCGTCACGACCAGGACGGCACCCTTCTCAAGGATCAGACGGTTGCCAAGTTCGACGAATCTTTCGACCGGCCATTCCTTGATGCTCCGCCCGGCGCCCGGGTGGAGGCCCACGATCGGCCCCGTGCTCGCAAGACCGCTTTCGGCGAGGGCGGTCTGGAGTCGTTCCCGCCCGCGGGCCCGACGCGCGTCATCGAGCCATCGGAAAGGACCCCGAGGGAGCGGCCGTCCCACCGCCGTCTCGACCGCCCGGCGGTTCTGCTCGACGAAATTCAGGTTCTCGTCAAGTTCGACCACCGTGGTCAGCAAGGACGCGCTTCCCGTGTTCGCGTAACCCACTCGTGCGGCCGCACCGGTGGCGCTCATCAGCCAGAGGGCCCGGACGTCACCCTGAAGGTCGATGGCGAGATCCGGCTTCGCGGCCCGGCGGGAGCGCGCGGCCCGCCAGAGAACCGAAAGACTCGACGCTCCCTCGTCCCGGCGACCCACCCAGGGCGCGCTCCAGATGAGGACCTCGTCGACCGGGGCATCGCGAGCAACCTCGCTCGACCACTGCCCTACCGCGAGGCGGATCTTCGCTTCGGGCAGCGCTTCTCTCAGCATCTCGAGGGCGGGCAGGCTCATCAGAACATCGCCGATCCGATCAAGGCGGAGAACGAGGACCTCGCGCGGTGGGGGCTTTGAAGGGCCGCTCAAAAAGGGCGCCGCGAGGGCGGCGGCCCCGGTTGCCATGGCGGCCAGGAACCGCTCTCGCGGTTCGGTGACGCGGCTCCCCGTGCCCTTAACGTTTTGCCAGCGTCTGCGCCTGGACATAACACTCTTCTAGGGTCGATGCGACCTTGTCCCACGTAAGTTCCCGTTCCACCCGGCGCCGGGCGTTTTCTCCAAGCGTGTCGCGACTTCTCGAATCTCCGGCCAGACTCGACAAAGCGGCTCGGAGCGCGGACACGTCTCCCGGCGCAACGAGGAGGCCCTCGACACCGTCCGTCACGACGTCGGGGATGCCCGCGACCCGGCTCGCCACGATCGGTCGGCCGGACGCCATCGCCTCGAGGAGGGTGTTCGGCAGGCCGTCCACATTTCCCTTCGAGTCGATGAGTGAGGGCACTGCGACAATGTCCGCGCCGTTGAGCGCTTCGGCGATCTCGGTTCGCGAGAAGCGGCCGGCCAGGGTCACAGAGGCGCGGGACGACTGCGCACGGGCCCGTAGCTCAGCCTCGAGGTCACCATCACCCACGATGGCGAGGTGCAGCGGGCCGGTGTCTCCCACCGCATCGATCAGGGGGACGAAACCCTTCTTCTCCACCAGCCTGCCCACCGCGACCACGAGGGTCTGTGACGGCGACGCGCCGAGTCGGCGTCTCATGGCCTCGCGCCCGTTCGGGTCGGGTCGAGGCGGGGGCGCGAAGAAGCGGGCATCGACGCCGTAGGGGACGGTGCGTGTCGTTTGAGCCCGAGCGCCGAGGGCCACCGCCCGGCTCCGAAGGTCGGAGCTGCACGCGGTCACCGCCCCGGCGGCGTGAAACGCCTGCCGCGCCGCGCCGCCCACCAGGGCATAGCGCTCCGCGGCGAACACGTCGCTTCCGTGGAGCGAGATCACGAAGGGTTTCCCCGCGGCCCGGGCCGGCCCTCGCGCGAGCGCGGCGCCCGGCACCACCCAATGAGCGTGCACGACGTCGTAGGCGTCCTGAGCGAGCCTGCGCTTCACCGCGTGCCTCGTCGCAAACGCCGCGAATGGTGCGACGAGAAGCGTCTTCCATTTGAAGCCGCGGTCGGCATTCATGCTTTGCGCGTAGCCCCATACGTTGAGGCCCGCGAGGGGCGCATAGGGAAACGGAAAGAAACGAACACCTGCCTCGTCGCTTCGCTTCAAGCGAGGGTGGGCGGGCAGAACGAGGTCGACCCGATGGCCACGCGCGGCCACGCTGCGCGCGATCTCCTCGATGAAGGGCGCGGTCCCGTCTCCTTCGAAGAGCGGATACGACGACGTCACCATGAGAACTTTCATGGCTTCGGCGCGCGGGGAAGCACTTCGACCAGATCGACCATGATTCCAAGGTCGCGGGTGTCCGTGGCGAGCTTGTCCGTGTTGGAGGGTCGCCACGCGGGGACTTCGAGGCGCAGGATCTTCGAACCCTTGGGGAGGGGGTCGGGAAGCGCGATCTCGAAGTCCCTCCAGGTTCCGTCGGCGGTGAAATCCCCCAACTCCACCTCGCTGAAGAGCACCCTTACCCGCGGAGGCCGCGCCGTCTCGGGGCGCCCGTGTGCGGTGGCGCGGATCCTGAGCATTGCGCCCGCGGCCGCGGCGGGTATGTAGATCGAGCCGGTCGCGTTACCCCGCTCGTCGAGACACCCGCCTGTCCATCTGTACGTGAGATCTCCGGTCGCCTCCTTCTCGAAGAATCCGGACGTTTGAAGGTCGCCGGGGCCCCCGATGTCGATCACCGGGTCGGTGGTGATCCGCAGGGTCTCCGGCTCGATGACCCTCGAAAGGACGAACTCGACGCTTCGGGGCTCGGGTTTTTTCGGCACGCGGTCGTACGTCCACTCGAACTCAGATGAGGCGAATCGAAAGGCCTGCGTCCGTTCGAGGAAGAGACCGCAGACATCCGTTCTGAAGCTGGTCACGAAGTAGACGTTCCGGTACGTCTTTCGCCATGCCGTGATGAGATGGGTGAGTCTCTCGGGGTCTGGGTTGAATCGGCGGAACTCGAGCGCGTTGACGCCGTAAAGACCCCAGAGCGGCAGGGACAGGAGATGGATGTTCTTCGGCTGCTCGAAAAGCACGACATCCCGCGGGCCGAAGCGCCGCGCGACATCGGCCACGAAACGGACGCTGCCCTTCCAGTCCACGTACGAAAGGATGGGCTGGGTGTGGGCCAGGGAGACGCCGAGCGAGAGAAGGCCTATGAAGACGGCGCCGAGGCGCCACCCCCTCGACCGGCGAGCGAGGGTTACCACCGCGAGGGCCGCCAGGATGAAGGTGAAGGGCAAGGTGACCGGCACGTAGCGCCGCATCGCGAAGAAGTAGTCGTTGAAGACGCGGATCTTGTAAAAGTAGAAGAACGAGAACGCCAGGAACACCGCGAGGGCCAGGAAGTCCTTCGCGTCAACCTTCTTGACGAGGATCGCGAGCCCCAGGAGGGCGAGGCCGAGCATGGGCGCACCCACGAACCAGGAGTAGCGGACGAGCGCCTGGGCGTCGTGGGCGGCAAGCCGATCGAAACCTAGGCTACGAAGCACACCCGGATCCTCGAGCTTTTCGGTCTTCGGGTTCCCGTCGCCTCCGGCCCATGCCGAGAGACCGGGGCGCAGGGTCAGCGAATACGCGGCCAGAAGGCCCAGGCCCGCGATCACCCCCACGCGCAAACGGCTTTCGTTCCTCCGCAAAAGCACCATGAACCGCGGTCCCATCTTCCACACGATGAACGCCGCTACGATGGCGAGGACGAGGAAAAGGAGCCAGACGGAGAGGGGATGATTCCAGTATCGCCGCGTGAGGATCTGGTGCGCGTAGCGCTTGGAGAAGAAGACCGAATGAACCGCGGCATGGGCGAAGAGAAGAGAGAAGGGAATGAGGAGCCCGGCCAGTCGCGAAGCCCAGCCCGCCTTCCTTCCCATGAGTTGATGACCTACCCAGAACGAGAGCGGGAGCAGGAGGAGCACGCTGTCGATGCGCACGAGCAGGGTCAGTCCGAGCAACCCCCCGGACAACCAGGCGAACGCCCGTGAATCGCTGTCTTGATCCAGTCGATGGGCGAGAAGCCCGGTGAGGATCAGAAACTGAGAGAACCCCTCGGACACCGGGTATCGCGCGAACCACACCTGCAAAACCGTGGCGGCAAGACCGAGCGCTCCAAGCAGCGCTACCGTGGTTCCGAACATGCGCCGGGCGAGGAAGAAGGCGCCAAGTGTCCCGAGGATCCCGAAGATGGGGGGCGTCGCGAGCGCGCCGCGTACACCCATCGTCTCGAACAGATAGGCCCCGAAGGCGGGGAACAGATGGAAGAACTGCGGTGTGATGAGGCCGCTTTTCGGATGATCGAGTTCGAAGCCCATGAACCGGGGCCATGAGGGCTGCGGCCGGTCATCGTTCCCGTCCAGAGTGAATCTGAACGGTGGCTCGTCCAGGTTCGCGTAGAAAAGGGAGAGGTCGCTCTCTGGGATTGCGGCCACCACGGGATCGAGGTGGGTGATCGAGCCGGTGCGGGCGATGACGCCCATGGCCGAAATGTAGGCGCCGGGGTCGCGTCCGCCGACGATGTACTCGCTCGGCCGCGCGTGGAGGAGAAAGGCGACCACGGTGACCGCGAGTGCGGGAAGCAGGCTCAAGAGGCGCTCCGGTTTCACGAAAGGCGCTTCGGGCATGCGGCCCCGAAGCCTGGCCACGAGGAAGATGAGACCGAAGAGGATCAGTTCAAGGCCCGCCGAGAGGACTGTTCCGAACCACGAGAACTCGGCCAGGACAAGGGCAACCCACGAGGAGAAGGCGACCGAAAGGGCTCCGGCAAGAAAGATGCGTTCGTCCAGGGCCAGCCGTTCGCGATCGGAACGACGAAGAAGGGAAAGAAAGGAGAGCCCCGGGAGCAGCAGAAGGACAAACGCTGCGGGGAGGGCGAGGGCGGCTCCAAGGGTCTGCAGCAAGCGTTATGCGTGAACGGCTTCCTTCACGGCGGCGATCACGGCCTCGACCTGAACGTCGGTCAGCTCAGGATGGATGGGCAGGGACACGATCTCTTCCGCGGCTTTTTCGACCACGGGTCGGTCGCCCGGTTTTCCACCGAGCGCCTTGTAGGCCGGCTGGAGGTGGAGGGCCACGGGATAGTGGATGAGCGTTCCCACGCCGCGCGCGGCGAGGGCGGCCATAAATGCGGCGCGGCGGGGATGACGCACCACAAAGAGGTGATACACGGCGGTGGCGTAGCTTTGCTCCTCGGGCAGGCCGAGGGGCAGGCCACGGAACGCCTCGAAATAGCGCGCGGCGATTTCCCGGCGGCGGGTCGTCTCGGCGCTCAAGGTTTGAAGCAGCTCGCGGAGAATGGCCGCCTGCATGTCGTCGAGCCGGGAATTGGTGCCGAGGATTTCGTGGCGGTACTTCTCGCTCTGGCCGCCGTTGCGCAGCTGCCGGAGTTTCTTCGCGAGGGCGGGGTCATCGACGAGGATCGCTCCGCCGTCCCCGAAACCTCCCAGGTTCTTCGTGGGATAAAACGAAAGACCCGCGATCCCCGCGATGCTGCCCACCGGACGGTCCTTGTACCGGGCCGCATGGGCCTGGCAGGCGTCTTCGACTACCACGAGGTCGCGTCTCCGGGCGATATCCATGATCGGATCCAGATCGGCGGGATGGCCGTAGAGGTGCACGGGCAGAATGCCGCGCGTCTTCTTGGTGATGCGGGGTTCGATCGTCTTCGGGTCGAGATTCAGGGTGAGAGGATCGATGTCGCCGAAAATCGGGGTGGCCCCGAGGCGAGAGATCGCCAGAGCCGAAAATGCGGCGGACATCGGAGAGGTAATCACCTCATCGCCCGGACCGATCCCCTTCACTTCGAGCGCGAGGATCAACGCGTCGGTTCCATTCGCGACCGACACGGCTTCGCCTGCGCCCATGGCCGCGGCGAGTTCCTTCTCGAAGGCGTCCACCTCCGGACCCAGGATGAACCAGCCTCGGTCCAGGACGCGCGCGACCGCCCGGTCGATGGAGGCGCGATGGGCCGCGACCTTCGGCTTGAGATCGTTGAAGGGAACCTGAACTAGGGGGGTCACAGATAGCGGTCCTTGTGTTGGCGATAGTAGTCAACCGTTCGCGCGAGTCCCTCGGCGAAAGGCGTGACCGACTTCCAGCCGAGGACGCGCTCTATCTTCCGGGCGTCGGAATAAAAGTCGCCGATGTCGATCTTCTTGCGCTCCTCGGGAAAGGGAACCACCTTGATCTCGCTCTTCGGGGAGAGCTTCACGAGATCGGTGGCGAGGTCGAGAAGCGAGATCGGCGCGCCCCCGCCGAGGTTGAAGACCTGCCCGTTCGAGTCTTCACTCGCGCCGGCGCGAAGGAAGGCGTCGACCACGTCGTCGACGTAGTCGAAATCCCGCCGCTGCGCGCCATCGCCGAAGACCTCGATGGTCTCCCCCATCACCGCTTTCTTCATGAACCAGCCGATAAAACCCTGGCGGTTGTGGCGGATGAGCTGGCGCGGGCCATAGGTGTTCGTGAGGCGCAACGAACAGGCGCGGATGTTGTACACCTGGTTATAGACGAGGTGATAGAACTCGCCCGAGATCTTGTTGATGCCGTTGACGTCGGCGGGGGCGAGAGCGTGCTCCTCGTCAACCGGAAGCCTCTGGGGTCGCCCGTAGACCTGGCGGGTTCCCGCGTAGATGATCTTCGCCTCTGGGTTGCGCTTGCGCAGCGCTTCCAGGATCCAAAGCTGCGACCGGCAGTTGATCTCGAGGTCGGTGAACGGGTCGGTCATGGAGTCGATGTGGCTGACCTGCCCGGCCAGGTTGAAGACCATGTCCTGGCCCTGCACCAGGTATTCCATGGCATGGCCGCGGACGTCGGCAATGTTGATCCTGACTTTGTCCTCGTAGCCGTCGAGATTGAACAGATTTCCACCGTAGTCGGGAAGCAGGGAATCGACCGCGGTGACCTTCGCCCCCAGATCGGCCAGCCGCCGGCAGAGGTTCGACCCGATAAAGCCAAGACCCCCGGTGACCAGCACCGCTCGGTTTCGATACGAGTCGAGATACGCGGTCATGGTCAGGGTCAGGCGAGGGGCTTCAGGTGGCTCTTTTTGATGGTGAGCTCCACCCAGAGGTCCACGAGGTCGCGCAGCGTGCGAAAGACCCGCGAAAAATTGAAGAACTGAGAGCTGCCGTAGGTTCGGTGGTAGTGGTGCACCGGCACCTCCGCGATGCGAAAACCGGCGTCGGTCACCTTCTTCATCAGCTCCACGCAGATCACGCCCGACGACCGCGTGAGTTTCACCTTGTCGAACACGCTCTTCCGCATCAGGCGGAAATCGCAGTCTACGTCCCGCACCTTGAGCCCGAACGCCATCTTCACGAAGTGGTGGTAGACCCGCCCGATGACCTTGCGATGGAACGGATCGTTCCTGGAGATCTTGTACCCGTTCACGAAGTCGACGTTCTCCGAGTAGGCATCGAGGAGCAGGGCGAACTCGCGCGGGTCGTACTGGGCGTCGCCGTCGGTGTAGAGCACCAGTTCCCGAGAGGCCGTCTCGAACCCGGTGCGCAGGGCGCCCCCGTAGCCGCGGTTCTTCGGATGATGCACTACCTTGAGCCATGGGTGGGCCCGGGCGAGCTCGTCCAGAAGCTCGCCCGTATGGTCGGGGCTCCCATCGTTCACCACGATGACCTCGTAGTCGTCCGTGTAGCGCCGCACCGTCATGTGGGCAAGGATGACGAGGCTCGCGATGGTTCCGGCGTCGTTGTAGGCGGGGAAGAACACCGAGATGGAGGGGCGGGTGGTCGGCATGAGTTTGGGGGTAAACGCCTATTTTCCCTCGTCCCGGCGGGTTTTGAGGAAGCTTCCAATAATCGCGGGTCTCGCGAGCAGGAGCAGGGTCAAGAAAAGACCCATGCCTGAAAGCAGAATGCCGGTCGGGAGAAGAGGCGGCATGTACCTCAACCGGGTCGGGCCAGGGGCCACCGCGTCAACGCCCAACCCCCCGCGGGCCTCGGAAACCACGGCATCGCCGCGCCAACCCCGCAGAAACGGAATCGCGATCTGAACGCTCTGGGCTGCCTCCGAAGTGAAGGTCAGCCGGCCTCCCGGATCCGGCCCCGACCGGGCGCGGATCGGCCGGGCGCCATCCACCATGGGGCGAGAACCAAGAACCCGGAAGACGCGGATCTGCGGAGTCGCGACCAGCTCGACGAACGCCGACTGTGAAAGATAGGCCGACAGTGGCGATGCCTGCGCGTGGCCCCCGTCGCCGGTTTCGATCTCCAGAGCGTGAAGCCGCGCGGCCCGGAATCCTGCTGGAACTTCGATGGTGACGGCGTCGGCGCGATAGGACGGCGACCCCACGCTCACCAGACCTCCTGAAGCGACCGCCGTGCCGATCAGAACATCGCGGTCGCCGTTGACGCGGGCGAAGATGTTGAGGGTGGTCATCGCCCCGGGCAGGAGTTTCACGTTGATGTTCTTGAACCGCAGAAACGGAAAGGCGAAGACGCGCCTCTGGCCGGGCTCGATGGTGGTGTCGAAGTCGGCCTCCGCCTTGCCACGGATCAGGTCGGCGGTCTGGACCTGAACCGCATCGATGGACCAGCGACGGAGGAGTTCGACGTCCGGCATCACGGACCTCTCGGCCAAGACCCCGCGCGCTCCCATCTCACCGAGAACCCTGCGGATCGAAAGCGGGGACATCGGATCGTACCCATTTGCCTGTACTCGCGGGGCGAGGGCGCCGTAACCCGCGAAACCGAGGTCAAGCGCCAGTTCGGTCGGAAACTCCCGCACCAGGGTAAGGACCCGCGGCTCGCTGCCGAGATCGCGAAGCGCGCGATCCACGGCCCGTCTTGTGGGGGTCCCGCTCACGAGCTGCGACCGCGTGGGCGCGTCCTGGAACACATCGCGGCTGAAGGGCTGAAGGGCAAACGACACGGCGAGGGGCAGCAGGAAAACCCCCGCCGCGACCTCGCTAAGGGCGTCGGCGAACGCGAAGTAGGTGATGAGCGCGATCGCAAAAACACCGACCGCGGCGGCCAGCCGATCCGGAAGGCCGCCGAGGGTCGCCGCGGCGATCGACAGGACCGCGACCGAGGCCAGGGACGCCACGAGAAAGTAGGCCCTCAATCGCCTTCCGCGCCGCGTCCGTCGCTCCTTCCATTGTTCGTCCAGGGCGAGGCCTGCGAGGGCCGCGAGGGCGAACTCCAGGACCAGGGGCAGGGCGCCGGGGGCCAGCAGGGGACCTCGCCCGATCTGAAGGGCCAGCGAGGCGAGCACGGCAAGGAGCAGGACCCGCACGGGCTGTCGCTCGAACAGTAGCGGCAGGCTGGCCAGGGCGAGGCTCGCGGCCGGGGTGTGAGTCACGGTCTTGAGAATCAGGCCGGCGAGTCCGGAAACACCCTCGACGGCTCTTTCCGCGATCAGGCCCGTGACCTGACGTCCGGCCGAGGGTAGCAGCTCGAGGGTCGGCAGCCACTGCGGCGCGGAGAGCGCGAGGCCGAGGAAGATGGCGAGAGCGGTCGCCTTGCGGGAGGGAGACCGCGGAGAGCGGCTCAAGGTATGACCGAGCAGGAGCCGGCCGAAGAGAAGGGCGCCGCCCGCGCGAAGAGCCTCGGGCGAACCGGCGACGATGAGAAGAGCCATCGATACCGCGAGACCGACGAGTCTCGATACGCTGGCCCGGTTCATGTGCGACTCGGCGGCGAGCAGGACCAGGGGAAGCATCGGGGCGGCCACCAGGGTTGCGGTGTCCTCGAAGTGGCCGAGCAGGTAGGGGCCATACGCGAACGAGAGCGCGCCCACGAAGGCGCCCTGGGCGCCCGCGCCAAGCCGCTTGAGATACAGGTACGTGAGGATCCCGGCAAGAGAGACCGAGATGAGAACCAGGGCCTGGAAGGCGGAGAAGGGATCGAACGGCGCCAGCAGAATGGTGAGCGGGTAGAGCACGCCCCCTCGATAGGCGGCGAGCAGGGGGGTTCCCAGGAATTCCTTGGTATTGAGCAGGGGGAGCGAAAAAGTGCGCCAGGCCTCGAAGGCCTCCGTCCTCAACGGCAGGTGAAGGGCCACGCCATCGCCGGGCCCGAGCAACCGATGCTCGAGCAGGGGTTCGATGTAGGCGATCAGGGGAAAGACGGCAAGAACAAGCAGAGCAAAAACGTCGCTTTTGAGATAGGCCCGCGTCAACGCCTGTCCTGCATCGAGGCGATCTGCTCGGAGATGAGGCCGAAGAGGAACACCACGACGCCCAGTTGAATCAGGAGCGCTGATCCCATCGGGATCTTGTCGAAGCGAATGACGTTCCAGATGCCATACGCGAGTCCAGTTAAAAATGCGGTGATCGCGATCGGAGCGAAGACGCGCAGGGGGGCGTAGAGGGTAACGATCTTGAAGATGATCAGAATGAACCGGAAGCCATCCCGAAACGGCCGAATCTTCGAGGTGCCAACCCGGGCGCGCGCCGTTATGGGCACGAACAGCACGCTCTGCCCAGACTTCATGAGGGCAAGACAAGATGTCGTCGGGTAGGAGAAGCCGTTCGGGAGAAGGTGCAGGACATCGAGGAGCGATCGCCGCTTCGCGGCGCGATAGCCGGAGGTGAGGTCTGGGATGGGCCGCCCGGTAAGCCAGGAGGCGAGAGAACGAAACACCGCGTTGCCGGTGGCGCGCAGCAGGGACTGGTCGGAAAGCGCGCGAGCCCCGATCACCATGTCGTACGTACCGATCGGTTCGATGAGCTTGCCGGCCTCTTTGGGGTCGTGCTGGGTGTCCGCGTCCATGAGAAGGACCACATCCGACGTGGCCTCGCGGATCCCGGTCTTCACCGCGGCTCCGTTCCCCTTGTTGTAGGGGTGTCTCACCACGCGGGCGCCGGCGGCTTCGGCCCGCTCCGCCGTGCCGTCCGTCGACCCGTCGTCCACCACCAGGATCTCCGCGAATCCGAGGGGCTTGAGGCCGAGGATGGTTTCGGCAATGCCGCCCGCCTCGTTGAACGCCGGTATGACGACGCTGGTCGCGCGAGCCTCAGCCACGGGGCTCCGGGTCCTTGGCGAGCTCCGCTTTTCGAACGCGGTACAAGACGTCCTCGATCAGCTTGCGGTTGCTCGCGATGAGGTCGGCCATGAGACCCCATTGCAGGGTCTGGAAGCCGAGAATGAGCAGGAGCACCGAAAGCATGGCCGACTGAAGGTGGCCGGTGATGGCGCCGTTCCACCAGAAGTAGGCATAGCGGAGGCCCAGGAGGGCGCCGGCCGAGAAGAGCAGCCCGCCGAGGATCATGAAGACCTTGAACGGCTCGTACATCGCATAGATCCGCAGAATCGTGGCGACCGACCGTTTCACGTATTCCGCGGTCGAGCCGAAGAGTCTCGAAGGCCGGGTTTGCTTCGCCTCGATCGACATATGCGCGATGGCCAGACGCTTCTTCCCGGCCTGGATGATCGACTCGAGGGTGTAGGTGAATTCGCTGACGATGTTGATGCGAAGGGCGGCTTCGCGGGAGAAGGCCCGGAAACCGCTGGTGGTATCGGGCACGTCCGTACCCGAGACCTTCCGGACCACCCAGCTGCCCAGCATCTGGAGGCGCTGTTTCATCCACGAGAAATGCGCGACCTCGGAAACCTGCCGGTCGCCAATGGTCATGTCGGCCTCGCCGCGCAGGATGGGGCCGATGAGGCGGGGGATGTCGGCCGCGGGGTATTGGTTGTCGGCGTCGGTGTTGACGATGATGTCGGCGCCGAGCCTGAGGCTCGCGTCCAGGCCAGCCATGAAGCCCCTTGCGAGTCCCTTGTGGCGTGTAAACCGCAGTACGTGGTCGGCGCCGTTGGCGAGCGCCACCTCCCGGGTCCGGTCCGTGGACCCGTCATCTATCACGAGAACAACGACTTCGTCGATGCCCTCGATCTTCCTGGGGATGACCCTCAAGGCGGCGGGGAGGCTTTCCGCCTCGTTGAGGCATGGAATCTGAACCACAAGCTTCATGCGAGGGGAAGAAGGTAGCACAAGGCGCGCCAAACGCCGTCTCTCAAGGACGGTTGGAAGACCCTCCCGGAGTCATCCGTTCGATGGCGCCGCGCCAGGCCGAGTACTCGCGAAACTGCGCGACGTTGTCGAGGACGACCGTCTTCGGCTCCTGGTCACGCGCTTTGGCCGTGCCCCCTTGCAGGCCCGTCAACTCGCTCGACGGACCCTCTCCTGGCGAGAGGGCTGGAACAACGTTCCTGAAAGTGTCGTCGAAGCCAGCCTGGGTAGACAGCCGGCGCACCAGCTCCAGCGTGCGCATGTGCGCAGAGGCGAGGCCCGGGCCCTCGTATCCGGTCCGGCGCGGATCGATCTCCCACGGCCGGGCCTCCTGCCGCTGGTGCAGGTGGACGAGCCAGGCATCCTCCATTCGGGTGTCCTGCCGGATGCGCGACCGTTGTTCCTTCTGCCGCTCCCTCTTGATCGGCGCGGAAACGACGAGGACGATCTCGGTCTCGTTCAGTTCCTTTCTTGAAGGTGACGCCTCTGGATCCTCCCGGAGCGTGAACTGCAGGGGTAGCGCCCAGATGTCTATGGACTCGACCGGGATGGGGTTTCGGCCCCGCGCCACCACGTCCCCGGGGATCACGATCGGGTCGAGTCCCCGCTCGCGGATCTGCGACACCAGGCGGTCGTCCTGATCATCGGAGCTGATCTTGAGGAGGCGATAGCGCGAGGCGGCCTGCCACTGCCTCGCCTCCCAGATGGAAATCGAGCAGGCTTCGGCCAGGATCTCGGGAGGTTTGGTGGTGGTCTCGATTACGAGGTAGAACTTGTGGCGCTCGAGGTCAAGGCCTTTGGCCGCGGACTCGAGGCCGGCCAGTGTCTTCGATTGAAGAACGCGCTGGGCGGCACTCGCCGCCGCCTCCTGGATTTCCTTTGGGAGCACAGCCCCGCAATACACACAATTCAAGCGTGCCATCGCGACCGGCCGGGAGCAAGCGGGACAATTCATGATCGATATCTGCGGATCGGAGGTGGCTCCCCCGAGTCTATCGGCCCGCGACGCTACACTTCACCTCCAACGCCTTGAGGAAGACTGATCCGTGACACGGCAAATCAAAGAGCTTTTCGCCGGAGTCGTGATCATGCTCCACCTCTCGTGCGCCACCTCCGGGTTGCGCGCCAACTCCGGCCGGGCGGATCCTCTTTCAAGGATCGAGGCCCTCGCTCGCATCGTGGTCCTCGAGGATTCCCGGTCACTGGGTGAGGGAACTCTGCTTTCCTTCCTCCGGAACGAAGACCCGTCGATTCGGCGTCGCGCCGCCCTCGCGGCGGGTCGCATCGGAGATGAACTGGCGGTGACCGGGCTCATCCAGAGTCTGCGGGATAGCGAGGTCGAGGTCCGGCGCGTGGCCGCTCAGGCCCTCGGCTGGATCGGCGGCGAGAGCGCGGTGGAAGCCCTTCGGACGGCGCTCACCGACCCGGATCCTGCGATGCGCGGCCGGGCATCCGAAGCCCTGAGCCGGATCGGACACAAGTCCATGGGACCTCTGATCGCCGAAGCGTTCCGCCGCGCCCTTCCCAAGACACCGGCGGGCGTTTTGCGGATTCGCGGCGACGACCCCGGGCGGGCGGACGACCCCTGGATCGAACTTCGACTTCACCTGATTGCGCTGGCCCGCCTGAAAGACGCCGAGTCACTCGCGGGCGCGGTGATCGGGTCTGCGGCCTATCCGTTTGTGGACTGGTGGGTCTGCGTCTGGGCGGCGTCCCGAGTGGGCGACCCCAGACTGACGCCGATACTCCTTGCCGGCGCCTCGGCAGAAGATCCCTACATCCGTTCCCTGGCCGCACGGGGCCTCGGTTCACTCAAAGAAGAGGCCCATCTGGGAGTGATCCGGCGCCTGGCGGAGGATCGCGATCCGGCCGTGGTGCGCGAGGCGCTACGCGCGGCAGCGCTGATCGGCGGAACCGAGGCCCCGCAGATCGCGTCCCTTCACCTCGACTCGCAGAACCTCGGACTGCGTCGCGAGGCGCTCCTGGCGCTGGCGGCGCTCACGCCCGCCTCGGCTCTGCGGGCGCGCGTGATCGAGAACGTCGGCCACTCCGACCCCTGGATCCGATCGGCCGCGTGGCCCGCTCTCATCAAGATCGACGCAGAGGACATCGGACTCGTACTTTCCACCATCGGACCCGATGGCGACTGGCGGGTGCGGCAGGCCGTGGCTTCCTCCCTTGCCCTGGTGCTGGGCGAGCGTGCCGCGCCCCTTCTCCTCCCGATGCTGAGAGACGAGGACGTTCGCGTCGTCCCCGAGATCCTCCTGGCCCTGGCCCGCGCCCGCGGCAGCGACGCGGCCGCCACTCTCCACGCCCACCTGGTGCACGAAGATCCGGGTGTGCGAACCGCCGCCGTGCGCGCCCTGTCGTCACTGCCGAGGAGCTCTGAAATACGCCTGATCGATGGCCTGAACCGCGCGTTCGATGCCTCCGTTCTCGATCTCGATCTCGAGGCGCGCCTTGCCGTCGTCGACGCGGCGGCGAAGGACCAGGGTGCGGAGAGCCTTTCTCTCCTGAGGCGCATCGCCGGCTCCGACCCCTCGAGGGTGGTCCGGAATCGGGCGCTCGCGACGCTCGGGGAAGGCCTGGCCCCGCCCGAGAGGATGTCGCTACGAATGGCGGACGCGCGGAGACTCGTCTCGATCTATGAACCCGGCACGGAGACGCTCTTTTCGCCGCGCGCGCTCATTGCGACCCGTCATGGGTCGATCGAGATCGCCCTCGACATGGTCGACGCGCCTTTGACCACCATGTCTTTCGTTCGCCTCGCGCAGGGCGGCTTCTACAACGGGCTGACCTTCCATCGCGTGGCCCCGGGCTTCGTGGCGCAGGGCGGGGATCCCCGGGGCGATGGCTACGGCGGGCCGGGGTTTGCCCTTCGTTGCGAGTACAGCGGCCGGCCCTTCGGACGCGGAGCGGTCGGGATGGCGACGACCGGGAAGGACACGGGGGGATCTCAGTTCTTCATTGCGATCGATCCCGAGCCTCATCTCGATGGCCGCTACACGCAGTTCGGCCTGGTCCTGTCCGGAATGGAAGTGGCGGAGAGGATCCGTCCCGGGGACCTGATCCACAGAATCGACGTTTTCGACGGCCGTGAGCAGCGTTGAAATCTGCCCTCGAGAGACGGGTCCGAGTCCTCGCTCTCGATATCGACGGCACGCTTCTCAATACCCGAAAGGAAATCTCGGCCCGTAATCTGGCCGCCGTCGCGGCCGCTGGAGACGCCGGCGTTCGTATCGCCCTCATCACGGGCCGGCGATACCCGGCGGCCCGCCGGATCGCCAATCTCCTGCCCGGCGACCCCACGCTGGTTCTCCACAACGGAGGGCTGATCGTGGACAGCAAGGTGTCGATCCGCGTCACGCCTTTGTCCCGGGATGTCGCCCGGGAAGTCGTGCGTTTCGGAAAGGCGTTTGGCGCCGACCCGGTGGTGCATTTCGGCCATCGCGGCGAAGGTCTGCTGTACGTCGAGAATGCCTCGCCCTCGCACACCCTCCTCGCCTACTACCTCAGTCGATCCCATCCGGATGTGCGGGTGGTGGAACACCTCGAGACGGCACTCGCGGCGGAAGCGGAAGACCCGCTGCAGGTCATGTTCGGGGGGTCCATGGACGAGATGAAGGCGCTCTCGCTGGCCCTCGACGCCCAGAGTCTTCGCGCATCGTCGCTTCGAACCGTGTATCCCAAAGACGATCTGTCCCTGATCGATGTGGTGCAGCCGGGGGTCGACAAGTCCGAAGCTCTCGGCTTCCTGTGCGATCGCTGGGGGGTCGCTTTGAGCGAGGTGCTGGCCATTGGGGATAACTGGAACGACCGTTTGATGCTTCTGTGCGCGGGACTTGGCTGTGTGATGGCGAACGCCGACCCGGAGTTGCGATCGCTTGGCCTGGTGGAGGTTCCAAGCAACGACGAGGACGGGGTGGCCTACGCGCTCGAGCGATTCGTGCTCGGATCGGCTCCGGGAAAATAAAAAAGGGGGTGATCGCTCACCCCCTCCTGAAGCCGCAAATGGAAGCGACTTACTTCTTCTTCTTTGCAGCCTTCTTAGCAGCTTTCTTAGCGGCCATGGTGTGTAATCCCCCCTTTCGATCTAGGTATCGCCCGCCCCGGTTTCCAACATTTTGTGTTGACAACGAGGACATGCACTAGTTGGAGCGTAGGTAATGACTTGCACATTGTCAAGAGGTTGTCGCGTTTTTTCATCGGCGCGTCTCCATTTATTTCAGCGTCTTAGCCTGTGGATGTTCTGTTGAGAACTCGCCTGAAACTCTGCGGATTTCTCGTCTTGTATGGTTTTTTTAACATCAACGCTCGAATGGGCGGTTGGTCCGGATATCGTTTCGGCCAAGTTATGACGCAGGCCCGCGCGGGTTGCCCGAACGCGGGTTGGGGGGCCAAAGCCCATACGGTTGCTTATATGGGGTCCCGATCGGGCGGCTCCTCGCGGGGGCGTTCCCTATACTCACGGGGGCAGGCGAAAATTTTTGGGAAATTTTGAGTTCGAGGTTGCGGCGCGCTCGGGTCGCGCACGCGCGGCGCGTCTGGTGACGCCGCACGGAACCGTTCACACCCCGATCTTCATGCCGGTGGGAACCGCGGGCGCGGTGAAGGGCCTGACCTCGCATCAACTCGAGGAGATCGGCGCGCAGATCATTCTCGCCAACACGTATCACCTGCACGTGCGGCCCGGCGAGGACATCGTGAGAGATCTCGGCGGGCTTCACGGCTTCACGGGATTTCCGAGGCCCTTCCTGACCGACAGCGGCGGCTATCAGGTGATGAGCCTGGCCGCGCTCCGGAAACGGACCGAGCAGGGTGTCGTGTTCAGGAGCCATCTCGACGGAGCGAGGCTCGAACTCTCACCCGAGAGTTCAATGGCCATTCAGATGAAGCTGGGCGCGGACATCGTCATGGCCTTCGACGAGTGTCCGCCCTATCCGGCATCGAAGGACGATGTTCGAGACGCCACCGACCGCACGGCGCGCTGGGCCGAGCGATCGAAACGCGCGCATACGAGACCGGATCAGTGGCTCTTCGGAATCGTCCAGGGCGGCGTCCACGACGATCTGCGCGAGGCCAGCGCGCGGGCGATCACCGACATCGGATTCCCCGGCTACGCCATCGGGGGCCTGTCGGTGGGTGAGCCGAAGGACGACATGGTGCGGATCCTCGATGTGATGGACCAGCGCCTCCCCGAGGACCGGCCCCGCTATCTCATGGGCGTGGGCACGCCGGAGGATCTGCTCGACGGTATCGCACGGGGCGTGGACATGTTCGATTGCGTCCTGCCGACGAGGAACGCCCGGAACGGGCAGGTGTTCACCTGGCGAGGCCGGATGTCGCTCCGCAACGCGAAATTCGCGCGGGACGCCTCTCCCCTCGATCCGGACTGCCGGTGCCCGGCGTGCCGAGTTGTATCCCGCGCCTACCTGCGTCACCTTCACATGTCGAACGAGATGACGGGGTCGGTTCTTTCCACCCTGCACAATCTGTTCTTCTATCTGGATTTGGTCGGAAAGGCGCGGGAGAGTATCGTCGCGGGCCGCTTTGAAACGTTTCGGGAAGAAACCCTGCGGGGTTTCGGTGCCTGAGCCGCGTTTGTGAAGGCTTCATCCTTCGCTCGCCGTTTCGATCGGCTCTACCCCAGTAAGCAAAGTACCGGCGCGTTTCCACCAGAACGAAATTTCCTATGAACACGGACTCCGTTTTTCTCGCAACCCTGCAGGCGGCGGCGCCGCAGCCGAGTCTGTTTGAAGCGTTCCTGCCGATGGCCATCGTTTTCGGAATCTTCTACGTCCTGGTGATCGCACCGTCGCGGAAGAAACAGGCCGGCCAGGAGAAGCTGCTGAAGGCCCTCAAGGCCGGCGATCGCGTCATCCTGGCCTCCGGCATCTACGGGGTCATCGAAGGCGTCGAGGAAGCGGTGGTCTACGTTCGTATCGCCGACAAGACAAAGATCCGGGTGCAGCGAAGCGCCGTGACGGCGCTCGAAAACCAAGGCGAAGCATCCACTAACTAGGAAACCCAAATGGACAGTCTCACAACGAATCCATTCCTGCTCTGGCTCGCGATCTCGGTTGCGGTCGGGGCTCTCGCGTGGACCTTCCTGCGCAACGAGCTCAGGACACGGGCCATTCTCTATTCTTCCTTTCTGGTCGCCTGCTTCGTGTCGATGTGGCCCCTCCAGGAGAAATTGAAGCTCGGCCTCGACCTCAAGGGCGGCATGCACCTGATCCTCAAGGTGGTTACAGATGACGCCCTCCGAGCCACGGTGTCGGACGGCGTCTCGCTTGCCTCGAGCGAACTGGGCCGGGCCGGGATGCCGGGAGCGAAAGTCATGGGCGCGGACATCGACACCTTCACGGTAGAGGGTATTGAGCCCGCCCGCGCCAAGGATGCGCGCACCACTCTCAAGGATTTCTTCCTCTCCACGGAGTGGAATCTGAACGAGACACCCGCCGGCTTCTCGTTGAAGCTGACGGATCCCTACAAGCGGGTGCTCAAGGAGCAGACCGTTCAGGAGTCGATCCGCACCCTGGAGCGGCGGGTCAATGTCCTCGGCGTCGCCGAGCCGGTCATCACCGCCCACGGAAGCACCGGCGACCAGATTCTCATTCAGCTGCCGGGCGTCACCGACGTGGTGCGCGCGAAGGACATGATCAAGCGCACCGCTCAGCTCTCCTTGAAGCTCGTTGAGAACGAAGCGAGCACCCGGGAGATGCTCCTCGCTCCCGGCCAGACCGAACCCCCTCCCACCATGGAGATCGTTACCGGTGCGGGTTCCGAGCCGGGGACTCGGGCTTTCTACCTCGTCCGGAAGGAAGCGGTCATCACCGGTCGCGATCTGAAGAACGCACGGCCGAGCATCAGCCCCGAAACCGGTCTGCCCGACATTCAGTTCTCGCTGACCCCGACCGGCGCCCAGAAGTTCGGGCAGGCGACGGGAGACAACGTCGGCCGCCGCCTCGCCGTGATTCTCGATGGGACGGTGGAATCCGCCCCGGTCATCAATTCAAGGATTACTGATTCGGGGGTCATTCAGGGCACGTTCTCGCAAGAAGAGGCGGATACCCTGGCCAAGGTGCTGCGCGCGGGCGCCCTTCCGGCCACCCTTAGCTTCCTGCAGGAACAGACGGTTGGGGCGTCGCTTGGTCGCGACTCGATCCGGTCGGGCGTCCTCGCATCGGCGGCCGGCATGGGCTTCATCACGCTCTTCATGCTCTTCTACTACCGCCTCTCCGGAGTGAACGCCGTGGTGGCTCTCTCCGCCAACCTCCTGATCCTCCTCGGGGCCATGGCCTACGCGGGGGCGACCCTGACCCTGCCGGGTATCGCCGGCATCATCCTCACCGTCGGCGTGGGCGTCGACACGAACGTCCTGGTGTTTGAGCGCATCCGAGAGGAGCTTCGCTCGGGGAAGACGGTCAAGACCGCGGTCAATAACGGGTTCGATCGCGTCTGGATCACCATCCTCGACACCCACGCGACGGCGCTCATCGCCGCCGCCTTTCTGTTCCAGTTCGGCACCGGCGCGGTTCGCGGCTTCGCCATCACCCTGGTCTGGGGTCTGGTCGCGAACGTCTTTGCCTCCTATTTCGTGAGTAAGTTCCTCTTCGAATGGGTTCTCGGCGAGCGCAAGGCCGACACACTCTCCATCTAACGGAAGCGCAACAGAAGAAAAATGCTCGAGATTCTCAAGAACCCCAATTTCGACTTCCTCGGCAAGACGAAGTACTTCCTCGCCTTGAGCGCTCTCATCATCCTGGGCGGACTTGGCTTCATGCTCGGAACCGGCATGTACCTGGGCGCGGGCGCCAGGGGCTATGGCGTGGAGTTCTCCGGCGGAACGCAGCTGATCATCAAGTTCGAGAAGACGCCGGAAATCGACCGGATCCGCTCGGCGGTGGCGGAGGCCACCATCCAGACCTACGACGCCCCGGCCAAGAACCAGGTGATCGTGCGCCTCGCCGCGGCCGACGAAACCAATCTGGATGAGGCCGCCAACCGGGCGAAGGCCGCCATCGCCGCCTCATACCCGGAGAACAGGATCATCGAGTCCTCCGCCGAGATCGTGGGACCCACGGTGGGCGCCGACCTGCGACAGAAGGCGGTTCAGTTGACGGTCTGGGGCCTCGTGTTTCAGCTCCTCTACATCACGTGGCGCTTCGGCGGCGCGATCTGGGGCGCGGCGGCCACTCTGGCGGTCTTCCACGACGTTCTGGTTGCCCTGGCTTTCCTGGCCTTCTTCAACTACGAGATCACGCTCAACGTCATTGCCGCGTTGCTCACCCTGGTGGGCTACTCCGTCAACGACACCATCGTCATCTTCGATCGCGCTCGAGAGAACCTCAAGCTCAAGAAGAAGGACCCTCTGGAGAAGATCCTCAACGATTCGCTCAACCAGACGCTCACCCGCACCCTGATTTCAAACGGGACGACGTTCCTCGCGGTCCTCGGCCTTTTCCTCTTCGGCGGTGAAGTCCTGCGCGGCTTCGGCTTCACCATGGTCATTGGAATTCTCGCGGGGACCTACTCAACGATCTACATCGCGAGCCCGATCGTCGTCTGGTGGCAGAAGCGCCAGGCCGGGCGCGTTCCCTCGGCCTAGCAGTCCGTGGTGAAAGTCGACCGCGAACGAAAGCGAGAAATTTTTCGTCAGATCAAGGCGTCAGACCGCAGGAATACCGGGAGTATTTCAAGGTTTGGCAACGCAGAGCTCTGCGGAAAAGATCCGCTTTCGGCGCGGAGGGACTTTCACCACGGGCTGCTAGGCGGGAGGTAACGGTCGCCCGCGCGGGGCGGGGCCGCCTGCGTCCAAATCAAAGGGTGTATGCGGGGTGGAGGGGTAGACTCCGCGGGCTCTTGATCCGAAGCGGTGGCAGTTTTCTTGCTGCTGCGTCTAAAGAGTTGCCCAATGACCGAGAACGAACACCCGCGGGACGGACTCTTCTCCCTTTACACGGGAGAGGTCCACGAATCGACGGCCCGGGAGCGCTGGTTTTCCATCTCCGTCGGTCTCCATGCGGTTCTGATCGTGGCGGTTATCCTGTCCCCGCTCTTCTATCCC
>Ga0163150_10000398_pt1 | contig 81471 bp, 54 predicted proteins | sample OliLakLV19P2IB_FD_148628 | JGI IMG/M metagenome (GOLD analysis project Ga0163150, IMG submission 148628) | Freshwater microbial mat bacterial communities from Lake Vanda, McMurdo Dry Valleys, Antarctica - Oligotrophic Lake LV.19.P2.IB | ecosystem: Environmental > Aquatic > Freshwater > Lake >... | reverse complement strand
CATAAGCGCCGCACTTTAGACAATACTTTTTTACGAGTCACTAAAAGGACTCAGTCATCTTAGGTGAAATACCAAGTATAACAAGAAGATATCAGAAATTTACCAACACTTTTTGGCTATTATGCCCGCAATGACGAGTTGTGAGTACGGTGCAAGTTGGTGCACGATGCTTTCGAGTCCGCCACAGGTGGAACGTACACCAACCACTGTAATGAATGCCAGTGTCGGGCAGAGACGCCCGACACCACACATTTTGTCCCCATCACCCTGTCAGCCCAACAGTTTCGAAAGCTTTAGCCTATGCTTCGCGACAATCCGATAGATCGGACGCGCCAAATGTTTTATTCCCGGCAAAAGCAACAGTCTGCCGACAAAACGGGATTTGGGAAGAAGCAGAGCAACTCGTGACAAAGCATCAGCGCCAAAATAGGTGGTATTGTCTGAGGTAATGAGACAGATGGCTTCTCTGAGTTTGTCTGATGAAGGAAGAGGTATGCCCAAAGGAATCCTTGGATTTGAGAGCGGAATCAGAGAAATGAGTCCAAAAGTATCAAGTTTTTTGAGTTTATTAATACCGATCAAACAGGCCGGACAGGCATCATCATAGATAAGATAGTTGGTCGACATAGGGGAATATAGGGGTAATATTGCACTAGTAATATGAGGAAATTCAGCCCCTTTTCAGGCTTCTGAAAGTGAGAAACTATGTCGTAAGGCAGCCGTCATATCCTCAATTGCCTCTTTGGCTTATAAGATTTGATGACAACCAAAAAAACACAGTACCTCAATCGGATTAGAAGGCTCGCTCTTTGGAATGTTCTTGTATCTATGATGGTCTCGGCATATTTTACTTAAATGTAGAAACCTTCAGTGAATGTCTGTTCCATATCATTGGAACGTAGAAATTTTGAAAGTGTATGAGTATTTAACAAGTGCCCAGGGAACCACAAACACAGCCGGTCTGTTTAGTAAATCAGGCTGAGGTAACCTGGCACGGTTTCGGAATTGGATATGTCCACTGTGATCGAACAAGTTAGCCTCACCCGCGATAAGAGAAAGAGCTTTGAAACAGAAGCTTTGCCGCATATGGATGCTCTTAAGCGTACCGCGCTTCGGATGGCGAGAAATGCAAACGACGCCGATGATTTGGTACAAGAGACGTATGTAAAGGCCTATCGCTTCTGGGACAAGTTTGAGCCTGGGTCGAATTGTCGGGCATGGTTATTCAAAATCATGACCAACATTTTTATCAACGACTATCGCTCGAAAGCACGGACGCCGGCTTCGGTATCTGTTGACGATGTCGATGATAATTTCATCTATGGTCAACTTGCGCTGGCGACCCCGGATGCGAATCCGGAGAGCGAATTTTTCGCCAAGGTGTTTGACGATGACGTCAAGAAGGCAATCGAAGAATTGCCTGAGGATTTTCGCACGGTAGTAGTGCTCTCGTTTCTTGAGGGTTTCTCCTACCAGGAAATCGCCGAGATTGCAAATTTGCAACTTGGTACCGTCAAATCGAGACTGCACCGAGGGAGAAAATTGTTACAGAAGCAGTTGTTCGAGTACGCAGTGAAGAACGGATATATCAAGAATTCAGGAAACTGACTCGCTGCCGTTCCTCAAAACAATCTGCGAATTGGAGAAGTATGCAGCTAAGTTTTTTTATTTTGAGGACAGCACTCTATGGACCGCCACAACTCGTTAAGATTTCTTTATGAAATAATTGATCAAGAAGCAACCCCCCAACAACAGCACGACTTCGATAATCACATGAAAACCTGTGATAATTGCTCAGGCATCTATCGTTCTGAACAGCTATTGAATAACGGGATGCAACGCAAACTCAAGCAGGCCATACCACTTGGGCCATCGGATACCCAACTCCGTACTCGCATTCTTTCCCAACTCGACATTGAAGAAAAAGCGGAATTCCAAAGTGCAGTCAAGACGCAAACTACTCCGATTCGAAGAATTTCGCGAATCGTAGCGGTCGCCGCGACATTTGTCTTTCTGGTGGGAGCTGGCTATTTCGGCACGGAGCTCTACAAGCACTATAACATCTACATCCCGCTTGAACGCGCTCATTGGCAAGCTGCTGACCAAAGTGCATCATTTAGCAATAACCTGTTGACGGTCAGTTCTATGGGCAAATTCGCTGAGCAATACAAATATAATATTTCGTCGACTATCGGCGACTTCCAACTTGTCGGCGGTCAAATGCAGGAGATAATGGGCGTCGAGATGGGACATTTTGTTTTCGTGAAAAACGATGAAATTGTCTCGGTCTTTGTGGTTCCCTCTAAGGATTTTAAAATCCCCGAAGAGCTGATTGAGCATTCCGTTCATAAGAATAACACATCGTTTTTTGACCACAACTGCCGAGGCTGTAGACTGGTCTACCATGAAAACAACGGCCTTGTTATTATTACTGCTACAACCGATAAAGGTGTCGACCTGACAGAGTTTGTCCCGGGGGAACGTTCTATATGAGCAGGGGAAAAGAGCCAAGTGTTTTAATTTAGTCTTGCTTCATTGTGTACAGAGCGATAATTTTACCGGTATGGTTAGACATGCCGGTCTTTTTTTGTTTTTTTTCACTTTAGTTTGCTTCCTTTCTCTTTTCAGGCCGCTTCATGCAGCGGCTTATATGGATGACCATAAGGCTCAGCTGTTGAGTGAGACTCAGCAGCTTCTTTTCAATAACCGCTTTGATTCCGCTGATTCGCTTCAGAGAGACTTTGCCCGGATCTATCCCGATGATCCGGGCTGCTATCTTATCCAAGCCGCAATCGAAATGGCAAAGATGGCATTCTTCGAGGACAATCTCTATCCTGATTATGCGAAGCTTCTGGATACCCTTCGTATGAAAGCGCAAATGGTGTCGGATTCGGGTTCTGCCTCCACCAAGAGTTGGATGCATCTTTTTGTTGGACATTCGAAAGCATACGGCTCGATCAGAGAAAGTAGATTCGGTTCGCTCTACTCGGCCATAAGACTTGGTCTTGCTGCCAAATCTGAGTATGAAGCCGGACTGGCGCTTGATAGCAGCATTTACGACCATTACATGGGGATTGGGACATATCATTATTGGAAATCTGCCAAAGCTGGAATGCTGAGATGGATAGGGTTGTTCAAAAATGACCGTGCGCTCGGTATCAAAGAGCTTTATATCGCCGCCGATTCGGCTCAAATTTTCAAAGAATCGGCCAGAAGCGGGCTCATCTGGATTTGGATAAATAAAGAGAAATATGACTCCGCAATAGCAGTAGCCGAAGAGATGCAGAAAGCATACCCTGACGGCACATCGTTTTTATGGCCAATGGCGCAGGCGTATTTTGCGAAGCGTGACTATGTAAACACTGCTCGGATATATCGTCTGATCCGTGATAAAATTGATGACACGCCGGGTAATTATTTTAATCTGATTGAATGCGACTATTTTATCTCTAAATGTCTTGTGATCTTAGAACGCAAGGATGAAGCTATCGCTGCGGCGCGAGACTTTGCGGTCTATCAGAAACAGATTCCCAATAGTACCTATAATCGGCAAAAATCACACATATCATTTTTGAGGAAACTTGTTTTGGAGTGATGGGCCACACTGTGCGCGACTGGGACGTCCCACACGAAGAATAAAGCAGGCATTTCCAGTACGTCCTTGCGGGGAGTGCAGGCGTGGCAATCTCATGTTCGTCTTCATCTTGTAGGTCAGTCCGCTGAGGCGGACTGACGTCTTAATCATCGGTGCGCGACAGAGACGTCCCGCACGAAGAATTAAGAAGTGCAGTCAGCCTTCTATTTTGTCATTCCAGTCCGCTACGGCGGAGAATCCATCTTCGTCCGTGCAGTCGGGCGTCTCTGCCTGACTGTCTCGACGTGTCGGGCATCCGCCGCCGCGGCCCGACACCACACGGTTCACTTAATTATCGTCAGCTTGCCGATCTGGCTTCTTCCCTCTGATTCCACAACCCAATAATACAAACCCGATACCGCCAACTGAGTATTTCTCGTTACCAAATCCCAGGTTTCATGTGAGGCATCTGGAGCGCCTTTGGGATAGCTGTGTTTGAGTCGTCGGATGAGATCACCATCGATAGAATAAATCGAGATTGTGCACTCATGAGGCAAATTAGCAAAGTGGATTCTTCTTGCTCGCTGTGATTGAAATGATTGGTCGCGAAACTCATAACCGTCATCGATGTAGTTGTCATCACTTCGATATGGATTGGGATAGACATAGACGTCCAAGTCAAGCGCTTCAACTGAGTCAGCTGAAGCCAGCGCGTACGCCCGCTGTACGGACTCAAGCTTATCAGATTCTGATGCCGGAATGCCTCCTTTGCCGTAGCCGAAATCAAAAGCTGTGACAGAGACAAAGTATGGAACAGATGGAAGCTGATTGTCCAGCAGATATTCATATTCGTAGAACTTGGGAAGACGTTTGCCATGTTCGGTAGTTATGTCAGCATCGGTCCACAAGAGAGAATCAAGACCGGGATTCACAGCATCGGGATATGCTTTGCGTATACCCTCGGGGTTAATCAAATCAGAGGCATTGAAATCTTGTGTTGTGAAATAGAAGTAGCTGGTGTCATCGGCTCGGTATGGATTGGAGCGAGTATAGGCCAGTGGCTCAAGCAGACTATCATTGAATATACTTCTCAGTGAATCAAGAGAAAATGGCAACTCAGTATTGTTCCAGACTCCCACTCCATTATCCTGAAGCGTGAACTTAAATCGGTTGAAGTTCTCAGCGTCATAGCTGGTCAACAATGCCAGACTCGTTTCACGGCTGTCTAAGCCCGAATAAACTCTATAACCTTCAAAGTCGACTATTTTAGTGAACAGATCTTTGGCGGTCTCAGAGTTATAGCCATTCCAGCGGAGAAGAAGATTTCCATCAGTAGGAAGTATTTTAGTAAGCGGTGGTGGCGGCGGAAGATCAGCTTTGAAATCTGCGACACCATCTCCTTTGTACCAAGTCGTTTCGGCATCACACACTCTGAATTCACCCATGTAGCCGTCACCGTCCGTGTCGATACCGGGATTATCATAGACCCAATCCGCCCAGCGGGCATTGTTGGCAAGAAGAGAAAAATCCAAGGAATTGTAGAATGCGGTCGGGTTTTCAGGATTGAAATAGTTTGCGTAGGCGTTCGAATCGACATGGATGGAATCGCCCCCCACAATGGCAATAGTAAATTCGGCTGTAGCGCCGGGAGGAACATCGAATCCGCCAAATGAATAAACAAAATCAGCGTAGCTGTGAGTAGCAAATTCGATAGCCTTCTCATGCGGCGGTAGAAAACCTTCTGAGGTTTGGTCAACTGCCGCAAACATCTGGTCGTAATCGAATTCACGGTGGCTCAGCAGATAGTAATAGTTGTTATCATAATAGGGAAAGCCCAGGCCGCGTCCGAAATCGCGAAACGGTTCACCGGGTTGGGGAATTCGGCGCGGTCCCCAAGGAAGGTCAGCAGGTTGCCCATCGACAAAAATAGGGCCACCAGTCCACCAGTTAAAGTTGCGACGCTTGGCCTCGCTTGGAGCTTCAAGCAGACGAATGCCGACAGCCGCCCTCGGAGTTCTTTCGCTCCACTCTCGATCACCGAATCTGCCGTCTGTGTCTATAAGATAAGAAACACCGACTGTGTCCCGGTAGCCGCAACCGTCTGGAGATTGCCAATCTTTGAGATGGCCAGCATAAAAGTTCGCATTGGAATCCATTGGATTAAATACGATAGGAGGGCCGACATCGATCCCTACATAGATTTGTTTGATGGTCTGTGTGCTGACATTCTCAAGCTCATAGGTTACCAGGATAAAATCATCAACAGCCGATCCGGACCATGACATAGAACGCTGGAGAATTTTGACCCCCAGCGGTGTGTGTTTATTCTCAGGATAGCCACCCACGGTAAAAGGATAAGGTGTTCTGATAACAGTGTCGACATACTGACAAACAAGATCAAGTTCAGAACGCGCTTCCGACGCATAGTATGTTTGCCGAGTGTCGATTGTCTGATAACTGAAGAGTCCCCGTGCGCTCGGATCCGTAGTCAGCTCTAATGCTCCAAAACGAGTGCAAAGCGTATCACCCTTTACAATGCCTCCTATGGTGAGATGTCCTGAGAGGTATGCGCCATCGCCTTCAGGTGGATAGGCAAGTAATCGATAAGTTAATCCGGTAAGTGGGTCAGTAATGGTATCGCCCGGATTTTGATAAAATTCCCCCACGTTAGTGAAAAGCATTTTCAGCTTATTATTTGTTTGGAGACCATATGGATGTTGGAAACTGTCTTGACTCGATAAGGGCAAAGGCGTGGTAAGAAGGAAGATCACAAGGGGGCATATCGTCTGTAGCTTTCGCACTTTTACTCTCTCGAAAGGGAACCGGCACTGACTGACACAGGCAAACGTTGATTTCAATGATGGCTGGTCTCACACTTATCTAAGACCGGCCATCTCAAACTATACTAAGGTTGCTATCCCCGAATATGTAATGCGTTAAATATTTGAGCTGCAAATCAAAGCGGCGGACATGTGCGGCATTCCCAAGGGCAATGCAGATTCGGACCGCTGATGCATTGCCCGTTAGGCGCCCTGTAACCCAAACACTCCCAAAGTGATGGATTAGTTTCACACCAGATAGCACAACACAAATCTATATCCGCTTTTGCAGGGGTAGGGGACACAGTAAAGGCAAAAGCAAAAATAAACATGAAGAGGGAGACCAATCCCAATGCTTTCATCAATTTTTTATCTAACATTTTGATACCTCGTTTCTAAAGTGAGTCGTTATCAATGACTCACACGTTTGAATTCTTCATTCCATGAATCCAATCTATCTCAGAGTGACGATCTCCTCCTTTGTGAGCGCGTACGGATGGATGGCACCAATCTCTCGGGATGAGTTAACATATATGTTAAAGGGATAACTTGATATATTATATTTTGTCCCGATTTCCCTCTGGTGGTCATTGAGGATGCGGAAGGAGAGCTTGATATCATTGTGGATGAATTTGGTCTCTTCAAAATCTCCAGTCCCGATTACAATAATCTCATCTTTTGTCATTTCTCCCTTTCTGATAAGCGAGTCAAGCATCTTAAGTTGACCATGACAGGCTGTGCAGGCTGGTTCGACGTAACAGATGATGGTGTTTCCTGTAATTAGGTCAGAGAGCATAAAATGATTCTCATTTGTGTCGTCAAACTCGAAATCAGGCAGGGTATCGCCGACCGAAAGTGTGCCCATGCGCTCTAACAGACGTTCGGCAAACAGTTTTCGTTCAGCGACTTCTTCCGCATGGACTTCGGCTTCTTTTTTGTCGTTGATGATGCTTCCGGCAAACGAACCGCCCAAATAGGCAGCAGCGCCTGTGAGCAGGACAATAAGTCCGATGGAGAGGCTTCGAAAGCGTACTCGTCTGTCTGTCTTGTTACTTTGCATCAAGAATTCCCCTCATAAATAGGCATAAGTTTTGGTGTGTTCATTATCCGAAACTCAACAAGATACAGCGCGTTCTGCAAAAAGCAGCCGTGCAAGGCGTTGTGAGTGTGGAATTGAAAAAAGGAAAATTATCGCGGGGGGGGGGCATCTTGAAGCCGAGCCGACTAAGATAGCCGCCAAGCGGGCCTGTGTGAAGCCTTTTATGCACAAAATCTCTTAAAAAGTTCATGGTCAAACCTCTCCCAGTCGAGCTTTCAGCATTCCCTACGGTCATTGCTTCCTTCGGTCTTAGATGCCTTCAGCCGCAATCCTCTGGTGATGTACTATTGATACGCAGCCAAGTTATTAGATGTCAGAAGAAAATTTCTCGAATATTTTGCAGAAACGATTCCGCCTCCGCGCATCCTAACCCTCTTGACGGCTTATCACCCGTGCGCCGATGGCGAAAGAAACAATCCCGACCGCAACGAGGATCAAAATGGGAGTCATCATCTGACCGAAAGTGAACTCGCGCCAGATTGCGCCTTCAAGCGCGACAATGCCCCATTTCACCGGTGAGACATTGCTCATCGTCTGCATCCATGACGGCATCACAAAAAGCGGCACCATTCCTCCGCCCAGCATTGCCATGACAAGCAATACTCCCCAGCCTGCTCCGGCGACAGCTTGTTCGGTTCGGCCCATGACCGAGATTAACATCATGAGCCCCACGAAACAAAATGAGGCAGCGATAACAGCCGCAATCAGGCCCAGCGGATTTGTAATGCGCATATGAAAGACCACAGCGGCAAAGGCCAATAGGAGAACTGCGGCAAGTACACTCGCGAGAAAACAGGCGAGCCCTTTTCCAGCCAGAATTTGTGTGCGTGTTATCGGAGCAAGCCGTAGCCGCAGGAATGTTCCCTTGGTCCGCTCGATTACTATCGAGATGGCAAAACTCGCGCAGACGCCGATGAGCGCCCAGAGTATCGACGACGGAAAGGTTATCTCCCATGACGATCGCGGCCCAGAGCGCTGAAGCGAGATATCGACCATTTTAAACTTTGGTCCGCTCATAGCATTTTCTGTGGAAGCGCTATCCGCGCCGCTGTCGATGCCAGAGGTGTCTTGTTGGAGCGCGCCAAAGAGGCCGCTGAGGTTGGTCAGCACAGCGCGTATCCGATCACGGTCGGCGGGTGTGAGCGTTGTATCTTTTTTAATCGCAGACAATCTTTCCTGAAGATTTACGCTCTGGCTTAAATTTGAAAACGAACTCTGCATACTCTGAAAAAATGCCTGAGATAGCATTCCTTTCAGGAAGCCGCCTTCGGCTGTGCGCGATGGGTCAATGCCAAGCTCCAGCAGCTCAGAGCCTTCCTCGCCGCCGAAGCCAAACGACTCTCCGAATCCATTGTTTATCTGCAGGAATGCGATGAGTTTTCCGATTCGCACCATCTGTTTTGCCGAATCGGCAGACATGGACGAAACGGACAGAGCGTCGATTTCCCCCAACTGTGTGACAAATTCATGGCTCTGGTCGCTCTGGTCATTATCGATAACGGCAACTTTCATCGCTGATTGGCTGCCGGTCCCGCCGCTACTGCTGAATATTGAACCGAAAAACAGCGCCATCAGAAGTGGAAAACCAAGCACCCAGAAAAGCCCAGCTTTGTCGCGCCAGAGCAAGAGCAGGTCTTTCATCGCGATATGAAATATTGTAGACATCAGTCGCGCAACTTCTTTCCGGTTAGTTGCAGGAATACCGCCTCAAGGTCCGCTCGTTCAATTCCGACATGCTGAAATTCAATTCCAGTCGCGGAAATTTGCGCCAGAACTTCGAGCGGTTTATCTGTTTTTGCCCTCAGCTTATTGCCGGTGAGATCGCCGGGGAATTTAACATGTTTATCTGGTGTGGAGGTAAACTCAACCTCAACTGTCGGTTGGCCGCCGTACTGGCGGATCAATGCATCGACTGTATCCAGAGCCAATATTGTTCCTTGGTCAATAATGGCCACACGGTCGCACAGTCGCTGGGCTTCTTCCATATAATGCGTGGTGTAAATAATCGTCCGCCCCTCTTTTTTGAGCATTTCAATGCTATCAAATATCTGATTGCGCGATTGCGGGTCAATGCCGACGGTAGGCTCGTCCATCAGAATAACTGGCGGGTCATGGAGAAGACCGGAGACGAGATTTAGCCGCCGTTGCATACCGCCTGAGAATGTTTTGACTTTGTCTTTCTTGCGCAATGTCAACCCGGCAAACGAAAGCGCCCAATCGACTTTATCGCGGAGTAATTTCCCCGAGAGATTGTACAGACGTCCGAAAAAGAAGAGGTTTTCTTCCGCGGTGAGGTCATCATAAATCGCAAGCGCCTGCGGAGCAGTGCCGATTTTGCGACGCACCGAGTTTCGGGTGGGGTCGATTTCTCCATCGATTGTTATTGTGCCGGAATCGGGACGCAGCGCGCCGACTATCATCGTAATCGTGGTAGTTTTACCCGCGCCATTAGGGCCGAGCAGACCGAACATCTCCCCTTTTTGGATGGCGAAGGATATCCCATCGACAGCGACAAGACTGCCGTATTTTTTACAAAGATTATCTGCCGTTATCATGCTTGAATAAGAATCTAAATCCTCGCCACACACCAAGCAAGGAATAAAAGTTTCTCAGTCACCTTCGAGGATAATGCATATATTCCATAAGTTACCCTCTTGACAATGCCGCCCTCAAGACTGACACTTAGGTTATAAGCGCACAAATTTTTATTGGAGAATTTAATGAATTCGAACGCTGTGAATAATAGGAACACCATCATCGCAAGCCTGGTCCTCGGATTGGCATTAATAATTTGTGCATTTATCGCCAGCTCTACTTTTGTTCGGGTGAAAGGATTCGGGCGGGCTGTCACAGTAACTGGCGCCGCCATCAAACCCATCACCTCTGATTTTGCAATTTGGGAAGCAAATGTCACAGCCGATGATCTTTCGCTCGAAGCCGCTTATGCCACGATCAAGACCGGTCTTGAGAAGTCCCGCCAGTTTCTCATCGCCAGCGGATTTGCTGACACGTCCATCGAAATTGGAACCGTCCAGGTCAACCGGAGCTACGACCGCGAAGGACGTCCTGCCGGATATACACTCTACCAAAGTATTAAAGTGCATGTCGCCGATGTCGACCGAATCACCCTGCTTGCCCGTGAATCTTCCTCGCTTATCGAGCAAGGCGTAGCCATAACAACCCTCCCGCCCAAATATGTCTTTACTAAACTTGAAGACCTCAAAATTGAAATGATCAAGGCTGCAACCGAAAACGCGAAACTCCGCGCCGAACAGTTGGCCAAGACGACCGGCAAAGAAGTCGGTGCGCCACTTTCGGCACGGATCGGCGTCTTCCAAATTCGTCCTTTGTATTCTCAGGAAGTTTCAGACTATGGCGTCAATGATATGTCGTCGATCCAGAAGGAAGTCGTCTCGACGGTGAATATCAGCTTCCTTATAGAGTAGCCTCTTCACCCAGTTCATTACCTATCGACTGTGTTCCTGCCCGCTCTGCCTTTCGCAGAGTTAAAACTTGCATCTGCCTGCTTCTGTTTTTAGCATTCCGCGTATAAAAAAGCACAGTTAATACATAACAGCAAGGTCTTTGGAATGCCGATAAATTCAACAATTTTTAAAGCTTACGATATTCGCGGAACGTATCCCGACCAGCTCGATGCCAACACCGCCTACCTTATCGGCAAATCCCTCGCGGGCTATCTCAAGCCATCGAGCATTGCAGTCGGAAGGGATATGCGGCTTTCTTCGGACATTCTTTTTGAATCGCTAAGCCGGGGGCTGATGGAATCAGGGGTCGATGTCATTGATCTCGGCCTTATTTCGACCGATGGACTATATTTTGCTGTTGGTAAATATCAATATGCCGGCGGGGTGATGATTACCGCGAGCCACAATCCCAAAGAATACAATGGTTTCAAAATTTGCCGACAAAATGCCGAACCGCTTTCCGGCAGCGAAGGATTGGATGTCATGCTTGCTTCAATTCAAAATAACAGCCTGCCATCGCCGTCAACAAAATCGGGCCGCATGACCAAAAAGGATATTACACTGGCCTATGCCGAGCACTGTCTGTCATTTATTGACGTCACAAAAATACGACCGTTCAGAATAGTTATCGATGCCGGCAATGGCATGGCCGGCGCGACTCTCCCGCCGACGCTGAATATGCTACCCATTGAAGTCATCAAACTGTTTTTTGAACTTGACGGTAATTTCCCTAATCATCCCGCTTCGCCGATTGAACTGGAAAACCTTGTGGATTTACAAAAGAAGATAGCGGAAACCAAAGCCGATTTTGGTGTGGCCTTTGATGGGGATGCCGACCGCATGTTTTTGGTCGATGCCCATGGCAAACCGCTCGGCGGCGACATGGTTACTGCGCTTATCTCAAAATCTCTGCTGACCAAACATAAAGGCGAGACGATACTGTACAACCTTATCTCCTCAAAAGCCGTCCCGGAACTTATCAGCAAAATCGGCGGCAAGCCGCTCCGCACACGGGTCGGCCATGCCCTCATCAAGCCTCTTATGAAACAACAGAATGCTATCTTCGGCGGCGAGCATTCGGGACATTTTTATTTTCGCGACAATTGGTTTGCAGACTCAGGGCTTATAGCCTTTCTGATCTGTCTTGAATTGCTCTCTATTGAGAACCGTCCGCTGCATGAATTGGTCCATGAGATGGATCCGTATTTTCGCTCCGGCGAGCACAACAGCCGGGTGACATCAATACCCGAGAAAATTGCTTTGATTCAAAAAACGTATGCCTCCGGAAAACAGGATACCCTCGACGGGTTGACTGTCAATTATGACGACTATTGGTTTAATCTGCGGGCTTCAAATACCGAGCCGCTTATACGACTTAATGTGGAAGCAAACTCTGAAAAGCTTTTGACTGAGAAGACAAACGAACTGCTCAAACTTATCCGATCTTGAATTAGAAAGGGGAAAACAGAATGTCACCGAGCGCAAAGATTTTGATTGTCGACGACGACCCTCTCTTGCAGGAACTGCTGAACGATACCTTGAGCGCGGTCGGTTATCAAACGCTTTCTACCTCGAACGCGACAGAAGCGCTTGGTCTGTTACAGAAATCTGATATAGATTTGGTCATTACCGATATCAAAATGCCGGATATAAACGGTTTCCAACTGCTCAAATTGGTCAGGTTGCATTATCCACAAATGCCCGTGATTTTTATCAGCGGCTATGCGACGCCTGAGATGATTAGCGCCGCGGGCCCCGATGGTTTTTTGCTGAAGCCATTTCGAATAGCCCAGATAGAAGAGCTAATAGAGAAGACCCTCGAGGTAAAACGGGATATACACTTGAATACGGACGCTCTCGCTATTAGTTCTTCCGACTGATTTTTCTGTTTAAGTGCAGTCAGGCGTCCTCCTTCAGCAGACTTGAAAGCCCTTGCCTGACTGTTTGATTAAAGTGTCGGGTAGAGACGCCCGACACCACGGAATTGAATATGCCCTCACCCTCCCCCCTCCCAAGGAATAGAGGGGGGAGAAAAGATCACACCGTCCTACACGATTAGTGCTGTACCCTCATAATGTCATTCCGGCGCAGGCCGGAATCCAGGGTAAATAGACGTGCAGGCCATCATTGGCCTGCACCACATATAAAAGCCCACAGCGAGCGATGAGCAACGAATGAAGAGAAGATGGATTCCCTAGCTTTCGCTGGAATGACATTAACCTATTCCGTCGGGTCTTGCCGGTCTTCTTAGGGCGGTGTGACCTGACGGTCACCCGGCGCGCGACACCCCTCTCAACACACACAAAAAAAGCCCCCGCACGAATGCGAGGGCTTTTACTTATCAGAAAGTTTTCTCTATGAAGTAAATTACTTCAACAAGACCGCTTTCTTGACTTCGCTGAACGTACCGGCGTTTACCTTATAGAAGTAAATACCTGAGGCAACGTTCGAAGCATCCCATTCAATGATCTTGTAACCAGCGTCGGCATGGCCTTCGAATGTCTGAACAACCTGACCTTGGACGTTATAAATCGTCAAGGTATAGTCGCTTGCATTCGGCAGAGCCAAGCTAATGTTGGTTTTGGGGTTGAACGGATTAGGATAGTTCTGGGACAGAGCAAAGGCTGTCGGAACTACGACCTTGTTGACAGTAATCGAATTGCCATAAATGTCGGCCATCTCGATTGAGGTAACAGAACCAGCAACTTCGATGAATGCGCCGGTAAAGCCGGTCACCTTCTCGATTGCGGTTTCGTTGCCTTCAAGTCCAATCATCGGCACAATGATAATACGAGTGTTCGTACCATCGAATAGATATTCCATGCCCATGTTTTCGGCGAGAAGTTTCGGAACGACATTTCCAGCAACAGTCATAGCAACACCACCAAGGTTGACGCCGTTCACTGACCAGACATCTCCGGTCTGATTGGCGTTAACAGAGATGAGGTCCAGCTTAGGATTTTGAGCTGCGTCTCCTACAACAATACGGATAGCCAACACTAAGTCAGCAACCGTTAATGCCGTACCGTCAGCATTGACATCGGAGGCGGCAATAGAACCATTGACATGTGTAGTGAAAGCACTGAGTCCCTGGGTGAAATAATTAGTGAACATAACGACGTCGGCGATTTCAATATAAATGCCGTTGAGGTTGATGTCACCACGAGCGTCGATCGAGTCGGCGCAGATGATGGCAATACCGCCGCTGTAGAAATCGACACAACGGACGGGTTGACCCTTGGCTGTGTAGACATCGCATAACGGAGCGACAGCGCCATATGCGCTCGGGAGAGTACCGTCACTCAGTGTATCTATCTGGTAGTAGGAGCCTACACCATTGCTGGCGTAGACACGGCTGGAGATAATAAGCGAGTCTCCGCTTATTGTCGAAAGCGCGTTGTCGCCGCAATCATACCAGAAGAAGTCGATAGGAACCCACTGACATTCGAATGTACGATTGTTCGAGACAAAGAATGTCAGGATTGCCAACTGGTTGGAGATCAAGGCGCTGCCATTAACAAAGCAATCCGGGTGGTTAGCGCCGCCGTTGTTGGTCTCGGCGATAGCCACTATACGGAGGAAGCCTTGCGGACAGCCACTGTTACCGCAGTTGCCATTCGGGCCAAAGCGATAGGTGAAATATTCCCATCCGCAATCCAGAATAAATTGACCTGGCTCAGCCTTTTGGAAGGAGAGAGCCGAAGCATCATACCGGATCAGGAAGTCAAAACCGCCCATTGGGGTGTTAAACGACGGGAAGGGATTCATTGAGACATCGACAGTCGTGAATTCACCCTGGCCCTGGTTCGCTACTCCTTCAATGGTAATATCATTGTTAAGTACGTTGACCGTAAAGCAGCAAGTGTCAGCGTTGCTTGGACTGCAAGGAGAGCAGACTTTGGCGCTGTCAGTAACTGCAACACAGATTGAGAACGAGCCTGAGTTAGGTCCTGGATCCCAGGTAACTTGACCAGTGGCCGGGTCGACAAGAACAACGCCGGGAGCAGTGGTCGAGGCCAGGGAATAGATGAGCGGACGAGGACCTAAGTCGGAATCCGCGCCGGTTACCGAAACATTGAGCTGCTCGCCACCGCAAAGGAGGACGGGAGCAACACAAGTTATTGTCGGTGCAACGTTGGTAACACAGATAGCGAAAGTATCGAGATCTGTGGCACCGCATGAATCGGTTACCTTTACAACAACCGTATTCACGCAAACATCGTTTCCGGTGGTTAACCAGGAGATAGCGCCTGAAGTGGCGTTAACATTCAAAGCAAGCGGGCCGCTCTGTTTGGCATAGGTCAGCTTCTCACAGTTTGCCTGATCAGCATCCGTGGCAGAAGCCGAGCCTGTGTACAACGTACCCCAGGGGAGCGTGGCATCCGGAATGGAAGCCAAGACCGGGGCGGCGTTGACAAGAGTAACCACACCATTGGTTACGGCTACAGGAAGAAGCGAAGAATTGGCAGCATTAACAAACTGGGTGGTGATAACGCCTACCGGGTTAGGATAAGTGAAAACACCATTGTTCAGGTTGATAATACCAGCGCATACATTCGCAGTTCCAACGTTAATCCTCGCGATGACCTTCGTACCTGCCAATAAGGCAGCGTCCGTAGATACAGTTCGCATAGCGGCAAATCGGACCGTGTCCGGCGAGACTCCGTTAGCTTGAGTCAAGTCGATTACACGATTGTCAAGTTGTGTCAAACCAGCGTCAAAAGTAACCGAAGGTATGCCAGTAAAGTTACCAGTTATCTCGAGGACAACTTCCACAGCGCTGACAGAATCCGAGGAAACAACAGCTGTCACATTGATAGCGTTGCTTACTGCGGCTGCGCAGCGTGAGGCGTTCTTTGACTGGACTAGTACCTGGTTAGCAAACGAAGCTGATGCCGAGAATACCACCATAAAGGAGATCAGCAGCAAAGAATATATCGTTCTTTTTTGCATCATTAAATTGCTCCTTTAATGCACTCTAAAAATCATGTTAGTGTTCGGTGATCATACCAATCATATTGATTTTATATAGTCACCTTGTCTTACCGTTTTTTTCCCCGAAGGGTCGGGAATCGGTACCCGGCTAATCATAAAATCATAGCGCCGGTTTGGATGACAGATGAACCGAGAGATGGGTTCAACAGCGCAATCATCTATAATTAGTTTATGGAGATATTATCGAGAAGACTAAAACCGTAGGGCAATATCAAAAAACCCGTGGTCTTACTATCTCTAAAGAAACCGCGAATCAGAGCTTAAATCATCGTAACAATAAGTTTGAGTTACTGTTACTCAAGGTGCGAAGGATTCAAAACAGAAGCGATTTTCACACAACTATTTCCCTGGACAATGAGAAAATACCATAAAATACGATAATGTCAAGCATATTTTTTGTGGAAATGTGAATAATTTATAAATCGACCCTGATTTCGGACTAACCGCGTCTGATTTCGGCAGCCCAAGAAGTGAGCCGCACAGATCGTTTAGAGACCCAATCTGAACCCAGTGCGACGATAGCCGGACACGCGGCACTGGATACCGTGTCGGAAATTAACGCGAACCTGAAGCCGTGATTATATGACTTTTACATGACTCATTAAACTAAGGGAATTTTCCAGCGGACGGTAGTTCGGGAGCAGTCACAAGTGATTATATTCACAAGCGACGGATATTCGCTTCAGAATATTCAGTGCTCGGATTTTGAAACGCACGGTGACGAGAAACAAATCTATATTTGTGAACTAATTCACAAACGAGGCCTTCATGGCTATCTTCGAATGCCACCCTTCCCGTGGTGTTCCACCTGCCGAAGGGAAAGCTGGGCTGCCCGGAGAGCGGCGGCGGCGGCCTTGGGGCGATGATTGTCTATGAACCCTTTTGCCAGGTCCAATTGGTCCAAACCTTGCCGGAGAAATTTGGCTGTTTTATCCTTCCGGGGCCCCCTTTTTTCATTAATTCTTGATGCCAGTATTTTAGCTTCGGCTCTCAATTTATCGTAGTATTTGAGAAGTCCCTCTGAGCCATGGCATGCCTGTTCTGCCATTCCAGCCAACTCCCGGCTTCGATGAAGCTCCCTAAGCGCCAAGAGGGGACGGCCATTGGCAGACCTTTCGCGGGCCTTTTCGTGCGCTCTACCGGCCTCTTCGAGAAGTTCAAGAGTCTCTTGGGAGTCAATGCAATCAGATGCCGAACGACGGGTTTGATCTATCGCTCCTTGGACTCGCTGGGAAAGGTGCTCGAATTGCCGCTTTTCGCTTACTCGGTTGTTTTCGCCACGAAGTACTTTCTCACAGGCCCTCTCTGCCTGCTCCGAAAGTCTGAGAGCCGGACGAAACTCGTGGTTTCTATACAATACCCATGCTCGCTCCAAATCCGAGCGAGCCGATTGGTAAAGCTCAAAGCGTCCATGAGCAGAATCCTGGCCTATCTCTGCTTCGGTTCGGTCGACAAGCTCCTGAATCCGCTCGAGTCTGCGGAGCACAAAATCGTCGAGTCGTTCCCCTTTCGGGCTATTGCCAAGCGAGCTTTGGGCAGTTTCATGGGCCTGAGCAGTAAATTGACGGGCAAGCCGGAATCCTGATTCGGTGCGCAGGGAGAAACTTACCCACGCCTCTTTCTGAAGTTCTCCGGCCTGCGCGGCAAGTTTCTGTGATATTGGATTCGAAGAAGTCCTTGCCTTATTGGAAGCTCGAGCGATAAGATCGTCGGTCTGTTCCAGTTCACTTTGGAGCATGACAATCCGTCGAGAATCGTCGTTTGGCTGTGCTCCTGCACCTATAACTGGGAGCACCAGAAGGAGCATGGCCAAAAGGATAACAAGGCGCGATTTTATTAATCTTATGATTTGCATACTTATTAAATAAACAACCGGCATGCCTACCACAAATATAGCCCTAAACTATTATAAAACAATGATATATATTGCTCACCAATTCTCTCATGACTGCTTAATGAACCTCGGGGTACATTAGCGCACATTGCAATGACCCAATCGGGATAAAACCTCATCTTAAATGATGTGGGCGGTTTCGCAATAGTCACCTATGCTCCCAAAACGGCTATTGGTATAGTTTTCAATCGTCTACCCCTTTATTTCATGGGCTTTCATCCGGCTGTATAGCCGTCGCCGGGTAATTTTCAATAATTTTGCCGCCTCGGTTTTATTTCCCTCACTCTTTTCAAGAGCCTTGAGAATCATCTCCCGTTCCGCCTGTTCAAGACCTTCGCTTTCAGTTCGTGAATTGGTGACTAATGGGCGGCTGTCAGAATCGGATTCGATATCCAACGAAAAGTGGTCGACTGTCAGTCGTTCACCGTCAGCGAGAATGACTGCCCGCTCAAGGGCGTTTCTTAACTCTCTAATGTTTCCCGGCCAATCATAGGAGATGAGCAGATCGGCGACTGGCTTATCCAGAGTACTGAATGCATAACGAAGCTTGCGAAGGATAGAGATCGCAATTTCAATGACATCGTTCCCGCGTTCTGAGAGCGCCGGCATTTCGATGGGAAAGACATTGAGACGGAAATAGAGGTCTTCACGAAACTTTCCTGTCTGGATTTCGGTCTTGAGATTCCTGTTCGTAGCCGCGATAACACGGACATCGATCGGAATCGTGTCGACTCCGCCGACCCGAACGAGATTGCGCTCTTCCAGCACTCGAAGGAGCTTGGTTTGCATCGAAAGCGGCATTTCCCCGATTTCATCGAGGAAAATTGTGCCTCGTTCAGCAAGTTCAAACCGTCCCCGTTTTCGAGCAACCGCGCCGGTGAACGCTCCTTTCTCATGACCAAAGAGCTCGGATTCAAGAAGTGTCTCGGTGAGGGCGGCACAATTGACGGCGATAAAGGGCTGGGCTTTTCGCGGTGAGATATCATGAATCATTCGGGCGGCGAGTTCTTTGCCTGTCCCGGATCTTCCAGTAAGGAGAACTGTCGCCGAGGCGGGGGCGACTTTGGCAATCATAGTTTTGATGCGGGTTGCAGATGATGAAGTACCAATGAATTCCACTCCGATCTTCTCCATCGCGGCCTGTTCAAAATGTTCTTTGAGAGAGCTGAGTTTTTGTTTGTCGGCGAGCTTTTTTACTTGGAGGGCAAGCTCTTCGAGTGAAAAGGGTTTGATGAGGTAATCGGCCGCCCCGAGTTTCATGGCCTTGACCGCAGATTCGATAGAGCCGAAGGCGGTCATGAGAATAACCTCGGTGCCGTCTTTCTCGAGGCCCTTTTCGAGAATTTTCATGCCATCGATATCGGGCATGGACAGATCGGTTATGACGATATCAAATGAGTGCTTGTCGAGCAGAAAAAGAGCTTCGGCGGGACGAGTGGTTGTCGTGACGGTATGACCGGCATCTTCGAGTTCCCCGCAGATGAGCGAGGTCATTTTTGGTTCGTCGTCAACGATTAATATTCTGGCCATGAGCGTCTTTCATATCGACCGGCAGCGTTACTACCATAGCTGTCCCTTCGTTTTTCTTTGATTCAATGTGTAGATTTCCGCCCATTTCGACAATTAGTTTTTTTGAGAGATACAGACCCAGCCCGGATCCGGTTTGTTTTGTCGTATAAAAGGGTTCAAACAGTTTCCTCTGCTCTTGTTTCGAGATGCCGGTTCCCGTATCGATAACGTGTATGCTGAATGTTCGCGCTTGTTGCTCAAAAAACAATCCTAACGTAATAGGCTTAGTGGCATTCTTACAGGCATCGGCGCCGTTGAATAACAAATTGACAAGAACCTGGCGAAGCGAGCCCCGGTAGCTGGTCACCGGAAAAGTATCGGGCAATTCATACTCCAACCAAATTATAACTTCAGGAGCGTATTTTGCCACAATCTGTTTTTTGACGTCTGAAATAAACGGGATGCAGTCAAAGCGTTCGGCATGGTCACCGGAGAGCAGAGCGCCATCAGCCTTGGCAAAAGAGAGATAGCCCGAAACGACTCCATTGAGCCGGTCGGCCTCTTCTATTATATCTCCGGCTTCGTTCATATCTGTCTTTTTTTTTATTCGTTCTGCCGAGCCGCGAATAATCATGAGGGGGGTTTTTATTTCGTGGGCCACCACTGCGACCATCCGTCCAAGGTAGGCATGAGTTTCGCTCAGGAATAGTCTTCGTTCGGTTCGATTCAATTGGCGTTGTAAAAGCAGGAAGATCAATCCAAGACCAAGTCCCGCGAGAAGTGACATAGCTGTCGAAAAGCTCAAACCCGTTTTGAGTGTGTATAGGTCCTCAAAATAATCGACACTGGCTTCAACTCCCAGCACGGCATAGGTGACACCCAGCGAGTCACGAATGGGAGCGAATACAGACTTGAGATAAAGTGAGCCGGTCTGATAGGTGGGACTGACAATAACATTCTCAGTCAATCCAAAGAACAGCGAATCAAGATAAATACCATTGATAAGCGTCAGGAAATAAGTCGAATCGGCTTCCAGAGAGGTAGTCGCAAGATAGCGATATGTCTCATCAAGGATAAAGACTTCTGACAGTGAATCAGTCAGCCGGAGTTCTTCGAGCAGGCCGACGGTTGCCGCATAGCTGTCAAGATCTCCGTCTCTCAATGAGAGGATTAAAGAATTAGACAAAGTGATGGTCGATGCCTGCGCAAGTGACGACAGCCGTCGGGCAAGTTGCTCGTCGAGCATCCGTTCGGTCTTCTGATAAAAGAGCCACCACACCAAATTGACAAGCACAATGAGAAGAACCGTGAATACGGCGATAAGTATCAGACGCTGGCTCGGTAAACGCATTGACTAATAATCACTCCGCTGATATGTTTAGTCAATGAAAGAAACGTCTGAGGAGAAGTCCATGCCGGCTTTTACACCGCAAAATCCAAATTATCGCGCCTCGGTTGAAAAACTATTTGAGGCAACACCAATGCACAACCATTTGGGGATTAGGTTATCGAGCATAGAGCCGGGACGGGTTGTCGCTTGTATGGAAATGCATCAATCGCTTACGCAGCAGCATGGTGCCTTTCATGCCGGGGCTTTGATTACACTCGCCGATGCCGTCGCAGGCTGCGCAGCTTGGTCGCTGATTGGCAAAGGTGAAAATCTGGTCTCTATTAGCATTAACACATCACTTGTGAGAATGGCCCAAGCGAAACGTGTTATGGCAGAAGGATGGGTAGTAAAGGCCGGCTCCAAATTTTATTTTTGTCAGGCTGAGGTCTACGATGAGTCAGATTCGAGCAAAAAACCGCTGATAGCTGCATCAATAGTGATCGGGGTGGTATAGCCGATGTGTGATGAAACAACCCGGTTTCCCCTTACCCGAACAGGGCCTCTTTGCCAAGATGTCTCCGAATCAGCATTATCTGTCCGGTATGGTAAAAATCATGACTAGCCAAAGTCAAAACCCAGTTGAGTACCGATGTTTTTGAAGCCGGATCGCCGAAAGGAGATTGCAAAATCTCATCGGTGGCGTCGTTTGCGGCTTGTTGAAGTTCCTCATGGATTGTCTGGATCGACACACGCAGCACATCCATTGACGGATAGAGCGACGAATCTGCGGCAACTGGCTCTCCACGTTTGAAGAGGGCGAGAAGCGATGGATCAATGGTCGGCTCTTTTTTGAGCGCCTTAGTTGCAGAATAGCAGGTCGTGATGATATGTCCGGTTATCCAGCGGATGTGGCTGTTTGTGTTCGGCACGGTGACCAGAGATTCTTTATCGGTGACATCCTCAAGCAGCCTGCGTGTTGCTCGATGATTGTTTGTCAGGTGTGGCAGAAGAAAATCTTTTGAAATAGACATTACCTATGCTCCGTGTAAAAAAAAGTATTGGGCAGGTTCGAACAGAGCGGCCAAATTGCCATCCGGTTTGGCAAACATGCCTCCGCACTTAAACCGTTCCCATCTCCCATGAGGCGAGGTACTTTTTTTGTTCGGGTGTCAATTTGTCTATCGATATACCCATCGATTTCAATTTCAAGGCCGCAATTGCGGCGTCGATCTTCTCCGGCACAACGTACACCTGGCGGGATAATTTGCTGTGGTTTTTCACGACATACTCCGCCGAGAGAGCCTGATTGGCAAATGACATATCCATCACCATCGCCGGATGCCCCTCTGCGGCGGCCAGATTGATAAGGCGCCCTTCGGCCAGAAGATAAATCTTCTTCCCTTTTATAGTAAACTCCTCGATGTGCTGTCTGACCATGCGCCGTTTTGAAGAAGATTTTGCCAGGGCGGGAAGGTCTATCTCGGCATTGAAATGTCCCGAGTTGCAGATAATCGCGCCGTCTTTCATCTTAACAAAATGCTCTATACGAATAACATTGACATCCCCGGTGACAGTAATAAAAAGGTCTCCCAGCGGAGCGGCTTTGGACATTGGCATGACCAAATAACCGTCCATAACCGCTTCAATGGCCTTTACCGGATCGACTTCGGTCACGATAACGGTCGCGCCAAGACCCTTCGCCCGAACCGCCACTCCGCGCCCGCACCAGCCATAGCCGGCGATGACGACTGTCGATCCGGCGATAAGCATATTTGTCGCGCGGATTACGCCGTCAAGGGTCGATTGACCGGTTCCGTATCGGTTATCAAAAAAATGTTTTGTTTTAGAGTCATTGACGGCAATCACAGGAAATAAAAGAGCGTCATCCTGAGCCATCGCCTTTAATCTGATTACGCCTGTGGTTGTTTCCTCGGTTCCGGCAAGAACATTGGCGACAGACTCTTTGCGCTCGGTGTGCAGGACACTTACAAGGTCTGCGCCGTCATCCATTGTGATATTCGGCTTGGTGTCAATAGCCTGGTTTATATGTTTGTAGTACGTTTTGTTGTCTTCGCCATTGATGGCAAACACAGGAATGCCGTATTCATGTACCAATGCCGATGCTGCCGCATCCTGAGTTGAGAGGGGATTTGATGCGCACAGCACCGCATTTGCTCCGCCTGCTTTGAGGGTAATCATCAGATTGGCAGTCTCGGTGGTGACATGAAGGCATGCGGCAATCGTAATGCCTTTGAGCGGCTTTTCCTTTGTGAATCGCTCACGGATGAGGCGAAGCACGGGCATGCTCTTTTCGGCCCACTCTATTCTCTTTTTTCCTTCGCTAGCAAGCGCGGCATCTTTAATATCTGAGGTTGTCGCCATGATTTCTACGCGTCCTTTAATAAGAGTTTTGCTTTGTCAGTTTTCTCCCAGGTGAATTCGCGCTCGGTGCGTCCGAAGTGTCCATACGCCGCAGTCTTGCGATAAATAGGCCGAAGCAGATCAAGCGATTGAATAATTCCCCTCGGAGTGAGATCAAAATGTCTTCGGATGATTTTTGCCAATTGTCTTTCAGGGATCTTCTCGGTGCCGTCGGCAAAGACCATAAGCGAGACCGGCTCGGCGATCCCGATAGCGTATGCAAGCTGGATTGTGCATTTGTCGGAGAGGCCGGATGCAACAACATTCTTTGCGATATAGCGCGCCATGTAGCAGGCCGAGCGGTCAACCTTTGTGGCATCTTTGCCTGAAAATGCGCCGCCGCCATGCGATGCCATTCCGCCATAGGTATCCACAATGATTTTTCTTCCGGTCATTCCTGTATCCGACTGCGGACCACCGATGACAAATTTTCCGGTCGGGTTGACATAGAACTTTGTCTTTTTGTCGATGAGCTTTTGGGGGACAACGGGCAGGATGACCGTTTTGATAATCTCCTCGCGCGACCGATTTGTTATTTTTTTGCCGGTCTTATCCAAAATATCCTCGGAGTGCTGGGTCGAGACAACAATCGTGTCGATTCGTTTCGGTTTGCTATCTTCGTATTCAACCGTGACCTGTGATTTCCCGTCCGGTCCGAGATATTTCAGGATTCCTTTTTTGCGGACTTCGGCAAGCCGAGCTGCTAATTTGTGCGCCATCATAATGGGAAGCGGCATCAATTCTTTTGTCTCACGGCAGGCATAACCGGTCATGAGGCCCTGATCTCCGGCGCCGCCAGTGTTTACACCTTGGGCAATATCGGGCGACTGGGTGCCTATGGTATTGAGAATGGCGCAGGTGTTATGGGTGAAACCGTAAGAACTTTTGGTGTAACCGACATCTTTGATTATCCCGCGCACAATACCATTAATATCGACATAGGCATGGGTTGTGATCTCACCCCCCACAATAACAAGGCCGGTTGTGACAAATGTTTCGCAAGCCACTCGGGCTTTGCGATCTTTTGCCAAAACAGCGTCGAGGACGCCGTCCGAGATCTGATCGGCGAGTTTGTCGGGATGGCCTTCTGTCACCGATTCGGATGTAAACAAAAAATTTCCGCGAGACATTTATATGCTCCTCTTACTATAAAAAATACTGATATGCATGTGTTAGGGGCGACTCTTGTCGCAGGCAATCGATGTATCCTCGCCGATATTGAAGACCGAGACTCGGTCCATCAATCCAATCAATTTTGATCGATGTCCGACCAATGAATCTATAATATGCATCGATTCGATAGTTACATCTTCTCCAACAATTGAATTGGCGACAGTACTGTTTTTAATGGTTGTTCCGGCTGAGACCGAAGTGAACGGTCCAAGGATAGAATCGATTATCGAGGCATTGGCCGCAATGTAGACCGGAGGCTTGATAAGCGAGCCGGAATACGCATTTGGAGACGGAGCGGTTGCGGCCTGTGACTGAAGGAGGTATCTGTTGGTCTCAAGCATCGTCTCTTTTTTGCCGCAATCATACCATCGTTTGACTTCGAAGGGAGTGAATTTCGTCCCGCCATCTATCATATCCTGCAAGGCATCGGTCAACTGGATCTCACCGCGGGTTGTTTTTCCCGACTCAACAAGGTTCGAGAGTGACTTTTTGACTGGCGCGGCGCTCTTGAAATAATAGAGACCAATGACGGCAAGGTTCGATTTTGGATGCTCGGGTTTTTCTTCGAGTCTAGCGACGATTCCATTTTGAATTTCGGCAAGTCCGAATCGTTTAGGATCGTCAACTTGGCGCAACCCCAGCACATTCTCCCCGATCTTAATGAATTGCCCCAGATCACAGTCGGCGATGGTATCGCCAAGCACCACAAGCAGCGGCTCGTTGTCGATATTTGCCATAGCCAAATGAAGGGCATAACCGAGCCCCAGCAGTTTATCCTGCTGAATAAAGGTCGCACGAAACGTATAGTGCTTCTTTACCCACTCTACAATCTGCTCACCCATAAAACCGACCACAAAAATGACTTCGTCTGGAGAAAGTTTGACAATTGGCTCCAAAATATGGGCGAGAATCGGCCTGCCCGCCACATGCAGAAGCGGTTTGGGGGTCGAATGGGTATGTGGCCGCAATCGGGTGCCGATTCCAGCGACCGGAATGATTACTTTCATAAAATTGTATCCCTCAAATCGGACTCAAGGTAGGTATGGCGGGCGTGACAGACAAGCCCAAATCGGAGGGCAGTGCAAAGAATATGATGATAGGAAAATGAGAAAGTGGCTGGCTTCCCCTATGGGGATACAGTCCCCTGACGTGGTCTCTAACCTAACTCGGGTACCCCACCGCTTGCGGTGGGTTTTTCTTCGGTATGCACCGAGCAAATAAGAACCCACCCGTTGGGTGGGCTACAAAGAAGATAAGATCACACCGTCCGCTCACGCCTGTCCGTTGTAGCGGGAAAGTGGAAACAAGCATCGGTATTCGTGGGGTCCGCCGCAGCGGATGCCCCGCACCAAGTGACCGTCAGGTCACCCGCCGTGGGCGGACTTCGGAAGCCTCAGCACTCATGTCTTCGCTTCGCTCTGACATAAGCAAGACCCGACGGAAGAGGGGAACTCGGATACCTAAATCCGCTTACGTTATAAATGACCCTATCCAGTCTGTCCAGAGGAAGTAAACCCGGCCAATAAGCAGGGAAATACGGGCCATCACGGTATAGCCGAAATGGGCTCCGAATGAAATCATGATAAACCAGATACCCAGTTTGGCCGTCGCACCAAGCGCGCCGACATGCTCTTTTGAAAAGTAAAAATATATGAGCGTGGAAATCAGTCCGATAATGATAAGAATGGTCAACACATAGTTTGGCTCTCCACCTGTCTGCTGGATTTGCATAGTGCCAGCCATTTGCCCAAGCACGTTGCCATGCAGTTCAGACATCAGAAAAACTCCCGCGGTAGTCCCCATAACAAAGGCCAGACCAATCCGCGCAAGCCATGAAAATCTGGGATAGAGCCGGGCGAACATGAGCAGACCGAGAATGCCGGGGAAAATAAGCAACCAATTCGAATTGAAATCCTGTGTTAACGGTTGCCAAAGTTGCTGTTTAACTACGGTATCGAGATAGAGCGCGACATAGTAGCCGGCGGTTATTCCGGCGAAAATATGCTCGGCAAATTTGAAAACCGGATTGTCCGCATAGAGAAATGAAAATATGGCCAGCGTGAAAAAGGCCATGACCCATATCTGGAAAATTTCCATTGTTACGCCCCTCCGCCTTTTTTAGCCTGAGAGCGGCGGTTCATAAAGAAGCCGAGATTACCAACAACGATAAGGCCTATCAGAAGAAAATGAACAAGTGACTGTATTCCCATTCCAGTCACTGCCAAAGCAGGTTTTCCAACTAACTGCTCGTATTCCGCCGCCCCTTTCATGCCTCCAAGCATGCCGGTAAGCTGGCCCGAGCCAATATAGGCATATTGTTTGGGGGCCATGACCGACGTCACTCCCGCGCCGACCGGTTTGCCAAATTGGGCGTTGACGATGGATATCCAGAAATCAATGATACCGTTATCGGTCACCACAAAAATAAAGGCGATGTCCGCATAATTTTTCACTGTTGTCATAAGCGGCAACCGCCCAAGAGGTGTGCCGGAATTATCAGCCGGATAAATCGATTCAATCGAGCTTCCCATCCCCTTGAGCACCGAAACATAGTTCGGCTTGTATCCCAAATTGACAAAATCAGTCCCATAGACTTTGCCGTATTCCGCCGCTAATTCTCGTGTCACTCGCTCGGCGACCGATGGTCCGCCCAGAGGAATAGTGGTTACAGTAACAACTTTATGATTGTTCCTAAAGAGATGATGCAGTGCGGCGCGGGTCATGGGTTCTGTCTCGGCCAGGGCATTGGGATAGAGATCGAAAGTAAGCATGACAACCGAGGAATCAGGCAGAGCTTCGACTGCATCATAGAGCGCTTTGACTTCGGGCGTCGTGCTTATTTCAAACGTTGCAGGAACAATGAGCGGGAAAATTACGGCTATCCAGACAAGAATGAAAATCCACTGCCTATGCAGTCCAGCCAGTCTCTGCCAGATATTCATCAGCTATGACCTGCCCATATAGGTGCGTTCAATGCCAAGCAGAATGCGAAGAGACATAGTCGCCGCTCCGAGCGCCGCGCCGATTATAATTCCGCGCTGGACAGAAAGGCTAATACCGCCCATGATATAGGTGTTGATAACGCCAGGCAGGTCAGGTGAAATAAACAAAAGAAAAGCTTCGCCCATCGGCACCCGCCAGAGCATAACCATAGAGGCGGTGAGCAGCAAAAGTGTGGCTTCGGTACTCCGCGCGCGAAACGCCCGGTAGGCCGCCGATGCAATGTAAAAGGCCAGAATCGCAAACATCGTCTGGCTCATCGGAGTCGCTGTGTAGAGAAAGAGCCAGTCGTAAATCGAACCGGCATTCCTTCCTGCAAGGCGTTCCCAACCAGATGGCAGCCAAGCGGCCGGCCAAAGCGCCGGGACGGCCATAACAAAAACCGCAAGAACGGTAAGGAGATTATAGCCCCAGCCCGGTTTACGCATGGAAACCTGTTTCCAATTTACACGAGTGATTGAAATTGCGCCAAGGAGGAATGTAAACCCGCCGATAATAGAACTCCAGATCAGGAGATCCTGTGAAATAGTGCCGACAGTCTTCTGTTCTGGATTTATGAAGAAGGCGATGACCATAATCAGGCCGGAAATAAAGGCGATTGCAAGCGGGAGGAGAGTTCTCATTTTGGAATGAATAACTCCACATATCTGGTGCCATTGCCGGTCAGGATAAGAACCATCCCGACAACGAGCGCCACGATTATGATAACTTTGATCAGGTCCTGCCCTTTGAGACCACCAAGCAACAGCGGTTCATGTGAAAGGTAAGCCGAAGCCGCATAGAGCTCTTCGCCCATGAGCGTGTAATCACAGGCGGCTATAAAAAATGGAATTTGTTCGGGACGCGCCGTCCCGGCTATCTGAATCGATCCTGCGGCATTGCCGGTCTCGGCAAGCAACAGCGATTCGGCGAAAAAAGCTCCCATGAAAATATTAGCCGCTGGACGCTCGCGCATCATGAGGCCATTGACGCTTGCCGCGAAAGCCATCTGCTCTCCGGCCACATACCGCACACAATCTTTATTGTATGAGTCTCTCTTGCCAGCTTGAATGTAGGCCTGTTCGACCGCTTCCTGTCCGGCGGCAAGAACCAATGGATAGCGCACCGGGACCATGAGCGGGGTGTCATACTGGGCAGTTATTTTTGCCACGCGACCAAGTATCGATATACCGGCGATCGTTTCCATCTCGTCCAGTTCCTGAAGCCCAGGAATAAAGAGAACCGGTTTGCCCATTTCGGTCGCGCGACCGACAGCTTCTTCGAGGGCGTCGAGTCCCGCTATCTTACGGATGAAGAGCGGCTTGCCTTTTTTCGCCAGTTTGGTGTAGGTCAAAATAACTCCGGCAAAGATGAGGCTGAAAATCAAAACATTGGTTCTGTCTGCGCGAAAGAGCTTCTGCGACACTTCAGCAACGGCCGGAGTTTCTTCCTGGGCGCCGGTAGGGCAAGCCGAAAAAAGTATGAAAGCAAAAGTGAGAACAAAAAAAACTGATTGAGATATACGTTTTATGTGTGGCACAGCCTAATATACCTGTCGAATCACTGTTGTCAATGATGATACTCGTCTCTTCTCTCTATAGACGCGCTCAATCTGGATTTGGTTTGATATGAAGTAGAAAAAGTAGAGAGATCAGGTATTAATTCTTGTTTGGCTGATTGGATAGCTTTTGGGAGCGGAGTTTGATGACTTCAATTAAAGCCGGAAGAACAGAAATAACGATAATCGCGATTATGACCAGCCCGAAATTATCCTTCACTATCGGCAGGTTGCCAAAGAAGTATCCGGTCAAGGTGCAAAGTAACACCCAGAGAATGGCCCCGATAACATTGTAACTGAAGAAACGAAAATAACCCATATTGCCAACTCCGGCCAGAAACGGCGCAAATGTCCTGATAATCGGCACAAAACGGGCAATGACAATTGTCTTGCCGCCGTACTTTTCATAGAATTGATGGGTTTTATCGAGATATCTCCGTTTGAAAAAACGACTTGGCTTGTCAAAGACCGATGTCCCGATCTTTTTGCCGATAGCGTAGTTGAGCGCATCTCCCAAAATTGCCGCGATAATAAGCAGACTGAGCAGCCATCCGATTTCAAGTGAGCCCGAGGCGGCGAATGTCCCTGCGACAAAAAGAAGTGAATCGCCGGGAAGAAACGGGGCTACAACAAGACCGGTTTCGGCGAAAATTATCAGGAAGAGAATGGCGTAGGTCCAAGTCCCATACTCGAGTATAATTTTATGGAGATGGTCGTCGAGGTGGAGAAAGAGGTCAATTATTGATATTAAGAATTCCACAGCTTTGTCTCGGGATTAGAGGAAGATTATAATGGGTATTATGCAAGGTCTCAATACACTTCTCTTATTGTCATTCCAGTCCGCCACGGCGGAGAATCCATCTTCTCTTTTTCATTCAGACAAGACCATCATATAAGTCACGCCACTCTGGATTGTCTCTTTCAATAGTTTCAATTTTCCATGCCCGTTTCCAGCCTTTATCTGCTTTTCTCTTTGTATGGCAGAGGTGACATCTTCGGTCTGCTCATAAAAGACCACGACATGAACTCCATATCGTTTGGTAAAGCTATTAATTAGATCATGCTTGTGTTCATAAACTCGTTTGATAAGATTGTTGGTCATGCCGACGTATAATGTGCCGTCTCTTTGACTGGCGAGGATGCACACATAGTAGGCGGACATTTATTATATAAATACTCATTGATGTGTCAGAGTCAAGCGAAGATTAAGATGGATTCTCCGCCGTGGCGGACTGGAATGACAAAAGGGAAACTTGCATGATTAAAGGGATGCTGGGATGACAATTGCATATGTTCGTCCTATTAGAAAAAAGAAAACATGAGATTGCTTCGTCATTCATAGGAAGTCATTCCTCGCAACGACGTATAAGGTCAAAGTTGCTCACGAGATAGGCTCCGATGAGGATTTGACACTCGCGAGAGGGCTGGGCTACCAACAAAGTCATGCCGCATAAGCCATATAACCTACTTACCCAGCTCTTTCTTCAGCGTCTCAATCGCTTCAACCGGAGTCGGGTCGACGCCATTCAAAATAGCAAGATAGTATGAGACAAAATCTCCCATTTGAATCAACGAGAGCATGCGTTCAAGTGAATTACTACCAACTGATTGGAATTCGACAACTTTTATCCCCTGCTTTTCGATAATGCCTCGCACCGTGTCCATACGGCGGCTCACTTTGGGATGGTCGTCGGAATCGCGGAGCTGAATGACTATCAGATGTTCCTTGTGGGAAGCTATTGTCTCGCTCCACCCGACAAGTTCATTGTGGTTAAACTCGGGATAGGTGTTGGCGAAGGCCAAATTTTTTCCATTCTCGCACAACTGCCCTTTCCAGCGTACAGCAACAACATCGCTAAGTGTCGGCCCGGCATACACCACAGGAATTTTGCCTATAATCTGCGCGGCGAGACGTTTGGCAGGATTCTTCTCAGTGGGTAGATCTTCAATAAACTGCTCGCGTGTTTTCTGAATTCGCGCGATAGCGGCTGTCAGTTGAGCCGACAATCCTTTGACCAATCCAATCTTTTCAAAAAACAAAAGAAGCGGGACAAAAGAATAGCCGAGTGCGGCGCGTGGCTGAAGTCCGCCGGGTATTTTGATGTAGGGAATGTCATTGAGTTTGGCAACATCTTCGAGTAATCCGCCAGTGGTGATGGCGACCATTAATGCTTTGCGGCCAAGAGCGTCCTCTACAGCCGAAAGTGTTTCTTCGGTGTTGCCGCTATACGACGACGCAATCACAAGGGTTTCGTCATCGACATATTCCGGCAGGACGTAGTTGCGGCAGACTTGAAATGGCACAAGCAGTTTATTGGCGAGCAGCGACCGCACGAGGTCTCCGCCGATAGCCGATCCGCCCATTCCAATGACAACGATATTTTTTATTCCAGCAAATCCCTGGGCGTCGATTTTCCAGGCGGCGCTGATTTTTTGCGCATCGGTCAATTGCTCCGGAAAATCGAAAATACGATTGTACATATTCCCCGGATCAAGCGAGCGGATGTCTTGTATGCTATCTAATGTTGACAAAACAGTGTTTCCTATCGTGTTAAGGTTCTCGTCTTTCCAATGCATTCTTGTAGCTTTGGAGCTTGCGGCTGACAACCGATGCCGTGCCGCTGGAAAGAACAGGACCGACCAAAGCTCGAACCATTGTGGTGTCTATTTTACGTATGAGCCGGCAAACATCAAAGATTTTTGCTGGATTCATCGAAAATTCTGTGATTCCCATCCCGATAAACAAGGGAATCGCCGGATGATCGCCAGCGGCCTCGCCGCAAATGCAAACCGGCTTCCGATGCCGGAGACAGGCGTCAACCGTCATTTTAATCAGCGTCAGCACCGAGGGGTGCATGGGATTATACAATCCGGTTACGCGGGCGTTGTTGCGATCTGCCGACATCGTGTACTGTGTCAGATCATTTGTTCCAATCGCCACAAAGTCCACCAGCGGCAACATACTCTCAAGAGTCAGCGCCGCCGATGGCACTTCCACCATCATGCCAATTTTTATGGCTTGATCAAAGTGAATCTTTTCTTTTTTTAGCTCATACATTACCTGCGAAATTAGTTTTTTGACTTGCTCCACCTCGCCCAAATCTGAGATCATCGGCAGCAGTATTCGCAGATTTTTGTGTTCCGATGCCCGCAAGATTGCCCGAATTTGGATTTTGAATATATCGCTCAGGTCCAGCATGGACCTAATCCCACGCCACCCCAGAGCCGGGTTTTCTTCATGCGGAAAGTGGCCGTCGATTGCAATTTTATCGGAGCCAAGATCGAATGTCCGCAAAACCACATACGAGTTGATAAATTTTTCGGCAATGTGGGTATAGTAGCCAAGTTGTTTTTCTTCGCTTGGGAAACCCCCTTCTTCGAGGTACATAAACTCTGTACGATAGAGTCCCACGGGGAAATTCTGCTCGGCGAGGATATCCTCGACTGGTCCGGGAAGCTCCAAATTCGCGCCGATTGTGATGATTTGGCCGTCAGCCGTCTTGGGCGGCAAATCCACAAGCTTCTTGATTCTGAGAACTAGGGCCGGCCCGAGCTTCTTGCGAGTTTTTTGATACTGTTCTACCTCTTCTTCAGTGGGGAAAAGCACTACCTCTCCTTGTGTGGCGTCGATAGCAACCGGCTGGTTATCAGAAAGCTGGCTCCAGTTTTTTTCTAAAACGATAGTCGGAAGCATGAGCGATCGGGCAATAAGGGCCATGTGTGAGTTCTTGCCACCTTCGCCAACAATAAAACCAACCGCTTTCCGGTTTCGATAGCTCATAATTTCAGCCGGAGTAAATGATTTGCTGACAAGTATAGTATTTGGAGGAAAGGGGGAGTTGTCTGCCGTTTTGTGAGCGCCAGTCAGACGAAGAAGGACTTTTCTTGCCACTGCTTCTATATCTTGCGCCAACTGGCGCATATAGAGGTCTTGCGACTCTTTAAGCGGAGTTATTGATTTCTGCACCATAGAGTTATAGGCATGGGCGGCGTTCTTTTTCTTGGCTCTTATCTCTTCTTTGACTTGGTTGAGAAACTGGGCGTCTCCTGCTATAAGTGCTTGGGCGTCAAAGATTTTAGTCGGGGGCGCGGCCATTTTCTTGCTGGCGTCATCGCGCAGATTTTCAAGGTAGAGAACTGTGGCAGAAACGGCGGCATCGAGGGCAGAGATTTCTTGTGGAATCTTTGCCTGACTTATAAGTTGTTCGGATATAATAAGTTCACCTGAAGACAAGACCCGTGCATTGCCCACAACAATGCCCGATGAAATCGACTCGCCCTTTATAACTTTTCGTCTATCTGACATCTCTTCGCGGCTACTTTGCTTTGGTTACTTTGTTGAATGAAAATAGGAGGAGAAACAGCCCACTGGCAACAACAATAACTACGATGCCAAATCAGGAATTCTCTCCAAAGCCACTTTCAATAACTTTGATAAGCTCTTCCAGAGCGGCTTCGGCATCAGGCCCATCGACCTCCACAAGTATCTCTGAGCCTTTTTCTGCGGCCAGCATCATTACGCCCATAATCGATTTGCCGTTGACTTGAAGACCATCTTTTGTGAAAAAGACTTCGGACTTGAATCTTGTGGCGACAGAGACCAGCATCGCCGATGGCCGGGCATGAAGCCCGAGTCTGTTGATTATTTTGGTAGAACGGCTGATCACAACAATCACTCACACAGTCCGAAACGTTTGCCGGAAAGTTCCTGGATAATGCCCTTAAGTTCTAATGCCAGAAGAAACTCCATAAGCTCAGAAACTGACAAATTAGAAGTTCGCGAAAGAGTATCGATCTGGATCGGCCCATCGGCCAAAAGCTTTACCAGCTCTTGCTCTTTGCCGGTTAACTGCTCAATTCGCTCGAATTTCCGGCTGTTCACCTCCCCTTTGAGGCGGGGCAATTCCTCAAAGAGGTCTCCAATATCGGTTAATAGCCGCGCTCCTTTTTTGATGAGGCTGTTTGTGCCAATACTTTTATCGGACATCGGCGATCCGGGGACGGCGAAAACCTCGCGTCCTTGTTCGAGGGCAAGTTCCGCGGTTATCAAGGCCCCCGATTTGATGCCGGCCTCCACAACGATCACGGCTTCCGAAAGCCCGGAGATAATTCTATTTCTTTGTGGAAAATTGGCCGCATGGTAATCTGAATCAGGGAGATATTCGGAATAGATTGTCCCTTTCGCTTTGAGTTCTTCGGCCAGTGGGCGGTTAAAAGAGGGGAAAATAACATTGAGGGGCGTGCCCCAAACGGCAACAGTCATCCCGCCGCAATCCAGCGCCCCTTTATGCGCCGCTGAATCTATTCCTTCGGCCATACCCGATACGACGGTGATTCCGGCTTCGCACAGTTGAGACGCCAACGTAAATGCAAAGGCCTGTCCGGCTTCTGATGGATGCCTTGTGCCGACAATGGCGACCATTTTTGATTCAGGAGGGGTGGGTTGTCCAAGTCGGAATAAAAAGGGTGGTGGATCAGATACTTGGGTGAGGCGGGGAGGATATTCCGGATGATCCGGAAAAAGTATAGTCCACTTTAGCTCTACAATCTGAGCGGCAATCTTGTGCGACGCATCGAACTGGTCAAAAGCCCGTATCTCAGAGGCTATTCCGCGGGAGATGCCTTGAATTTGTGCAAGTTCATCGAGACTGGCGCCAAAAATTGTATCAACCGACCCGAATTTTTTGATCAGTCGGCCGCACAGTGTCTTTCCAACACCGGGGACATTCAACAGAGATATGGTAGCGCTCAGGCGGGCTTCAAGCTCGGAGCTGGTCAAGTTTTTCCTCGAGGGTTTGCAAAAATTTATCTTTCCCCGTTCCGGCAACGGCAGAAAGGTAAAGATAGTCGGCGGGTAATTTTTTTGAAATCGCTTTTAAGGCCTTGCTGTCAATAGTGTCAATCTTGGTGATTACTGTTACTGAGGGCCTGCCTGATAGAGAAGTATCGAATTTCTGAAGTTCTGCCATCAGTAATGCACGAGTTGCTTTGATATTTTCTTCATTTACATCTATGACATAGACAAGCAACGAAGTGCGCTGGATATGTTTGAGGAACTGATGTCCCAGGCCTTTTCCTTCGGACGCGCCTTCGATAAGTCCAGGAATATCAGCCATGACACAGGATTTGAATTCTCGGAATTTTACAATTCCAAGATTGGGAATAAGCGTGGTGAAGGGATAATCGGCGATTTTGGGACGCGCCGCAGAAAAAGTAGCAAGAATTGTCGATTTGCCAGCGTTGGGAAGTCCGACCAGTCCGACATCGGCGAGCAGCTTAAGCTCCAGCGATAGCTTTTTTTCTTCGCCGGGACGACCATCCTGGGCTTGGCGCGGGGCTTGGTTGGTCGAGGTTTTGTAATGATTATTTCCTTTTCCGCCGCGCCCGCCTTTGGCGAGAACTTCTTCCCTTCCGATCACATCCATATCTGCAAGTTGCTCACCGGTCTCTTTATCTTTGACGAGCGTACCGACCGGCACACGAAGGATAATATGTTCACCCGAGCGGCCTGTGCGTAATCCGCCTTCGCCCCCCCGGCCGTTTTCGGCCTTATAGATTCTTTTGTAGCGATAATCCAAGAGTGTTGTGAGGTTGGAATCAGCGATAATGATGACATTTCCGCCTCGGCCGCCGTCACCTCCATCGGGTCCGCCTTTGGGGGCATATTTTTCGGTGCGGAAGGCGACACAACCGGCTCCGCCGTTTCCGGCAAATATTTCAATTTCGACATAATCAATAAACATAGGGGGTGAATATCCCTTCATCGGGAGCAAAAGTCAATCAGAGGCTTGGTTCATATGATGTCGCTGACATTCAGCTTTCGAAATATCGGTTCCGTTCCCCCAGCCCTCTTTGGTTGACGTTACATGAATCACGCCATATATTGGCCGGACATGGAAAAAGGCCAAACAAAGACGTTACCCGGTATTAATCAACGCAAACGACAGTGGTACGAAGCATCATCGTTGTTTCTTGGCCGGGTATGTCTCAAACTTGGGTTCACACCCAACGTTCTCACCGTTGTTTCACTTCTCTGCGCAGTAGTCGCCGGATTACAATTCTGGACCGGCAACATAATGTGGGGCGTCCTCTGGATGATAATCACAGCATTTACTGATATGCTCGATGGCTCTACCGCCCGCGCGGGAGATTTGGGAACAGTTTTCGGCGGCATTTTCGATCATGTCCTTGACCGCTATGGCGAATTTTGTATTTTGGCAGGTATTACACTTTCGGGATCAGCCCATCCCGGATGGGGAATATTTGCGCTCTTTGGAATGCTTATCGCATCGTATACCCGCGCCGCGGCGGAATCTATGGGTAAAATAGAAAACTGCGCAGTCGGAATGGTAGGACGCGCGGAGAAGTTCCTGCTTATAATTATCGGCGCAGTACTTGAGATTTATTTCCCGACCGGTATCTGGCCAAAAGCCGGATGGTTGGAATTTGCTTTAATCATTGTCGGTGTGACATCGCTTATCACTGCAATCCAACGTTTGGCCTACGCCAAAAAAGTGCTCGGTAATCGCAAGAGTGTTTGAATAGAGGTGCGGCTGATATTCCTCAGCCTGTAAGTTTCGGTACCTAAGACCAACGAAAGTTGTATTGATTTATGATCACGGCCATCGGAAATCCCGTCTATGATTATATAAAAACCCATAAAGTTGAAACACCCGGCCGGATACTTTCGGGCTGTTCCACCAATGCCGCGCTCGCCCTTTCAAAAATGGGGGAGAAAACCAAACTTATCGGCGCGGTCGGTGATGATTACAAGTCACGTTTCGAGACCGATCTCAAACGCTTCGGAATCGAGTCGCATATTATTCCCTCGCCGGAAACGGGCGGCTTCTCACTTGTCTATTACGATAATTTCGGCAATCGCACCCTTGATCTGCTTGGACGCGCATCACATATCGGCTCAATTAAGCCTGAACTCTATTGGGATTCGAAGGCTGTGCTTATCGGGCCTATACTCGGTGAAGTCTCATTTGACAACATCGAAGAAATCCGCGACAACTTTCCCGGGCCGTTCGTCTGCGATCCGCAGGGCCTGTTGCGCGGAGCGCATGATGACGGACGGATATTTCATCATAAGCCTGAAGGAATCGAAGACGCGCTTGCGTACTTTGATATTGTAAAGCCGAATGAACTTGAAGGGCATGTTCTTACCGGTATCGACTGCCGCAAAGACCCATACGAAGCCGCGCGGATTATTCATTCATGGGGTCCTAAGATTGTCATTGTCACACTCGCCGAGCTTGGCTCGATTATCTACGATGGCAAACAGTTTATCGATATTCCGCCCTACGAAATTGATTTGGTCGATGCCACAGGCGCGGGTGACACCTATATGGCCGGGTTTACTTTTGAATATCTCAAAACCGGCGGTGATTTGCGCAAAGCTGGATGTTATGCGTCGTGTACCTCATCGATCATGATTGAAAATGTCGGCCCGGATTTTGAAATGAACGAGGCGATGATCCGCAAACGCCAGCAAGTCCTGCTTGGCAAAACCGCATTTAAACCACAGGTGGCGGTCAATGTCTGAAAAAGTTATCTCCTACGACTCTGAAAAAATTCTTAAGCAGCTCTCGGATACCAGCTTCATGAAACGCGAGAGCCGTCGTTCCTACCTCGATAAACCTGTGCCGCAAGATGTTCTTGAGCGGCTCTTTGAGCGAATCCGCTGGACGCCATCGTGCAACAATAACCAACCTTGGCGGTTTATATTTGTCTCCGATCCAGAACAGCATGCGAAAGTCGCCGGAGGGTTATCGTTAGGCAATGAGTGGGCGGCCAAAGCGCCGATATTAATTGCTCCGTGTGCCAGACAAAAAGATGATTACAGCCGCGAGGACGATCCCGTCATGTATTATCAATTTGACACGGGCATGGCGGTCATGTCACTCCTGCTCGGCGCGGCGGATGAGGGACTCATGGCTCATCCGATGGCGGGCTACGATGCGCCCAAAATTAAGGCCGCGCTTTCGATTCCGGATGAATTCCATGTTATGTGCATGATCTCGCTCGGGTATAAAGGGCCGATTGATCTGCTCGACGAGCGGACGCGCAAAAAAGACGAATCGCCCCGTGTGCGTAAGCCAGTGAATGAAACAATCGCGCTGAACAAATTTATGTTCAAGGTCGAGGAGAAGTAGACGCGCATCAATCTTCGGTCATCCTCATCAGCGGTTGAGTAGAATACATTTTCATTTAAGTAGGGCAGGTCCGTCCGCGAACCCGCCAAGCTTATGTTATTTGTTAATTGTAGGTCAGCGATCCTTGCGATCCTGACATCTTTTCTTTGGTGCGCGACAGGGACGTCCCGCACGAATATCAACACTGGTTACCGGCCTTCGCCGGTATGACATTAATAAGTGGGTCGTTGCGAGGAGTGATTTCCGAGGAGTGACCCTCCACGGCGGGCAGGCGCGGCAATGACCAAAGGGAATGGTGCGACCGAAGGGAGTGGTGGAACCGTAACCATCTCAGTTCATCTACGTCTTGTCATTCCAGCGAAAGCTGGAATCCAGGGTCAATAGATGTGCAGGCCATCTTCGGACTGCACCACATATTAGAACGCACCGCAAGCGGTGTGGTACAAGAATAAGGAGAAGATGGATTCCAGCTTGCGCTGGAATGACACTACAATGAGTCGTTGCGAGGAGTGACGCGGCAATGACCAAAGGGAATGGTGCGACCGAAGGGAGTGGTGGAACCGTAACCATCCCAGTTCATCTACGTCTTGTCATTCCAGTCCGCCGTGGCGGAGAATCCAGGGTAAATAGATGTGCAGGCCATCTTCGGACTGCACCACATACTCAGTTCTTTTCGCTCCGGTGCGCGACAGCCCGCCGAGACGTCCCGCACGAAGAACAAGGACGCGTCGGGCGGGGGGAACCGCCCCCGTCAGGGGTGCCCGACACAACAGAGACAATTCCCGCTAGTAAATATCCCTTCTTGACATATTCAGGAAATCTATTATCATTTACACACGGTAAACGTAGCACACAGACCAAAAACTTAAAGATGGATTGGGGGAATAGCCTCATGAAGTATAGTGCACTGCTGACATACTGTCTGCTCACATGCTGTTTGCTGTGCGGGGTGGCCTATTCCAACGCTGTTGCTTTTGAACCGCTTTTTGACGTCCGCATAGACTATCAAACGGGAGGCAGCCCTTATCCAGTTACATCCGCCGACTTTGACGGTGACGGGAAACCTGATCTGGCGGTCGCGAATCTAAGCTCCGGCACTGTCTCGATCCTGAAAAACAACGGCAACGGGACCTTTGCGTCAGCGGTGAATTACGGGGTGGGGGGTTCTCCTACTTCAGTTACATCCGCCGACTTTGACGGGGACGGGAAACCTGATCTGGCGGTCGCGAATGCAAGTTCCGCCAGTGTCTCGATCCTGAAAAACAACGGCAACGGGACCTTTGCGTCAGCGGTGAATTACGGGGTGGGGAGTAATCCTTATTCAGTTACTTCCGCCGACTTTGACGGGGACGGGAAACCTGATCTGGCGGTCGCAAACGAGTTTTCCAACAATGTCTCGATCCTGAAAAACAACGGCAACGGAACCTTTGCGTCAGCGGTCAATTACGGAATGGGGGTCTCTCCTTATTCAGTTACTTCCGCCGACTTTGACGGGGACGGGAAACCTGATCTGGCGGTCGCGAATCAGGGTTCCGCCAATGTCTCGATCCTGAAAAACAACGGCAACGGAACCTTTGCGTCAGCGGTCAATTACGGGGTGGGGAGCGGTCCCCGGTCAGTTACTTCCGCCGACTTTGACGGGGACGGGAAACCTGATCTGGCGGTCGCGAATGCAGGCTCCGGAAGTGTCTCGATCCTGAAAAACAACGGCAACGGGACCTTTGCGGCGGCGGTCAATTACGGGGTGGGGGATTATCCTACTTCAGTTACATCCGCCGACTTTGACGGGGACGGGAAACCTGATCTGGCGGTCGCGAATAGTTCTTCCGCCAGTGTCTCGGTCCTGAAAAACAACGGCAACGGGACCTTTGCGGCGGCGGTGAATTACGGGGTGGGGAACAGTCCTTTTTCAGTTACATCCGCCGACTTTGACGGGGACGGGAAACCTGATCTGGCGGTCGCGAATTACAATTCCAGCAGTGTCTCGATCCTGAAAAACAACGGCAACGGAACCTTTGCGTCAGCGGTGAATTTCGGGGTGGGGGTTAATCCTATTTCAGTTACTTCCGCCGACTTTGACGGGGACGGGAAACCTGATCTGGCGGTCGCGAATTACTCTTCCAACAGTGTCTCGATTTTGAAAAACAACGGCAACGGGACCTTTGAGTCAGCGGTGAATTACGGGGTGGGGGTCTCTCCTTATTCAGTTACTTCCGCCGACTTTGACGGGGACGGGAAACCTGATCTGGCGGGCGCGAATGCAGGCTCCGGAAGTGTCTCGATCCTGAAAAACAACGGCAACGGGACCTTTGCGTCAGCGGTGAATTACGGGGTGGGGAGCGTTCCTTATTCAGTTTCATCCGCCGACTTTGACGGGGACGGGGAGCCTGATCTGGCGGTCGCGAATGCAGGCTCCGGAAGTGTCTCGATCCTGAAAAACAACGGCAACGGGACCTTTGCGTCAGCGGTGAATTACGGGGTGGGGGGGTCTCCTACTTCAGTTACATCCGCCGATTTTGACGGTGACGGGAAACCTGATCTGGCGGTCGCGTATATAAGTCCCAGCAATGTCTCGATCCTGAAAAACAACGGCAACGGTACCTTTGCGTCAGCGGTGAATTACGGGGTGGGGAGCGGTCCTTATTCAGTTACTTCCGCCGACTTTGACGGTGACGGGAAACCTGATCTGGCGGTCGCGAATGAATATTCCAGCACTGTCTCGATCCTGAAAAATGACGGCAACGGGACCTTTGCATCAGCGGTGAATTACGGGGTGGGGATTAATCCTAGGTCAGTTACATCCGCCGACTTTGACGGGGACGGGAAACCTGATCTGGCGGTCGCGAATTACTCTAACAATGTTTCGATCCTGAAAAACGACGGCAACGGTACCTTTGCGTCAGCGGTGAATTACGGGGTGGGGAGCTATGCTATTTCAGTTACTTCCGCCGACTTTGACGGGGACGGGAAATCCGATCTGGCGGTCGCGAATTACTTTTCCGTCACTGTCTCGATCCTGATAAATGTTAGTAATGTTGTAGCTCCTACTCTGACATCACCCACCTCCGACACTGCCACCGAAGCCTCGCTCTTTGTCTACCATGCCACAAGCGCCGATCCTGATGGACCTTCGGCTACATATAGCTTTACCAATAAGCCTTCATGGATGGCATCAAATGCTGATTCAATCTATGGCACGGCGGTCTATCCGGTATCCGATACGAGTTTCTCTGTTATTGTCTCTGATGGTTTTCTTGCCGACACGCAGGTTGTCAGCTTGGCGGTTCTGCAGGTCACGCCCGAAGTCGATTCCCTGCTCGTCGATAACAAAGCCGCCAATTTAAATGTCATTGACCATACGCCTTTATTTGTATGGGATTATTTTGACCCGACCGGAGTCTCGCCGCAAACACAGATTGAGTTTGCGGTCGGTACAAACAACAACTGGGCATTCGCTGAAATGTGGAATCCGGCTCCGTTTATTTCATCAGATAGCTTTTTGACATATGCTGGAGTGAGCTTAGTTGACGGCGCGACCTATTATCTGAGAATCCGTGTCTACAACGGAAGCCGGTGGTCGCCGTGGCGGGAGGAAGTTTTCCGCATGAATTCTGTGCCGAGTACTCCCGCGCTTGTAGCGCCTGTCAGCAATACCATAGTCGGCAGTTCGCCATCACTCATTGTGACCAATGCCACCGATGCAGAGAACGATGCGCTGGTGTATGATTTTGAAATCTATTCCGACCCGCTGATTACGAATCAGGTGCTCGCTCAAAGCGGAGTAGCTTCGGGGAGCGGGACAACCGTCTGGAATGTGCCGTCGTCACTGCCCGAAAACAGTACGCTCTACTGGAGGGCGCGGTCGTTCGATGCGTATGAGTATTCGGCATGGAGCGCGGTGTCGTCTTTTGTGGTGGATGGTATCAACGAACCGCCATCGGTGCCGTCGACTATTTCACCGGCCAACAATCCTCCCTTGCCGATCTTTACCATGCTTCCGACATTCAGTTGGAATCGTGCGCTTGATCCTGATCCCAATGATATGACGCGCTATAAACTTGCGGTGGCGTTCACTCCATCGCTTAATTTTGCGACGGTTTATGATTCATTGACGGATACATTATATACGATAACCGGAGTGGGCGATTCGCTCTTTTTTGGGACACGGTTCTACTGGAAGGTGACGGCCTTTGATTCCGATGGTTTATCGGCGGCATCGCCAGTGCAGTCATTCTGGACGTGGGAGTTGGGGGATGTTAATCATTCGCATGTTACCGATATTTCGGATCTGACGGCTATGATAGATTATCTGTTTATCAGTCTGGCTCCGATAAGTCCTGAGTTTGTGGCAGATGTTGATGGGGATTGTGTGGCGGATATTGCGGATTTGACGAGGCTGATAGATTATTTGTTTATTAGTTTAGGGCCGTTGGATGTTGGGTGCGAGTAGTAAAAAGGCGTCAGTCCGCGGCGGGGCGGACTGACCTACTTTGTACCACACTGCTTGCGGTGTGATCTTAATGTTTGTGCAGGCCAGAGATTTTCGAATCCGCCAATGGAGGACGGCCTGCACGAAGACGAAGATAGATTCCAGCTTGCGCTGGAATGACATAGAAGAAAGAGTCGCTGAACACCCCAGTCCGCCACGGCAGGAAATATTCGTGCGGGACATCCCTGTCGCGCACCAAGCATTAAGACGAATATGAGATTGCCATCCGCCACGGCGGACTAAGAAGCGAAACTCGCAATGACGAGCTGTGAGATGTCTGCTATAGTATCTTGTACCACACTGCGTGCGGTGTGATCGAGGATGAGGTGCAGGCCGAAGATGGCCTGTACGAAGACGAAGATGGATTCCAGCTTGCGCTGGAATGACATAGAATAAGGAATTGGTGAACACACAGTTCGCTGTGGCAGGAAATATTCGTGCGGGACGTCCCGGTCGCGCACCAAGTGACCGTCAGGTCACACCGCCCTAAGAAGTTCGGCAAGATCTGACGGAACGGAGAAAGATGTCGAGACCTCGGAAGGTATCGACCTACAAATATCGGAGAAGATGGATTCCAGCTTGCGCTGGAATGACAAGAGAAAGGAAACTGAGAATGCTTCGCCCGACAACCCCCCTCACGCCTTTATCCCATCGAAAAGAAACGAAATTAGATACTCGCCCGTCCTGAGCGTGGTCGTCTTTCGCTGCGAGAATTGCCTATTGACCAATGCCCGCATGACTATCGAAACCAGATGTCCAGTTAGTTCTACCTCAAAATCCCCGCGTATCTCTCCCGTCTTTTCACCGCGCGAAATTATTTCGTCGATGTAGTCATGAAAATGCCGCTCGATATCTATTCCTTCAATCAAGACCGCCGAGTGTTCGAGCGCGTTTGTCGCAAAGAGATAAAATTTCTTTTCCGGCTGGTGGAGTTTTGCGTTGAGAATAAGCGCCTGATATAAATACATCAGCCGGTCTTTTGCCAGCGCGCGCTGGTCATGTTTTCTGACTTCCGCAACCCAGCGAGCGAGATAGTCATCGAAAACAAGCAATGCAAATTCAAGGAGGTGACTCTTTGATGGAAAGTACTGAAAGAATGATCCTTTGGATATCCCCGCATCGCGGCAAAGCCGGTCAACCGAAAGACCATCGTAGCCGTACTCGCCAAATAGTTTTATCGCCTGACGGTAGATAAGTTCTTTTTTCTGCGGCTGGAGCTTGCGAAAGGTGTCATTGACAACTTGCCGCTTCACCAGTTCACTTATTATATTTTCATCGACCATTCGGGGCAATCCTCATGCAATCCAATATCTTCTCGCGTTGGCAGTATAATGACTATTTAGTCATAATGAATATACTATTACTATATATCTTTCAAAAGAAATAAATAAGATTTGACTGTCTCGCTGCCGACTCTTTTATTCACAGCCACAGATAAACCTGATTGAACAGGAACAGAAAGGGAAATAAATCTATGGGAAAAGTACGCGTCGCCATTATCGGAGTCGGCAACTGCGCCTCTTCATTGGTGCAGGGTGTCGAATTTTACAAGAAGGCCAAGGACGATGATTTTGTCCCGGGGCTGATGCATGTCAACCTCGGCGGATATCATATCCGCGACATCGAGTTTTCAGCCGCCATTGATATCGACAAAAACAAAGTCGGCAAAGATCTCAGCGATGCCATTTTTCAATGGCCGAATAACACGATCAAATTTTCCGGCGTCCCAAAGTCCGGAATCAAAGTCCAACGCGGTATGACGCATGACGGACTCGGCTATTACCTTTCGCAGATAATCGACAAAGCCCCTGGCGATACGGTCGATATTGTCAAATTGCTCAAAAGTACACGCACCGATGTTGTTATCAACTACCTGCCGGTAGGTTCTGAAGAAGCGACCAAATGGTATGTCGAGCAGGTTCTCGAAGCTGGCTGCGCTTTTGTAAACTGTATTCCGGTCTTTATTGCTCGTGAGCCGTACTGGCAGAAGCGCTTCAAAGAAAAAGGACTTCCGGTTATCGGCGATGATATTAAATCCCAGGTTGGCGCAACAATCACCCACCGTGTCATGACTCGTCTGTTTTTAGAGCGCGGTGTCAAATTGGATCGCACAAGCCAGCTCAATGTCGGCGGTAATACCGACTTTTTGAATATGCTCGAACGGTCGCGGCTTGAATCAAAAAAGATTTCCAAAACCAATGCCGTGACAAGCCAATTAAATTACGAAATGGCTCCCGGCACTGTCCATATTGGGCCATCGGATTATGTCGAGTGGCTGACAGATCGTAAATGGGCCTATATTCGTATGGAAGGGACGACATTCGGCAATGTACCCCTTAATCTCGAGATGAAACTCGAAGTTTGGGACAGTCCTAATTCCGCCGGAGTGGTCATCGATGCTGTACGTTGCGCCAAACTTGCTCTCGATAACAAAATCGGCGGCGCGCTGGTCGAACCGTCATCGTATTTTAAAAAGTCCCCGCCGGTGCAGTTTCCTGATGATGTGGCCCGCCGTATGACCGAGGACTTTATCGCCAAATACGGCTGGAAACAGACTGGCCAGAAGAAAAAGAAGATGCCGATGAAAATCGCGGCCAAAAAGCCGGCGGCGCGCGCAACTGCAGCAGTTACAGCCAAACCTGCCAAACGGGTAGTGCGCAAGAAAAAGTAGTCTCAAAAAAAATCGCTGTCTGTGAGGATGGCTTTGATATACTTTAACCGGCGATGACAATCGCCGGTTTTTATTTACGTGAGAATGTATGACTAAAAAATCCCCTGTTCGGTCACGTGGTTACCTTATAACTTTCGAGGGAATCGATGGTTGCGGGAAGTCAACCCAGGCCTCTCGGCTCGAAACCTATTTTGTTTCACGGGAAACAAAAGTCAAATTGGTGCGTGAGCCGGGCTCTACTCCAACGGCCGAGAAAATCCGCCAGATTCTGCTCGATAAATCTTCGATTGTCTCGCCTGTATCGGAACTCCTTCTCTACCAAGCGGCTCGCGCTGATTTGGTCGAGCGAGAGATTGTTCCGGCTTTGAAAAGCGGCGAAATTGTCATCTGTGACCGATTTTATGATTCTACGACAGCTTATCAGGGATACGGACGTAAATTAAATTTGGAAATGATCACCCTGCTTAATCTATTTGCCTCGTCAAATCTCAAACCGGATTTGACCTTTATTTTTAATGTCGACCTCAAGACCGCCTTGAGCAGACGAGGACGGGAACTTGACCGTCTCGAAGCCGAATCCAAGTCCTTTTTTGGCCGCGTCAGAAAAGGTTTTTTGAAAATTGCCGAATCCGATCCTCGCCGAGTAAAAGTGATTGATACCACTCAGCCGCCTGATACAGTTTATGAAGAGGTCCTCGCCCACGTGAAACGAAAACTCCATCTCGCATGACTCGAACTGCTAAATCTCTACGCCGTGAGTTTGTGATTTCTTCAATCTTTATGGTTCTTATTGTGCTTCTGAGCGGCGCGATGGGCATTTATACGGTCAGCGATAAATCGCTTCAAGTTGCCTTTAAATTTACCCGTACCGCGCTTGCCCTTGACTCTCAATATCCGGGAAGTTTGGACTGGGACAGGATGTTCGATCAAGCCGTGCAGGGAATGATGGCTGATTTGGATCGCTATTCGGGTTATGTCGATATTCATCAATTTGAACAAATAGACGAGGAGCGGACCGGCGCATACAGCGGAATTGGTGTGAGTGTGGTCGGCGATGACCGCGGACTTCTGATTATGTCGGTTCGCGAAGGTGGCCCGGCTGCCGAGCGCGGCGTATTGAGCGGCGATATTATTCTCAAAGCTGATTCAATTCATCTTAACACAGTGCCAATTGTCCGGGCAAGCGACTATCTCCGTGGGCCAGATGGCACCGAGGTCAAGTTATCCGTCCTGAGGCCGGTAAGCGGAGATACTACCGAAATCGACATCACACGCCGTAAATTAGAACTGCTCCATATTCCATTTGCAGGATACACACCGGATTCGATGGTCTATATTCGATTGTTGGATTTCGATGCCGGCGCCTCTGAATCAGTAGAGGCCGCCATTGACTCGCTTATCACCAAACGACCAAAGCGAAGTCTCGGAATTATTCTCGACCTGAGAGGAAACCCCGGCGGACAATTATACGAAGCGTACAAAACTGCGGACCTCTTTCTCGAAGACGGCAAACTTATTGTTGGGACACAGGGGCGTTCACGCTGGAACAGCGAACAATATGAGGCGACCGACGATGACAAAACCGACGGCCTGCCTATGGCTGTGCTGGTAGATCAAGGCTCGGCATCGGCCTCAGAAATTGTCGCAGGCGCTTTAAAGCAAAACAACCGGGCGATTCTGGTTGGAGATACTACCTTCGGCAAGGGTTTAGTTCAGGGCTTTAACCGGTTCGATGACGGCAGCGGTCTGCGATTAACGACGTCGCGTTATTATCTTGAGGGTAATCTTTTCTTAAATGAATTTGATTCAACTTTGATCGATACCGGTCGCGGGCTTGTGCCCAACTATCCGATTCATTTTGTCGAGCGGGACCACTACCCGCGCTGGCTTGAACAGTCACTCCTGCTCCATGAATTCGCGGCTTCACATGAAGATGAAATCCTTGGGATTTCGCAGGGATTCAGCTTGGGTGATGAATGGGTTCAGCGTTTTAATGCTTTTCTGGGCGAAGAAAAAGCATTCTATCGTTCGTTACAATCAGAGCAGGCTCAATTGATGGCGGATTTGGCGATTTTTGAGGGGCAATCTGCAAAAGTCAGACGGGCGATAACAGAACTTGCAAATATATCGCTTGCCCATGACAGCCTTTCAGCCAAATATTACGGCAATTATATTACGATGCGTCTGGCTCAATTGGCTTGGGAAAGAAAATTTGGGACTTCGCGGGCCTACTCCGAAGTCACAATTAGACAAAAACCCGAAATTGCTTATGCTTCGCAGTTGCTTCGGGAGCGCAAACGATAAACCAGCCTCAGAAGGTGGAACAGCCACCGGTGGTGGTTTTTTGCGATTTTGATGGGACAATTACCACCCGCGATGTCGGCTATTGGCTTTTTCATCACTTTTCAAATGGCAGAAATGTTGACCTGATTCCTGACTGGAAAAGCGGCGCTATGTCAAGCCGCGAGGTTCTGACCGCTGAGGCCGCGCTCGTAACTGCCTCATCTGAGGATATTTTCGCATTCCTTGACACTTTTGAGCTTGATCCCGGTTTTGTCGCTTTCGATCGTTTTTGCCAGAAAAACAATATCCCGCTTGTAATTCTCTCAGATGGCTTGGATTTCTATATCGAGCATATCTTTGCGCGGCATAATCTAACGCACCTGCCGATTACCGCAAATGCTGGATTTGTTGAAAATAATGGCATTCGCATTGAATATCCGCACACTAATAGCAGTTGCAGACGGTGCGGAAGCTGTAAAAAGGAGCGGATGCGCGAATATATGGAGAATCAGGCCAAGGGGATACGCACGGTGTTCATCGGCGACGGTTATTCCGACATCTGCGCGGCCCGGGAAGTTGACCTACTTTTCGCCAAGAAGGACCTTGAAGAGTATTGCCTCGCGGAAAATATATCGTATAATAGCTATGGAAGTTTCTTCGATATAGCCGAAAAACTCACACAGCTCGGTTATCTGTAAGCGAAGTATTGTTTAGGTTGAAGAGGAGAGTGATGTGAAAGCAGTCATTATGGCCGGGGGATTCGGAACAAGACTCAGGCCTTTGACCATCAATGTGCCAAAACCGATGGTCCCGATTGGGAATCTTCCCATGATGGAGCATGTCATCTCTCTGCTTAAAACCCATAACATCACCGATATCACCTCGCTTCTTTTTTTCCAACCGGATCAGATAACAAATTACTTCAAAGACGGCTCTGACTTTGGCGTCCGTATGAGCTACTGTCGTCCCGACGAGGATTTCGGAACCGCCGGGGCGGTGCGCTTCGCGCTTGAGTTAGCAACTGAGACAACACTTATTATCTCAGGCGACCTCATCACGGATTTTGACCTGACTGCGGCTATCGACTGGCACAAATCCCGCAAGTCAGATGCGACCTTGGTTCTTACTCGTACAGAGAATCCGCTTTCGTACGGAATTGTCATCACTGATGACAGCGGCCAGATTGTCCGCTTTTTAGAAAAGCCGACCTGGGGCGAGGCTTTCTCAGATACGATAAACACTGGTATATATATCCTTGAACCCTCGGCCATATCGCTTATTCCAAAAGAGCAAAATTTTGATTTTTCACAAAATCTTTTTCCGCTTATGCTCTCCAAACGCATGCGACTATTTGGGAAAATTATCGATGGCTATTGGAAAGACGTGGGTAACGTCGCCGAGTATCATCGTGTCCACCAGGATATTTTCAGCAACGGCCTCGAGCTTGATTTCAAATTGCCTGAGGGGGGTAACTCTGGCAGCCGCCTTTTTAAGGAATCCGAAAGCAGTCTGCCAAGCGATGTCATTATCAGCGGCACAGTGATTCTTGGCCGGGAGGTGAAGGTGGAATCCGGCACCAAATTGCACAACTGTGTTCTCGGCGACCGAAGTTCGGTTGGACGAAATTGCGATCTGAACAATTCCATCATCTGGGCCGATACTGTCATTGGCAATCACACAAGTTTCAACTCTGTTATTGTTGGCCACCGTGTTCGCGTCGGCGATAATGTCCAGCTTCATGACAACGCCATAATCGGCGATGACTGCTATATTGGTAACTCTGCAACCGTTCGCGCTGACTGTAAAGTCTGGCCGAGTAAAACGGTTGAAGATGGCGCGATTGTGTCGCGCTCGATGGTTTGGGGTGAGAAATGGAATCGGGAGTTAATCACCGATTCCAAGGTAACGGGACTTGCCTTGACTGAGCTGTCGCCGGAAATGACTGTGCGGCTGGGAAGCGCGTTCGGAGCAATTTTCGGCCCTGGCGCCGAAATTGTCACCAGCCGAGATTCATCGGATATCTCAAGACTCCTGCGCCGCGGACTTATCTCCGGCCTGCTCGCATCGGGTGTGAATGTGGCTGACCTTGAATCAATGCCTGTGCCAGTAATGCGCTTTTGTTTAGGCAAAGGGAAATATGCGGCCGGGTTGTATGTTCGGCATAATCCTGAGGATTATCGCCAGGTCGATTTTATTTTCTTCGATGGCAGCGGGCTGGATATGCCGCCCAGTAAACTAAAAAAAATCGAACGGAATTATTTTGGCGAAGACTATGAGCGCGCCTCGCTTGATACGATTGGCCACCTTGACACTCCCCAGCGGGTGCTCGATGATTACCGCCATGAGTTTATCTCCGAAGTCGATGTCGACACCATCCGCAAAGCTGGATATAAAGTTGTTATCGATCATTCCAATGGCTCATCATCGCAAATTTTTCCAACGCTTTTTTCCCAGCTTGGAATCGATACAACAGAACTGAATGCCGCGCTCAATCCGCGAAAATTTTCTACCTCTGTCGAAAATCGGGCACAGGCAACTCGCCAGCTTTCGGCGATTGTGACCTCGCTCAAAGCCGATGTTGGTTTCATGCTCAACCCGGCGGCGGAAAAACTTACTGTGATAGATGAACTGGGCCAGCCTATCGACGGACAACTGCTTCTGCTTATGGTCACAGAGCTATACCTGCAACTGAATCGGCCCAAGCGAATCGCTGTGCCAGTTGGGGCCTCAATGGGAATCGAGGAGATCGCCCATGAACGTGGCGTCGAAGTTATTCGAGTGGCCAATGATCACCGCGCAATGATGGAAGTTCGTCTCAAAGGGATGGCTGATTTTGTCGGAGGAACGCGCGGCGGATTTATCTTTCCCGGTTTTCAGATGGGAGCCGATGCCATTCTTGCCACGGTGCGGATAATCGAGATGATGGCCCGTACGAATACCCGATTGAGCAGTCTAAGAAAACAGTTCGATGACCTCAGCCGACAAAGCGCGTCTGTCCCATGCCCGTGGTCAAAGCGAGGTATGGTCATGCGACGTCTAATTACGGATTCGACCGAAAAACAGCGCCAGCTTATAGACGGTGTGCGGGTATTTGAAGATAACGGCTGGGTACTCGTTACCCCCGACCGCTTCAATGCGGCCTTCACGATAATGGCTGAATCGCGATCGGAAAACGATGCCTATTCGCTTGTTAACCGCTATAAATCGTTTGTTGAAGAATCCCTCAAAGCCTGAGCGGTCAGCATTCGGTTCGGTTCGCTTGGGTAACATTCCGATGAGTCGTTGTGAGGAGTGTCTTCTGAAGCACGACCCTCCGCGCCTGCCCGCTGTGGCGGGGCGGACAGACTTCCCCGCCCTACTTATATCGCACTCTTTCGCAATCGCCCACCAGCCAACGCCCCAAGCGCACCAGCGAACAAAAGCGACAACTGATACCAGATCGGTTGATCTGCCTTGTCGAATATTATCGTCGCAATGCTTCCCAATACAATCAGTCCGGCCAGCGCAAAAATGTGTTGTTGAATGCTGCCACGAGCGGTCAATGCCGTGACATAGCCGCCGGCAAGCGCCACAAAAAAGCCGACAACAATTATCAAAACAGCGACGCTTATTCGTGGAAATGCATTCGGCTCAGGGAAAGCATCGGGGAAAACAGTTGGCAGAACGAGAAAAAAAGGCCAGTCAGAGCAACCATCACAAAATAGCCTGCGATAACAGCGGCGATTGATCGTAGCATTACACCAGATCTCCTCTATCGGATTAGGTTCTTCTGTTCCATTAATGTAATCTGTCGCCGTTGATTTTGTCAGGGATCAGTTCGAGAGTAACCGGCTCGACCGCTGATATATTTTCAAGCTTCAGAGGAGTCTGGCCGATCTGAGCGAGTTCAGGAATCTCTTTTTTTCCACTCGCGCCAAGTTCTTTGAATTTTCTTGCGGCAGGAAAGAGGCGGCTTTCAAATGACCTCACCGACAAATTGAAAGAGCCGACAGCGCTATCAAGATATTTCCCGACCTGGCCAAAATGGTCGAAGGCGGTCGCAAATCGGTCATGCAAATCCTGTCCAAGACGGCTTATTTCCTGGGCGTTTTTCGCAAGCGATTCCTGCCGCCACCCCATCTCAACCGCGCGAAAGAGAGCGATTAATGTTGTCGGAGTGGTGATGACAATTCCCTGCGCGAGCGCGCTTTCAATCAGCAAGGGGTCCTGCTCAGCGGCGGCAGAAAGAAATGAATCGTTCGGAATGAACATGACCACAAAGCCGGCCGAAGCCGGATACTGGCTTGCATAATCTTTAGCTGCCAATTTTGAGACATGGACTTTTATCTGTTGCGCGTATCGAACCAGCGAGGATTTGCGCGCTTCATCGGTCTGAGCTTCAAGCGCTTCCTGGAAGGCGCTGAGCGGAACCTTGGAATCGACAATTATTTGGCGTCCTGCTGGAAGATTCACAACCATATCCGGACGGAGGCGTCCGTCTTCGGTTGCCACTGATCCCTGCTCGATAAAATCGCAATGATTGGACATCCCGGCCAACTCGACGGTTCGTCGAAGAGCTATTTCACCCCAGCGTCCGCGAACGGTCGGAGATTTAAGCGCGGAGCTGAGTTTGAATGTTTCATTTTGTAACTTGGAAACGCCCTCCGCAAGGGTGCGATACTGCTCATTGACCGTTCCATAGTCTTTTTGACGTTTCTCTTCAAGGTGAGTGCTTTCCTTCTGATATTTATTCAGTGATTCAGAGAGAGGCAGGATCAACTCTGCGATTGCCGCTTTACGGGCCTCCAATTCAGTCTGCGCTCCTTTTTCAAGGACTTTGAATGATTGATCAGCCAGCGAGAGAAAATCTTTGTTATTTTTGGTTAAGGCTTCGGATGCGAGTGATGTAAAAGTATCGGCAAGTTTAGTTTTGGCGTCATCAAGAAGCGCAAGTTGTTCCTGAAGGTGTTTTTGAGTTTCTTCGGCTTTTGTTTCGGCTTTTGCCTGAAGAATCTCGGCCGTTGTGAGTCTCTCACGGATAGTGCCGAAATCTTTGGCGGCAATCTCTATCTGCTGACGCAACTCGCTGACTTTCGCTTCGGCAGCAGTCGCTCGGCTCTTTGAAAGAAGCCATGTCACAAACGATGCCACAGCGGCGCAGGCGAGAATAATGATTGATGTAACGAGTATAGACACCTTCCGCTCCTGTCAAGACTGGCCGTACAGCATGAAACCACAAAGAAGTTAATCGTGACGTTGTATTATTAGCATAATTTTGGGTTTCGTCAATCTCTTTTTTGCGAAAGAGCTGAATGAGAGATGGGAAAGTACGCTCCTCGCAACGACAAATCTTAAGATTTGATATTACCTTCTCCCCCTGAGAGAGGGGGGATGAGGGCCTATTCAATTAAGAGAAGGCCGAGGGGCATAAGAATGACTCGTGCTACAAGACGAAGAAAAGACGTCAGGTCACAGTGATCGCTGACCTACGAATATCAGAGAAGATGGATTCTCCGCCACGTCGGACTGGAATGACATAGAACAAAGAATCGCTGAACCGTTCGCCTGCGGCGAACCCGCTGCGGAATCGCTACGGAGCTAAGACGAAAATGAACCCGCCACAGCTGGCAGGCATGAGATTGCCACACTTGCTCGCCGCGGAAGGGGCGTTCCTAAGAAGTCGCTCGTCACAACGACATATTATGGAAGAGTTATCTTCCTCAACACCGGAATAAAGCGGACTGAATCATCGGAATTATCAAGCCGCACACTTACATCAAAATCGCCGTACACAGCAACAATCTCGAATTGTCCTGAGAGTTCAACCAGGGCGCGAAAGGTCTGAAGCGAACAGCGACGAAGGTGGTCGGTTGAAACAATTCGGTCTACCGCGCCGTTCGCGGTATTGGTAACTGTGAACGTGATCGTTATTTCATCAATTTCAGTGAGCGGATCGTATTGTTGGTCGTTTCCACCCCAGTCGGTTTCGACGATCAGGTCTCCGCGGGATCTGAGCCATGTTTTGTTTTCTTGGACAGATTCAGGCGCGGATTCCTCGTTGTAAAAATCACGCGGATGGGCGGTCGAAATAATATAGATGCCGCCATCGACCAGACAATCAGCAACCGCATGAAAATGCGATACGATATCCTCGTTTGACAGCAAATGCGCAAAACTGCAAAGCAGGCAAAAACAGAGATCATAGCGCCGCTGTGTAGAAAATAATCGCATATCTGCTTCAATAATATGACTGTTCAGCTTTTGTTTTTTAACGAGAGTTTGTGTATAAGCCACCATTGCTGGTTCGATGTCAAGACCATCGGAGATGACATTGCGAGCGGCAAGTTCACGCAGATGATATCCCGGGCCGCAGGCCAATTCCAGAGCCGATGTTACTGAACGATTGAGAAATTTTTGGGCAGCTGTTAACAGGAAATCAACTTCACCTGACAGAGGGCGATCCTGGAAGGCTATATCATAAATTTCCGGATAGGAATAGATGCGTGTCATAAAAATGATAGGCGCGGTTTTATGCTATTAACGCGAATGCCAGTATTATCACAGTCCGCGCTTGATGCAGTAAATGTACAGTTGCAGTGTGCGAAGATGCTCACCCCAATGGATGTCATAACTTACAACAAAATATTCCGCTGCTTCTTCGATGCCATTATGCAAAAGAAGCCAATTCACCGAATAGAGTTCATTCGTGATGTCAAGAATATCATCGATTGAATCCCCTATCTCTATAATCGCAGGAGTAGGAGTTGCGGTGACCGACGATGAAACCTGATAGCGGCCAAAACTGGGAAAGCGACGCGTTATTAATTTGCGGAGAGCATTTTGGTCACGTCTTGGGGTGTCGCTTGGACTGTATTCTTTCGAATATGCGGTAAGGCGGTGATAGAGCACGGCAAGGTTGTCCAGAAGATTGGAAAGCTCACGCTCATTGCCAGTCAGGATATCGCTTTCCTGTTCGATGAGATCGAGAAATGAAGTTATGGTTGTCGAAAATTCCTGCTTGGTTACAGCCATTCAATACTATCCCGAATATAAAGTCCTTTGGCTCATGCCTTTTGAAAGTAATGTAATCGCTCGCGATTCAAAAGCGCAACCAAAGCTTTTACATCGGCGGGCTGAGTGCCGTAGTTTGTTATACAGGCTCTCAGGACAGGAGTTGACTTGTTTAATGTGGTTGACGAGATCCAGGCCTCGCCGGATCTAACAATATTTCGGGCAACTGTTGCGACGAATCTTTCGGTACGACCTTCGCCTGTTTGGCCATCCACGAAACATATAACCGGCAATTTCGTCTGGTTGAGAACTTTCCAGTTTGATTTATGGAGTTCATCACGAAGCAGGTTGCCCATCGAGCATTGATGTCGGATTACATCAGCATAGCCATCCCATCCGGCGACAAGCAATGACATGAATACTTTTAACCCTATGAATCTTCGCGACCACTGAAGAGAGTGTGAAAACGGGTCAATAACCTCGAGTCCCGAGGCATCACGCGGCATGTATCCGGTATGTATCGCAAATGTTCGGCTGAGGATGTCTGTGTGGCGGGTCAAAAATAGCCCGGCTCCCATAGGAACCGAAAGCCATTTATGGGCATCAAATGTAATCGAGTCGGCTCTTTCAATTCCGGAAAACAGATCTTGGAGTTCCGGCACAAGCATCGCCGCGCCGCCCCAGGCAGCATCGGCGTGAAGCCAGAGTTTTTGTTCTGCGGCCACATCAGCCAAACTATCGAATGGATCGACAATTCCCGATTGAGTGCTTCCCGCGGTTCCAATGACCATGAACGGCAATTCGCCGTTTGATCTATCAACAGCAATCTGTTTGCGGAGAGCGTCAATGTCCATGCCAAGAGCGTCATCAACGGGAATCTCGCAGATAGCCGCGCTTCCAATTCCTGAGCACCTCGCCGCTTTGAGGGTTGAGTGGTGGCTCTCGGCGGTGACATAGATTTTCGGCTGGCCTCTGAGCGCCTGTGCGCCATGAGACAGGTAGCTCGGGAATGTGTGGACAAGGGCGGTCAACAATGCGGTATGGTTGGCTTCAGCGCCTCCGCTGGTGAATGTTCCATCGATGTCTCCGGTCGGATAACCAAACTTTTCTCCGATGGATCTGATAAGATGCCCTTCAGTTTCGATTGCAAATGGACTGTGGCTCCATGCCGCAAGCTGGGGGTTGAAAGCGGCCACAAGCGAGTCGGCGGCAATTCCCATCATCGTCGGCGAGGGGTTGAACAGCCCGAAGTACATCCGATGGGATGAGTGGACCTGGTGTTCGGTCAGTGATTTTACAATAAAATCCACAGCGCACTCAGGCGAATGCGGTTCTTCGAAGCTATGTTTTTCAAGTAGGGCACGAACGATGGTTGGCTCGAGAATCGGCGATACACGAAGCGCGTCGACGCTTGCGCGATAGCGCTCTATTTCAGCGGCAATTTTTTGCCAGAGCTGTATTCGTTGGGCGGGATCAAAATCGAGGTGCGGCATGGCGATTACTTTCGTTTGCTGTGTCCTTTACAGAGAGGGAAATTACACGGGTGACGCAAATGAGGCAAGCGGATAATGGGGAGGGTGTGGCCATCCCGCCCCGGTTGGCGGTGTAATCTCATGTACCGGAATGCGTACTAACTACTTCTAATAGTTATGGCCTACGTTGACACGGTGTCGAATAGTTCTATATTGCACAGCATGGCTATATTATCCGACATAGCAAAGTCTTATCTCGGTTTACACAAAAAAGCCAAGTCCGGCGTCCTTAACACAATACACCTGTCGAAAAAAACTTATTGTTGAAAAGAGGCCTCATGCTATCACCTCGATCACAGTCCGCCAAACATATTTGGCTAATTCTTCGCCTCGTCCCTGTCCTGCTTGTCATAGACGATTTTGCGCAGGCCAGACAACTCGCCATGGATGTTGTGCCGACCAACCAAACGGTCATGCTGACTATCAATGCAGATACTTCGGATTATTCTGGCTCGACACTCATAGACCTTGAGGTTAAAGCCGTCACCGACAGCTTTTCGTTCCATGCCGAGCGAATACAATTTGACTCACTCTCACTCAAACACAATAAGAAAAGTATCGCGAATAGTTTCACACGAGGTGAAAACGGGTTGGTCAGTGTGCATTGCGCGGTGCCATTGGCACTTGGCAAATACAGTCTGACAATCGACTTCACAAATGCTTTTGACACACAGGCTGTCGGATTATATCGAGTCGTGACCGAAGGAAACGGCTATACCTTCACCCAGTTCGAGGAAAATGATGCCCGCAAAGCATTTCCCTGTTTTGACGAACCGATTTTCAAAATTCCATTTTCGGTGACTCTCAAAGTTCCTCAAGAACATCTCGCCATCGCCAATACATCTATTGAAAAAGAGTCAAGCAAAGACGGCTGGAAAACGGTCGTTTTTCGTGAAACCAAACCTCTTCCCACCTATCTTGTTGCGATTGCGACTGGCCCGCTTGAGACAGTCAACGTTCCGGGGATGAAAATCCCGACACGGATTGTGACGGTCAAAGGGAAGCTTGGTCTGACAGACTTTTCCATAAAAACCACACCGCCGCTTATGGCTGCATTCGAAAAGTATTTCGATTCCCCTTATCCGTATGATAAGCTGGATCTTATCGCGGTACCGGAATTCTGGGCAGGGGCGATGGAAAATGCCGGAGCTATTACATTTCGCGAGACGATCCTCCTTCGCGATCCACAGAAATTGACTCTCAGCCAACGTCGCAGCACTGCTGGCGTAATCGCCCATGAACTGGCGCACATGTGGTTTGGCGACCTTGTGACTATGGCCTGGTGGGATGATTTATGGCTCAATGAATCATTTGCGACCTGGATGGGAAACAAAGTATGCGATGAGGTTTTTCCGGAATACGAAGTTGGCCTCAATGAAATTGGCAGTATACACGGCGCCATGAATGGCGACGCCCGTCCGTCGACACAACAAATCCGCCAGCCGACCGGCTCGACCGATAATCTTTTGTCAAATATAGGCGTCATCTACAACAAAGGGCAGGCTGTGCTCATGATGTTTGAGGAATGGATGGGGGCCGATCTCTTTCAAAAGGGAATACGGCTCTATCTGAAAAAGCATGCTTGGGGGAATGCAACCGCCGATGATCTTTGGGCGGCATTGTCCGAGGCCTCAGGCAGAGAGATTGGACCAACCATGAATACATTTATAGAGCAGCCCGGAGTGCCGTTGATTTCGGTAAACATGACATCGACAGGAGAAATCGAGATCAACCAAAGCCGCTTTTCCAACTACGGCGACACCGTCGGATATGCTTCGACTCTGGTTTGGCAAGTGCCAATGACGGTCAAGTATTACGATGGGAACTCAGTCCGCACGCATAGCCTGCTTTTGACTGAAAAAAAACAATCATTCAAATTGCCGAACGATGGTTCTGTTCAGTGGGTTTTGCCAACAGCCGATGCCGGCGGATATTATCGCTGGTGGGTTGCTCCGAAACAACTTGAGGCTATCGCCGGATCGTTTACATTGCTCTCAACGCGAGACAAGATTGGGTTTATTAATAATCTATCGGCCATGCTCGATGCCGGAGGGATTGGCGGCGATCAGTATGTAAAAGCGTTGTACAATTTCTCGTCAGATCATGACCCGGCGATAATCGAGGCGGTGCTGGACGGTATTGAAACGGTTGATGCGGCGTTCATATCGGATGCAGATGAACTATCCTTTGCGCCATTTTTGCAGAAAATATTCGCACCGTCGCTTCAGCATATTGGTTTGTCAGCCAAAACAAACGAGCCCGAGACCGTTTCACGAATTCGGCCATTTCTCATTTCGACACTGGCTATTGATGGAAAGGACCAGTCCCTTATCGCTTATGCCGATTCAATGGCGGACCTCTACCTTGCTGGCAAGTCGGATATTGACCCTTCGCTCATTTCTACATTCTTAGACATTGCGGCTACAACCGGAGACAGCATTCTCTGGGACACGCTCCGCTTGCGTTTTGAAACGGCGACGATCCCAAGCGAGCGTTCGCAGTATTTATCGACTCTCAGCGCGTTTCGGAATGGGCGGATTCTAGACAAAGCGCTGGAATACACGCTGACCGGGCCGCTCAGGCCGCAGGAGCGTTTTACAATTCCGTTTTCAATTGCCGCTATTTCTGATGCGCACAGAGACATGATTTTTGAATGGATGATGCGCCACTATGACGACATTGCCGCAAGAATTCCGCCAAGCTCGCTGGCGTCACTGACACGTTATGCAGGGGGGTGTTCAAGAGCGAGACTTGATAAGGCTCATGAATTTTTTGCTCAACCGGAACATCGGGTCGAAGGAACGGAGTTGCGCCTTTTGCGGGTGACGGAAAGTGTTGAAGAATGTCTTGATCTGCGGGGGCGAGAAAGTGCATCAGTGCTGCGGTATCTGTCGGAGGCGGTAAAGTAGGGGGTTGACGGTGGTCACACCTATCTTGTGGTGTCGGGCACCCTCGCCCGACACAATTTTTAGACCATTCAATTGGCGGGTACTAAGATGGACCCGCCGCACTAAGAAGACACGCGACAAAAAACGTCTCCTCCCTCCTAAGACTTTTCAAGCATACCTCCCACCGTCTACTTAATTAATTCAAAAGGAACTGAAACTTTCGCGAATACGTTCATACCGGGGCTTTGGGCGTATTCTTTATAGCGATACAAATGGTCACGGTACGAGACATTGAAGAGATTTTCAATTCCCACATCAATTGTGATTCGGTTTCCGCCAAACATCAGTTCTGTTCCCCCCGCAACAGTGATAAGTTCATAACCCGCGCTCGGGGTTTCAAATTCATCCACCCTGTCTTGCCTTGCGACTGAATTGAGTTGGACGGAAAAATATGGATTGTAGAGACCGCCGAGCTTTGTTGTCAAAAACTTTATACCGGCTTTGACCCGGTTTGCAGGCAGGAGCGGAAGCGACCTGTCGATTTCAGTGTTTGTGCCACGGACCATATCAAAGCCGCCACTAAGGACAAGCCAATTCGTTAATGCAAACTGAGCCGATAATTCTCCCCCAACCAATGTTGCGTCGGCTTGTCGATGCTCATAGACTGAAAGGCCGGATGCCGTGTCCGTTTCTCCCGTAGGCGAGAGAAAAATATACTCGGCTATTCTGTTTCGAAAGATCGAAATCTCAGCGCTGAATCGAGTTGATGCCGCGCGCAGTGCAAGATCGACATTGAAGGATTCTTCCGGATTGAGTGTGATATCTCCAATTTCATATCGCACAGTCCCCTCATGCACCCCATCGACAAACAACTCGAATGGAGTCGGCGAGCGCCAGCCGCGACCGGCATTTGCGACCAATGCAAGCGGTTCAATCAGCCTCCACACAATCCCGATCGAGCCGGTGACAGCATCGTATTCGAGCCTTTGTTCGGTAACATTGATTTCTGAAGTTTCCAGGACATCAATTGTCCTTGTGTCGTAGCGAATACCAGCCGATGCCGTGAATGTATCATCGATCCATTGCTCAAAGAGAAACCCTGAAGTGTTGGCAAGATCAAAGCCGGGAATGAGTTTTTCTTCGGCCAGTGTTCTATTGGTCTGATCCATAAGCGATATCCCAACGGTGCCGACAAATTTGCCGAAGGGCCTGTGATGGCCTTCGAGATCCAGAGTGTTCGTTTCCAGATTGAGATTCAGCGCAGGCTCGCGTCCACCTGCTTCTTCAAATTCCCTTCGTTGATTTCTCTGCCACCCCGCCTTCGCTTCCACTCTCAACCCATTCAGCAGAATATTGGTATGGAGATGAGCGCGGTCATGCTCGACATGCTGATTCGGAGTCGCATCCGGTTCTTCGTTGGGGTCTTCATGTATCTGTAATTTTTGGTCAAAGCGAATGTAACCAACACTGAGCGAACCCCAGTCGCCTTGTAAGCCGATCGCGCCGCTTCCGTTCATTTCCTCTTCAGCGCTGTTAAATAACTCACGGGCCGGAGTGGTGATGTTGCCGGCATCACGTAGCGAAACACTTGCCCGATAACCAACTTGGCCATTCGCGCCGGATAATGACAAAGCCCCTGCGCTCTGTTTATTTCCGCTGAAACCGTTGAGCAGGAGATTTCCACCCAGTACAACAGCGCCTTCGTCGACAGAAGGTATTTTGTTATTTATGATGTTTATCACACCACCGAGCGCATCCGAGCCATAGAGAACAGAACTTGGACCGCGGACAACTTCGATGCTATTCACATCAAGTGCATCTATTTCAGGTCCATGTTCGTCTCCCCACTGCTGTCCTTCCTGTCGGATGCCATCGCTGACTACAAGCACACGCTGGGAAGAGAGGCCACGGATGACAGGTTTGACGATTGAACTGCCAGTCGAGTAGGTTGCCACACCGGGCAGATCTTTTATTGTGGACATGACGCTCTCGCCCCGGAGCCGGTCGAGATTTCTCTTGCTAACGACTGTAACCGACTGCGGAGAAGACAAAGCATCGGTCGGCTGAGGAGTCGAAGTTACAGATATGCCCGGGAGTTCGAGCACGCTCGGTGACAATTCAACGTTGAGAGTCGTTTCTGTATCAGTTAAAGCCGCCGTTCGCACTAGCCGATTGAGGGCAATTGAAGAAAACTCCACGGCATACACCCCTGCAGGCAGGTTGAGGAGAGTGAACATGCCCAAAGAATCTGTCTCTGTGAACCTGTGAAGGGCTGGAATGGAGACCGTAACACCTAAGGGCGATATATTATGTGTCGCTGTCACTCTTCCGCTGAGAGTGGCGGACATAAGATTACCCGCGCTCAAAAACGCAAAAAATATGCTCATTAAGAAATTAAGGATTCTGAATTTATGAATAAAATACATGGTAATAAGACCTTTCCCTTCGTCTATGAAAAAAAATAGATTGTGAGAGCAAGACTAACTTACACGCTCAGAGTGTCCCATCACTCGCAGCAAAAAATCTGCGCGAAATGGTCATTGTCTTTTTTTGATTTGTCAGGAAAGAGTCACGGGAGGCGAACGCAGGGAAATGTCCCTGAGCGGAAGGGGATAGATTTTTGCGGATATAACTATTTTAGTCTTGTCTACAGACGTTGGCCTGAGATCAGAGAGCAGCGCTGAAGCAAGAGCAAAGAACTGTCCGTCGGTTTTGCACAATTGACAGGATGACGAATGATGATGAGTTGGACAGCTTTCATCGTGGCCGCAATCATCGGGGTTTTCGGCGCTCGTCGCGCTTGAGAAAATATGTGGGTAATCATGCGCCTGCCCCAAAAACGAGCCGAAGAGGAGGAAATACCCGACAAGAAGAATCGAAAATATTCTTCTTGGATTAGAAAGATAACGATGTCCAAACGAATTAGTTCTCATGCGATTATATATACACTTTAAGCGAAACCAAATTTCCAACACTTAACGGCCGTGTCCGCCGCCGACATGCTCTTCCTCTTTAAGGCCTTCGCCAAACACAGCTCGCGGGTAGGCCTGTAAAATTGTCTGCACCGAGGTAAAAAGCTCGACAAAGCTACCGGTCTCTCCATGGTAAATGTCATGAATTGCAAGAGCATGATCACGGGCGATCAACAGATTGGTTGAGTTTTGGATAGCCGTCAAATGGCTTGAAATTGCGGTGGCGGAGGCTGGAATTTCTGTTTCGCAATAGTCGACTATTTTATTAAAGCCACTTGTAAAGCTTGGATCAGCGGCGACGACTGCCCCGGCCATGTCATGAAATTCGGCGGCGGCATTGACCAGCGAAGTAACATATATTGCGGCTTGGGCGGCCAGCCCTCTTATTTCTACAAGCGTAGGATCGGTCGAATTCTCCATCGGGTGAACAAGCCCGTCAATGTCCTCAAAATTTTCAAAGAGTTCGTAGCCCGGGCCGGACTCGGTTTCGGTCTTGGCGTAGAGGGCTCTCAAGGGAACCAAAACTGATGGCGGCAAAACAACCTGAGCAAGTCTATTTGCCTCTGTTCCGGCAACTGAGTAAACTGCAAAGCCTTTATAGTCGGCCACTAAGTTGGTTGTGAATTCTATCTCAAAGGGATGGAGCTCAAATCTCTGGTTCACCCTCTCCCATTCGACAAGATCGCCGAAAAGAGTGGTATCGTTGTTTACAACAATCACTTCCGAGCCGTCATCGGCTATGAGTGACAGCCGGTAATATGACCCGTTATCCGGAGGCACAATTTCTTGTCCGCCAATTACCAATATGTTCATCCAATCACCGGCGACAGCCGCTGGAGCAGAGAGGGCATGGGGCTCAGTATGGGTCGCTATATAGGCTGTCAAGTTCACCGGCGGTGCATCGGAGGGATCGACCGGATTTTCATCCGAGCAACCGGAGAAAAAGAATAGAGAAGACAAAAAAAGAGGGGCATGAGCTTTGCTATTAAAAATCGAAACATTTGGTCTCCGAGTGTCTGCATTTCTTGGCTATCATAATATCATTATATAGGACGTTCAAAGGGGATGAAAGTCCTAAGGCAATATACGGGAAATCCGGATTTGCATGATTATTTCTTGAAGTTTGGGGCAAAAATGGGGAATATGGAGTTTCTGCAGGTTGTGCTCCGGCGGTGCTCCTGCTATGGGAGCATGTGGGGGAGTGGGGTACCCGGTTTAACTGTCAGGCGGGGGCGCCTGACAGCACAGTAAAGAACTGGGCAGGCACAGGGGCCTGCCCCCTACGGAGTCATAAGTTGGTGATATTGTAGGGGCAACCCCCTGTGGTTGCCCGCCATAGGAGGGGGTGACCGCGGGGTCAGGGATTCCTGAGACCGGGGGAGAAGATCACACCGTCCGCCGATGGCGGAGTGGGGTACCCGGTTGCTGTTCCATAAATGAACAAAAGGAGAGGGACGGGCTCTTCCACTATATATAGGACGTTGAACATACGATGAGGATGCCGAACATACGTTGATAAGATGATGTAAGGATAGGCTGGGGAGTTGATCAGTTGAAGGCAAAAAGATCATTCTGAGGGGCTTAGTTTCGATTTAGTCCGGCCATTGAGCTTTGAATTTGGTCGCAAAACAGACTGACAAAGACTCGTGGCTCGCAATTCCCTAATGTGACACACAGGCCGCTGGCCAATTAACCTTTAGCAGAGAAAGGCGAAAAAAGCCCTAAATAATAGCGTTTTTTTGATATTATGTATTGACAGAATGGAGCGACAGGAGTATATTCTATTCGGATGATAGGTGAAACCTCTAACAAAAAGATTGAGACTGCTCATTGAAGAGTGGTCACGCTGCACTACTTTTTTTCGATCGCAAGCTGTCACGATAAGTACTTCTTTCTTAAGCCGGCTGTGGGGGTCGCTTGAGAGTTACTAACAGGTTGGTTTCTTTACGCACTACTGTTAACGAAACATTTCTTAGTCGCTTCTAAAATAAACCGTGGCACAAATACGGTTGTATCAGTCGCGTTATAAGAGATCGTCGCTCCGAGAATAATAGGACTGTCCGGAGACAGTAGAGGTATCGTAAATCAATTTGGTTCAGGAGGTAAGGTGTATGTCAACAGGCTTTCGTAAGTATCGCATCTCGTTTGGCGCTTTGTGCGCCCTCTCATTTATAGTACTCCTTGGCGGCGCGTTGTCTGTACAAGCGCAAATTCCAGACATTATAGTCACCGTCGGCGATACCGTCGGCAATGCCGGCCAACAAAACTCAATGACGACTGTCTCATTGGACAATCCCACTCAGACGGTGTCAGCTTTCGAGCTTTGGCTCCAGCTTGATCGTCCCGATATAATGGTGTTCAAAACCGACACAGTGCCCGTGGTCGATACCACCTATTGGTTCTGTAGACAGTATCAGGGTCTGAATTGTGTCGATTCCGTCGGAAGGTCCAAAAACGAAACGTGGAATATCAGGCATATAGACACAGTTGAGGCCGTGGTCGGCAGTTTTAGCATCGCCGGCACACTTATTCAAAATTGGGAATATGTCGTTGCGCGTTCAATAACCGGATCGGGTTTCGATATCAAAGTCACCGGAATCGCCGATTTGTTCGGCAGTGGCGGCACGACTCCCGGTATTTCCCCTCAAAGCGGCGGTGTATTGTTCCGGCTCCTTGGAGATATTAAATGTGTTCCCGATTCATCCACAGACCGCACAGTCTACATTATACCTCAGCCATTTCTTGACCATTTCAACTTCTCAAGACCCGATGGCACATCTATAGGAATTGTCACGACCACCGTTCCGGACACAAATTATTACCGCTGTAACTCCTGGCTTCCGCCGGACAATCAAGTCTGCGTGAACTATGTCCAGGTCTCAGGCGTGCCGTACGATTCAATTAAGATTACTTTGGATACGGTTGCGACGTTGGATACGAACAAGGTGAAGCTCTATGTCGGCTCTCTCACGGTAGCCGAAGGAACCGAATGCGGGGCATGCGGTAATCTCGACCATGACCCGGCGGAGAGCATTGACATCTCCGATCTTACCGTTCTGATTGATTTTCTCTTTATAACATTAGCTCCGATTGAGCCGCTCTCTATCGGAAATTTGGACTGCGATGCCGAGGGATCGGTTGATATTTCCGACCTGACGGTCTTGATAGATTATTTATTTATATCCCTCCAAGATATGTGCTGTCTGCAATGATAAAACTAAATGGGCAAATTGTTGTTGGCTGAACGGTAACTGCACAAAGAGATAATACCGGCTGAATGCTGAATAATGAATTACTTTTTTGAGAACGAAAAAATGGATGTCTGGGTCACACACTCCGGCGTCCAGGAGATAAACAGGCGTAAGCGATGGAGAGGAGGACGTTTAAAAGAGGCATCTTGCACGCGCTCTAATAGGAATTTTCACGATTAACATCATTTTTGATTTAAGCCGCGAGGTATACTTCCAGCTGGTTGGCTCTCGCTGTTGTATCGGTCGGCTAAATTGAGGCGGGAAAAAGAATGATAATGATCGTCGCGCACACTAATTTGTTAACGAAGAAGTTAGGAGAAAAAAATGAAAAGACTTTCATTTTTCTTCGCTTTAGTTTTCTCAATCTGTTTGGCGGCAGCTTCGGCATCCGCTCAACAGCACATCTCCGTTGATAACGTCTCAAATGACGCTGGTCCCCTCCAACTCGAGGCCGGCAATGTACACGTTATCAGCATCCGGATTAATAACCTTGGAGGTCCTGCCGCCAAGAATTATAATCCGAACAACGGCTTTGCCATCTCCTCCCCGGACGGCGCCACATGGGATTCCACGTATGGAACCAACAACGTTGCTGGTAACATCAATACCGGAGCCCCATCTTTCTTTACCCAGTTCTTCATCAACCGCCGCCACTTCCCGGGGCCTCTTACCCAGGGAACTAATGCTGATTCCATTGCCTTTGCTGGTGTTTCGTTCGATCCTACAAAAGGTCTTTCAACCAGCTACAATGGTATTGCTTATCAGATCATCATCAATTCGAAATTGTCCGATACCGGTAAGCATATCTGCATCGATTCCGCTGCAGGTACAGCGCCGATTGGTACCTGGACATGGGCTGGTCTCTCTACACCGAACGTGAAGCCGACGTGGCAGGGTAAGACTTGCTATGAAATCTTCAAGTCCCCGAACTTTCCTCCGACCATTTCAAACTGCCCGGTGAGCATCACTGGCAGCCATTGCGCGACTTTGACATACGACTTTAACGCCACAGATGTCGAGTCCGATGGCTTCCTGTATCAACTCGTCAGCGGTCCTGGTTCAATCAATACCACGACTGGCGTGTGGAGCTGGAACGGCGCGACTCTTCTTGATGTCGGCGCTTCGATTACCCTCGTAGTCGATGCAGACGATGCTGGCGACGGTCCTAATTGTACTGTCAATATCATCGTGACCAACGCTGGTCCGAGCATCACAGCCTGCCCGGCTGGTGCCCTCACCATTACAACCGGTGACACCAAGACGCAGAATGTTGATGCTTCCGATGATTGCGATCCGCTGACTTGGACCGTTACTGCGTTGACCCCCGGCACCACAGGTGCTTTCTCCGTTGACGCAACGGGCCTTCTGTCTTACACTCCGTCCGCCACCGATGGCCCTGCAGTTCGCTGCTTTGCTGTTGTTGCATCCGACGGTCTCGCTTCCGATACCTGTAACGTTTGCTACAATGTCATCACAGGCGCTCCGTATGGCTTGACGATCGAAGATGTCGCTTGTCAGATCCAAGGCGGATTCGTCACAGTCGACCTTACTCTTGAGAGTATCGATCCGCAGCAAGGTCTCGGCGGCTTTGACCTCCTTATCGCCTATGACAACTCCGCACTTTCTCCTCAGTCTGCCCTCCCGGGTGCCATCTACACTGAGTGCGGATGGGAATATTTCACCTATCGCTTCGGCGCGAACGGTATCTGCTCAGGTGGATGCCCTTCAGGTCTGATGCGCTTAGTTGGTATTGCCGAAACCAACAATGGCGCCAACCACCCCGGTTGTGCCAGCCCGACTCCTTTTGTTGGTACCCTTCCGGTCACATTGGCTCATGTTGTGTTCTTGATTTCAAACAACCGTACACTTGAATGCCAGTATGTTCCGATCCGTTGGTTCTGGGTTGATTGCACAGACAACACCCTTTCAAACGCTTCAGGTTCGCAGCTTTATGTCTCAGACAAAGTGTTTGAATCTGGCAATTCTAATCCGGTCAACAACGGCACAGGCACCTTCCCGACCTACCTCGGCGCTCAGAACAGCTGCTTGGTCCCAGGTCCTAAAGGAGCCCCGATTCGCAATATCGATTTCCAGAACGGTGGAGTTTGTATCATCTGCGCCGACTCAATCGACGCCCGTGGTGATATAAACCTCAACGGCGTGTACATCGAAATTGCTGACGTCGTCATGTTCACCAACTATTTCGTCAATGGCCTTGGCGCTTTCGCTGGTCATGTCGATGGTTCGATTGCTGCTTCCGATGTCAATGCTGACGGCAACCCGCTGACAGTCGCTGACTTGGTTTATGCAATCAAAGTCGTCGTTGGTGATTTCCAAGCCGTTCCTAAGGTCTCCGCTCAGTCAGGAAAGTACAATTATACTAATGGTACATTCTCGGTTGATGGCGAACTTGGTGGCGCTTTTGTTGTCGTCAAAGGCAACGTAACTCCGGAATTGCTTATCAACGAAGTTGGTACAGTAATGACATCCAGCTTTGATGGCCAGAATACCCGTATTCTTGTTATCCCGGATGTCAACCACTTTGGTTTCGGCGTTAACTCCTTCTCAGGCGATGTCCTTGATTTGAACAACGCTCAGATCGTAAGCGTCGAACTTGCTGACGCTACAGGTAACATGGTTGCGGCCAAGACAATTCCGTCCAGCTATTCGCTGAATCAGAATTATCCTAATCCGTTCAACCCGAAGACCACCATTTCTTTCGGTCTGCCTAAAGCAGGCGACTACACCTTGACCATTTACAACGTAACTGGCCAGGTTGTTAACGAATTCAATGGCTCTTCAGATGCCGGTACTGTCACCTACGAATGGGATGCTTCGAACAATGCTTCAGGCGTGTATTTCTACAAGCTTGATGTCAAAGGTCAGGTTTCCTTGACCAAGAAAGCCGTACTCTTGAAGTAATCTTTTTTGGATACCTCCCCGGGAAGGATAATTCCTTCCCGGGGATAATTTTAAGACGGGAGGAGTAAGCTGGGCGACATAGATATAGAGAAGAAATAGACTAAGAATTGCAGAGAATAGAAGAATTGCAGATGAGAAAATTATTCAAGATGACTGGCAGAAAGTTCGTGCCAAAGGTCATCTTTTTTTGTATATTGGGTCCGGTTGGGGTATCTAAAAAGGGCGCTGCGCAGGGCATTGCGCAATTGTTTGGCTTTATAATGATAGGTTTGAGTTTCAATTTAGACCTCACTTATATGCTTGCCCATAACTGCAAGGGAACTATAATCGCCTGATTGTTAAGATGGTTTGGCACGGTCGTTAGAGACTAAGTCTTTAGTGTTCTTTTTCTTACATGGACTTGTTGAAAAACACTAAAGAGTTTCGTGGATGTTTGGCCTTGGCCGCGAAGGAAATGAGGCGAGCTGTCATTAACAGAAGGTAAAGCTGGTCTGGTAATTGCTCAGACAGTAGTCGGAGTAATCTCCTTGCGGACGAATGACGATGATGTTCAAATATATTACAGTAGCTCTTGGCACGATGCTTTTGTTTGGCGGCAGAGTCTCAGCTGTGTCCGACCCGTTCGGCGCTCTTGATCTGGTCTATGTAGACTCTGTGCAGACAACAGCCGGTGGACAAGCGGCAGTCAGATTTTCGCTCAGGAATGATGAGCTGATAAGCTCTATTTCCATTCCGATTATATACGATACCGCATTATTACAGCTTGATTCAATTCACTTCCTTGGGTCACGGGTGAGTTATATCGCCACGCGGATTACCAATCCTGAATTGGCCCAAAACACAAATGGACATTTTGTCGTTGCCGTTATAAAAATATTTGAGAGTCCTCTTGCCGTTGGCGACGGACTTATTTTTACGGCTCTTTTTACCGTGAAATTATCGGCAGCGGCTGGAGCGGTGGCCAAGATTGACAGTCTTTTCTATCCGCCGGGAGGAGAACTTCTCCTTGTTGAAGCCACGACCAACGGGCCAATTCGCCCGGCCTTTGCGCAAGGGAAAGTGGTCGTGAAACATGTCAATCGTCCCCCCACAATTGCTTCAATGAATGATCAGTCTATAATGGAAGGTGATAGTCTGGTATTGACAGTCGGCGCGGCCGATATTGATTTGGATAATCTTTCGTTGTCGGTAACTTCGAAACCTGTCGGGGCGACATTCATAGATAACGGCGACGGCACGGGGCGTTTTTCATGGCGGCCTGATTATGTCGGCCCGTATTCATCAGCCGGTTCACCGTTTACCGTTACCTTTCGCGCAAGCGATGGAAATCGGTTCACCCAGCAGCAAATTCAAATCAATGTAACAAACAAGAACCGCCGTCCGGTCGTAACCTCTCCGGCGACAATTACGGTTGATGCCGGAAGTCTTGTAACTTTCGCGCTATCGGCTGTCGATCTGGATTTCGAGGCGATATCATGGACAATCATAAATAAACCGACAGCGGCAACTTTTACCCCGGGGAATCCTTCGAATTTTAACTGGAACTCGACCATAGTTGATTCGGGGGAATACAATGTCATGATTGTGGCATCTGACCCAACTGGAGCGGCCGACAGCGCACAGATATCAGTACGAATCAACCCGGTTAATATCTACACTTTGTCTATTGATACCGTGGAGGTTTATCCGGGTGAAACCGCGACGATTGAAGTTCATTTAGATAATAAGGTTCCGATAACGGGCTTCAATATACTTTTCAACTATGATCCGAGCGCGCTCTTTTTGGCTTCATTGACTAAGACAGGAACGCGGGCAGCGGCTTTTGAATATTTCACCTATACAAATAATGCGTCCGGCCGTCCGGGCGATCTGCGGATTATCGGCACAGCCGACATTACAGCGCCGCTCGGCGGTGTCCTGACTTCCGGCAATGGAGCCATTGCCAAAATGACTTTTGCCACGAGTGGTGATATAGGTCTTGGCGGATTGAGTGTTCCGCTCGCGTTCAAGTATTTGGATTTCGAGCAAAATGACAACACACTGGTAGACTCGCTGGGCGTCAAGATCAGCCGGGAGCAGATTTTCTACTTGAATGGGCGTGTTGCATTTGAAAGTGTCGGAGCTATCAATCGGGGTGATATTAATCTCAATGGGCTGGCCTTTGAAATCGGCGATGCCATTTATTTTTCAAATTTCCTCATCAATCCGTTCAGCTATTCATTCAATGCGCTGCAATACGCCAATTCGGATGTGAATAATGACAATCTCGCGGCCACGATTTCTGATCTGGTGCTTTTGATAAAAACTGTTGTCTCGGGTGGTCCGAGACGGGAATTCAATTCCTCCGCCGAACTGACGGCACAAATAAGTATTGAAGCTGAGGCTCACCGGACAACGGTCTTCTCCTCGGCCGATTTTGAATTGGGCGGGGTCTATATTCAGATTCCGCTGGCTGAAGGGACTGACCCGCAGATAACAGGGCTTCAACCGAATATGACATGTACGGCTGAACAGATCGGCGGAATGCTCAATGTGCTCGTCTATAGTCTCGAAGCGAATTCAATAGCGGCGGGATATTCTCCGCTATTTTCAATTGAAGGAATGTCGTCTGAGTCGTTCTCTTTTGAGAAGGTCGAGTTGTCATCTTCCGAAGGCCGCGCTGTGACCGCACTCCACTCGACAACTGTGACTACCTTACCGACTGAATTTATATTGATGCAAAATTATCCGAATCCGTTTAACCCAAGTACATCGATTAATTTTGCGCTCCCCCGCGCTTCGCGAGTGGAACTGACCATTTTCAATATTGCCGGACAGAAAATCCGCTCTCTGGTCGACGATGATTTATCGGCTGGATCGCACACGGTAGTCTGGGACGGACATGGGGAAAATGGAGCGTCTGTTTCGTCCGGTGTCTATTTGTACAGGCTTGTGGCCGGAACTGAATCCTCAACCAAGAAAATGCTCTTGGTGAAATAAGATGAGAGGGAATGTGACTGAGAAGAATATTATTTTATACCATATAGAGGTAACGATGCGATTATTGAAGATTCCTATACTGTGTCTGTTGTTCGCGTTGTTTTGGAATCAATCGGTGAAGGCGCAGTCTTGCGCTGATCTGACCCCATCGCCAAAAGAATCGATGCGTATTTTAGATTTCAGAGGTTCGCCAGGCGATACGGTGCTTATGCCGTTCTCTTTGGACAACGATTCGGCAGTTACCGCGTTTCGTTTCTTTATTCGGTTTGACACATCAAAGCTGGATTTGGTCGAGATTCTTGACATAAACCCAATTAGTGGGGACACAACCTATTTTCTTGATATGATTCCTGCGGGGCGGCTGGCGTCCGCGCTTAACAGTTCGGATTTTAGCGGAGTATATCTTACAAATGACACAACTCCAGTCAATCCGAATACTGACAACCGGCGCTTGAACTCAATTTCAGTTACCTTGCTCCCGCCTCTTCCGGTAGACGATCCTCCAAAATTTGCAGATACCCTAGCCGCCGATGCGGCAGGAAGTGTAATCTTCTATATAAAGTTTATCGCGAAACCGACATTGGTACATCTTCGGGATACGGCGCGATTCTTCCTGCTTAGAGAAGATATTTGTATTGTTGATACCTCAAGCGGACTTCCGATCCGCACCTGTTTTGGCGGATGTAATGCGGGGCAGTTGAATGAAGTCTGGACGCCGCTGGGTGTTACTGAACCGATTGATAATCTTGTGTTTCCTTCTCAATTCACAGGGTTGATGCGGTTTATCACTGACACGACTCCGCCTAAACCGACTATTGTCCTTAGTGCGAGCAAGTCAACAGTCGCGCCCGGCGAATTTTTTAATCTCAATTGGACTGTAACTAATGGCGACTCGCTGCAACTTTATAAAGATGGTGTTTATATCCTTTCCTCGACGACTTTGACATCCAGCCTGCCAACTTCGTTAGTGGCGACCAGTACTTTCAAGCTCAAAGCGTGGAAGGGAGTTCAATCAGACTCAGCAAGCAAGACAATTACAGTAAGCGGCACACCACCTCCAGTTAGTGTCCCTACAATCAGCTTTTCTCCTGTGGGTCCAGCATATGTAACGACAGAAGGACAAGCGGTCAGCTTTACGGTTACTGCTACCGGCCAAGCCGCCAATGGAAACATAACTCTCCGTGCAAGCAATATTCCGCAGAACGGGGCTTTTGCGCCGACAAATCCAATTCTTGGTCCGAGCCCGGTGAGCGGAATATTCAGCTTTACGCCGAATATCGGCCAAGTCGGGACATTTGTCGTGAACTTTTCGGCAGTCAACAGCGGAGGAACCACCAATACAGCGGCGACGATTCAAGTGAGCGCGCTTCCGGTCGACAAACTCTTTTCGACATCGGCGGCCAATCAAAAACCGGTTGGCGGACTCAGGGGCGCTAAGGGCGTCATGTTCCCGATAAATCTTATTACGAATAAGACCGTGTATGGTATTCAGTTTAATCTCAGACACCCGCTTGATGTAGTCACTCTTGATTCGTTTGTCGTGACAGGCCGAATCCCAGACTATGTTGTCTATGACAATATCGGAAATACACCCGGCAGAGTGAAAGTGTTGTCTTTCGGGCTTAATAATGAGCCTGTCGTTTCAGACACCAGTACGGCGATTTTATATGCGGTCTTCTCGATAGATTCAAGCGCGATTCCATGGCAGCGCTATCCGATACATCTCGACAGCGCCTTTGAATCGATTGACCCTAATCCAAATGTCGCTTCTGACACGCTCAAGACTGATTCAGGAATCATCGATATCGACAATCCTGGCGATGTGAATCTTGACAGGCGAATCAATGTGGCTGATGTGGTCAATATTGTCGCGTATATCATTGGCAATTTCGGTTTGACTCCGCGGCAGTTTTCGACCGCGGATATTATCACCAACGATTCGGTGAATGTGTTTGATTTGGTCGGAGATATAAACTTTATATACGGATCGCCAATCTCGCCAAGTCCCAGCATTCCTGAGCCGGGCCCGGATGCCGTCGTCTCTCTGGCATACGATAACATTCCATACGGCACAACCGAAATGATGACCATTAAAACCGAGTTGCATCACAAAATTGCCGGTGTACAGCTTGAAGTTGCCTATGACCCGGCGGCTGTGACTGTTGGTCAGCCAAAAATTAGCACTGATGCCGACAACTTCGTTTTACAGTACAAAGATGATGGCCGCGGCAGCCTTCGTATGATACTTTATACATTAGACCGGTCATCGAGTGAGTCCGGATTGCTCCAGCCCGGGTTTGCCGATTTGGTTGAGATACCGATTACGGCAAAAGACGATATCCAATCCGGCGATAAATCGGTGCTTCGATTGAGCCAGGCGCTTCTTTCGACCGGCACGGCAACATCGGTGGGCGTACAGGGTGTCGATGCCCCGCTACCGGTCAGTTTCCTTCTAAAACAGAACTATCCGAATCCATTTAATCCGACAACAACGATCGAGTTCACGGTGCCTCGTTCTTCTGGGGGAACCAAAACACAGAAAGTGTCTTTGGAAATCTTCAATGTACTCGGACAACAGGTCAACACATTGCTGAACGAGGAATTACAGCCGGGTGAACACCAGGTTGAATGGAACGCAACATCGAGCGATGGGGCTCGGGTGGCGACAGGAATATATCTCTACCGATTGCGGATAGGGGAAGTAAGTCAAACAAAAAAGATGCTCTTGCTGAAATAGAGGCGTTGGAGGAAACGAAACTATGAATATGAAAAAGATATTATTCGCACTGCTTGTCTCCGCGCTTCTCGCTGCAGGAGCCACAGCGCAGACAGCCCCGCCGGTACTTGCTGCAATCGGAGCCAAAAATGTCGATGAAGGTCAGGCCCTGAATTTTGGCGTGACCTCAAGCGATATCGATGCGACAATTCCCGTTCTGTCCACATCGGTACTGCCGCCCAATGCGACATTTATTGACAACGCCAATGGAACCGGAAGTTTTGCATTTAATCCGGACTTTACCCAGGCTGGCGGATATAGTGTTACGTTCTATGCCGCTGATGCGGTCACGGCTGATATTGATTCGGAGATTGTAAGTATCACTGTCGCGAACATAAATCAATCGCCGGTTCTCGCGGCAATCGGAGCCAAGAATACGACTGAAAACATCCTACTCGCATTCGCTGTTAGTGCAAGTGATCTGGATGGCACAATTCCTGCGCTTACATCATCTGCGCTTCCGACCGGTGCGACATATACTGATAACGGAAACGGAACGGCTTCGTTTAGCTGGACGCCATCGTTTGTTCAGGCTGGATTATACTCAGTTACTTTTTATGCTTCCGATGGAGTCGCAATTGATTCCGAAGTGGTCGCTATAACCGTAGCCGAAGCTGGCAATCAAGCTCCAGTGCTTGCTGCAATCGGTGCGAAGAATACGACTGAAAACATCCTACTCGCATTCGCTGTTAGTGCAAGTGATCTGGATGGCACAATTCCTGCGCTTACATCATCTGCCTTGCCAAGTGGTGCGATCTACACTGATAACGGCAATGGAACGGCTTCGTTTAGCTGGACGCCATCGTTTGTTCAGGCTGGATTATACTCAGTTACTTTTTATGCTTCCGATGGAGTCGCAATTGATTCCGAAGTGGTCGCTATAACCGTAGCCGAAGCTGGCAATCAAGCTCCAGTGCTTGCTGCAATCGGTGCGAAGAATACGACTGAAAACATCCTACTCGCATTCGCTGTTAGTGCAAGTGATCTGGATGGCACAATTCCTGCGCTTACATCATCTGCCTTGCCAAGTGGTGCGATCTACACTGATAACGGCAATGGAACGGCTTCGTTTAGCTGGACGCCATCGTTTGTTCAGGCTGGATTATACTCAGTTACTTTTTATGCTTCCGATGGAGTCGCAATTGATTCCGAAGTGGTCGCTATAACCGTAGCCGAAGCTGGCAACCAAAGTCCTGTACTTGCGGCTATTGGTGCGAAGAATACGACAGAGAATGTGCTATTAGCTTTTGCGACAAGCGCAACCGATATTGACGGCACAATTCCTGCGCTTACATCATCTGCGCTTCCGACCGGTGCGACATATACTGATAACGGAAACGGGACGGCTTCGTTTAGCTGGACGCCATCGTTTGTTCAGGCTGGATTATACTCAGTTACTTTTTATGCTTCCGATGGAGTGGCTGTAGACTCTGAAGTGGTCGCTATTACAGTCGCCGAGGCTGGAAACCAAGCTCCAGTGCTTGCCGCTATTGGAGCAAAGAGTACGACTGAAAATGTGTTGTTGGCCTTTGCGACAAGCGCAACCGATATTGACGGCACAATTCCTGCGCTTACATCATCTGCGCTTCCGACCGGTGCGACATATACTGATAACGGAAACGGAACGGCTTCGTTTAGCTGGACGCCATCGTTTGTTCAGGCTGGATTATACTCAGTTACTTTTTATGCTTCCGATGGAGTCGCAATTGATTCCGAAGTGGTCGCTATAACCGTAGCCGAAGCTGGCAACCAAAGTCCTGTACTTGCGGCTATTGGTGCGAAGAATACGACTGAAAATGTGTTGTTGGCCTTTGCGACAAGCGCAACCGATATTGACGGCACAATTCCTGCGCTTACATCATCTGCGCTTCCGACCGGTGCGACATATACTGATAACGGAAACGGGACGGCTTCGTTTAGCTGGACGCCGTCGTTTGTGCAGTCCGGTATTTATAGTGTTCGATTCTATGCTTCAGACGGTGTTGCTATAGACTCGGAAGTTGTTAGCATCACAGTCGCTGAATTAGGTAACCAGATTCCGGTACTTACAGCGATAGGAGCCAAAAATCCGACGGAGAATGTTCTCTTGTCCTTTGCGACCTCGGCTTCAGATGCCGACGGCACGATTCCTGCGCTTACATCATCTGCGCTTCCGACCGGTGCGACATATACTGATAACGGAAACGGGACGGCTTCGTTTAGCTGGACGCCATCGTTTGTTCAGGCTGGATTATACTCAGTTACTTTTTATGCTTCCGATGGAGTGGCTGTAGACTCTGAAGTTGTTGCTATTACAGTAGCCGAAGCTGGCAATCAAAGCCCGGTATTGGCCATTCTTGGGACTCCCTCGACAACTGAGACCGTAGCCATGACGCTGAATATTCTATCAAGCGATCCTGACTTTACCACACCCGTCCTGTCAAGCTCAGCCGTTCCATCGGGGGCAACCTTCACTAATAATGGAAACGGAACCGCGATTTTTAACTGGACACCTTCACTTGTTCAGTCAGGCTCATACATTGTAAAATTCTATGCCGCGGACGTTTCGTTTCCAGCCGTGATCGATTCAGAAGTTGTCACCATAACGGTTCTTGATCTTAATGAAGCCCCGGTACTTGCCTCAATCGGTCCGAAATCAGTCACCGAAGGCAATATCTTGAACTTCGTATCGACTGCAACAGACGCCAACGGAACTACGGCCACAATCACCGCCGGGCCAATTCCGATTAATGCGACTTTTGTCGACAACGGAAATGGAACGGGTACCTTCAACTTCGTTCCTGATTTCAGCCAAGGCGGCAATGTCTATAATGTCCTGTTCGTAAGTACTGACGGTATCCTTTCTGATTCAGAGTCGGTCGCGATAACTGTGAATCAAAGCGGAAACGTGGTGCCGGCATTTACAGCCATCAATGATACGACATTAAATGAAAATGCATCGCTTGTGCTTAACATATCCGCGGTAGATCCCGATGGAGCCGGTGTGTTTGCCGATCTCACGATCAATACAACGCTGCTTCGCTATACATTTATCGATAACAACAACGGCACGGCGACCCTCACATATAGTCCAAACTATCTCGATGCTGGCGCTGATACGGTTCGTGTTTTTGCTACTGATAACGGCACACCAGCGCTGACGGCGACGGAACTCTTCGTAATTACAACTGTCGATGTTAATCGGCCGCCAGTCTTTACTCCAATTGTTGCGCTATCAGTTCTGATGAACAGAACACTGACATTTAACGTGAGCGTATCTGATTCAACTGATCCGGTCGCGACCAATCAAATCTTCCTCTCTGCTATCAGTCTTCCTCCAAATGCGACCTTCACCCCAACCGGAAATGGCCGTGGAACGGTAGTATTCAGTCCCAATACTAGTCAAATCGGTATCTTCAATGTGAATTTCTTGGCGGTCGACGAAGGTACACCATCGCTGTCGGCTAACCTCGCCGTTCAGATTACAGTCAAAGCAACCAACATACCTCCTGTTCTTGCGGCAATCGGCACCAAGACTGTTATTGAGGGCCAGACGCTTACAGCCCTAATAAGCGCGTCTGACCCTGACGGAGGCGGCACCGCGCCGACTTTGTCAGCGAAGGATATGCCTCTCAATGGAACGCTCACTCCCACGACTCCCGGTAACGCCCTCTTTACTTTCACGCCGAGTTACTTGCAATCGGGACTGTATGCGATAACATTTGAGGCCTTCGACGGTATTTCGATCGATAAGGAAGTGGTTTTTATCCAGGTTTACGACGCCGGAAACCAAGCGCCGGTCTTTGATTCCACACCTGCGCCAGTGCTTGTTGAAGGAGAAACAGTTCTGGTTGTCATAACCGCATCAGATCCCGATGGCTCGCCAGTGACTCTCAGCGCGATAACGTCGACATTGCCAGCTAATGCCCAGTTCAATGTTGTCAGCCCAGGGGTAGGAAATCTTTCCTTTGCTCCGACATTTGCCCAAGCCGGCATCTATAATGTCCTGATAGTTGCCACCGATGGTACAAAGTCTGACACGGTAACAATCGTTTTGACTGTCAACGACGCCGGAAACCAGCTTCCGATTCTCGCGGCAATAGGAAACAAGACCGGCAAAGAGCTTCTTCCGATTTCTTTCAGCGCCACTGCCAGCGATGTCGACGGATTGGCGCCGATTCTCACCTTAAGTCCTCTGCCGACAGGCGCAACTTTCACTGATAATAACAATGGCGGGGCTAATTTCAACTGGACGCCAAGTGATGTCCAGGCAGGCACCTACAACCTGACTATTTACGCCGAAGATAGGGGCTTTGCCGGTGTCTTTGACTCTGAGCAGATTGTAGTTACTATCGCCGACACGAACCGGCTTCCGTTCATAATTACCTCGGGCTCACGCACGATTAATGAAGGCGACACGCTTCGCTATCTTGTGCAGGCAAGCGATCCCGACGGAACCATCCCCCGTTTGCGGGCGCGTTTGGATACCTCGAGTGTGGCCACACCAAGTCTCTTGCCGGGCATGACTTTTGTGGATTCGCTCAATGGCAAGGGAGTTCTGACCTTTGTTCCCAACTACACTCAAGGCGGACTTCTCCAGCTTCAGTATTTTGTCCGATTCTATGCCAAAGACGGCGCTGACACGACGCTTATAAAAGATGCGACGGCTCCGGTGCAGATTACGGTCAAAGACAAGAATCAGCTTCCTATCCTCGGTTTCCTTGACGGTAGTGGACCGTTTACTGTTGCTGAAGGACAGAATCTCGCTTTTAGAGTGACTACAACCGATCCCGACGGAGCATTGCCTCCATCGTTGACCGCACAAAATGTCCCGGCGAACGCGACATTTACGACGATCGCAACCTTAGGCAATTTCAATTTCAACCCAAGTTTCACTCAGTCGGGGATATATACCGTCCGCTTTATGACAGTGGACAGTAAACTTGGCGCTGATACCCAGGATGTTGTTATCAATGTCATCGATGGTGGCAACCAGAGACCTTTCTTCACGACGACTTTGCCGGATACCATTAACTGTACCGCAAACGCTCTTTCTATAATAAATGTAAAAGCCCTCGATCCCGAGCTCCAGGCTCTTATCGTCTCGGCTGATCCGGTTATTCCTGCTGCGGCCGGCTATATCGACTCCGGCAACGGAGCCGCGACCTATTACTACACCCCCGAGACTATTGATATCGGATTGGTCACTCAGATCAGGTTTATAGTCACCGACCCGGGCCTAGGGGCAGATACCATTGTCACTCACCTCCGGGCGGTCGCTTTCCTAAGAGGCGATATCGACGCCAATGCCAGATATTCGGTAAATGATCTTTCGGTTTTGATTGCCTATCTCTACCGGCAAGGTGAGGAGCCGAGTTCTTTGGATGCCGCCGATGTCAACGCCGATACCCTTATCAACATTGTTGATATAACCTATTTGATAGGCTATCTCTTCTTCGACGGCCCGCGTCCTCCGCAATAAGTTAGTGACTGGGTCACACATTGAAAAAACCGCCCCCACAAGGGCGGTTTTTCTTTGGTGGCAGGGTCATTTCTGAAGCCGTGTCGAACAAAAAATCTTGACAAATCGGGCTTTTTTGATACCTTAACTTTGGATGCGTATACCGTGTGGGATAAAGGTTATATCAACTAAGATTTCGGCCAATACGATCCATAGACGTCTCGAAATGACATTGACTTCATTTATATAAAATGTAAAGTCAGCTGAGGCTGATTTTTATAAACTGGATACGATTATTATTGTCCGCAAAACTGACCGGGCTTGAGAAAGTAGTTTTTTTCGAGACGATCTTTGTTTGCGGAGCTTCCACTGGCACACACCTGCTGGGGAAGAAAGGAGGAAGGCTAGAAATAGTATTTAAGGTTGTGAGCAAAGCGACTCCTCTCTATGCTTTGGCTCATTTTCTTATTTGTCGGATATAACGATAATTTCATTGAATCCATACCCACAGGTTAGGGGATACACACCAGAAAGGACATTTAAATGACTAAGAAGGTACTTTATCTTCTCATTGTTGGAGCGGTGGTTCTATCCATCGTTGCGACTTCGCTCTCGGCGCGAACATCATATGATAATCGCGACCGCGTAAAAAGCAAGCAGTCCAGCACAATCACACAATACAGCTTCCCGGTTAACGGCCGTGAATTAATGCGCGATGAACCGATGGACCATAATGCGGTTGGAGACCAATCCGCATCCGGTCAGTCAATTCGTTCCTCGCTCGGTATTTCGCGCGCGGCCTCGCCCCCGACAGGGTTGACGATCAACTCTACTTTTGATGATGCCAATACCGCCTATGAAGGCCGCTCGGTCGAACATCGGGGTACTCCCGATTTTCATTTTTCCTATTCGGATATGAAAACGGCAACCGCCGCTTCCGAAGGGTATGGCTATATGGATTATGATCCGGTCGCAGGAAGCTGGCCGAACGGCTTAGGGGCCGGAAACGGATGCCGTGTTCAGACCGATGACGGAACCGAGAGAGGCACAACGCCCTACCTTGCCGTCAGCCCAAAGGGGTTAATTATCCTTGGTGGCCGTGATAATTCCGGCCAGCCGAGAGATAACCGTTTTTACTACCAGACTGTCGATCAGTCATGCTTTTTCGGCGCTGGAAGCAGAATAAATCCGTCACAGTATAAAATTGGTTATCCTCTTGCAATCGACACGGCCAAATTTGCCGATCCGATTGTCGATATTCAGGTCGTCGGTCTTGACACCATTATCCATGTCACTGGCTCGATGGCCAATTTTTACGATGTCAACACAGGTGACGGTGTGCCCTTAGTTGAAACAGTCATTCAGTACTTCAGAAAAGTGAACGGTTGGGGTAACGGCGACCCGTCAACATGGATTGGTCCAATCACAATCGATACGGCGACCTCAAGAGGGTTCATAACCTCTTCAAGGGGTGGAACTCCTAAAGTTGCGATTGTATATCAGGAATTATCGCCTACTGCGTACACCAAAACTGCAAGCTGGCGCGTCACTGGAACTCAGACGTTCACCATTGACTGCAATATGGTTTACCGCGAGTCGACTAATGGCGGAGTCTCATTTGGCCCCGAAGTCAATATCACAAATTATAATCGAAACCTGGTCTCGTACGGCCCTCGTAACGATTTCCACGGAATGTACAGCTCTGATGGCAAGCTTCATATCGTCTGGCATGCCGACCGCTGGCCGGCAAACGTGTTTGACTCAGCGACTTTCTTCTATTATGACTTCTCTAAGAGTATTTTCCATTGGTCGGACGCGACGGGCAATATCAGCCGCGTAAAAAATGCCGACTGGGGTCTGGCCTTTAATTCCCAAGTATGCGGTTTTAACAGCAGTTATGCCCGTGATGCAACTATTGGCGAATGCGACGGCAATCTCTATGTGGTTTTCTCGCAAACCCATGACATTAAGAACCTTGCCGACGCAAATGACACCATCAATAATATATACAACGACTGCGCCACATCGGGTGGCAATCAAGGTAGAACAGGACAAGCCAATCGGGAGGTTTACCTTTCTGTTTCGAGTGACCTTTCTGGTCTGCTCTGGGATGCCCCTCGTAATATTTCCAATACGTATACCCCCGGATGTGACTCAGCTCTTGGCGGAGGCGTCTGTTACAGCGAAATGAAACCGATGATCTCCACTTTCGGTTTTGATGCCACCGGGCTCACTTTCCCCGGGCCGGAAAAAGTTGATCCAAACTTGCTGGCTAACCCTCCTC